>Ga0116193_1003625_pt1 | contig 11045 bp, 10 predicted proteins | sample AD_UKC115_MetaG_FD_89892 | JGI IMG/M metagenome (GOLD analysis project Ga0116193, IMG submission 89892) | Active sludge microbial communities of municipal wastewater-treating anaerobic digesters from Hong Kong - AD_UKC115_MetaG | ecosystem: Engineered > Bioreactor > Anaerobic > Digestate...
ACTCTTCTGCCCGTCATAGAGACCCTTCTTTCCAGACAATTCTTGCCCATACCTGGGGATATTTAAAGGCCTATAGTAAAGATCACCGGGGCAATGATCGCCTCAAAGGCCAGGTGGACTATGTTTTTTTGACCAATACCTTACGCCGGCAAAAGCTCATGGGGCATTACTATGACCGCATCTGCGATCCGGTGATCGACAACCTGCGCCGCAAGGGTAAAAAAGTAACGGTTTTAGAGATGACCGCCGATCATCATTTCCTTTATCCGCGCCATAATCCATCGATCTGGCTGCAGTTAAAAGCCGATCATCAAAATCTTTTTCGGCGGATCAGGAGCCGAGGGGCAAAGCCATCGCCGCAGGTGAGTCTTACGGGATGGGAAGCCTTCCGACAGGAGATCGCGCCCATGGTCACTTCGATCGATGACTATGATCTGCCGGCTATTATAGATAAAACATTGAGGCTGAGAGACCGGGCAGATCTGTTTAAAAAGCTGCTTATGCAGGCCCGGCCCCAAACAGCCTTTGCCGATTCGTTTTATGCCGAGGCGGGTATGGCTTTTTGTTTAGCCTGCCGGGAACTGGATATTCCGGTGATTGATATCCAGCACGGTGTAACCGGCGAGTATCACCGGCATTATGCTTCCTGGACCAGGGTCCCCGCAGCCGGGTATCAACTATTGCCCGCGATCTTTTGGTGTTGGACAGAGGAAGACGCAAGAGTTATTGAAAATTGGAGCGCAGGAAATAGCCGCCACAGGGCAGTCGTCAAAGGCAACCCCTGGCTTATGATGTGGAAGGCGGGGGATTCTCAGATAACTTCCTGGTATGATGCCCGGATCGAAGAAAGGTTTGGCGATAAGACTTTGATATTGATCACCCTGCAAAGTCATTTGTCCGATTACGGTTTGTTTGACTGGCTCATCGAAGCCATGCAGCACGGTGATGAAAACTGGCAGTGGCTGGTAAAATTACACCCCAAAAACAGGAATGAGATCCAGGTGATCGAAGCCAGGCTAAAAAGCTGCGGCGTGATGAACGCTGATGTGAAAACAGCCACTGAATTTCCGCTGCCGGCCTTATTAAGACATGTAAAAGTGCATATCACCGGATATTCCACCTCCTTATTGGATGCCCTCGAGTTTGGCATCCCCTCGATCATTACCCATGAGAGCGGGCGGGAAATTTTTGCTGATCAATTGGCCGCTAAAGACGCCGTATCGGTACAGGAGCCCAAATCCCTCTTGGATGCCATCGATCTGCTGTTACGCAATTAGTCCGCTGCTTCCACTTGACCTGCATGTTTCCTGCGAGTAAACTTTTTCAACCAAAATCAACTACAAATCCATCGTCAGGAAATATATCTATGGGTACAATAATGGTGGAGGTGAGAAAAATGTATAAACTCAATATCAGTAAATGCATCGTTCAGAAGCGAAGAGAAAAAGGAATAACCCAGGAAAAACTGGCAGAATATCTGGGTGTCACCAAAGCATCGGTTTCCAAATGGGAGTCAGGACTCAGTTATCCCGATATATTAATGCTGCCGGAGCTGGCTACCTATTTTAATGTTTCAGTGGATGAACTCTTGGGGTATTCGCCCCAACTGACCAGCGAAGATATCAAAAAACTATACAACCAGCTTTCCCATGATTTTGCCGTCAAACCCTTTGAAGAAGTGCGGGAGCAGTGCGAGCAGATCATCAAGAAATACTACTCCTGTTTTCCGCTGCTGCTGGCCATGATCCAGTTGTTTTTAAATCACGCAGTCTTAACACCCGAGGCGGAAACCAAAAAAGCCATGCTGCTGTAAAGTATTGCTCTGAGTCAGAGGGTCAAAGAAGAATCAGACAGCATCCGCGACGCCAAGAGCGCCAATTCCATGGAAGCCATGGCCCAGATGGCCTTGGGAAACATCCCGGAAGTGATCCGTTTGCTGGATGATCAATTGATCCCGTACAGCGGCGATGATGTCATGCTTATAATGGCACATCAAATGCTGGGAGAAAATGAGGAAGCTAATAAAGTAAACCAGGTCATGCTTTTTCAAAATGTGATCGAAACGCTGACCCTGCTGACCAATTATCTTTCCCTGCATATGACCGAACCGGAACGGTTTGAACAGATCTATAACCAGGGAAAACAGCTGATCGAGAGCGTCTTTCTAAAGTCAAGGAACTCTTTGATCAGAAACAAGCAATTGCATCGGTGTATGCGTATATATATCAACCAATAGAAAAAGAATTGCAAAATTTGCTAGGTAGTCTGGATGATAAAATAGAATTTGCGGTTGATATTTTACTTTCAGATAAACTAATTGCGCATAAGTTGTTAGAGAATATTAACCAAGCATATAGTGGTATTTTCAATGGTAAAACAGAAGCACAGAATAAAATGAATGAACTCATCAAGAACACCGATTTTTATGATGCCTACAGTATCTGTAGGCTTGTAGATAACGTACTTCAATGTATTTATGAAGATATCAATGCGTCCTCAAAGAAGGTTAAAAATAAGGAAACATTTTATAATCTACTAACTTACCTCGATTACATAGGAGTTGAATACAGTCTGAAAATGGGCGGAAAGAATTTACAAGAACTTTCTCCCGGTGAGCGTGGTTTGGTTTTACTAGTATTTTATCTTGCTCTAAGCAAGAATGATATACCATTGATAGTGGACCAACCGGAAGACAACCTTGATAATCAGTCTGTCTACAATAAATTAGTACGTTGTATCTGTGAAGCTAAACATAAAAGACAAATGCTTGAGTTATTGCCGGTTAACCGTTATGACTAAGTGATCCTCGACAATTTACTTAACCGCCTGACGTGTTAATAACGGTAAGTGACTCCGAAAGTACCTCGGGGGTACTCCCACTTAATTATGCCCTTGTTTTTACACATGACCCGGCAGGTTCCACATTCCAGGCATCCGGCGTAATCGAAGCTTATCTCACCGTTTTTGTCCAGTTTGTATAAAACAGCCGGGCATACTACCAGGCAGGGCTTTTCCAAGCAGCGGGCACAGATGGTTTTGTCTATCACAATGTGTGCTGCTTCCTCATCTACATTGAATTTGTTCAAGCCAAGAAGCTGCGGCGCATCCAATTTTTCTATCTTCATATCGATCTGTACCCCCTTAACCCATCCTTGAGCAGCTGCCATAAGGAAAGCTGGTTTTTCTTGAGCAATCCTTTGATCTCCTTCCTGAGGCTGCGGGGGACCTGTCCGTCGACGGTAAACAGCCGAGTGAAGACATCTGCAGCCAGTCCCGGATAGCTGGTATATATCCTGGGTATCTCCAATAGATCCTTGTATCCTTCGACGGCTTTCATGGCGGGAATCAAACCAATATTGTTTAACTCCTGCATATAAGCGGGTCCCACTCGAACCGGATCTTGGCTGTCTATAACCGCCCGGGCAGCAGCGATTCCACTCAATATGGCCAGATCAATACCTCTTATGGAACTGCCGGTATTGATTACAAAGCCAGCGGCATCTCCTATCATCAGAAAACCATCCCGGTACAGTTTGCCGGGTATACCGCGGAATCCATCTTCACTGACCAGATGAGCAGCGTATTCCAGCGTTTCTCCTCCTTCCAGAAGGGGATAAATTGATGGATGCATTTTTAAGTTCTGAAAAATCTGGTGTACTGATTGACCATGTCGGGCGACTTCCTCGGGCATAAACACACAGCCCAGAGAAATGCTGTCCTGATTGGTGTAGAGAAAGCCTCCCCCATGAATACCCTCGGTACAGCCCAGGATCATGCGGGCGGCTCCTTCTTCATTATTAAGGTTAAAGCGCGCCTGGATAATCTCAGCGGGGAGTTCAATCGTCTCCTTGACCCCAACCCCTGCACTGGCAGCAGAAATATCCTTTATCAGCCCGGCCTTTTGCCCCATCAAGGAGTTGACTCCATCAGCAGCAATTACCACATCAGCATACATTTCATCCTCGCCGGCTATTACTCCTGCAATTTTCCCGTCCTTTACCAGCAGTTCATCAACCTTAATGCCACAAGCTACCATAGCTCCGGTTTCTTCCGCTTTAGAGGCAAACCATTCATCAAAGCGGGCCCGCAAAATACTATAGGCATGCGGTACCTGACCGGCTTCATTAAAGGCGGGATTATGGTAATCAATATTTATTGACCGATCACCGTCCAGCAGCATAATCTGCTCATGGGTTACTCTTCTTTCCAGGGCAGCTTCCTGGGTAAGCCCCTCTTCCACCATTTCCAGTGCATAGGTATACAGCCTTCCTCCGGTGACATTTTTAGCTCCAGGAGAATCAGCCCGTTCAATAACCAGCACTTCTTTGCCTTCTTTGGCCAGCGTATAAGCACAGGCAGATCCTGCTGGCCCGGCCCCGATTATTATGGCATCGAATTTTTCCGTATCACTCATCTTTTCACCACCTCCAACTAATACCGATACAACAAATGGGGGATTTAGGCATTCTTTAGCGCTTGCACCAACAGCGGCACAACTTCATACATATCGCCCACAATTCCATAGTCAGCTGATCTGAAGATCGGTGCTTTTTCGTTTATATCCACGGCTACAATTAACTTGGCATCGCGCACTCCGACCACATGCTGAACTTGCCCGGATACCCCCAAGCAAAGATATAACTTCGGCCTGATTACAGCTCCGGAAATACCTATATACTGTTCCACCGGCAGCCAATGTCTCTCCTCGGCTACTCCCCGCGTACATCCGATCTCAGCGGACAGGCAATTGGCTAACTCCTGTATCATGGACAGATCTTCCTTTTTATCCAGACCCATGCCCACACACACAACTCGTTCGGCATTTGTCAGGTCCGCTCCGGTTTTTACGATGGGAGTCTGCTCTACCAGGGATACCCGGGTATCGGCCCCAACCGTCAGCGCAGTTATATCGCAATTGCCACTGGCCGCCTCAAATTTTCCGGCTGGTACGGTAACTACACAGAGGCCCATCAAAATTTGGCCCTGTACGACGGCTCCTCCGTACAACATGCGTTCACATTGCCAGGCACCGTCCTGGTAAGATAAAGAAGACACATCGCTGGCCATACCGCAATCCAGGTATCCGGCTACGCGGGCGGCTAAATCGCGGCCCCGGGCGGTTGCTCCCACGGCCAGTAAATCAGCTCCTTCCTGGGTTAGCAGATCAGCCACAGCCTGCGCGTAATTTTCCGGCAGAGGGCTGTCACCCTGCAGGAGGCATACCTGGTCGGCTCCGCACTGAGTCAGTGTATCAGCCTGATCCTGATCAAAGGCTAATAATACCGCGGTTTTTCCAGCCTGGCGGGCCAGGGTCACTAATTCAGCCGCAATATTGGCTTTATCGCTGTAGATGTAAATACCGGCCATTATAGAACACCTTCCTTTCTTAAAGCAGCCACCATTTGTTGTACTTGTTCGGCTGGTTCTCCTTGCAGAATGATGTTCTTGCGATTCATAACATAGCCTTGCAAAGGTGCAGCCTGCACCCGGGGTTGTAAATCGACTCCTAAATCTTTGCCTGTCCATTGGGTTACTGGTTTTTTGCCAGCAGCCATGACGGCTTTCAGTCCCGGTATGGTAGGTTCATTCACTTCAGGCAGTACGGATATAATTGCCGGCAAGGCTACTTCAACCGTTTCCAGGCAGTCATCCAGTTTGCGCTGCAGTTTTAGCGTCTGTCCCTGGAGCTGCATATTGCATACTGAGGTGACTACGGGAAGATTCAGCAGCGCACCCAGGCGAGGTGCGGTCTGCCGGGCATAAGTATCGCTGGCCCCCTCGGCACAGATAATCAGGCTGACATTTTCCAGTTTTTTAATGGCAGCTGCCATAACCTGCGCAGTCACACGACCATCAGCAGACGCTGCTTCTTCACTCTGGATCCAGACTGCTTCCTCCAATCCGCGAGACAAGGCATCTTTTAAGGAATTCTTACTCATGCTATCGCCAAAAGTAAGCCCGATGGGTTTACCACCCAGCTCTGCTGCTATTTGTACGCTAGCTTCTATGGCGTTTTTATCATAGTCACTGATCTTTCCTTTGGCCTTACTGCTGTCAACACTGAGATCTGCATTAATACGAAGATCCGCTTCATCAATTACCCATTTATAACAGGCGATCACAACAGACATTCAGGGTTACCTCCTTTAAAATTATTCATCAGGCACGAAGCGTTAATAGATTGCTGCGGCAAATTTTAGTCTTCACACTGCCTCGCTGCCTAAAAGCCAATGATAGATTTACTAGGGTCATCCTCTCCCTTCTGATAGTGTGCTTTTTTAATTACGCAATTTTTGTGCCAGCAATTTTGGCCCCGGGATTGGCCATATCGGTCTCGATTTTCTGCCCATGCAACCACAATCATACATAACCTTCTATAAAATATGCTGAATGTCCCATAATGCCGGCCCCAAGGAAACTGTAACAGGAATCATACACTGTCCGCCGGCAGTGGTCATTCAAACAAACAGAGAAGCTAAAGCTTCCCTGTTGCTGAATATTGCACTGTTGATCCAAATAGAATAAGAATTGCCATACCTCGTAAAACAATTACTTGGTGTTGGGATCAATATATACTTCACCCGGTCTGCGGTTTTCCAGGACTTTGGTGCAGCGTTCCTGTACTGACGGCCAGGGCTCAGAGGGAACGGTATGGATATAAAACCGGTCTTTTTCCAGAGCAGCAAACACCATATCCATAGACTCTTCCAGTTCAATGCCGTTGAGCACCGCATAGGTCATCAGGGCTTGTTTCTGCTTGTAGTCCTCGGTCTGGTAGTAGGGATCAGCAGGATCATTCTGGAATTCTGCCGGACGGTTGCGGTTGGATAAGTGCAAATTGGTTTTCACAAAGCGGGGGCAGAAAACATAGGATTTTATTTTGGTTTTCTTGTCCCGCAGGTCGATTTCCAGCGATTCTGTCATAGCCACTACGGCATGCTTGCCACTGAAATAAATAGGAGAAATGTTGCCCTGCACCAGGCCGGCCAGTGAGGAGGTATTAATGATAATGGCTTCTGTATCCTGGGCAATCATTTTGGGAATAAAGGAACGAATTCCATAAGCCATGCCCAAGACATTGACCCCGTATACCCATTGCCAGTCCTTGGCTGACATTTCCCAAATGGTTCCTGCCACCTCTACTCCAGCATTATTGAAGAACACACCCACATCTTTATAAGTAGCGAAGGTTTTTTGAGCGAAAGCTTCCATCTGCTCAGGTTTAGAAGTGTCTATAACCATGGAAAAAACCTCGGCTCCCATGGCCCTGATCTCCGCCTCTACCTTTTCTAGAGCAGGTCCTTCGATGTCAGCTAATGCCAATTTGGCGCCCATTTGGGCACAACGTTTGGCAAAACCCATTCCAAAACCACTGGCAGCACCTGTAATAGCAACTCCTCGTCCTTTAATATCAATCATGATTTTCCCTCACTTTCGTTACTTATCTTAAGTCGTGGTCACTTATGCCTGCAATTTATCGATTTGATCCATCATGGCTTCAATCGCTCCGCCGGCAATGCCTATCAAGCGGGCATCGCGCAGATGACGCTCTACTCCAGTGTCCTCAATAACCCCCAGTCCGCCAAACATCTGTACACACTCATTAGCACAATACATAGCAACTTCATAGCCTTTAATTTTGCACATGCGTCCCATAACCAGTGGGAATTGTCCGCTGTCTCGCATGGCTGCAGCAGCCATGGTCAGATTACGCAAAGATTCAATTTCCACCTGCATTCTCACCAGTTTATGGCGAAGAACCTGATGACTGTTGTAAAGCGTATTGCCTAACTGCACCCGTTCCTTCGTATAGGCTTTGGCTTTTTCATAACAAGTTTCCGCAATCCCCAGACCCAGAGCACCACACGCCATAAACTCATCAGTAGCACTGATCACCATAGCCGCCAGGCTTTCGTCCAGAGGCCCTAGAAGATTCTCCTTGGGAATCCGGCAATTTTTGAAATAGAGGCTTCCGGTACTGGATCCATGCCAGCCATATTTACGTTCAACTTTCCCAATTTCAAACCCGGGCGAGTCCTTTTCCACCAGGAACATGCTCAGGCCCTTACGGGTTACCGGATCTACCTGCTCCGAAGTTTTTGCCACCAAAACATAGGTATCGGCATAGCCAATATTGGTGATAAAAATTTTGTTGCCGTTGATTACCCATTCATCCCCCACCAGTTTAGCTGAGGTTTGGAAATCCGCGTGAGCAAAGCAACCTGCGCCCTCGGTAGATGCAAATGCCAGGATTTGCTCGCCTTTGGCGGCGGGAATCAGATATTTTTGTTTTTGTTGCGGGGTTCCCAACATATTTAGAATACCGCCTGCCAAAGCAATATGAGCCCCAATTACGATGGCCAGCGTGGGTGCTTCCTTGGCCAATTCTTCGGTGATCAGCATTTTGGTGATCCAATCACTTCCCAGACCGCCGTATTCCTCAGGAAGTACACAGCCCACCAGGCCTAATTCTCCAGCCCGGCGGAATAATTGCAGGGGATATTCCCGCTTTTGATCCAGCTCAACCGCTACCGGTTTCACTTCCTTTTCTACAAACTCCCTCGTTACGTTGCGCATTAGTTCCCGTTCTTCCGTCATAAACCACATCTTAATTACCTCCTTTACACCATCTAATATCTTCGCTTCAACTAATCCGTGCTAGCGTCTGCGATAACTATTTGAGTTGCAATTTCCATGCCAGTTAACCGGGAGGCATTAAAAATATGTTAGGCACTGCAAAAGAGCGAAAAAAAACTCCTTTAAGGCTAGTCCCTAAAGGAGTTTTCATCTATCGGCTTATGATTTTTCGTTTGGCGCCTGGTGTGACGCATCCATTGGCGTAACGCCAAGCTTTTCTCGCTGAATATTAAGCGACTTTATCTTACGGTATAATGTCTGACGAGTTATGCCCAGCGCCTTCGCGGTATGCGATATATTTCCCTGATATTGTCTAAGATAATTTTCTATGCCTTCCTTTTCGATGCGTTCCTTGTCGGCCGTTATCCCTTCAATGCCTTCCGCATTATCGCTGACTGATGAAATCAGATTGTCAAAGCGCAGTTCATATCCGGCCGACAGTATCATAGCTCGTTCTATCTGATTTTCCATCTCACGCACATTACCGGGCCAATCATAGTCCAATAGGGTACGCATAGCTGCTGCGCTGATTATTGGTTCATCAATACCGTACTCCTGACTGAGTTTTCCCACAAAAAAATGGGCTAATACGGGAATGTCCTCCCGGCGTTCCCGTAAAGGAGGAACCTGCAGATGGATGACATTAAGGCGGTAATACAGGTCTTCCCTGAAATTGCCCTTTTCCACCTCTTCTTTCAGGTTGCGGTTGGTGGCGGCAATGATCCTCACATCAATTTTATGAGATTGATTTCCGCCTACCCGGGTAATGGTTTTATCCTGCAGAAACCGCAGCAGGTTCACCTGCATATCCAAAGGCATTTCGCCAATTTCATCCAAAAAAACCGTACCTTTATCAGCCATCTCCAGTTTACCGGGATTCCCTTTTTTCTTAGCCCCGGTAAAGGCTCCTTCGTCATAACCAAATAATTCACTTTGTATCAATTCGGAAGGGATGGCTCCGCAGTTAATCGCAATAAATTTGCCGGAGCGACCGCTTTCCTTATGGATGGCCTGGGCAATCAGTTCTTTTCCGGTACCGCTCTCCCCTTCGATTAAAACCGTGGCTTTATATCCAGCCGCTTTACGAGCCTGGTTTATAAGCTCTGAAATCTGCGGGCTGTTGCCTATTATAGATGCAAACGCATCCTTGGGGGAATCAGCCGTAATCAGCTGAAGATGCCGACCGGTATTGGAAAGGCGGTTGAACAAAAACAAAGCATGGGTGCCATAAGAAGTACAAATCGGTTGGCGGTGGGTTATCCGGCAGCAGATATCCTCTTCCCATATACGCAAGTTCAGGGTTTCCTGGGTTAAAGACTGAAACATTTCCTGCGTGGACGGCAAACCGGACATAAGATAATTAAAGGGCATCCCTTTGACGGTCCCCTTGTTATCGAGCTTGAGCAGGTTCTTGCAGTGGTCATTAATATTGAGAATGCGGCCTTTTTCATCCAGTAACACCGCACAATCGGACATCGCATTCATCAGTGAACTGGTATACTCGTCTGCCATTAAAACATATTTATACCTTTGCTGAAACAACTGAGTAGCTAAATAAAGAAGAATAGAGGCTTCTGTGGGGAGAGGCCGATAGGCACTAATTCCCCAACAAAATTGGAGTTGCCCCTGTTCATCAAAAATAGGCACCATCTGAGAATGAATGCCATTGTCATATTTCACTTCCAGAGTACAGCCCTGCTCCACCATGTTTCTCATACTAGTATTATTATTTACCAACTCCGCCGCCGGGCAGCATAAACCGATTACATCTTTCGCATGTGAAGCAATGATCACTCCATTAGTGTCAACCACCAAAAGCTTGACGTCCTTATCCAAGCAATCCGATACATCGTTAACCAATGGCTCCACCATGGCAATGATCCGGTTATACTTGGAGAGCTGATGGGGAAGTTCGACTTCATTTATGCGGTTATCACGGTAGTTAACTCTGACTTCTACCCGATTTTCCAAAAGCTTTTGCTCGGTTTCCATCCGAACTTCTTCGGGAATCTTGCTGTTGTGTTTTATCTCGTCCCATAGCGTCTCCAGCCGATTGTAGAGAGATAATGTAATCATCGCCCTCACTCCTTGCGAATATCAAGTAAAAGTGGACTTTTTCCTATTATATCATTTTTTCATTAAAGGAGCACAGGGGGACGATTCAACCGTCCCCCTGTCCTTGGCATCGACCACGCGCAAATAACTCAAATGCCTGACGTGTTGAGTTATTCAGCCATCCGCAAATGTCACCGTAGCCATCTCGAGATTTCGAAAAAGCTGACAAGAGAACCGTCAGACTGTGTGAAAAGTCTCCGAAGTCTGAAGGATAAAAGGCATTAAAAACCGAATATATAGGGTGATTGAGAGGTGGCATAATGGCTTACATAATGGGCGAAGACCGCAGTCAA
>Ga0116193_1003631_pt1 | contig 11040 bp, 6 predicted proteins | sample AD_UKC115_MetaG_FD_89892 | JGI IMG/M metagenome (GOLD analysis project Ga0116193, IMG submission 89892) | Active sludge microbial communities of municipal wastewater-treating anaerobic digesters from Hong Kong - AD_UKC115_MetaG | ecosystem: Engineered > Bioreactor > Anaerobic > Digestate | place...
GCTGCTGTAGGCGTAGGTGGGACTTTCTTCCGAGGAGGTGTCGCCGGTGCCGAAATCCCAGACGCATCCAAGATATTCTTCGTCTTCGGGCAAATTCATTTGACTGAGGTTTCGGAAGGTGATGGTTTGGTTGGTGGTGGGGGTGCTGTTGTTGACGGAGAAGTCAGGGACTGCGAACGTGACGGCGCGCACCTCGACGGTCCGCACGGCGGCTGAACCCGCTTTGAGGAGGATCTGGCCGGTGTTGGCGCCCAGGGCCATTTTGCCGCGATCGACGCTGACGACCAGATCAATGGGATCAAATGGACCGGAACTGATGCATCCGTCGGCATTGGTGGCGCAACCGTTTACGGTGATCCAGGGTTGCGTGGGGGTGACAATGAGCGGGGCCATTTGGCGGCTGGATTGATTCTTGGTGACGGCGAGATGCAGATCGGTTTGTCCCGAATCAAAATCCAGAAGCGTTGACGAAACGTTGAGTGTGACGGTAATATTTTTCGGACATCCGACCATCGCGATGGCGGACACAAGCAACACGGCTGCTGTCAAAAACTTATGGATGCCACCCATGCAGGTGTTCCCTCCTTCAGACGATCCCCAATTTTGCCCATGGCACTTTCAAAAGGCGCACTGATCAGGCTCCATCATGCCAGTTTCACAGTAATGAGTCAACAGTTAATTGGTCTCGGCTACTCGTGTATTTCTGGTATAGAGGGGAGGAATGGTAGAAGCGCGATGCAGGGCGCTAATTCACTAGATGCTGTGCGACCTCAACGTCGCAATACGTGCTGGCCTCATGATGAACGTCCCTGTTTCCTTCCTGGCGCAGCTTTCGAGCGCCGATACCCAGACAGGTTTTGAGCAGCCGCGAGAGGCGGCACACGTCGGGAATGCCGACTTTGGGGGCGATTTCGTACAGGGGAAGGGATGTGTGGATGAGCAGTTGACGCGCTTCCTCGAGCCGCAGACACCGGGCATCTTCCATGGGTGTCTTTCCGGTGACCATTTTATATTGACGCACCAAATACGATTTGCTCAGCCCGGAGACGGCTGTCAGGTCATCCAGATCAAAGGGTTGGTCTATGTGGGATTTGATGTACGACCGGACCCGGTGGATGGTGGCTTGAGGTTCACGAAGCACCAGCCGCTCGAGTTCCTCCAGGATCGCCTTCAGCATGGCCAGCCGCGTTTCCGGATGTCCGCGCAATCTGAAGTTGTCCATGTACTCGAGGGTGAGCTGAGTCACGGTCTCCTGAATGCGGCCATAGAGATCATGACAGAAAAGAGCATCTTTGGGCTTTAGGTCTGGCCACGAAAAACGGCACACCCATGTCAGGACGGGCTCCCCGTTTTCGGCCCATTCCTCATGCACGGCCCCCGAGGGATACAGCAGAACATCGCCGGCCACCGCAATATGCTCCTGATGGTCGATCCGGGCGCGCAAACGTCCCCGTTGTACCACGATGAGTTCGTGATAGGAGTGGGTATGGGGAAGGTAATGCTCATTGGCGTTGATGCAAAACGGATGTGCGCCTTGCGGACTTGGAGCCACGCGTGCCGAATCCAATGTCACCATCTGGCAGGCTCCTTATTTGCGCGGACATAACCTTCATACGTCCATGGTTGTTCGTTAGTTAACGCGATTATACCGAAAAAGCCGGATAAAGTGTACCCCCGCTTAACCTCTTTCCAGAAAATTGCCGGTACTTTGTTGCGTCGTGATGACGATCTTGACCACGGCGCCTCTCTTTGGGGGCCAAGATTCGTCGCGTTGTTGACAAATGCCGAAAAAAAGTAGATCAAAAGTACAATTTTTGACAAGAAAGTCAATTTGCATCATCGACACCAAGGTGAATCGGTGGCACAATTGCGCTGGAGGCAGTGGCCACTTTCACATTTGACGTTCGTGCAAAGTTGTCGCTGCTTTTTTTGTTTTCAGTGACTATGGCTGCAGACGAGGAGTGTCGAATCTGCGGATTCGGCAAATGAGGAGAGAGCTATGAGAAGGTTAGTGGTATGCGCACTGGTGTGTTTTGTGTGCCTGGCGGCAAGCGCCTATGGCACGACGTATTATGTGGCGACAAACGGCAACAATAACAATTCAGGAACGCAGCAGAGTCCGTTCTTGACCATCCAGCGTGGCATCAACGCCGCGACATTGCCCGGCGACAAAGTTCACGTCGCAGCGGGAACGTACAATGAACGCCTGGTCTTTGATACCTACAGCGGCACATCGGCCAACCCGATTACGCTTGAGGGCGAAGCTGGGACCATCCTCGATGGCAGCGATAGCGATGCCTGGTTGGCGAGCCACAGCTGGGCGCTGGAGGGCGGAGGATTTGCCGGGTATTACGTTTACAGCGTGTCGGTCTCGGGTTATACCAGTGGAACGCCGCGTGCCGTATACGCCGACGACAAGCTGGTTCCTCTCATCAATTACGATTACTGCCAGACTGCCCCAATTGCCGACCCGTTTAATCCAGGGCACTACCTGGCCGGTTGGTGGTATTGGCAGGAAATTTTCAAGCGTGGTGTATCGTCCGTTCCGTTCTACAAATTGTATTACCGCGGCACAGCCGACGGCTGGAATGGCATCAATGGCTTGACTATGTATAGAAGCGATGCCAGCAAGATGTATTTGAAGCTGATGCCGGACGGCAACGGTTCTGTGGGCCTCAATCCTCAGACCCGATCCATTAAGTGGTCCAATTATGGCACCACCATCATCACGATCGATGGCGCCGACTACATCAAGATTAGCGGTTTGGAGCTAAAGTATGGGTATCAGGCCGTTAAAATCATGAATTCGGTGGGCTCGATAGTTGAGTACTGCAAAATGGTTCCTCACTGCCAAGGCATCCGGCTTGACGTGGGCGCCGATGCCATTGAGCTGCGCTACAACGAACTCGCGAACATGCCCTACGCCAATACCAGCACCGAAGATCTGGCCAATGACTATTGGCACACGATCAAGGACGGCGGTTATGAAGTGAGTACGGGTTTCATTGATAAGTGGGCCATTCAGGCTCGTGGATCCGTGGGAAACCATTACATCCACGATAATTACATCCATAATGGGTGGGACGGTGTGAGTACGGGAACGGACGAGGCTGGCCCGACGTCGGTCGAAGACACCAACATTGAAGTCGCTCACAATCTCATTACGGACATGGTTGACGACTCGCTGGATCCCAGCAAGAACTGCATCAACAGCCGTTGGCACCACAACCTGGTCAAGAATGGCCAACAGCACATTCGGCTTCGGTCGATTCAGCAGGGGCCGTTTTACCTGTACAACAATATCTTCCTGAGCGGTCCCAGTGAAATACAGGGCATGATGTTCTTCGGTGACTTTGGCAACCATCCCGATGTTTACATCTACAACAACACCGTCGAGGAATCGGCCGACACGCTAAAGCTGCGCTCCGGTCTATATAATAATGCCGGTACGGAGGATTTCGGGAACTACCACATTTACAACAATATTTTCTACGGTAACACGTACTGCAATCCGGGAGCCCTTGCTCCAGGCGGTCCGAACTGGGACGCCAATCGCAACCTTTTCCTGCAAAAGACCACGTTTAATACGACCTATGGCGAGACCTATGCCAAATCCCTCAGTGGGGGCACGAACGAGCAGAACAGCGTTTGGTCAACACTGGGCGTGGGGTCCGTATTTAGCGATTTTGCGGCCGAAGATGTAAGCCTTAAGACATCGGGCAACCCGGCTCTTGGCCTCGGAGCCAATCTGAATAGTCTATTCGGATTCGCTCCTGGCAGTTACTCGACGGACTGCGGCGCGCTGGCGAGTGGCGTAGCGATGCCGCAGTATTATCCATTCACGACGGGCTCTGTCGTTTCCGGCATTACGCCGGACTCCGGTCCGACGGCGGGCGGCACGGCAGTGACGTTAAGTGGCTCGAACCTTTCGAGCACAACGGCGGTGAAATTTGGCGGCACCTCTGTCAGTCCTTCCTATGTAAGCGCTACCGAAATCCGCTGCACGAGCCCCGCGAAGTCCGCGGGCACCTATAGCGTTGTGGCCACAGTGGATGGCGCGGATGTCGGCGGTGTAAGTTTTACCTACGTTGCTCAACCGGCGTTGACGACGATCACCCCGAACAACGGTCCGGCCAACGGCGGAACTGCATGTACGTTGTCGGGCACGAATCTGATTGGTTGCACGGCCGTGTCGTTCGGTGGCACGCCGGCCACGGGAAGTATTATTGTGGACAGCGCCACGCAGGTGCGCTGCACGAGCCCTGCCAAGTCCGCGGGCACCTACACAGTAACGGCGGCTACGCCTGGCGGCAACAGTACGGGAACGGTGAACTTCACGTATACCACGGCCAATCCTGTCACCACGACGCTTGTTCCCAGCAAGGATACCTACGTCGACTCGAGTGACCCCTCGGCAGCTAAGGGAACGCTCACCCAGTTGAAAATCCAGGGCAAGTCTGGCGAGACTGGGCAGCGCATCTACCTGTGCTTCGACATTCCGTCCAACGTGCGGGGCAATGTGACGTTGGCCAAGCTTAGACTGTACCGGACCACCACCACGAGCTACTCGTACGCTTTGTGCGCCTACAAAGTGGAAAGTGATACGTGGGCCGAGAGCATCACGTGGAACAGCGGCCGACCGGCCTTCACGACGCCGGCGTTGAGCACCATCAGCGGTGCGCGCAGTGGCAACACCTGGTACGAATGGGACGTGACAAGCTATGTGAACACGGAAGTGGCCGCCGCGGCAGCCGCAATCAGTTTCTGTGTGGCCGATCCCAACTATGACAATACCCAGGAAGTCTGGTCATCTCGCGAAGCTACCAGCAACAAACCGCAGCTGGTGGTGACGTATCAATAGGTTCCTCTAGCACATAAAGTGCGTTGATTGACCCCTCAAAGGTCGCGCGGCCGATGGCAACATCGGCCGCTCGGCTTTTTGGGGGAGATTGTAGGGCTGAGGCACAAACGAGAAAAATCCGGAAAAGTTTGGAAAAGTACAATTTTTGACAAGAAAGTCAACTGGCGTCATCGACAAAACTATGAAAGAGTGGCAGACTTTTCATAGAGGACGCCTCTGGTTTGTTTGTTGGGTACATCCAATGGGCGGCGTTTTCTCAATGAGCGAGGAAGAACAGGGGCGCCGAAAAGCCGTTTCGGCAAAAATGAGGAGGAAATTAGGCCATGGGCAACAGGTTACGAATTGCTATGGTAGCATCGTTTTTCTGCCTGTGCGTGTTCGGCACAGCACACGCCGCGACCTATTATGTCGCAACAACGGGGGTGGACGCGGCGGGGCGCGGTTCAGCGGGCAGTCCGTATAGGACCATTCAGTACGCCATCAACAACTCCACTTCGGGCGATACGATCAATGTGGCGGCGGGTACATATCAGGAGCGCCTGACCATCGGCACCGGCAAAAGCAATATGAGCATTGTGGGCGCAACCGGCGCCATCATTGACGGCAGCAACGTCTTCAATGGCACTTGGGCGCTGGATAGCGGCTTCAGCTCGGGATGGGGCGTGTACAGCACGTCCTTGTCGGGCTATTCGGGCGAGCCGCGGGCCGTGTTCGTGGACGACAAGATGGTGGCGGTGCTCAGCTACAACAGCCACAATACGGCGCCCCTCCCTCCGTTGTGGTACGATCCGTATTACTATATTGATTGCTTCAAATACGGCATGTGGGACGATGGCCAGTTTTTCTGGTCACCCAAGGATCCGCAAGGCTGGAACGCTCTGCGGGGGTTGGCGATGTACCGTGGCAATCAAAGCAAGATGTACTTGAAGATCATGCCCAACGGCGACAATGCCAATCACACGGGCGACCCCATTTCCGGCCACACGGTGAAGTGGTCCAACAAAGACACCGTCGTCATCACGATCAATGGGTCAAACGGGGTCCGGATCAGCGGTTTTGAGGTCAAATACGGCTGGCGCGCGGTCGATGTATCTAGTTCGACCGGCACGATTATCGAGTATTGCAAGATCTCGCCCACTCGAAACGGCATCCGGTTTGGTGCGGGCACGGACGCCTGCATTGCCCGCTACAATGAAATCGCGTCTCCACCGTACGGCGACGTGTTCGGTTCAGTGGAGGCTTCGGCCAACTACTGGATGATGGTCAAGGGCGGTGGGTTTATTGGGAACAACGGCGACGACTACGATGCCGACCATGTGGCCATCGTTGCCCGCGACAGCGCCGGCAACCATTACATCCATGACAACTATATCCACGATGCGTGGGACGGCATCGGCACCGGCAATCCAAACATGGGTGTGACAGAGTGCCAGGGACTTGACGATAACGTCGAAGTCTATCACAACCGCATCAACAACATGATCGACGACTCGCTGGATCCGTCGAATGATTGCACCAACAACAAATGGCACGGCAATTACGTCAGCAACGGCAGCCAGCATATCCGGGTGAGACACGTTGTCTATGGTCCATTCTATCTTTACAACAACATCTTCCAGGATGGCCCTATCCTTAACAACTGCATCATGTTTTATGGCACAACCAATGCCGCCTCGGTTTATTTCTATAACAATACAATTGATGAGGGCACATATGCGGATAGCAGTGCCCCGATATATGAGAACACTGGCGGTGGTGAGACTGACTTCACGAACGTCTACTTCCGCAACAACATCTTTTATGGCGATGCGTATGGGTCCGCTTCGGTCACGTCGGCTACAGTTTGGGACGGCGATTACAATGTGTTCTTCCGTCGTGGCGCAGCGTGGGATCCGACCTATAATCAGGCGTGGGCGCAAGGCACCCTGCTGATCGAAGCCAACAGCGATTGGTTCACGACGGCGCCTGGATTTACGAACTATCCGTCCGATGTGTCGTTGACCTCAGGCAGCTCAGCTCGCGGCCAAGGCGCCGATCTTTCAAGCTGGGGCTTGCCGGCTGGTTATTCGCCGGATTGCGGTGCTCTGCCGTATGGTACGGCGATGCCGCAGTATTATCCGTTCACGAGTCCGACCTCGCCCACGCTGTCGGGCATTGCGCCGACCAGTGGAACGACGGCCGGCGGAACGGCTTGCACGTTGACCGGCACGAACCTGACGGGCTGCTCGGCGGTGTCGTTTGCGGGCACGGCGGGCACCGGCATCGTTGTGGACCGCGCCACGCAAGTCCGCTGCACGAGCCCGGCGAAGTCCGCGGGCACGTACAGCGTGACGGCGACGACGTCCGGCGGCACCAGTAACGGCGTGAACTACACGTACACGCAGGGTGGCGGCACCTATTACACGGCGACGCTGAATCCCATCGCCGACGGCTGGGTTGACTCCACGGCGCCGACCTCCAACAAGGGCACCGACAGCTATCCCAAGTGCCACAGTTGGGACGGCAACAAGTGGCGGTACCTGATCTTTAAGTTCGACCTGAACAGCCTCCAGGGTTCGACTATCACCAGCGCCAAGCTCAGAGTCTACAAGTGGGCCACCACCACGTATACCGTAAACTTGGACGTGATGGGCATTGCGGACGACAGCTGGACGGAGACCGGCGTGACCTGGAACAACCGCCCGACGAAGGGAACCTCGAAAGCGCAAACCACGGTCGGCACGGGCACGGGCTACTTCGAGTGGAACATCACGAGTTATGTGAGCAGCGAGTTCACCGGCACGAAGATCGCCAGCATGTACATTACGGATGAATCCAATCAAAACAAGTACACGCAATGGACGGCCAAAGAAAAGGGCACCGGATACAAGCCGGAACTGGTGGTGATTTCGCAATAACGGCGCGTTTTGGTGAGATTGGCGGCCGATAGACCGCCAATCTCATTTTTGTGGGATTTTTTTGACAGATGCGCGTGTATATGTTACTATCGCTGCCTTGCCTTGCATGCAATTTCGGGTTGAATACCCTTGGGCCTGGTCGAAAGGAGCCTCAGAATATGCGGGGTTACGTTGTGATCGAGAGGAGGTTGGAACTGAGTGACAAAAGTACGCGTAAAGCCGGATGAGCCTTTTGAGAAGGCGCTTCGTCGTTTCAAGAAGAAGTGCAACAAGGAAGGCATTATGCAGCGGCTCAAAGAGCTCAAGCATTATGAGAAGCCGAGCGAGAAGCGTCGTCGCAAGCTCGCCAAGGCGATCGCGCGGCAGGCGCAGGTCACTGAGTAAGACCTCATACTTTAATAGATTGAGTTAAAAGCAGGGCCTTGGCCCTGCTTTTTTTATGACATTTTTTCAACCACGAATCGCACGAATCACACGAATTTGACCAAGTACACATGCGAGCCCCCGTCCCACACCAGGCGATTAACGCATTCCGGCCTTCCCCCCGCATGCGGGGGGACTGAGGGGGGTAGATTTGAAGCGCTACATGCTTGGCAAGTTTTTTAGGCAGAGGTACAGCGAGGATAGCAGACATGGGCATTGTTATCGGCCTTGATATAGGCACCAGTGGAACGAAGGGGATTGCTGTTGATGCCGGCGGACAACTGCTGGCGTCGGCGCTGGTGGAGTATCCGCTGTCGAACCCGAAGCCGGGGTGGGCGGAGCAGGATCCGGCGGATTGGCGCCGGGCGGCGCTGGCGGTGTTGTCGGAGCTGGCGGCCAGACTTGGGCCGAAAGCGAAGGATGTGAAAGCGCTGGGCCTGACGGGGCAGATGCATGGCTCTGTCTTTCTGGATGCTGACAATAACGTGCTGCGCCCGGCGATCCTCTGGTGCGACCAGCGGACGGTGAAGCAGTGCGATAAGATTACGGCGACGGTGAGCGCGGAGCGCCTGATTGAGATGGTGTGCAATCCGGCGCTGACGGGTTTCACCGCGCCAAAGATCCTGTGGGTGCGCGAGAACGAGCCGGACGTCTATGAGAAGACGCGGCGCGTGTTGCTGCCGAAGGATTATGTGCGATTTTGTTTGACAGGTGAGTTTGCCACGGACGTGGCGGACGCGTCGGGGACGCTGCTGTTTGACGTGCGCAACCGCACGTGGCACGCCGAGCTGATGTCGATGCTGGGTATTGACCCGGCATGGATGCCGCGCGCGTATGAGGGGCCGGAGGTGACGGGCCACCTGACCGCGCGAGCGGCAGAAGCGACCGGCTTGCCGGCGGGCATCCCCGTGGTGGCAGGCGGCGGCGACCAGGCCGCGGGCGGCATCGGCTGCGGCATTATTCGGCGCGGGATCATTTCATCGGCCTTGGGGACGAGCGGCGTGGTGTTTGCGTTCGCGGACGATGTGCACCTCGACCCGGCAGGCCGCGTGCACACGTTCTGCCATTCGGTGCCCGGCAAATGGCACGTGATGGGCGTAATGCTGAGCGCGGGCGGCGCGTTGCGCTGGTTCCGCGATGCGCTGTGCGAACCGGAGAAGATCGCGGCGGCCGAACGCGGCGTTGACCCATATGAGATTATCACGGCGGAAGCGGACCGCGTACCACTCGGAGCGGAAGGCCTGATGTTCCTGCCATATCTGACGGGCGAGCGGACGCCACACAAAGACCCATACGCGCGCGGCGCGTTTGTTGGATTGAGCCTGCGGCATGCGCGCGCCCATATGGCGCGCGCCGTGCTCGAAGGTGTCTCCTATGGCATGCGGGACAGCCTGGAGATTGTGCGCGAGATGGGCATTGCGGTTGAACAAGTGCGCGCGTCGGGGGGCGGCGCGAAGAGCGCTGTTTGGCGGCAGATGCAGGCGGACGTGTACGGGAGTCCGCTGGTGACAATCAATGTGGATGAAGGCCCGGCCTTCGGCGCTGCGCTGCTCGCGACGGTCGCGGCCGGCCTATATGATTCAGTGGAAGAGGCCTGTGATGCGGCCATCAGTGTGCGAGAGACGTGCGCGCCGGATGCGGACCGCGCGCGGGCATACGACCGCTGGTTTAATGAGTATCAACAGGCATATCGCGCATTAGCGCCAGGATTTCGACGTGCAGCCGACCTTATTTGAAGACATTGTGAGTGAAGAGTATGAGCGGTTTCGGTTGGACGTGTATCTGGCCGATGTGATCGAGGACGCGAGCCGGTCGTTCATCAAAAAGATGATCAGGGACGAACGCGTGAAGGTCAACGGCGGCGTGTGTACGCGGCCGGGCCGGACGATGACCGAGGGCGAGCGGATCGAAGCGCTGATCCCGCCGCCGGCCGAGACCGACCTCGTGGCCGAGGACATCCCGTTGGATATTCTCTTTGAAGACGCCGACGTACTGGTCGTCAACAAGCCGTCGGGCCTGGTCGTGCATCCGGCGCCGGGGCACTATAGCGGGACGTTGGTTAACGCCGTGCTGCACCATTGTCCGGACTTCCAGCGTCCGGGGACGGACCTCACTCGCCCGGGCATCGTGCACCGGCTTGACCGGTACACGTCGGGCGTGATGGTGGTGGCGAAGACGGCGCGCGCGTTTACCAGTCTGGCCGAGCAAGCCGCCGCGCACACGTTTGACCGCCAATACATCGCGCTCATCCGCGGCCACTTCAAGGAAGACCACGGACGCATTTGCGCGCCCATCGGCCGCAGCACGGCCGACCATTCGCGGATGTCCATCACGGGCATCGGCGGACGCGACGCTGTGACGCGCTTTGAAGTGCTGGAACGGTTCGGCAAGGGCAACAGCGCGACGTCGCTGGTCGCCCTCGTGCTTGAGACGGGCCGCACGCACCAGATCCGCGTCCATCTGAGGTTTGCTGGCCACCACGTGCTGGGCGACCCGGTCTACGGCGTCACCGAATACGCAGGTTGGGGCTTGCGTGATGATGTGCGCGCGGCGCTGGAAGGTCTGGAAGGCCAAGCGCTGCATGCCGAACGATTAGGCTTTACCCATCCCGAAACAGACGAACGCCTTGTCTTCACCGCGGCGCCGCCGGCGGATTTCCAGCGGGCACTGGACGCGTTGAGAGGAGTCTGATCTTTGCGCCTTGGTGTCTTTGCGTGAAACAAAGAAACTCACGCAAAGGCACCAAGGCGCAAAGAAAACACGTTAGCCCCAAAACTGAGCCATGGAATAGGCTTCAGTTGTCCAATTGTATCCAGATAACTGGAACTGCCATAGCCGTGAAACCAATATAGGCATGCA
>Ga0116193_1003632_pt1 | contig 11037 bp, 7 predicted proteins | sample AD_UKC115_MetaG_FD_89892 | JGI IMG/M metagenome (GOLD analysis project Ga0116193, IMG submission 89892) | Active sludge microbial communities of municipal wastewater-treating anaerobic digesters from Hong Kong - AD_UKC115_MetaG | ecosystem: Engineered > Bioreactor > Anaerobic > Digestate | place...
AAGAACAAAAATTTGGGGTTGCAGCCAAAGAAAAATTGAAAACCCTGCGGGCTACGGTAGATTCCCTCACACTAACGGCTACGCCTATACCCAGAACCTTACAATTCAGCCTGATGGGTGCCCGGGACCTGAGTATCATCAATACACCGCCACCCAACCGGCAGCCCATACAAACCGAGGTAATGGTTTTCAACGAAGATGCCATCCGCGAAGCGATTTATTACGAAACCGAACGCGGAGGACAGGTCTTTTTCATTCATAACCGGGTAAAAGGCCTTGCCGAAATGAAAAGTTTTATCCAGGGCCTTTGCCCCGATCTAAGCATTGCCTATGCCCATGGCCAGATGGAAGGGGCAGAACTGGAAGACACTATAATGGATTTCATCGACCGGAAATACGATGTGCTGGTATGCACCAATATTGTGGAAAGCGGAGTGGACATACCCAATGTAAATACCATCATCGTAAACAATGCCCATCAGTTTGGGCTAAGCGATTTGCACCAGTTGCGTGGCCGGGTAGGAAGAAGTAATAAAAAAGCATTCTGCTATTTGCTGGCCCCACCCATGAGCACCCTGCCAACGGATAGCCGTAAACGCCTAACCACCCTCGAACAATATAGTGAATTGGGTAGTGGGTTTCAGATAGCTATGCGAGACCTCGACATCCGCGGAGCCGGAAATCTCCTCGGTGGCGAACAAAGCGGCTTTATTGCAGAAATCGGATTTGAAATGTACCAGAAAATCCTGGATGAAGCCATTCGCGAACTGAAACGAAAGGATTTCCGGGATTTATTTAAGGAAGAAATTAAACAGCAGGATGATTTTGTGAAAGATTGCAGTATCGATACCGACCTCGAAATATTAATACCGGACGCCTATGTGGAAAGCATTACGGAAAGGTTGAGCCTGTATTCCCGATTAAGTAATTGTGAAACAGAAGATGAACTTACAAATTTCCATAACGAACTCAACGACCGTTTTGGAGCGGTACCACCGGAGGTGGAGGACCTTTTTATCACGGTCCGTACCCGGAAGATTGCCATTGACCTCGGTTTTGAAAAACTATTCCTGAAAAACGGAGTGTTGAAATGTTTCTTTGTGAGTAACCCCGATTCCCCTTACTTCCAAAGTGAAACATTTACCCGCATACTTCAATTTCTCCAAACCGGCACCAACAAGGGGAAATTAAAACAGGTGGGAAAACACGGGATACTCACTGTAGAGGATATCCGCAATATGCATACCCTTTGGAGCTTCCTTCAAAAAATGTGGGCTTTTGTATTTGCAGCAGCAGTTGAACCTGCCAAATAAAAAACCACCGGACACTCCGATGGCTTTATAATTATTTCAGTAACCGGTTTTTTACCAGGACTTTTTAGCCACTCCGTCTTTTACTGCCTGAAGGGCCTTCTCTTCGGATAGCATAGTAGTCATTTTATTTCCCTTCCCATCATGGCCCTGAGCCATATAACCACCGCGTGCTGTTTTAGTGATCACTGCATCCTGCATGGGAACATTTTTCTCTTTTGTTTTCATGCAATAGGCCGTTAACATTTTTGACATCTTTTAAAATTTTAATGTTATAAAAAAAGGTTGACCCTCCAATAGCCTACAAGCTACAAAAAAATCCTGCTTTTGATAAAAAAAGAAAATTTATCAGGCATCAATCTTTGCATAGCGGGCATTTGCCTCAATAAACTCGCGGCGGGGCGGCACTTCGTCACCCATCAGCATGCTAAATATCTGATCGGCTTCGGCTGCACTATCAATGCTCACCTGCTTGAGGGTTCTGGTAGCCGGGTTCATGGTGGTTTCCCATAGTTGCTCGGCATTCATTTCTCCCAAACCTTTGTAGCGTTGTGTATTCACGGAATCATCTTTTCCCTGTCCAAATTTTTTAATTAAAGCCTTTCTTTCTTCATCATTCCATGCATACTCCTGATCCTTTCCTTTTTTAACCAGATATAAAGGGGGCTGAGCAATATAAATATATCCCTGCTCTACCAGTTCCTTCATATACCTGAAAATGAACGTAAGGATGAGGGTGGCGATATGGCTTCCATCCACATCGGCATCCGTCATGATGATGAGTTTATGATAACGGAGTTTTGAAAGATCGAGGGCGCGGTTATCTTCTGCCGTGCCAATTTTTATACCCAGCGCAGTAAAAATATTCCGAATTTCCTCATTATCGTAAATCTTATGCTCCATGGCTTTTTCCACATTCAGGATCTTACCCCTTAATGGGAGAATCGCCTGGAAGCTGCGGTCGCGGCCTTGTTTGGCCGTACCACCTGCCGAATCCCCTTCTACCAGGAAGAGTTCGCATTTTCCCGGGTCCTTTTCTGAACAATCGGCGAGCTTACCTGGAAGTCCGCCACCCACTAATACACTTTTGCGCTGCACCATATCACGGGCCTTCTTTGCAGCGGCACGAGCCTGGGCAGCAAGAATTACTTTCTGGATGATCGTTTTGGCATCCCTTGGGTTTTCTTCGAGATAGTTCTCCAAAGCGCGACTGAGGGTTGTATCCACAATTCCCATCACCTCGCTGTTGCCCAACTTGGTTTTAGTTTGTCCTTCAAATTGAGGCTCCGGAACTTTCACAGAAATAATGGCGGAAATACCTTCCCTGAAATCATCCCCTTCAATGGCCACCTTTGCCTTTTCGAACATCCCTTCCTTCTCCCCATAGCTCTTAAATACGCGGGTTATGGAACGGCGAAAACCGGCAACGTGAGTTCCGCCTTCGATGGTGTTGATATTATTGACGTAACTAAAAATATGTTCCTGGTAGCTGGCATTGTATATCATTGCCACTTCCACCATTACATTACTTTTTTTATCGTGCCCATCGCAATATATGGTCTTGGGAATCAGCGGTTGGCGGTTTCCGCTTTTATCGAGGGCTTCAACAAATTCTACAATTCCACCCTCGCTGTAAAAAACTTTGGAGAAGGGTTTACCGTCATCATCCTTTTCACGCAAATCAGTAAGGGTAATGCGGATTCCCTTATTCAGGTATGCCAGTTCGCGCAGGCGGCTGGCAAGAATATCTTTATTATAGGTGGTTGTAGTAAAGATGGTATCATCGGGCCAAAACTGTACGGTAGTTCCGGTTGCATTACTGGTGCCGGTTTGCCGCACGTCATAATCGGGAATACCCCGGGAATATTCCTGCTCAAAGGACTTGCCATCGCGGTTTACCCATACATGCAATTTGGTGCTAAGCGCATTTACACAACTCACACCCACACCATGCAACCCACCGGAAACCTTATAAGACCCTTTATCGAACTTACCACCGGCATGAAGCACGGTCATTACAATTTCGAGGGCCGATTTTTTTTCTTTGCTGTTGATGCCGGTGGGGATCCCTCGTCCATCATCCTTAACCAATATCGAATTGTCTTCGTGAATGGTAACCTCAATATGGGTGCAATAACCGGCAAGGGCCTCATCTATTGAGTTATCTACCACCTCATAAACCAGGTGGTGCAAACCTTTCACACTGATATCCCCGATATACATCGCGGGACGTTTCCGTACGGCTTCCAATCCTTCCAAAACCTGGATGCTATCGGCACCATAGGTTGCATTGGGCAGGGAAACCAGCTCTTCTGTTGTATCCATAATTATTTTGTAACTGAACTAAATGAAGCGGGCCATCAGGGCATTTGGGCCGAAATAAATGGAGTTGATTTTTTGAAATTTACCCGCTGTTTTCGGAGGTTCAATATGCCTTAAAAAAACCTATGCAAATTTAATAAAATCAAGGGGTTTTATCCCTAAAAAATCAGCCAATTTTATCCCCTGTTTAAATAAAAATGTGATTATTCAAAAAAGGGGCTCCTGGTGGATTTAACAGGATAATGAACCAGACAGCGAAAGGCTTGTTATATTTGCACTATAATGATAGAAAATAGCAAATTACCGGGCATTTCTCACCATATCGAAAAAGAGGTATTATCACTCGATGAGAAGGATTTGCTTTATGGAATCGAAAAATGCGTGCCGGGATCTGTTCAATATTCCATAAGAAGGTTCAAAAAATCAAAAAACTGGAACCTGGAAGATACCGGGACTATTGTTTACCATGTTGAAAAGAACGACCCTTCCGCCAATTCTTTAAAGCTTCGATTTTGCGTTAGTGGTAATATGTACTGCGGCGAAAAAAAAACAGAATGCAACAATTGCGGTTTAAATTTCTCTCCCGATTGTGGGGCAAAAACCGAAAGCGTGGATTTACTGAGTTTTACATTTTCTCCTGCCTATTTACACCAATTTACTCGTAACGACAAAGAAATCAGTAGCTTATCAGATAAAATTATCGCCTTTCAACACCCCGGTTCCTTCTCCCGAACCCTCCCGCTTTGTACGAAAACCAGGCAAACCCTCAATGCACTTCTGAATCATAATTATACCGACAGTTTCGCCAATATTTATGTAAATGCACAAATGCAAATCCTGTTATTATACAGTATGGACTGCCTCTTGGGTGAAAAAGAGGAGCCTGCATTTAAGAGTAAGTTTTTAGCAAACCAGGACGACCGCGATAAGATCATCCGGGCCAGGGGAATTTTGCTGGAACATATTGGAGAGCCCCTTACTATTAAAGCCCTCAGCCGAAAAGTGGCAATCAACGAATGTTACCTGAAAAAGGGTTTCAAGGAAATTTTTGGTACCACAATCTTCGATTTCTACCAGGGTCAGAGGATGGAACACGCTAAATTCCTGCTATGCGAAAAGGGGTTAACCGTAACGGAGGTATCTCATTCGCTTGGATATTCTTCCATATCTCACTTTAGCACTGCATTTAAAAAGCACACCGGCATTAAGCCCTGCGAATTATTACTTCGGGCCAATATCCCCGGCGGGAATTAATCTTTTCATTTAATTTTTATAAATTATTGGGGGAAATGCCACTCCCAGGCCATTTTCTTATACTTATTATCCGAATAAGAATTCATAAGAAAGGCTAAAATATGAAAAGGTCGAATAAAATACCGGCGGGTGGGTAATAAAGAACAGGAGCAAGAATGCCCCTGTTTACCCTAATAAAACCCTAAACCAGCAAAAAATTTATAATCAATCAGATTGTAACCCAAAAAATGCTTAAAACTCTGTGTTTATCAGTATTTTAAGCAGGAATTCCATGGAATAATGTAGTATTAATAGGTATTGACTTTTACAGCGGGACTCAGATTCTCTTTCAACTTAAAAAGAAAAAATTGGCCTTCATAAATATCGAATCGGACTTGCCCCTTCATAATTCCAATATTATGCCAAGTTTTAAAATTGTGGACAACTAGCATCCCTTTAACATTTTTTAGTCCGAAATAGCTATATGCAATAGCCAACCATAAGGGAACCTAAATGGAAATTTATTAAGGGTAATTAGCAAATCCATATCCTCAAATCGAATGTCGTTAACCAAAATTCCCCCATTCGAATTTTATTTTGTGGATTCCAAAACCCGGATTGAAAGGATTAATACAGCCATATCGTACCTTTGCGCCCCGGTTTAATGCTTTGTTGTGGTTATGCAAAAGAAATATACTGAATATCAATCTCTTAATCTTCCCTCAATTGGAGAGGACATCCTGAAAAAATGGGATTCCGGTGATGCCTTTGCGAAAAGTATTTCCCTACGGGAAGGCTCCCCTCATTTTGTTTTTTATGAAGGCCCCCCAAGCGCCAACGGTATGCCAGGTATCCATCACGTGATTTCACGCACGTTGAAAGACCTGGTTTGCCGGTATAAAACCATGAAAGGCTTTAAGGTAACACGGAAGGGTGGATGGGATACACACGGATTACCTATTGAATTAGGCGTGGAGAAAGAATTAGGCATCACAAAGGAAGATATTGGTAAATCAATTTCTGTAGAAGATTACAACAAGAAATGCCGCGAAGCGGTAATGCGCTTTAAGGATAAATGGGATGAAATAACCCGAAAAATGGGGTATTGGGTAGATCTGGAGCATCCTTATATCACCTTCACCAACAATTATATTGAATCGCTATGGTGGTGCCTCAGCCAGTTGTATAACCGCGGTTACCTTTATGAAAGCGTTAGCATCCAACCCTACTCTCCTGCTGCAGGAACGGGCCTTTCTTCTCATGAACTGAATCAACCCGGAACATACAAGGATGTAAAGGATACCAGTGCGGTTGTAATGTTTAAAGCGATTAAAAATACCCTTTCCGCCCCCTTGTTTAAAGCCGCGGGAGAAGAGGATGTATTTTTTATGGCCTGGACAACCACGCCCTGGACGCTCCCTTCCAACCTGGGGCTAACTGTGGGACCCCAAATTGAATACACCCTGGTTAAAACTTTCAACCCTTATAGCTTTAAAGAAATTAATGTGGTGCTGGCTACCCCCCTGCTCAACAAATATTTTAAAGCAGAAGCACAGGATTTAAGCTTTCAGGAATATAAACCCGGCGACAAAATAATTCCCTGGAAACGACTTGGAACTTTTAAAGGTTCGCATTTTGAAGGGATTGAATATGAACAATTACTCCCCTTTGATTCGAATAACCTGCATCAAATTGAAGAAATAAGCCCCGGAGCAAAGCCCTTTAGAATAATATTGGGTGATTTTGTTACCACGGAAGATGGTACCGGCATTGTTCATACAGCACCTGCCTTTGGTGCCGACGATTTTAAAGTGGGCCATAAAAATAACCTCGGCATCCTCACGTTGGTTGATAAGCAGGGAAAATTTATTGCGGGTACCGGGGAGTTTAGTGGCCGTTATGTAAAAAACTACAAAGACGACCCGGCCTACCAGGATGTAAATGTGGACATTTCGGTAAAACTAAAAAAGGAAAATCGGGCATTTAAAATCGAAAAATACGAACACAGTTACCCACATTGCTGGCGCACAGATAAACCCATTATTTATTATCCCCTCGATGCCTGGTTTATTCGCACCACGGCTGCCAAAGACCAGATGGTGGAATTGAATAAAAATATTAATTGGAAGCCGGCATCTACAGGCTCGGGCCGTTTTGGAAACTGGCTCGAAAATATGGTAGACTGGAACCTAAGCCGGAGTCGCTTTTGGGGAACTCCACTTCCTATATGGCGTTCAGAAACCGGACAGGAAGAAATTTGTATTGGCTCGATGGAAGAATTGAACAGGGAAATGCGCAAAGCCGCAGAGGTTTTGGGTGGCAATATCAATCAATCCTTTATTGCAGAAGGAATTAAAGACCTGCATAAACCCTTTGTGGATGAAATAATCTTGGTAAGCCCATCGGGAAATCCGATGAAAAGGGTACCTGACCTGATTGATGTTTGGTTCGACAGCGGTGCCATGCCCTACGCCCAATGGCATTTCCCATTTGAAAATAAAGAAAGGTTTTCTCAAAATTTTCCTGCTGATTTTATTGCAGAAGGAGTAGATCAAACCCGGGGCTGGTTTTATACCCTTCATGCCCTGGCATCCCTGTTAAAAGATGCTATTGAAGAGGAGTTAAAATCGGCTGGATTATGGGAAAATTCTGCCATGAAAAAGGCGGGAAAGGTATCGGGTGTTGCCTATAAAACAGTGGTTAGCAATGGACTGGTTTTAGATAAAGCCGGTAACAAAATGAGTAAGCGGATTGGTAATGTAGTTGACCCCTTTGAGACGATTGCCAATTTTGGCCCGGATGCCACCCGTTGGTACCTGATAACCAATGCCTCCCCCTGGGACAGCCTGAAATTTGATATGGAGGGCATTAAGGAATCGCAACGGAAATTCTTTGGAACCCTCTATAATACCTACCAGTTCTTTGCCCTATACGCCAATGTGGATGGATTTACATTCAATGAAAATTATATCCCTTTAAAAGAAAGGCCAGAAATAGACCAATGGATATTAAGCAGTTTGAATAGCCTGGTTAACACGGTTACAGCTAATTTAGACGACTATGAACCCACCCAGGCCGGGAGAGCCATCGAGGAATTTGTAGATTCGCAACTAAGTAACTGGTATGTCAGGTTATGCCGTAGGCGATTTTGGAAAGGAGAATACGAACAGGATAAAATTTGTGCGTATCAAACCTTGTACGAATGCCTCGAAACCCTGAGCCTGCTAATTGCACCTATTGCTCCTTTTTTTGCAGACTGGCTGTTTTTAAACCTGAATGAAATTACGGAAAGGAAGCCCAGTACCTCGGTACATCATAATGATTTTCCAATTTCAGATTCAACGGCAATTAATTCTCAATTGGAAACACGGATGCAGATTGCACAGGATGCATCTTCCCTTATCCTAAGCCTGCGAAAAAAGGTAAATATCAAAGTTCGCCAACCCCTTCAAAAAGTATTTATCCCCGCATTAAATAGGGGCATGGCCGATAATATTCGACTGGTTGAGGATATCATTAAAGCCGAAACCAATATTAAGCAAATCGATGTCCTGGATGCCAACAATGATTTTATCCGTAAAAAAGCAAAGGCCAATTATAAAACCCTGGGTAAAAAGCTGGGGCCTAAAATGAAGGCCGTGGCGCAGGCAATAGAACAATTTCAAAATGTAGAAATAGAAGCCGTATTAAGAGGGAATCACCGGCTTAATACGGATGGGGAGGATATTATAATTAACCCGGAAGATATTGAAGTAGTAACGGATCAGATTCCGGGGTTTGAAATTGCCGGAAAAGGAGGAATAACCGTAGCGTTGGATATTTCTATTTCCGAAGAATTACAACAGGAAGGAGATGCCCGGGAATTTGTAAACCGGGTACAAAATATCAGAAAAGAAAGCAATTTTCAACTAACAGACAAGATAGTTGTTAGAGTAAAGGCAAATGAAAATTTACAGTCGTCTTTGATTCAATTTAAAGACTATATTTGCCGCGAAATTTTGGCAGACTCGCTTGAATTTGTGCCCCTTTTAAATGATGGTTCCCAAATTGAAGTAAACGATTCACCCTTAACCGTTAACATTCTTAAAAAAACAGATTAGTATGGCAGTTCACAAAAAAACGGCAAAACCCGCTGCAAAAAAAGTGGCTACCAAGAAGCCTGCGGCCCCCGCAAAAAAAGCGACAAAACCTGCTGCTAAGCCTGCGAAACCTGTTGCCAAAGCATCCGCAAAATCAGCGGCAAAACCTGCAGCTAAAATTGTAGCATCGAAACCTGTCTCAAAAAAGGCAACAGCTAAAGCACCGGCAAAAAAAGTGGTAGCCGCAAAAGTTGCTCCTAAAAAAGCAGCCCCAAAACCTGTAGTTGCCCATAAACAGACTCCCGTTAAGGCAAAAACGCATCCCGTTAAGGAAGTTAAAAAAACAGGACCTGCTAAACCCGCTGCCCCTGTAGCAAAGCCAGTGGCTGAACACAAGCCCGCTTCCAAAAAAGTAGAAACGAAGCCCCTTGTTGCGGCAAAACCTGCTATTCCAAAAATTCCAAGGGCTTCTATCAGTACAAAAGATATCAAAGTGCCGCCGGCAAAACCAGTGGCCCTGCCAAAAATTAATACTAAAACCGCCCGCAAATACCATCCCGAATTCACCAAATCCGTTTTAGACCAGCCTAAACATGATTTAGGGGCTCCTATAGTGAGATACAGTGATGCCGACCTGAAAGAATTTAAGGAATTGATCATGCGAAAACTGGAAGCCGCTAAAAAAGAATTAACCTATTTACAGGGGTTGATTACCCGCAAAGATGAATTGGGCGGAGATGAAAGCGAAAACAGGTACATGACCATGGAAGATGGCAGCCTCAGTATGGAACGGGAACAACTCAGCCAGATGGCCAGCCGCCAGATCACCTTTATAGATCATTTGGAAAAGGCCCTCATGAGGATTGAAAATAAAACCTACGGTATCTGCCGGGTAACTGGTAAACTTATCGATAAGGCCAGGCTCCGTGCCGTTCCCCATGCCACCCTTAGCATTGAAGCAAAAATGGGTATTGTAAAATAGATTTTCCCATCTTCTTATATATAAAGGCAGCCGAGAAATGGCTGCCTTTATACTTTCCTATACTCCCGCCTGATTCTTAGCTTTTTCTTACCAGTTATACTTTAACCCCGATTAGTTAAGCATTCACAGCAGGTGTCTCTTCAGATTTGAATAATATATATATTTATACTGCCTAAGGCAAGCAAAATAATACCCTAATCAAACCAACCATCTCCCCACCTTCACCTTATAAAATGAAAAGGTTATGATATCTGTCATTAAAAAAATATTCTTCGGTAAGAATTAATAAAATTGGCTAATATTAGATTGTAACCAAAATCAAATTGAAAAGCCAGGCATCAAAATTATTTTCAAACCAAAACAACTGCAACAATGGATGCACAAAAAGTTGACCTGTTTATCATGACCAACAGTAAATTCTTTGAGAGCCACCAGGTAGGGTTAATCAGAGATAAACTGCTCCAGGCCGATGAATCAAAGTGGGGATACCTGCAAACTCTTCAATTTAAAGACCCCACTACCAGCCTCATAGTTTCTTTGTTGGGAGGTAGTTTAGGCATTGATAGATTCCTGATTGGAGATACCGGAATGGGCGTTGGGAAATTGCTAACCTGCGGTGGATTTGGTATCTGGACAATTATCGACTGGTTCTTAATTATGGGAGTAACCCGCGAAAAGAATATCGTAAAATTACAACAGGTACTCTATTAACATGATCACCAAAAACAGGTTGTATATATGGATATTGCTTGCCTGTTCGGCAGGATATGCCTGGCTTTTCTGGGTAGGTGAGCATCTTCGTTCCGGAACTAAAACATTTGACGTTTGCCTTATAAAGCATGCCTTACATATTCCATGTCCTTCCTGTGGCGCTTCCCGCTCGGCCTTATCCTTTCTGCACGGCGATTTTTTCAATGCCCTGTATTTAAATCCATTGGGAATTATTATCGGTTTCATTTTAATAATTACCCCCTTCTGGGTTGCAATGGACTACATGTTCCGAAAGGAAACTTTCTTAAATTTTTATTTAAAATCGGAGCATTTTATTAAACGGCCGTCAATCGCTATTATCCTTACTCTTTTGGTACTTTCAAACTGGGTGTGGAATTAT
>Ga0116193_1003633_pt1 | contig 11030 bp, 13 predicted proteins | sample AD_UKC115_MetaG_FD_89892 | JGI IMG/M metagenome (GOLD analysis project Ga0116193, IMG submission 89892) | Active sludge microbial communities of municipal wastewater-treating anaerobic digesters from Hong Kong - AD_UKC115_MetaG | ecosystem: Engineered > Bioreactor > Anaerobic > Digestate...
ACATCATCGCCCTTTTCTGGCCCGCACGCAGTGTGAGCCCGTTACCGTGGGGCTGTCCATTTCCAACCCCGTACCCGATGTCCTACGTTATCGAGGTGCACCCTACCCATCTGATCGCGCGCGGGCCGGTGCCCGTGGCGGCTGTCGCTGCCATCACCTCACTCGCCCCCGCCCGCGCGGTCCCTGACGTCGATCTGCAGGAGCGTGCCGACGCCAGCCTGTATCTGGTGGTGCCCGAGGCGGCCGCCGCGCTCCGCCATGCGGCACCTTCGCGCAAACTCCCGCCCGCGGCAGACGGCCTCAGCAGTGAGGCGCGCCAATGGCTCGCCACCGCCGAGCACTGCGCCGCAGCGCTCGCGATGCTGGTCGCCGCCACCGGTCACCGCGAGCTGGTGCAGGGCGCCGAACCCGCGCTGCGCATCGCCTCACCCAAGGACGCGCTCGAGTTCGCGCTGTGCCTGAACCTGCACGCGGCCGTGCCCGAGGTGCGCGCCAACCTCGAACGGGTGGGTCAACTCTCCATCGCCTGGCGCCACATCGTGATCGACTGGGCGCACCTGGTCGCGGACCTGGCGGCCGATCCCTGTGTGCTCGACGCGAAGCTGCGCGCGTATCAGCGCGCACACCGGCGCCCACACGCCCGGTGATCGGCAGTGGCGATCGTCGCCTGCGGGCTTGCGTCGATGGCGCCTCGCCGTAGGCTGCCCCTATTCCATCGTTCCATTGCCGCGCGTCCGCCCCGGCGCAACCCGATGCCCCTCACCACTGACCCTCCCGCCGCCGCGCAACGCGTCGTCGCGCTGCTACGCCGCGTGCGCCTCGATCTGTCCTCCGAGAAACGGCTGCAGGCCCAGATCGCTCAACAGCTGCAACACGCGGGCATCGCCTTCGAGCGCGAGAAAGCACTCAGCGCCCAGGATCGGCCGGATTTTCTGTTGACCCGGTGCGCGACAAGCCCCGCCGTTCAGGGCGGGGAAGGATAGCGCGGACGGCGGAGCCGTCCTTGGGTTTCAGTGTGGCGTCTGCTGCTGTTCGATGTACTGTCGCACGATGGAGATCGGAGCGCCGCCGCAGCTTGATGCGAAGTACGACGGCGACCATAGGACGCCGCGCCAATAGCGTTTCTGGATGTCGGGGCGCTCTTTGCGCAGCAGGCGACTGGAGACGCCCTTGAGGCTGTTTACGAGCGCCGACACGGCAACCTTCGGCGGGTACTCGACCAGCAGATGCACATGATCGTTCTCGCCGTCCATTTCGATCAGTTGCGCCTCGAAGTCGGCGCAGGTCTTGGCGAAGATGATGCGTAGGCGGTTGATGGCGTCGCCATCGAACACCTCGCGGCGGTACTTCGCCACAAAGACCAAGTGGACGTGCATCTTAAAAACACAATGCCGTCCGTGCCGAATATCGTTGTCATTACTCATAGACCAAGAGTATCATTCGCGACATGCAGCGCCTCCAAGCGTACAAATACGAGCTACAGCCCAACGGAGAACAACAGCGCCAAATGCGCCGCTTCGCTGGATCGTGCCGCTTCGTTTACAACAAGGCGCTGGCGTTGCAGAAGGAACGCTTCGAGCGCGGCGAAAAGAAGTTGGGGTACGCAGGACTGTGCAAGGGTCTCACCGAGTGGCGCAACGGCGTGGAAACGCCTTGGCTGGCCGATGCGCCAGTCCACCCGCTGCAACAAACGCTCAGGGATTTGGAGCGGGCCTACAGCAACTTCTTCTCCAGGCGGGCCGACTTCCCGCGCTTCAAGAAGAAGGGCCAGTCGGACAGCTTCCGCTATCCCGACCCGAAACAGATCAAACTCGACCAAGCCAACAATCGCCTGTTTCTACCCAAGCTCGGATGGCTGCGTTATCGCAACAGCCGGGAGGTACTGGGCACAGTCAAGAACGCGACTATCAGCCACTCGTGCGGTAAGTGGTTCGTGTCGATCCAGACCGAGCGTGAATTGGAACAGCCGATGCATCCATCGGCTTCTATCATTGGCGTCGATGTAGGCATTGCCCGCTTCGCTACGCTCTCCAACGGTACGGTCTTCGCACCGATCAACAGTTTCAAAAAGCATCAGACGCGGCTTGCCCGGTATCAACGGGCGATGAGCCGTAAAGTGAAGTTCAGCAGCAACTGGAAGAAGGCGAAAGCCAAAGTCACGAAGCTCCATCAGAAGATCGGCAATCTCCGCCGCGACTACCTGCACAAGAGCACGACCACGATCAGCCAGAACCACGCGGTGGTGTGTATTGAGGACTTGCAGGTAAGCAACATGAGCAAGTCCGCAGCGGGACGCGTCGAAGCGCCGGGTCGGGGCGTTAAAGCCAAGTCAGGGCTCAACAAGTCGATTCTCGATCAGGGCTGGTTCGAGTTCCGACGGCAACTCGAATACAAGCAGGCATGGCGCGGCGGTCTGGTCGTGGTGGTGAATCCGCGCAACACCAGCCGAAGCTGTCCCTGCTGCGGCCATGTGTCGAAAGACAATCGACAAAGTCAGGCGCAGTTCCTTTGCGTCGAATGCGGCTACGAGGAGCATGCCGACGTGGTTGGCGCGATCAATGTTTTAAGGGCAGGGCATGCCCGGTTCGCCTGTGAAGTGAGCGGTGCGGTAATGCCGCCAGCAACAGGAACCCACCGAAGCGACTCAGGGGCGGCTCATTGCCGCGCCTGAGCGCCGTAGGAATCTCCGGCATTCATGCCGGGGAGGATGTCAAGGACGGCACCCTGATCGAGTGCAAACTACGCGGACGCGCACGAAAGATTGACGGCCTGCAGCAGCGCTGCTCCGTGGTGATCATCGGCGAACTCGACTGGTCGCCGGGTATTCACCAGCAGGTTATCTGGCGCGTCGACCGCGAAGGTCAGCAGCACCCCGTCACCGTCTTCTTCCTGGTGAGCGAGGACGGCAGCGACCCGCCGGTCATGGATGTACTCGGCATCAAGGCGAGCGAGGCGACGCACATCGTCGATCCGCACCTCGGCGCGAGCGCGGCCGCCGGCGACGAGCATCACCTGCAGCGCCTCGTGGCCCGCTACCTCGCCCGCACGCCAACGCCTGTATCCGCCGTCGCACCGGCTGCCGAGCACTCAACGGAGCTGAACAGGCGATTCAGCGCGGCTGAATGCGACCCGACACGCCGCCGCTGACAATCGAGCGTGGCCAGGCAATGCGCTTGCGGCGCGCTCACCCCGTTTTCAAGCCAATTGGATCGGTAGCACCACCGGGACCATTGCGCGGATTGCAGCACGTTTGACACGCCGTTCGCTGTCGCGGCGCGATGTTTTATGCGCATGCTGAGTGAGCTTGCGTCACGGCAAACGTCGCGCATGATGAAACTTCCACTATCCAAAGGGAGCAAGCGAGTGAAGCATCGATTGATACGGGGACTGTCGGCCGCGCTGGTGATGGCCACGGCGGCCATGGCAGGATGGGCGTGTGCCGACACGATGTCGGACATCCGCGATCGCGGCGAATTCCGCATCGGCCATCGCGAGAGCTCGTTCCCGTTGTCCTTCATCGGGCCGGATCGGGTCGCCGCCGGCTATTCGGTCGACATCTGCATGCGCATTTTTGAGGCGATCAAGGTCGAGCTGAAGCGACCGGACCTCAAGGTGCGCCTGGTCCCCGTCTCGCCGAGCGACCGCATCCGTGCCCTGGTCGACAAACAGGTGGACGTCGAGTGCGGCTCCACCACCAACACCCTGGAGCGGCGTCGCGCCATCGAGTTCAGCTACACGACCTTCATGGCCGGAACCCGGCTGCTGGTCAAGGCCAGTTCCGGCCTCCGCGACATCGCCGACTTGCGCGGCAAGCGCGTTGGCGTGACCGCCAAGACCACCACCGAAGAGGTTATCCGCTCGTTTGACGCCGGTCTTGCACTCGGCCTCAAAGTGGTGACCGCCAAGGATCACGGCGCCACCTTTGCGCTGCTCGAAAAGGGTGAGGTCGACGCGGTCGTCAACGACGACGTCAACCTGCTCGGGCTCATCGCGCGCACCGACAATCCAGCGAACTATGTCTTCATCGGCAAGAGTCTATCGGCCGAACCACTAGCGATCATGTACCGCCGGCAGGACCCCTACTTTGAGCGCGTGGTCGACGGCGCGGTGGCGTCGCTCTTCTACAGTCGCGAAATTTACGCGATGTACGCGAAGTGGTTTGAAGCGGGTAACCCGCGCCTGCCGATGAGCCTGCAGATGCGCGAGAACGTCAAGTTTCCCAACAAGCACGGGGCACTGTAGATGGACGTCGGTCCGGGAATGGACATCGCCCTCGCCGCGCTGGCATCGTTGTTCGCCGGGGGCATTGACGCCATCGTCGGTGGCGGCGGCCTGATTCTGGTGCCGGCGCTGTTTCTCGTTTATCCGACGGCACCGGCCGCCACCCTGCTCGGCACCAACAAGGTGGCCGCTCTGGCCGGAACCACCGTCTCCGCCGCGCGCTTTTCGCGCGCCATCACGCTGGATTGGGGCGCCTTGCTGCCGGCCCTGCTGCTTGCCGCGCTCGGCGCGCTGGCCGGGGCCTGGACCTTGAGTGTGGTCGACACGGCGTGGCTGCGCAAGGCTTTGCCGCTGGTGCTGGTGGCGCTACTTGCCTACACCTGGGTCAACAAGCAGCTCGGCGTCGAGCACGCGCCGGTAGGCTCCATGCGGCAGCGCCGCCTGATTCTCGCGGCGGTGGCGGTCACGATCGGCTTCTACGACGGGCTGTTTGGGCCGGGCACCGGCAGCTTCTTCATCTTCGCGCTGGTGCGCTTGATCGGGTTCGACTTCCTGCACGCCTCCGCCTACGCCAAGGTGCTCAACATCGCGACCAACGCGGCGGCACTGTTCATGCTCGCGCAGCGCGGGATGGTGTGGTGGCAGGTGGGCGCCGTGCTTGCTGCGGCCAACATCGCCGGCAGCGTGATCGGCTCGGCGCTCGCGATCCGCTGGGGACCGCGCTTCGTGCGCGCGGTGTTTCTGCTGGTGGTGCTGGCGCTGATCGCACGTACCGGCTACAGCGCCTACTTCGCGTGACCGCCGCTACGCTGCGACGAGCTCCTGCGCAGCCGTGCCTTCCACGCGTTCGGCGGGTGCCGCCACAATGATCCGCCACAGCGTGCGCGCCATGCCGTAGTAATTGTCGACCGCGCGGTGAATGGTCTTTCGGTTGTCGTGCACCACCAACGTGTCGGCGCTCCAGTTCACCTGCAGGCGGAAGCGGTCCGCCGCCACGTGTCGGCTCAGAAACTCGATCATGGGCAAGCTTTCCGCCCGTGTCATGCCGTCAAAGTGCGACGTGTGTTCCTCGCTCACGTAGATCGCCTCAACGCCGTCACTGCTGACGACAGCGGGGTGCGTGGCCGAGAGCGCCGCCGGCGGTGTATCGGGCATTGACAGGTGTGCCTGCCGTTCGTTGCCCGCGTGCACGTCCGAGCGCTGCACCACGCGCAGCTGACGCAGTTGCGCCTGCAGCGCGGGTGACAGCTGCTGCATCGCCGCGACCGTGTCGGCGAACACCGTGTTGCCGCCGATCGGTGGGATATCGGCGCCGTAGAGCAGGGTGAAGTCCGGGGGCTCGGCGAGGTAAGTGGAGTCGCTGTGCCAAAGCGTGCTCATGGCGGTCTGCTGCTGCGGCTGGCGACGAATCTCGATCAACGCCGGGAAGCCCTCCACCCCCTGGGAGAACGGGTAACGCAGCGGCTGTCCCAGCAGCTCGGCGGCACGCTGGAACTGCGCGCGATCGAGCGCGGCATTGCGGATGACCACCACCTTGTGAGTACGCACCAGCGCGCCCAGTCCGGCGAACGCCTGCAGGCGCTGCTCCACCGTCAGGCCGGCGAAGTCTGTTTCCACACCAAAGCTGACCGCCAGCGCTTTCAACGGGGTCCGGATACCAAGAGGAGAGGTCGGGTAGAGTCGTTCAGACATCGATTCTGAGTCCATTGCAAACAGGAAGCCATCAGTGTGTCGGCGCTGGTGACGAGTGACTCGTCCAATTCACAGGTGCCATCGCCGGCATTGATTTCGGGTGATTGCCCGCCCGACAGCCCGACAACCACTTTTTTTGTAGCAGCCGCCGCCCGCGCCACGCCGGGCGCGGCAGTCAACGCCAAAAAAAGAGCGAATGCGGCCGGTTTGCCCGGATTTTCGCGGGGTCATGCGCTCGACGTGGACCTAGCCTGAATCGACGCTCCACTACCTGATCGTCATGACTCACCCATCCGTCTTTCTTCCGGCGGCACGCGCGCTGTGCGCCGCCACCGGCGCGTTGCTCTTGAGCGCCGCCGGCTTCGCTGACACCGTGCGCGTCGGCGTTTCGGCGCCCTTGAGCGGCGTGCAATCCACCTCCGGCAACGACGTGGTGAACCACCTGCGCGCTGCCGTCGCCGAGCTCAATGCGGGCAACGGTTTCGGTGCCCACACCGTGGAATTGGTGGTGGCCGACGACGGCTACGACCCCGAGCTCACGCGGCGCAACGTGCGCGCCATGATCGAGCGCGAGCGCGTGCTGCTGCTGATCAACCAGATCGGCTCGGCCAACATTGTGGCCGCCCTCAACGTCGCCCGCGGCAGCGGCGTGTGCCTGTTTGCGCCGCTGGCCGGTCCCAGCGCAATCTACGATGATGCGCTGCGCCCGGGTCTGGTGACGCTGCGCGCCTCCTACGCCGACGAGGCCGCCCAGCAGGCGAAGATGCTCGCCTCGATGGCGATCGAGCGCGTCGCCATCGTCTACCAGGATGACGCGTTCGGACAGGACGTCCTCGCTGCCTGGCGGCGCGCGATCGATGCGCAAAACGGCATGGTGCGCACCCAGCTGGTGGCGGCGATCCCGCTGGCCCGTGGCGACAGCAACACCCGCCAGGCGATCAAGCAGGCCCTGCAGGCCGACCCCGGCGCCGTTATCCTGCCGCTCGCCGGGTCACTGGCCACCCAGGCAGCGCGACAGGTTCGCGAGGCCCGCGTGATCCCGATGCTGATGTCGGTGGGCGTCACCAGCGAGACCATCAGTACGTTGAGCGACAGCCCGACTGGTGGCAGCGGCATCGTGCTGTTCTCCTCAGTGATGCCCTTGCCGACCGGGCGCGCCGTGAGCCCGCTGCTGCGCGACTACGCTGAGTTTCGCGCGCGCAACCGGCTGAGTCCGTCGTTTCGCGGCCTCGAAGCCTACGTCTCGATTCGTGCCCTGGCGGCGCAACTGCGCAAGCTGCCGCGTCCGAGCGCCAGTGCGCTGGCCAGCGCGCTCGCTGCGCCGCCTGAGCATGTGGTGGCTGACACCGCGTTTCGCACGCGCGCACCACGCCATGTCGACATCTACGCCATCACCCGCACGGGGGTGCTCTGATGCGCACGCCATTGGTCGCCGGCTTGCTGGCAACCCTCGCCCTGATCGGGGCCGCCGTGGCGGCGCCGCGAGGCGTTGAGCTTCCGGAAATCGTCTTCGCGGTCAACGAGGGCGCCACCTATTCCGCGGGCGAATCGCCCCGGTTGAGCTATCGCGCCATCGCTGACGACATCGGCCGGCTGATCAATGCCCGCGTGCGCATCGAGCCGATCGTTGACTACGCGGCGCTGGCGCAGGCACTGCGCGAACGCAGCGTCGATCTGGCGCTGGTCCATCCGACGCAGATCAGCGCCGCGGCGGTGGTGAGCAGTGACTATCAGCCGCTCGTCGTGTCGAGCGCCCACGCCGCGTATCGGCCGTATTTTTTGTGTCGCCCCGGGTTCGCAAGCTCCCTCGACGACGTGGTGCGGGCGCTGCAAAAGCCTGGCGCCAAACCGATTGGCCTGCCGGCGGTGAACTCCATCACCTCGATCATGGCCCGCGCCGCCCTCTCGGACGCCGTGGGACGCCAATCCGGCGCCCACCCGCCGACCTACAAGTACACGCGCTACCAGGACGCGGTGGTGAGCATGATTGACTACGGCTTCGTCGACTGCTCGGTCACCGGCTCCCGCAGCGTGGCCGATGCCTGGAAAGCCGCCGGCGGCCGCGTGTTCGAGGCGGCGCAAACGGCACCGGTCAAGACCGTGCTGATCAGTCGCAAATTTGAGGGTGAAACCCAGGCCCTGCGCCACTATTTCACGGCCCTGGCCAGCAGTGGCGACGCCCGGACCAAGCTTGAGCGGATCGGCCTGCCCAACGGCTTCAGCGCGCTCGACGGCAGCCGCTTCTCCGAGCTCAACGCCTGGCTCAAGCGCGGCGAGGTCCACTGATGCTGGCGGTGCTGGTCGGTCTGCTCGCCGGTGTGCTCGCCGGGATGCTCGGGGTCGGCGGCGGCTTTGTGGTGGTGCCATTTCTGGCGTGGGGCCAAACCGCAGCGCAGCTCAGTTCCGCCGTCGCGCTCGGCGCCGTCGCGGTGCTGCCCATCGTGATGCTCTCAGCGCTCCAGCACTGGGCCGCGTTCATTGGCCGCCCCTCCGAGCGCGCGCTGGTGCGGCAGATGCTGCTGCCCGTGGCGCTGTCGGCGGCGCTCGCGGCCCTGATCGCCGCGCTGCTGCCAGGACGGGTCTTGACCGGCCTCTTCGCGGTGATCGTCGGTGCCGTCGCGCTGAGCGGCCTGTTCGGCGTCGCCCCTGCGCTCCTCAAACGGCTGCGCCCGGTCAAGCGGCGGTGGCTGCCATGGTTGCCACCGGCTTGCATCATCGGCGCCGGAGGCGGCATCATCGGTGCCGGGGGTGGCTATCTGGCGGTGCCCTATCTGACGGTGTGCCGTGGCCAGCCGGTGCACCTGGCGATCCACCAGTCCGCTGTGCTCAGCCTGGCCGCCATCAGCGGCGCCAGCGTCACCGCCGGCGTGCGCATCCTTTTGCAGGGCGGCGCGGCGCTCACCGTCAGTACGCCCGAGCTTCGCACGCTGGCCTGCCTGATTCTGGGCGGAATGATCGGGGTATTGATCGGGCAAGCCGTCGCCACACGCCTGCCCGCCACTCGACTCAAGTTCATCTTCCACGTCTACCTGTTGCTGCTGTCGGCGCACATGCTGGTCCATGCCGTCGTTTGACATGTGCTTCATTGCGCCGAGCGCCGTGATCGTTGGCGACGTGGTACTGGCGCCGGACTGCTGTGTGCTGCATCACGCCGTGCTGCGCGCCGACTTCGGTCGCATCCTGATCGGGCGTGGCAGCAACCTTCAGGATCACGTGGTGGTGCACATGTCCCCGGGCACCGAGGTGCGCATCGGACATGGCGTGAGCGTCGGCCACGGCGCCATCCTGCACGGCTGCGAAGTGGGCGATCAATCGCTGATCGGCATGGGCGCCATTGTCATGAACGGCGTGAAGATCGGCCGCCGATCCATCGTTGCCGCCGGCAGCCGGGTGCTCGCCGGCGAGTTCCCCGACGACAGCCTGATCGTCGACGGCATCGTCAAGCGCGCCACCCACGCGCGTGACTGGCAGCTCATACAGGACAACGCGGCGCACTACCAGCGGCTCTGCGCCGAGCTGCGCGCCGGTCCCTCCAACCCCACCGACCGCGCGGGCGCGATGCCAGCGGGAGAGCCCTCATGAGTTTTTGCCAACGGTTGGGCGCCTTCGCCCTGTTTTCATTGCTGGGCGCGGTCAACGCCGATACGCTGCGCATCGGCGCGACGCTGCCCCTGACCGGCGCCCAGGCGCAGTCGGGACAGGACGCGCTGGCCTACCTGCGCGCCACGGTCGAGCTGATCAACAGCGAGCATCTGGCCGGCAATCACCGCATGGAGCTCGTGACCGCCGACGACGGCTACGATCCCTCCAAGTCGGCCAGCAACACCGAGGCCATGATCCGCAGCAGTGGCGTCGCGCTGATGGTCAATGCGATCGGCACCGCCAACATCGCCGCCATGTCGACGCCCCTGAAGCAACATGGCGTCGCCTTGTGGGCACCGTTGTCCGGCCCCCAGATCGTCTACAAGCGCGACGGCGGCTCCCCGGTGGTGCCGTTTCGCGCCTCCTATCACGACGAGATCCGGCAGCAGGCGACGCTGCTCGAGCGCATGGGCGTGACCAGCGTGGCAATCGTGTACACCGACGACGGCTTCGGCGCCGACGTGCTGGCCGGCTGGGACCGCTTTTTTGCGGCGCAGCCCAACTCCGCCCTGCGCGTCAGCGGCCGCTTCGCCGTCCCGCGTGGCAGCGACAACGTGAGCGCCGCCATGCAATCGGCGCTGGCCACACGCCCCACCGCGATCGCGCTCGGCCTGGTCGCCGGGCCGGCGATGAAGGCGGTCGAACAGGCGCGCAACGCCCGGCTGCCCGGTCTGTACGTGACCCTGCTCTCGGTCAGCGCAACGGCGCCGGTGATCGCCCGGGTGCGCGACATCGGCGGCAGCGGGATCATATTTTCTGCGGTGACCCGGCCGGCTTCGGCCACGCGCGGCCTGGCCATCGGCCGCGACTTCGAGCGCCTGCGCGAGCAAGCCAAGCTCGCCGACTCCTGGCGCGGCTATGAGTGCTATCTGTCGCTGCGCATTCTGGCCGAAGTGCTGCGCCAACTGCCCAATCGCCCGATCACCGCCGAGGCGGTGGCACTGGCGCTGCGCAACGCCGCCGAGGTCCGTGTCGGTGGCGATCGGTTCCGCTTCAACGCGGAGACACGCTTTGCCGACGTGATCTACATCGGCAAGTCCGGTTTCGTGTTCTAGGGGACTTTATGCCTGACGCAAATTTTGTGGCCGACAATCCGATTCGTGTCGATCGCTTTCGTCTGGGCCGCCTGAAGCACCAGCCGGTCTACGCGGTCGCGAGCCACACCCAGGTCTACGTGGAGCTGAGCGACGGCCGGGTGCTGACGCGTAGCGGCCGCTGGGAGGCGCCGACCGAGCGCAACCGCCGCCATGAGGACGGACTGCCGCTGTACTTCGCGAACGCGGCGCTGGCGCAGGCGCACCTGGCCCAAGCGGATACTGCGGCGCCCTGATCCGGGTCGCAATCCGCGAAATCCCGTCGCAACGACGCGACTATCGAGCCATTGCACGCCGCGTGCCGCCCGCATACTGAGTGCGTCGGTTCGCATCCGCCCCCCGGGCGAACCGACACCTTGACCCATCCCCTTGTCCGCCTCA
>Ga0116193_1003634_pt1 | contig 11028 bp, 8 predicted proteins | sample AD_UKC115_MetaG_FD_89892 | JGI IMG/M metagenome (GOLD analysis project Ga0116193, IMG submission 89892) | Active sludge microbial communities of municipal wastewater-treating anaerobic digesters from Hong Kong - AD_UKC115_MetaG | ecosystem: Engineered > Bioreactor > Anaerobic > Digestate | place...
AAGGGTAGGTTATCCACGTGTTACTGAGCCGTACGCCAAGAATCTAAATTCTTTCGACTTGCATGGCTTAATCGAATCCCAATAGCAGTAGCTTCTGCCAGGATCAAACAGATTTGACAGAAAATAAAATTAATTATTGTAAACACTACGTTAATAATATACGTTAGAAGTACACATAAAAAAATAGACAGAGTAATAACACTTAAATTGATTAATATCTACATTAGATATAACAATCAAATATCACCACATCTACTAAACCAACATCAAACCATAATACTAAGTATTAGGTCCTCATCAAAAACATGTAGAATTATGAATCAATCAATAACTTGATTGAATTTATAAACATGAAAAATTTAGCCACATGTGGAAAAGCAGTCATCATAGTTAAAAATGTTAATACATTGTAACTTAAACCAACGCCATAAAACACATGGCACAACCCTTACAGAAAGTTACAACAAACACAAAATCAAATAGAAAATATTGCAAAAAACTTTATCATACAAAAAATAAGAATTAAATTTCTAATTAAATTAAATACATAAATATAAATGATTTATAAATATTTTTAAAGTTTTATATTGATTTAATTTTTTAAAAAAATTAAAAAATAATACAAAACATGATAAAGATAATAATACATTTTTGAAATTCCCTAAATTTAAAAAAAATAAAAAAATAATCTGAAAGAAATTAAAGAAAATTAAAATAAAACTAACCTTAAAACAAAAATTATAATAAATAAAAAATAAATAACAATTAACAAAGGTAAAAGAAAACACCACAATAAATAAAAGGGAATAAAATGGATTTAAACAAATTTAATGATAAAACAAACATAATTAGAAAATATAACTTCCAAGAAAAGTCAGTTAAATCCATACTTAATCAAAGAAAAGGTAAAAGACAATTATTTATGGAAGACTATAGTTTAAACCTTTATAACGGATGTACCTTCGATTGTATTTATTGTTACATAAATGGAAGCAAATACGCGAAAGATACAAAAACATGTTATGTGAAATCTAATGCTAATGACCTCTTATTCCACCAACTTAAAAATAAAGCAAAAAAAGGAGAAAAAGCACTTTTTAATATTGGTTCAGCAGCAGATCCTTACATGAAAATTGAAAAAGAATTATTCATGACTAGAGAATTCTTAAAAATTTTAAATAGATTCCATTATCCCGTACATATTATTACAAAATCAGACTTAGTTTGTAGAGATATTGATATTTTAAGAAAGATTAATAAGACATCTATACTACCTGAGGAATTAGAAAATAAGATTGATGAGAAAGTGATTATATCCTTTTCATTTAGTACAATTTATGATAATGTTGCAAAAATTTTTGAACCTTATGCACCTAAACCAAGTAAACGACTAAAAGCTATAAAAAAACTTAAAGATGAAGGTTTTAGAGTGGGAATTGCTTTTATGCCAATTTTACCTTTTATTACAGATAGTGATGAAGTTTTAAAAGAAACAATTAGTAAATTTAATGATTATAATGTTGACTATATTCTACCTGGTGCATTAACTCTTTATGGTAAAGAGAAAAATGATTCTCGATGTAAGTATTTAAGTATAATAAAAGAGTTTTATCCTCAATATTATGAGGGAACTAAAAAATTGTTTGAAAATAATAGGGGTAAAGTTTTGGAATATCCTCATAAATTTTATCAAGAAGATCTTTTAAAAAGAGTTGAAATTATTTCTAGAGATTATGGAATTGGAAATCTTTTATACTAGTTTTATTATTGTTAGAAAAAATAGGGTGTATAATAATATTATATATTAATTATTAATTTTATGATTTAAAAAAAAAGTAAAGAAAAAGAAAAAAATAAAGGATAAGATATTTACATCTTATCGATTACTTCTCCTAATAATTTAATAGATTCTTCTTTATCTTTACCTATTGGGGAACCTGCTACGTATTGGGTTACTCCCATATCAGCTAAAGCTTCTATCTTAGGTACAAATTCATCAGGTGTACCACATATGGAGAATGCATCTAATGCTGCATCATCGATTAAGCCTATTGCTCCACCGAAGTCTCCTTTACCTAAGCATTCACCACATTTTTCATTGAATCCTTCAGGTAATCCGTGTCTTTCAATAACCATTGGAGGTGCTCCTGCTGCAATAAATGCTACTACGATTTTAGCTGCATTTTTAGCTTTTTCAGAGTCAGTACCAATAGAAGTGGAAGTATAAGCTGCTACATCGAAATCTGCTATGTTTTTACCTGCAGCTTCGACACCTTTTTTGATCATAGGAATTGCTGCTTCGAAATCTTTAGGGTTAGATGCGTTGATTAAACAACCGTCAGCTATTTCTCCTGCAGTTTCGAGCATTTTTGGTCCTTGTGCACCCATATACATTGGGATTGCTGCTTGGACAGCTTTTGCACCTTGTAAAGCTGCACCAGTTTCAGTAGATTCACCAGCAGTTAAAGCTTTAACTTCTGCAATAGCGTTCTTTACAGTGCTTACAGGTTTTGTCCATTCAATACCTAAAGCATCGAAAGTTGCTTTGTCCCCAGGTCCAATACCAAAGGTAGCTCTTCCATCAGATAATTCATCAATAGTTGCAATTGCACTTGCAGATATTGCTGGACTACGTACATATGGATTAGTTACACCAGGTCCTAATTTAATAGTGGATGTTTCATTAGCAATTAATGCTAAAGTTTCATATACATTTTTGTTGTTGTAGTGGTCTGTTACCCAGACATATTCGAATCCTACATCTTCAGCTAATTTTACCATTTTTACTATATTGTCTATAGGTTCATTTGGAACAAATTCAATACCAAATTTCATTTATTATCACCATGTTAAATTATATACAAGTACTTATAAAGTATTTGTTATTAGAAAAATATCGAAACATTTATATATGTAAAATTATGTTGAATGTTTTTATAATATAAATCAAATAGATAGTAACTAATTAAACAATTATTAATCAATAAATTACTAAAAAACAAGGGATTTCAGACTTATGGAAATAAGAGAACTAACAAAAGAAATAAGAGACAATGCTATTGAAAGAACACAACCTAAAGATTTAGAATATTTAGCAACAAGTTGGTATCAAGAAGACTTATTATACTCTGGAAAAGGAAAAACCATATTTTTAATATTACCTACACCAGGTTGTAGTTGGGCTCTTGGCCCAAGTGGCGGATGTACCATGTGCAGTTATATTCATGATTGTTACTTAAAACCTATCGAAAATGATAAAATCATAGAATTATTCCAAAACCAAATGGATAGACATGCTGAAGAGGTTAAAGAAGATTTTAATAATGGAGAAAAGATAGCTATTAAATTATTTGCATCTGGAAGCTTTTTTAATCCTGAAGAACTTCCAACAGAAGCAAGAGATAAAATTTTACAAACTATAGCAGACAGTGAAGAAATTAGTGAAGTTGTAGTTGAATCAAGACCAGAATACATTACAAAAGAAAGAATAGATGAAATTTGTAAAATATTAAATGGAAAACTCTTCGAAATAAGTATAGGCTTAGAAACTGTTAATGAAGAAACTAGATTAGAGAAAATCAATAAAGGTTTTTCACTTAAAACTTATCAAAAAGCTATCAACATTATCAATGAAGCCAAAAAAGATTATAATATCAAAAGCAAAGCTTATGTTTTTGTAAAACCCATATTAACTAGTGAAAGAGAAGCTATTGATGAAGCAATAAGCACTGCAGAATATGTTGAAAGTATTGGTGTAGATCGAATAAGTTGTTGTCCTGCAACCATACATAAAGGAACATTAATTGAAAGATTATGGAGAAGAGGATCATATAAACCTCCATGGATTTGGACTACAGTTGAAGTTATTAACACAATACGCCAAAATGTAAAAATTCCTGCCTTAATGGATACATCAGGTTTTGGATCTAGAAGAGGACCATATAACTGTAAAAAATGTAATAAAGATTTAAAACATAAAATTATTAGCAGTAACTTCACACAATCTCAAATTTCACATAATTGTGACTGTAAAAAAGAGTGGGAAGCAGAAGTTAAATTTAATAACTTAACACAATCTAAAACTGGAAAAAAACATTTACCATTATATTAAAGGAAAAACTTTTTATTACTTAATTTAAAAATATTTATATATAGTTTATTATTTAGGAGGTTTACAATTTTGAAAAGTGAATCTATTAGTATTATAGCCATAATTTTAGGAGTTATAATTATTGCTTTTCCAATGTTTGGAATTATTGGTGCAAGCAGTATTTTAGGTTTATCTATTCTATTAATGAGTATCTTTTTACTTGTTACTGGTGTATCTGAAATAGAATATAGTAAGACTAAAAGTGTCCTTTATATCATTTTAGGTATTGTAATGTTGATTCTTGCTTTAGGTTTAATATTTAACCCTAGTTTATTTGCATTCTTAGCAGCATTAACTATTTATCTCGCAGGTCTTTTCCTAATCCTTATTGGATTAATAATTCTTGTTACAAGCAGAGAAACACGTTATGGATTTTGGATTGGAATTATTGCTATTATTCTTGGTTTATTATATATCGTTATAGGAACTTATGTGCAAAATCCGGTTATACTTGGAACATTAATAGGAATATGGTTAATCTTAACTGGTATATTAACATTATTAGATAAATAAAATGTGATTATTTATCTATAAAAAAAAATTGACTTAAAATTTTTTTTAATAAATCTATTATACTATGGATTTATTCTTTTTTTACTAATTTTATTTTTTTTTAATTTATAAAAAGGAAATTTTATAAAATGATTGTAATTAGTGCAGATTTTGACCCAATACACTTGGGGCATAAAAAATTAATTGAAAAAGGAAAAGATATAGCTGAAGAAAATGGTGATGAGCTTGTAGTATACCTTAATACAGGTTTCAGTGCAAACCATGCACCATGTTTCTGTAGTTATGAAGTTCGTTCTGAAATGGCTATTAAAGCTGGAGCAGATCGTACAGTACCTATTGAAGGATTACATCATAAACTTAATTTATCTTACAGTGTACCTGTTCGTTTAGCTCAGATGATAGAGGATGGTGCAGTGGATTATGTTACTGCTGCAAATGTGAATCCATTAAAAATCAAAAAGCTTAGTGAACGTTATGCTCCTAATGGGACAAGTATAGGTATTCCACGTAATCTTCCTAATCGTAATGTGATTAGATGGTATTCTGTGAATGAATTCTTAAAAGGTAAATACGGGCATAATATGAGATTCCATATTATTCCTGAATTAGAACATGAGGGTAAAATTAGTGGTCGTTTTATAAGAAGATCTATTATTGAAAATAATATGGAAATTCCTGATGAAATCTGTGAATTATTACCTGAGACTACTATTCATATTCTTGAACGTGAAAGTAAGAAAGGTACTCTTAACCCTCAAAGAAATTATAGAAGTATAACTCATAAGATGAACACATATTCTAGAGGTAGTTTAAGTAATATTGCTTATCTTAATGCTAAAGCAGTTAATGCTATTATTGATGGTAGACAGTATAGTGATCCTGAGAGTATTTGGGCAGTTTTTAGAAGAGCAGATTATGGTCCTGTTCTTGCAAGATTAGCTACTAGTGCACTTGAAGAGGAAGTTACTAAAGATGAAGTTATTAAACTTATGAGGACCTATGAAGCTAAGGGTATTATTCCAGAAGATCAAAAAGTTGATAAAGTTATTCAAAGAGCTTATTATGTGGCTCGTGAAGCTGAAAATGGTGAGCTTGCAGTTGATGCTAATGAAAGATTTAAATCTGAGAATATAAAATTAGATAATGTTCCTTTAAGTTTTGATGGTGGTTTAAATATTACTAAGTTTGAAACTAAAAAACTTAAACGTGGATTGGAAAATCATAAGATTCCTGCTAAAATTTATGTTGATAAAGATAATATGATTTCTTGTGAAATTAAAGAGGGTAAATTTAAGATTAAAACTAATTTGAAGCTTCCTGGATTAAATGTTACTTATTTACGTTATATTATTGATTCTCAATTTATTCCTGTTACTGCTGAAGTTGTTGAAAATGAGAGAGGTCTTAGAGTTAGAACTTATATTCATGATAATTAAAGTTCTTTGAATTTGTTTTTTGTTGCATGTGTCATTATTTGATTATATTCTGATGCATTTTTTTCGTTTAGGAAGTTTAATATTTCATTTAATTCTTCATTTTTTCTTTTTGCTGATTTTTTACTATTTTTTATTCTAGAGATGCTTGATTTTTTAAAATCTTCATTTTCTGTTATTTCTAAGATATTCCATAATTGTTTTGTTAGTTTTAGGTTTTCTGCATTGTCAAATGTTTCAATTAGTAGGCTGCTTAGTCCTTTTGTATAAATGCTTCTTAGCATTTTTAGTGTTGATGCGTCTTCTATTTGATTGCTTATTACTTGTGTGGGTATATTGTTTTCATTTAAGAATTTTAGTTGATTTGCTTTAGGGCCTGATAGAAGGATTAGTGTTAGGTTTGTTACTTTTCCTATTATTGCTCCATCTATGAAGTTTTCGTTAAATATTGTTCCTATTGTTTGGGTGGTTTTGGGGTTTATATTGTTTAGGTCTAAGTATAATCCTTTATAGTTTTTGTAGGTTTTTGCAGTTTTTAATGCGTTTTCTGGACTTGTTGCATTTATTAATAGTTCACAGGTGTTTTGTAATTCTTGGTTTGTTTTTAGTATATTGATTTGGGATTTTTGGGCTTGTTGGATTGTTTTTTCGCTTCGTCCTTCTATTGAAGTGTATATTTTGTGTTGTTTTTTTAGTTGTTTTGTTAATGTTTGACTTACTTTTCCAAAACCTATGAACCCGATATCCATTGTCTCACCCTTTTTATAATAAAATTCCATATTGTGCAAGTAGCATGTATACTCCTGCAAGGAAAATTAATATTCCACATATTTTATTGATTAAATTAGACCACTTGTTGATTTTTTCTAGGTTGATTTCTGATACGATAAATCCTATTAGGAATATTGTGAATGCAAAACCTAATGTATATAATAATAAGTTTAAACCTGTATATGCTACATTACCTCCTGAGATTGAAACTGTAATTAAACTCAAAAGATATGATCCATAACATGGTGCCCAAGCTAATGAAGTTACTAAACCCATTAAAAATGATTTAACTAAACCCCCTTTATCATTATTAACTTTTAAATTAAAATTAAATAAATTTAAATTAAAAATCAATATTAAACCTAAAATCATTAATATGATTGATGCAATAATCCTTACCCAATGTAAATAATGATTTATAGCTGCAGTAAATATCATTGATAAAATTATAGTTAAAAAGAAAACTATAAATAAACCTAAAGTAAATGAAACAACTTCAGATTTTTTTCTCTCTAAAAGTGAATAAGCTACAACTATCGGAATTACAGGTAAAACACAAGGAGATAATACTGATGCTATACCTGCTAAAAATGATAGTATTGGGACTAAATCCATAATTATTACTCTCTATAATTTACTTAATAAATCACTTGCTGATTGGAATCCAGTGATACTTTCTTTTACATTCCCATTAGAATCCAAAATGATTAATGTAGGAAAACCAACAACACCATATTGACTGCATAAATCAGGGTTACTATCTCCATCGATTGCTACAGAAATATAATTATTGTTTAATTTTTCTTGAACATTAGAATCAGAATATGTTTCAGAATTCATTTTTTGACAATAGGCACAGGAACTAGAACCAAATTCTATAAATATTGGTTTATTTTCTTTTTTTGATACAGTTAATGCTTCATTTAAATCAGTGTACCATGTGATATGATTTGCTTGAACAGTTGAATTACTTCCCTGTGCAGCGTTGGTTACTGCTGTGTTTGATGAAGTAGTGACAGCTGATGAATTTACTGTGTTTGTTTGATTGTTTTCATTTTGAAAATTATTAGTTATTGCAAATGCAGACAATAGAATTACAATTAATATTAGGACCAATAATATCCAAGTTGTTTTTTCTTTCATGTTTTAAATTGTTAACATTGTCAGTATATATACTTAACGAATTTGTTTATAAATATACGAATAAAAATAGTTTTGAAAAAAATAAAGAGTCCTAAAAAAAGATGAAAAGAAAAATAAAAATTTTCCAACACAATCTTTTTTTTAAGACTCCGAAAAAAGCCCTTAAAAATTTTCCCATAAAATCTTCTAACCAGCAACAACACTAATAGTAGCAGAAGCACTACTAGAAGTATACTTACTAGTACCACCATAACTACATTGAGCAGTATATTCACCTAAACCAAGATTAATAGCTAATTGATACTCACCATTAGTATCAGTAGTAACCCAATAAACCTTAGAAGCACCACTAGAAAGTCTAGTTAAATTCAATGCAATATGTTGACCAATAACTGGATTTCCAAGATTATCAGTTAATTTACCTGTGAAGTTTTGACCAGCACCATAAGGTTGTTTAAATGTATTAGCAGTTAAAATAGTACTAGTACGATTATCATCAGCAGATTTAACTATAATACTTGCAATACCACTAGTATTAGCATAATAGTTTTTAGAACCACCATAACTAGCCCAACCAGTATAAGATCCAACAGCAAGATTAATTTGTAAAGTCCAATAACCATCAGTATCAGTAGTAACCCAATAAACCTTAGAAGCACCATTACTTACTTTAGTTAAATTCAATGCAATATGTTGACCTACAATAGGATTACCATATTGATCCAGTAAACGACCAGTAAAGTTTTGACCAGCACCAACAGTTTCAGTGAAATTATATGCAATCAAATTAGTATAACGCATTGAACTACCATTAACAACATTTAATACAGTAGTTGCAACATTACTTGCATAATAATTAGAATCACCTGCAAATTTACTAGTAATAGTGTAAGTTCCAATACCATAATTATCTAAAAGCACAGTAACTTTACCAGAACTATCAGTAACATAATCAAAAGTAGTTGATTTAGTACCATTAACTATAGTTACACTTACAACTTCATTAGTTAAAACCTTACCATTAACATCAGTTAATGTAACAGTGTAAGTTCCACTACCCGGATAAGTAATTGTAATAGTAGAGTCAGTTGTAAGGTTAGTGCTAAGTTTAGTACTACTTATAGTGAATTTAGAAGATCCATTAGTACCAGATATTGTATCAGTTCCTGGATAATTCCAAGTTATTGAATAATTACCTTTAGGATAATTAGATAAATCTAAAGTTCCAATACCATTTGAATCTGTAGTAACAGTATAAGTAATAGTATTTGTACCATTAGATACTGTAACAGTAATTGTTTGACCAGATAATGGTTTTCCATTACTAGTTAAGTTTAATTTATAATGATTATTACTACTATCAAAACTACCAGTAATCTTTGAAGTTGCAGATTCTGAAATTGTAATAGTATTAGATCCTCTACTTGAAGAGTAAGTACTATCACCACCGAATTTATAACTAACTGAGTATGTTCCTGCACTAAGACCAGATACAGTAATAGTTGCTTGACCCGCACTATCAGTTGTAGCAGTATAAGTCTTTCCATTTACAGTGAAACTAATTGTCTTACCAGATATAAGTCTACCAGTAGTAGTTGATAATGTTACAGTAAATGTTACATCCTCACCAACAACACCTGAAACATCATTACCACTTAATTCAGTAGTAATAGTTGTTGGAACAGGTATAGGAGGATTATTAACTGTAATATAACATTCTCCAGCACAAGGAGCATTATCACCTTTTCCATTATAACTTAATTTTATAGTATATTTATATCCACCTGTAAGATTAGTTGTTGGAATACTTACAGTTACAGTTCCGTTAGGACCTGTTGTAGCACTATAAATTGGATTATTTTTACCATCCATTATTTGATAATAAACTGTTTGATTAGCTATTCCAGTACCATTTGTAGCTTTAAGAGTGATTGTGATACTACCAGCACTTCCAACAGTAACTGTTGAATCTGTACCAGATATACTTGAATATGCACCTGTAGTAACACCTATATTTAATGTTTGATTATCTATAGTTGCACTAATATTATAACTTCCAGATGAATTTGAAGCTGTATATGTAGTGTTAAACTCATTATTTGAAAGAGTTCCACTATTCGGAGTAATAATTCCATTATTAACTTCAAATGTTACATTTCTACTTGGTAAAGTATCTGTTAAATCACCAAGTATATCAGTTCCATTACCATATTGATTTAAACTTACAGTTACAGTTGCATTTTGATTAACATTCACTTTAGCTGATGACATGTTTAAAGTCATCATTACCCAATTACCAGGATTCTTAGCAGGTAAATCACCAGTAGAATTTTTAACAAGTATATAACTGTTAGAAACTAGGAATAATGTATTATTTCCCCACCAATTATAATTTGCATTAAAACCATTTGCAGAATAAATAATATTATTCTTATCTCCAGTGTTGTTAATTAAAACTGAATATGTAATATCAGTGTAATTATTTGAATAAATTGCAGAACCATAATTAGTAGCTGTGTTATTCATTAAAACTGAATGTATAACAATAGCATCTCCATTATTTACAAATATAGCTCCACCAGATCCAGTACCTCCTGTTGAAGTAGCATTATTATTTATAAATGTTGAATTATCTATTAATGCTGAATCATTAGCATAAATTGCACCACCAGTAGTAGTACCAGTAGATGATTTAACTATATTTCCAGTGAAAGTTGTTCCATTAACTGTTACATTTTGGCTTGTGTAAATTGCACCACCAGAAGTACCAGCAGTATTATTTACATATGATGATTTAATTGTTGATACATTTCCAACAGAGTAAATTGCACCACCATAAGTTCCTGCATTATTGTTAATAAAATTAACATTAGTAATTGTTACATTATTATTAGAGTATAATGCACCACCAGAAGTAGTTGCAGTGTTATTTGTGAAAGTTCCACCTGTAGTTGTTAATGTGTTATTAGAAAATATTGCACCACCAGAAACTGTAGCATTATTTGATGTGAAATCAAC
>Ga0116193_1003635_pt1 | contig 11028 bp, 8 predicted proteins | sample AD_UKC115_MetaG_FD_89892 | JGI IMG/M metagenome (GOLD analysis project Ga0116193, IMG submission 89892) | Active sludge microbial communities of municipal wastewater-treating anaerobic digesters from Hong Kong - AD_UKC115_MetaG | ecosystem: Engineered > Bioreactor > Anaerobic > Digestate | place...
GCTACCGCTGTAGGTACAGTCGCAACAGTAGGCGCCATGCTTACGGGTAATGATTTCTTTAGCCCGCTGTTTATCCCGGTTCCTCATCACATTTTCTCTCCGGCTCCGCGCCATTACTATTATTCTCCGCGAGGCATGGGAAGATGGTAAAAAGCGGACTCCCGAAGTCTGCTGAAGAAACAGAAGAGACGACAAGTAAAGGAATACAGATTCCTGCTTGCCGTCTCTTTTTTATCTTAGAGTCGGCTCAAATCTTCGGATAGGTCGTCTTAGCATTCGCCATCACCTTCAGGATGTCGTCCTTCGTTCCGTTGAAAGCACCGTGATGTTCTATTTTCAACGTGCTCATTGCCGCTGCAAACTTCCCAGATTCCTCAATGGATGCTCCTCTTGAACGTTTATAGAGATATCCTGTCATATATGTGTCGCCACAACCCGTAGCATCCACAACACTATTCGGCGTATAAGCCGGAATGAGGTAGAATTGAGATCCGTCGTAGATCACGGAACCAAGACTTCCGAAGGTCAACAACACCTCTTTTACGCCCCAATCATACAGCTGCAGCGCCGCACCTTTCGTGTCGGAATGTCCGGTGAGCACTTCCATTTCATGCTCATTGGCCTTGAGGAAATGCATATATTTCAGCACCTCTTTCTTCTCACTCCAATCCACGGCATAGACTTTCTTATCGCGGACTTCGCGAAGATAACCTTGCGAATCGGCTGAAACCAGTCCTTTGCCTGCTAGATATTTGACCACTTCTGCGGGAAAATCATCGGCAAGCAACGAGCCGAGATGGAACACTTCTGCCTCGGTATCTTTCAAGGCTTCGATTGTGAACGGATCGGCCTTGGCAAGAACGCGCTGACTTCTTTCATCGGGATTCTCTCCGTAACTGTTTTCAAAATAGACAGAGTGTTTGCTCGGCATCACCTTCACCTCAATTCCCAGCTTGCGCAAATCCTCAACGGACTGCATCTCCGTGGCTCCGACCGCTGTCACCAGCGTATAGTCGATGTCGTCAAAGCAGCTGATGGCACGAGAGAAGTAAAACGATGTTCCGCCGGGCATGAAAACAGAGCTCTTCGGTGTTACGATTTTGTCGAGCGTAATGTGTCCTACGCAACACAAATCATGTTTCTTCATCATTTTACCAGCTTATAAACCGTCCGCATTCCAAAATTATTGGCAACAACCTTTCCTTCCTCGATGAGTTCCGTAATGTCCTTACGAGCCTTCTCCAACGAGCAATGGTTCATATTCATTGCATGAGACTGGTTGATTGTTTCCTCTGATTCGAGGAATGCAAGGATATTGCTTCGGAGCTCCTCGTCACTCAGAAGACGTCCCGATTTGTGATTCTTGTCGCGTTCGATCGACAACTTGCAAACGCGCGACTTTAACTGGTTGCTGGCACGGAAGGTGATGTTCTTCACCTCAATGGACTGTGAGTGAATTTCCTTTGCTTCGCTGACCGGACGGGATTGAAGTGAGACGGCGAAAATACCGAGCCCATCTATGCTGATGCTTTTGCTCTCGTTGAAAGCATTCACAATCTCGTCAGACAGCAGGCTGAGAAGTCCCAGAACATCTCCTTGGGTGAAGGATGACGACTTATTGATTCTCTCGGCAAGTTCCTTTGTCGAAATAGTTCCATGATTGACGGCACGAGGGTGAAGTCCCTTGTCTGCGTTACCGTTGCGAGGCGGATTTTGGTACAGATCATAATTGATAGACATATCTTAGCGTTTTAAAAATGATACAATAACGATGTTAATATGCAACATCTAAAGATGGAATTATGTTTGACCATGGTTAAAAATTATTGGATCAATAGTCAAAAAAAGTTTTAACCATGGTTGAAAAAAGTTTTAACCGTGGTTAAAACTTTTTACTCTAGGCAAAGGTAATGAATGATTATGGATAAAACAAATTTATGAAAGGGAGGAAGCAAATTCCTCCCTTGTCTCAGTTACGGATGATAAATGAGTTTCTTCGTTTGCGGATTACGTGAGAAGTGCTTAAAGTACTCATACATGTAATGAGCCGCAGGTTTGAAGTTCCAATGACCATAATGATCAACGGCCATAAGCTTGATAAGCGGAACGCCGTCTTTTGAAAGCGTGCCGGATTCAATGTCGATGCCTTTGTTGGTATGAATCACTTCTCGGTTTTCCAAACGGACTCCGAATGTCGCATCTTTGCTGAAATCGAGACCGTCCACAACATCTATCCCATTCATTGTCTGATAGATCTGCAAAGCACACAAGAGTGAATTGTTCTTCCATTTGCCATCTTTCGGGAACATGACAACGTGATCATCCGTTCCACAAATGGAAAGGTAGGGCATATCGACGAAGCCTCGTTTCTGAAGTGCATCGTTCATCAGCGTCGGGAAATCGGCTCCGAAAACAACGCCAGAAGGGAAAACGCCACCTGAATGTCCGCCAATGGCAGCGAAGATATACGATCTGCGAACGCCCAACGTATTGGATGTAAAGCTTCCGGCAGAAAGACCTTCCGTGTAAACGCGCGAAGCATCCAGTTGCGGATAAGTTTTGAGCAGGTAATAAACCACCTGTTCGATACCGTCGATTCCCATCGGTGTGTAGCGGCCGCCCTGCCATTCGAGCTCGGCAACTACGAAATTCTCACGCGCTGCCTCTTCGATAAAACCGGAAGTCTCAGCTTGCGTACGTGGATCATTGGTGTTGCCGTGAAGCAGCAAGACGAGCGGAATACTGCCTTTGGCTGCATTTTCTGTGCCTTTCGGGAAATATTCATACCAAAGCAGCGTGCCTGTGCCGAACAGATTCTTCTCGACCGCGTTGCGTTTCACTCCGATACGATCGAGCATCAGATAAGGTTCCAGCTCGTAAGCTCCATATTCGTTGCCTTTGGCACCTTCATACCACGTATGTTTATAATTATTGAAACGGTAATTTCTGCTTAAAGTAGCATCCCAAGCGTCATTGAAAGCCTCTTTCAGTGAAGCGGGTGCGTTCGGATTGTAAACGACGCTGAGCAGTTCTTCGTTGGAATTGGTAAGGCGAACCCCGTTTTTCTCCCCGCTTTTCTTGACAGCTTTGTCAGCTGTCGCATAGGCGGCGGCAATCTTATCGGCTCCTTTTCCACAAATGTAAGCAGGAACAGCAACCATCCCCGCAGGCTTTCCCGTCATCTTGCCATTGATGGAAACGATCCCGGCAATAGCTTCAGCATGATGAGAAACGGCATTGTTCACAAATGTGGCACCGCGTCCGATGCCGATAATCTTCATATTGGAAATGACTCTCAAATGAGCGACCAACGAGTCGTAAGCAGCAAGGTCCGCAACATCGTTGTACGTCTGTCCCAAAGGATTCACAACCATCATCGATCCGCTGTAATCAGAGACATATTGGTCGATTCCAAGGTCGCGGACCAATTGGGCGGCTTGTGATTCATCACACGGAGCGTCCGGATAAACAACAAACAGCGGAGCAAAACCTGCAAAGCGTCCGTTCACATTCTGCGCTGTGTCGCGGAATGTATAGACAGTTTGAGACAAACCTTTCATCTTCGTGAAAGAAAAATCAGTCGCATTGATACCGGCTGAAAAACAGGAAAGGAGCAAAGCAACAGAAAGAAATTCAAAAAGCTTTTTCATCTTAGTGAGATTTTAAGTGAAACATTGGAAATTGATTTATAATGAAGAATTGAGGTGTTCTTGGATTTTATCAATGAACCGAGCAACATGTTCACCATCGACGAACTGATGATTGAAGCAGAATGAGAAAGGCATAATTAGCTTTCCTTCGCGTTCGATAGCTTTTCCAACGTTCATCAGCGGATATTCATGTGGATTTCCTATGGAAGAAATAGTATAGCCAATGCCTGTGAAATAAAGATTGGGCGTTGCGCTCAACAAAATGACATCGAAATCGCCTTTGTCAATGACCTGTTTAGATACGAGGTAGGGATCGCCGTCTTTGGGTATGTTGGTGATGATTTCGCGGGCTTGCCGGTAAAATGTCTCAAAGTCTTCCTCGTAAGGAATGCGGACTTCATAGAAAGTTCTGCCTGGTACAGCAATCGGAGTGAGCATATCGATCTTGTCGTAACAGGCTACATTTCCCTCTTTGTCCGTACGGAACCGGAATTCCTTCACTTCGTTGGCCGCACGAAGAATCGCATAAAGATAACAGGTGAAAAAGGAACGTTTCGCGGCTTTAGCGGCCGGAAAGGCGAATGTACAATCCAATTCTGTTGATAACGTTGTCCATGAACTGACGTAACCACGGAAGAAGTTGTAGTTGTCTCTGCGTTCCCAAGTCTCGATGTCGATAATGTGTTTCATATTCCTTTCTATATGTGATTTCTCAAATTAGAGTGCAAGGTAGCTCTTTTTATTAACTTGGCCAATGAAGAGCATTGAGGAATGTGTGATTATTCTTATTTTTGGCGTATGACAAACGAAGAACTCATTTTCCGCCAAGCGGAAGACAAAGAAAAGGAGAAAGACGAAATCTGGCAGATCATGCTGGATGCCAAAGCGCAGATGAAGCGATTGGGCAGCAAACAATGGCAAGACGATTATCCTACGAGAGAACTCATTGCCAAAGATATCCAACGTGGAATTGGCTATGTGCTGGACGATGGAGACGAGGTGATCGCTTATGCTGCCGTCGTTTACACAGGCGAACCATTGTATGAACATCTGGTCGGCCATTGGCTCGACGACGAACCGTACGTCGTGGTTCACCGACTGGCTGTGGCTGAGAAAATGAAAAAGCGCGGCATTGCCACGCTATTCATGAAGAAAGTCGAAATTCTAAGCAGAAACAAAGGCGTATTCCGCTTTCGCATCGACACCAATTTCGATAACCACTATATGCTGAACATGTTCAAGACTCTCGGGTTCGTTTACCGTGGTAGCGTAGATTACGGAGCTCACGGTACACGAATGGCCTTCGATAAATCCTTTTAGCGGTTAGCGCGCTTTCTTTCCAGTTCGTCAAGGATGACCTTTCTCATTCTCATGGAATGAGGAGTAACCTCAACATATTCGTCTGCTTTGATATATTCAAGAGCATCTTCCAAACTGAATACGGTTGGAGGAGCCAAAGCTACCTTATCATCAGAACCGGCAGCACGCATATTGGTCAGTTTCTTGGATTTGGTCACATTCACAACCAAGTCATTGTCTTTAGTGTGTTCGCCAACCACCTGTCCTGCATAAACATCTTCGCCCGGAGCGATGAAGAAACGTCCGCGGCTCTGCAGGTTATTCAAGGCATAAGCAAAAGCCTGTCCGGTTTCCATCGCAATGATGGAACCATTGATCCTGCGCTGGATCTCGCCCTTCCAAGGTTGATATTCGAGGAAACGGTGAGCCATGACAGCTTCGCCGGCTGTTGCAGTCAGCATCGCATTGTTGAGCCCGATGATACCACGAGACGGAATGATGAATTCAAGATGCATACGTCCGTTCTTGTTTTCCATCGCTGTCATCTCGCCTTTACGACGCGTAATCATATCAATGACACGGCTGGAAAGCTCTTCCGGCAAATTGACTGTGAGCTGTTCAACAGGTTCACACTTCTCGCCGTTGATCTCCTTGATAATGACTTGCGGTTGTCCAACCTGCAATTCATAACCTTCACGACGCATGGTCTCAATGAGAACAGAGAGATGCAAAACGCCACGACCGTAAACGATCCATTTATCTGCTGAATCCGTAGTATGGACACGCAACGCGAGATTCTTGTCGAGTTCGCGCATCAAGCGGTCGTAGATATGACGTGATGTAACATATTTACCATCCTTTCCAAAGAAAGGTGAGTTATTGATGGTGAAAAGCATTGACATGGTCGGCTCATCAATAGCGATGGGCGGCAGAGCTTCCGGATTTTCATTATCGGCAATCGTCTCGCCGATCTCAAATCCTTCAATACCGATGCATGCGCAGATATCACCGCTCGATACGGAAGCAACCTTCTTGCGACCCAGTCCTTCGAAAACATCCAGCTCTTTGATTCGCTGCTTAACCTGCGAACCGTCACGCTTGCACAAGGTGATATCCATTCCTTCGCGAAGTTCTCCACGATGAACACGTCCCACAGCAATACGGCCTACATAAGTAGAATAGTCGAGTGAGGTGATCAGCATCTGCGGAGTTCCTTCCAGCACCTTCGGTTCGGGAATATATTTGATGATATCATCGAGAAGTGCCGTGATATCCGTAGTCGGCTTTTTCCAGTCATACGACATCCAACCCTCTTTGGCTGAACCATAGATGGTCGGGAAATCGAGCTGTTCCTCTGTAGCATCCAAACTGAACATCAGATCAAACACCATTTCCTGGACTTCGCTCGGACGGCAGTTCGGCTTATCAACCTTGTTGATGACAACAATCGGTTTCAAACCGATCTGTATAGCTTTCTGAAGTACGAATCGCGTTTGAGGCATCGGACCTTCAAAGGCATCGACGAGCAGCAGACAACCGTCTGCCATATTCAAGACACGTTCCACTTCGCCACCGAAATCCGCGTGCCCTGGAGTATCGATAATGTTGATCTTGCACCCTTTGTAGTTAATGGATACATTCTTTGAAAGAATCGTAATACCTCTTTCACGTTCCAGATCATTGCTGTCAAGGAACTGATCAGGCTCAGCCTGTCCTTCGCGGAAAAGCTTGCCCGCTAACAACATCTTGTCCACAAGCGTCGTTTTCCCATGGTCAACGTGCGCTATAATCGCAATGTTTCTAATATTTTGCATTAAAGACTATTTTTGTGGCTGCAAAATTACGATATTTTTGTCACATACTTATGATAATATTCTTTCAAAAAGAAAATTCAGGGTAAAAAACATTGTGGAACTAAAAGTTATCCCTACCTTTGCATCCGCTTAGATAACATAGTATTAATTTATTAAAGTACAAGAACCATGTATTTGGATTCAGAGAAAAAGAAAGAGATTTTTGAAAAGTTTGGCAAATCTGCCACAAATACGGGATCTGCTGAGAGTCAGATTGCTCTCTTCTCATTCCGTATTACACACTTGACAGAGCACATGAAAGCAAATCACAAAGATTTTGCTTCTGCACGCTCTTTGAAAGCACTTGTCGGCAAACGCCGCCGTCTGTTGGATTATCTGACAAAGATCGACATCGAAAGATATCGTGCCATCGTTAAAGATTTGAACATCCGTAAATAGTCTTTATACGAAAGTTTTAAGAGCAGCGCTCGTTCTTTTGAACGGGCGCTGTTTTTTTATATGCGCTACATCTATATATATAGCAAACATAAACTCATGTTCATGGATGGACAAAAGAAACGCCCGCATCTTTTCAAATGCAGGCGCTCCTGAGTTATGAATTTAAAGCTATTCCTGATTGTTATTGTCCGGATTCTCCTGTTGAGGCTGCTGATAATCACCACGATTATTGTCGTAATGACGTTCACCGCGGTCGTTGCGGTCGCCACGATTGTATGGACGATCGTTTCTTGGTCCACGATCTCTGCGGTCTCCACGGTCATTGCGATCGCCGCGATTGTCGCGATGATCACCACGATCGTTTCTCGGTCCACGATCCTGACGCGGAGGACGTTCTTCATATCCTTCCGGTTTCGGGATCAATGCACGGTGAGAAAGCTTGAACTTTCCTGTCTTAGGATCGATATCGACCAACTTAACCGTAATCGTATCGCCTTCATGAAGGCCGGCTTCTTCAACGGTCTCGAGTCGTTTCCAATCGATTTCAGAGATATGAAGCAATCCGTCTTTGCCTGGCATAAACTCTACAAAAGCACCATAAGGCATAATAGACGAAATCTTTCCTTCGTAAACTTCTCCGACTTCCGGAACAGCTACGATCGTCTTGATGGCCTTGATGGCTGCATCCAAAACATCTTTATTCGTACCAGAGATTTCAATCTTTCCAACGCCGTCAACCTCTTCGATCGAAACGACAGCACCTGTCTTCTCTTGAATTCCCTGAATAATCTTTCCACCCGGGCCAATGACAGCGCCAATGAATTCCTTCGCAATCGTCATGGTCTCAATACGTGGAGCATTCGGCTTCAATTCGGCACGAGCTTCCGGTTGAGCCTCGAGAATCTTGCCCAAAATATAAAGACGACCTTCGCGTGCCTGTGCCAATGCTTTCTCAAGGATATCATAAGACAAACCGTCAACCTTAATATCCATCTGAGTTGCTGTAATACCGTCTTTCGTTCCGGTAACCTTGAAGTCCATATCTCCTAAGTGATCTTCATCACCCAGAATGTCGGAAAGAATTGCATAGTTCTTACCACTGTTCTCAGAAATAAGTCCCATTGCAATACCTGAAACCGGCTTCTTCATCGGAACACCAGCATCACGCAGTGCAAGTGTGCCAGCGCAAACTGTTGCCATGGAAGACGAACCGTTTGATTCAAGGATATCGGAAATGACACGTACTACATAAGGATAATCAGCAGGGATCATGCGCTTCAAAGCACGATGTGCCAAGTTACCATGACCGATCTCGCGACGTCCAACACCACGCTGAGCCTTAGCTTCACCTGTTGCAAACGGCGGGAAATTATAGTGCAGAAGGAAACGTTCCTTATTGTGAACCAAAACGTCATCAACCAGTTTCTCATCATCCTTCGTTCCAAGAGTGACTGTAGAAAGAGATTGTGTTTCACCACGCGTAAAGATAGCCGATCCATGCGGCCAAGGCAGACAATCTGTCTCAATCCAGATAGGACGAATCTCTGTAGTCTTACGACCGTCGAGACGTTTACCTTCATCCAGAATGGCACGACGCATAGCCTCTTTCTCTACCTCAGCATAATATTTTGTAATCATAGCGACCTTCTCGTCTGTCAGCTCTTCTTCCGTGAACTGAGCCTTATAGTCTTCTACGATCTTATCAAACGCTTCTGTACGTTCCTGCTTGCCTTGTCCCGATGTGGAGATTTCATAAGCACGAGCATAACATTTATCGTGAATGTCCTTGCGAAGATCTTCGTCATTCACTTCGTGGCAATATTCACGTTTTACCGTTTTTCCACAAGCCTCGGTCAGTTCGTTCTGAGCTTGGCACTGAGCCTTGATGAATTCGTGAGCGAATTTGATGGCATCGAGCATATCGGACTCCTGAACCTCATTCATCTCACCTTCAACCATCATGATATTGTCGAGCGTTGCACCAACCATGATGTCGATATCAGCTTTCTCCAATTGTTCGAATGTAGGATTAATTACGAACTTGCCGTCAACGCGAGCGACACGTGCTTCTGAAATAGGTCCATTGAAAGGAATGTCAGAAACAGCGAGTGCTGCAGAAGCAGCCAATCCTGCTAAAGCATCAGGCATATCTTGGCCGTCAGCAGAAAAAAGAATAATATTGACAAAAACCTCAGCGTGGTAATTGTCTGGGAAAAGTGGACGCAAAGCACGGTCCACCAAACGTGCAGTGAGGATTTCATTGTCGGAGGCTTTTCCCTCTCTCTTCGTAAAGCCACCGGGAAAGCGTCCAAATGCGGAATACTTCTCCTTGTAATCAACTTGTAACGGCATAAAATCTGTTCCGGGAACTGCATCTTTTGCAGCACAAACAGTAGCCAGCAACACCGTGTTGTTCATCGTAACGGTAACTGCGCCGTCCGCCTGTTTCGCTACTTTCCCGGTCTCAATGGTGATCTGTCGTCCATCACCCAAATCAATCGTCTTTTTAATTGGATTAAGCATAATCTATTTTCTTTTTTTCTATCAAAAAAATTCGTGCAAAGTTAAAACTTTTTTTGTGCTAATCTATTTGTTCTTGGAAAATTATCTTCGTAATCAATAGATTTTCTTAAAATTATGCTAATAAAAAGCTTTAAATAGGTTTGCAATTGTAAAATTATGTATATTTGCAAACAAAAAAATGCGAAAATTTGAATCATTTGTAGATATTCCATGCAAGAAATCAGAATAGATTCAGTTATCTCATTAATTATAGATGAACAAGTTAATATGTCGAGAATGAAAAGGATTACCGCACCATTGTTTGTTGCACTTCTTTCCGTGATGATGATCGTCACCTCCTCATGCGACAACCATAAGAAATTTACAATCAAAGGTACTGTTGCAGATGCTTCGGGACAGACGCTTTATCTCGAGTATGTCGGCATTTCTTCTGTCGATACGCTCGACTCTGTAAAGCTGACAGGCTCTGGTAAATTCAAGTTCAAGCATGACCGTCCTGATTATCCGGATTTCTACCGCCTGCTTTTGAAGAATCAGTTTATCAATATCGCCATCGATTCTATCGAGACCATTACAGTCAATGCTGACGCCGGAACTTTTGCCACCTCTTATACGGTAGAAGGATCGGACAACTGCAAAGCCATCAAAGAGATCACATTGGCTCAACTCGACGCCAACCAGGCGATCAACAAGCTCCGTAAGGAATACGATGCTCATCAGATTACAGACACGGCATATGCTGCAGCCGTACAGAATGCTGCAAATTCATACAAGAATGTAGCCATCAAATATATTTATACGGCTCCGATGACTACAGCTGCCTATTTTGGTCTTTTCCAGCAGGTGAACGGTCTGCTGTTTTTCGATCTGTACGATAAGACCGATTCGAAAGCATATGGCGCTGTGGCAACAAGCTTCGACCATTTCTATCATGACAGCCCGCGAAGCAAGCAACTTTATAACCTTGCACTTCAATCCATCAAGGTCATCCGCGCACAGAGAGACAGAGCGATCGACCTACCTACGAATGTAAAGACACAGGAAATTGGATATGTTGATATAGCTCTCCCAGACATTAACGGCCGAGTAATCCGTTTGTCTCAGATCGTTCCGGGGAAGCTGACAATCGTGAACTTTACGGCTTATAGCGCAGAACGTTCGTCGTCTTTCAATATGTCGTTGGGCGATCTTTACACGAAATATGCTTCGTCAGGCCTTCAGATCTATCAGATTTCTTTGGACACCGACGTCAATCTCTGGAAGAACATTGCCAGCAAATTACCATGGCTTTGCGTCCGGGATCC
>Ga0116193_1003638_pt1 | contig 11022 bp, 10 predicted proteins | sample AD_UKC115_MetaG_FD_89892 | JGI IMG/M metagenome (GOLD analysis project Ga0116193, IMG submission 89892) | Active sludge microbial communities of municipal wastewater-treating anaerobic digesters from Hong Kong - AD_UKC115_MetaG | ecosystem: Engineered > Bioreactor > Anaerobic > Digestate...
ATTAGTGAGAACTGATGGTTAAAACCCAATAAAATCAGCTTTTTTGAAAAACAAATTTATGAATTATTTTTTTTGTAATTACATAAATAGTTTCTTGACATTAAAGAAGTATTTAATATATAATTGATACGGTGTTTATTTGAGAATGATAGAATAGGTATTTTGTCCTCAAGTGTATAACTTAGTAATACACTAAATTAAAATAAAGTGCCTAATAGCAGAACAATTAGAAGAAGAGAATGGGGGTGTTTAGTTTGTTAAGAACGTATCAGCCTAAAAATAGACAAAGAAAAAAGGAACATGGCTTTAGAAAAAGAATGAAGACAGCTAATGGAAGAAAAGTTTTAAGAAGGCGTAGATTGAAAGGAAGAAAAGTTCTTTCAGCGTAAGACCGCATAATTGTGGTCTTTTTGTTTAAAATCAAGTTTTATTTTTATATACAAAAATGATATAACCGGAGGCATTGCTCCATATAATGATATTTACTTTTCCTATAAAGAAAAACAAAGAGTTTATGAAACTATACAAAAAAGGGAAATTCTTTGTTGCAAAATACCTTGTATTGTATGTAATAAGTAATAAAAGCAAAGTGAATAGATTGGGCATAACTGCCAGTAAGAAGTTTGGCGGAAGTGTTAAGAGAAACAGGATAAGAAGACTTATCAAAGAATGTTATAGACACTATGAAGGTCAGTTGAAGGAAGGATTTGACCTTGTATTTGTTGCAAGAAGCAGCGATGGGATGCCTGATTTCTCTGATATTAAAAGGGAAATGAAATTTTTATTAAAAAAGCTGAATATATTTAAAGAGGAGAATTAAATTGATTGGTAAATTGGCAATAATTATACTAAGGTTTTATCAAAAGTATATATCTCCTTTAAAAATGGTATCAAGCTGCAGGTTTTATCCTACATGTTCACAATATGCGATTGATGCAATTTCAAAGTATGGTATAATAAGGGGAAGTTTTAAATCAATTAAGAGGTTGCTTAAATGTCATCCGTTTCATCCGGGAGGATATGATCCGGTTAAATAGACGAAAGGGAATTTACATATGAATTTTTTTAGTTATATACCGAAATTTTTAGGATTAATTCTGAATTTTATATTCGAGAACATGGCATTCAGAAATTATGGTCTGGCAATTATAATATTTACTGTTTTTATAAAGTTGATTTTACTTCCTCTTACTGTAAAGCAGTTTAAATCAAATGCTCAGCTGCAAGAACTTCAGCCAATAATAAAGGAGCTTCAGAGGAAATATAAAAATGATACTGCAAAATTAAACGAAGAAATGATGAAAGTATATGCAGAGCATAAATACAGTCCTGCCAGCGGTTGTTTACCGCTGTTGGTACAGTTACCCATACTGTTTTCGCTTATATATGTAGTTGGTCAGCCACTTACATATATGCTTAACAAAAGTCCCACAGAGATACAAGCGTTATTAGATGCAGTTCCGGAAGCTTTAAGAATAAAAGGAATTTATTCTCAAATAGGTGCTATAAACTACCATAAAATTTTGGATATGAATTTCTTTGGATTCGATTTGGGTTTAGTTCCAACATGGAGACCTGATATTTTGTTTGGGCCTCAGATGGCGCAGTACCTACCATTGTTATTAATACCAGTACTTTCAGTTATTACAACTTTTATATCCAATAAGTTGATGATGATAGGTACAATGAAGAGAAACAGTGGCAACAATAATGATTCAAAGGATGGAGCACAGGATGCGGCGCTTGCTATGCAGAAAAATATGACGTTTATTGCTCCGGTAATGACTCTATTGGTATCGTTCCAATTTCCTGCCGGTTTAGGATTGTACTGGCTTGCAAGTAATGTATTTCAGGTATTCCAACAATTGTATTTAAATAAATTTATTCTCGTAAAGAAGGAGGTTAATGATAAATAAATGGAAAACATCGTTGAAAAGACAGGTAAGACTGTACAGGAAGCTATAGAGCTTGCCCTTGAAGAGTTGAAATGTGATAGAGATAGTGTTGATATAGAAGTTATTGAAGAAGGTACTAAAGGTATTTTTGGCTTAATTGGCAATAAAATGGCAAGAGTCAAAGTTACCCAAAAAGAGTCTAACTCTGAGAAGGCAAAAGAATTTTTGTTAAGCGTTTTTGAAAAAATGAATGTGGAAGCGGAAATAAATGCTCAGGAAGATGAAGATTCCATTCTCCTAAAAATTAAAGGGGATGATATTGGAATAATAATTGGAAGAAGAGGTGAAACATTAGATTCACTTCAATATTTAACAAGCCTTGTTGTAAATAAGAGCAAGGAGGAGTATAAGAGAGTAGTAATAGATATTGAAAATTACAGGCAAAAAAGAGAGGAAACATTGGTAAAGCTTGCAAACAGGCTAGCAGACAGAGTGGTAAAGTATAAAAAGAATATTACTCTCGAGCCAATGAATCCTTATGAAAGAAGGGTCATCCATTCTTCTCTTCAGAATCACAAGTATGTTGAGACTTACAGCGTTGGAGATGAACCGAATAGAAAAGTAATTATTACGCTTAAGTAATATGCTCATGAGACGGAAAGTTTATAAATTTAGATATGCATCTGCTTTTATTTAAATAAGCCGGAACGGGGTTTATGATATTGTATTTTTATGAGAAGAAAGCACTTTAACGGAAATTTATTTTTATATAATAGTATTATTGCTATTTTGTGGTTCAGGAGATTTATTTCTTGAACCATTTTTATAGTGTTTTAGAATAACTTCCATAAATTCGGAGGATTGTTATGTTATTTAATGAAGACACAATTACAGCTATTTCTACTCCCCATGGAAACGGAGGAATAGGCATAATAAGATTGAGTGGTGATAGAGCCTTTGAAATAGCTGCCAGAATATTCAGAGGAAAGAATGATTTTGATAAAATTAAAAGCCATACGATAAATTATGGAAAAATAGTTGATTCAAAGACCGGGGAAGTATTAGACGAAGTTCTTCTTTCAAAAATGATTAAGCCAAACACATTTACCAGGGAGGATGTTGTTGAAATAAATTGCCATGGTGGAACTGTGGTGTTAAAAAATATTCTTGATCTGTTATTAAGAGAAGGCGCCAGGCTTTCAGAACCGGGAGAGTTTACAAAGCGTGCCTTTTTAAATGGGAGAATAGACTTATCTCAGGCAGAGGCTGTAATTGATCTTATAAATGCAAAAACTAATGAAAGTTCAAAAGCGGCTGTTGGACAGCTTGAGGGGAGATTATCAGTAAAGCTTAAAGAAGCTAGAGGTAAACTTGTTGAACTATTGGCACATATTGAGGTTACAGTGGATTATCCAGAACATGACATAGAAGAAATTACAGGACAGAAAATATATACAGAAATAAAGGATGTAAAAGAAATATTAATTAATATAATTGATGGATTTGAAAAGGGAAGGATAATAAGGGAGGGAATCAATGCTGTAATAGTTGGCAGACCCAACGTCGGAAAGTCCTCTCTTTTAAACGAGTTAACCGGAAAAAACAGAGCAATTGTAACAGATATACCCGGGACAACCCGTGATATTATTGAAGATTATATAAATTTGAACGGCGTTCCTGTCAGAATTATAGATACTGCCGGTATTAGAGAAACAGAGGATATAGTTGAAAAAATAGGAGTTGAAAAAACACACAGTGAGGTTAAGTCTGCAGATCTAATAATAATGATGATAGATGCGGATCAGGGTGTTAGACAGGAAGATCTGGAGATTTTAAATAAAATAGAAGATAAAAAGGTAATTGTAATATTGAATAAAATAGATCTGGTTACTGAAGAAGAAATAAGGGATATTGAAAATAGGTTTGAAAATGAAAAGGTAATAAGAATGTCGCTGAAAGAAGAAGTAGGAACTGTTGAGCTTGGAAAAGCAGTAATGGAGCTATTTGTAAAGGGTGAAGTAAGTCTGAATAGCGAAGTGTTAATAACAAATATCAGACACAAAAACCTGATAGATAAAGCAATTGAAAGCATTGACTTTGCAATTGGTGCGCATGAAAGCGGTATGCCATTGGACATGATAACAATAGATATAGTAAATTCAGCACAATATTTAGGAGAAATCACAGGAGAATCTGTAAGTGAAGATGTAATGCATGAAATATTCAGCAGGTTTTGTCTGGGAAAGTGAGAGGAGTTTTATGGAATTTATAGCAGGGGAATATGATGTAGTTGTAGTTGGTGCAGGACATGCCGGCTGTGAGGCTGCACTTGCATCAGCAAGGTTAGGTGTAAAAACGGCTGTTTTTGCGATTAATTTGGACAGTATAGCAAATATGCCGTGTAATCCTAATATAGGAGGTACAGCCAAGGGTCACCTTGTAAGGGAGATTGATGCTCTTGGAGGTGAAATGGGAAAAAATACCGATAAAACTTTTATTCAGTCAAAGATATTGAATTCTGCAAAAGGTCCGGCTGTATATTCACTAAGAGCACAGGTGGACAGAAGAAGCTATCAGATAGAGATGAAGCATACCCTTGAAAAGCAGGATAATCTGGATGTAAAACAAGGTGAAATAGTTGAAATTTTAAGGGAAGAAAAAGATGGTAAATATAAGGTTACCGGTGTTAAAACACATACCGGAACTGTTTATAAATGTAAAGCAGTTGTACTTACAACAGGGACTTACCTTAAAGGTAGGATTATTATTGGAGATGTGAGCTACAGCGGAGGGCCTGATGGGCTTTTCCCGGCTAACAAGCTTTCTGACAGCCTTAAGGAGATGGGGATTGATCTTATAAGGTTAAAAACAGGAACACCGGCAAGGCTTAACAGGAGGAGTATAGATTTTACAAAAATGGAGGAACAACCTGGCGATGAAAGAATCGTACCATTTTCCTTTGAAAATGAAAAAATTGAGAAAGAACAGGTATCCTGCTATCTTACATATACCAATAGTAAAACACATGAGATAATAAAAGAAAATCTTCACAGGTCACCACTGTATGGTGGAATGATTGAAGGTATTGGGCCTCGATATTGTCCTTCGATAGAAGATAAAGTGGTAAGATTTGTAGAAAAGGATTCCCATCAGGTTTTTGTTGAGCCTATGGGACTAAATACTGAGGAGATGTATCTGCAGGGTATGTCAACAAGTCTTCCGGAAGACGTGCAGATAAAGATGATGAAAACACTACCCGGACTTGAAAATGTTTCTGTAATGAGAAGTGCTTACGCAATTGAATATGATGGTATTAATTCTACTCAGCTCAATCTCTCACTTGAATTCAAGCATATCGACGGATTGTTTTCAGCAGGCCAGATAAATGGAAGTTCGGGATATGAAGAGGCCGGTGCTCAGGGGATTATTGCAGGCATAAATGCGGCGCGTAAAATAAAAGGCGAGGATCCGATTATACTGGATAGATCACAGGCCTATATCGGAGTATTGATAGATGATCTGGTGACTAAAGGTACAAAAGAGCCTTATAGGATGATGACATCAAGATCCGAATATAGACTTTTATTAAGACAGGACAATGCGGACATAAGGTTGACGCCCGTAGGATACCATGCTGGGCTTATAAGCGAAGAAAGGTTTAGAAAGTTCGAGAAAAAGAAAAGTGAAATTGAAGAGGAAATAAAAAGGCTGGAAAAGATCCATGTTCCACCTAGTGAGAAAGTGAATAACTTTTTAAAAAGCAAAAACAGTACGCCTATTAAAAGTGGAATGAAACTTAGTGATTTGTTAAAAAGACCCGAGCTTGACTATGATTCTCTGGGAGCTATTGATGAAAGCAGGCCTGAACTTAGTTTTCAAGTCAGAGAGCAGGTATCGATCACGGTAAAATATGAAGGTTATATAAAGAGGCAGATGCAACAGGTGGAACAATTTAAAAAGCTTGAAAATAGAAAGTTAAGTAAGGATTTTGATTATTCATTGATACATGGACTTCGACTTGAGGCAAGACAGAAACTTAACCAGATAAAACCCGAATCGGTTGGACAGGCATCGAGGATATCCGGTGTTTCTCCGGCTGACATTTCGGTTTTACTTATCTATCTCGAGCAAAACCGGAGAAAAGTGTAGACAATTAATTCAGAATGGAGTGCCAGGTTGTGGATAAAGTTGATAACGAGCTTAAAGAACTTTTTTTAGATGGAGCAAAGGAATTTAATATTTCTTTAAAGGAAGAACAGCTTGATAAATTTTTTAAGTATAAAAATCTTTTGAAAGAGTGGAATGAAAAGATAAATCTTACAGCAATAGAAGAGGATAGAGATGTAGTTATTAAGCATTTTATAGACTCGCTAAGCATATTGCCTTTTATAAAAGATGATGGCTTAAGGCTTATAGATGTTGGAACCGGAGCAGGATTCCCTGGCATTCCGGTAAAAATTGCCCGGGAAAGTATAGAAGTAACTTTATTGGATTCTCTTGAAAAAAGGGTAAAGTTTTTAAATGAAGTTATTAAGGAAAATGCATTAAAAGGTATAAAGGCACTGCATGGGAGAGCTGAAGAAAAAGGGGTATTACCCGAATATAGAGAAAAGTATGATATATGCACTGCAAGAGCGGTTTCAAATTTACCGGTTTTGATAGAGTACTGTCTGCCTTTTGTAAAAGTTGGAGGCTGTTTTATTGCTATGAAGGGAAGCAGTACTGAAGAGATTGGTAATTCAAAAAAAGCATTGGATATTTTAGGTGGAAAGATAGAAGAAGTTAAAGAATTTAATTTACCTTTTACAGATAGTAAAAGAAATGTCATAGTTATAAGAAAGTTTCGACAAACTCCGACAGGATATCCTAGAAAAGCAGGTAAACCATCAAAAGAACCGCTGATTTAACCCGTAAAATGCAGTTATATAGCGCATTTGCACGAACGATTCTTTGTATAAAAAAAAGGATTTTAAAAAAGGTATGCGAATATTATCCTTACGATTTGTTTATTAAAGTTTGGAATTGTAACTTTAATTTAACAAAATATGAGTTTTAAAACAGTTTTGAGCTGGTAAATTGATATTTTTAACACAAAGGATAAATATTAAAATTACAAAGGATGGTGCGCTATGTTAGAAAGCAGATTACAGATTGCAAAGGTTGAAAAGAAAGATGATTTGAGGAATATTACTTATATTGGTATCGAAAATATCAGACCAAATCCTTATCAACCAAGAAAGCAGTTTAATAAGATTTCGTTAGAGGAGTTGTGTGAATCAATAAAGCAATACGGAGTTATTCAGCCTATTAATGTCAGAAAATTATCCTCCAGCATGTACGAACTGGTTGCAGGAGAGCGAAGGCTTAGGGCTGCAACTATGGCAGGACTTAAAGAGATTCCGGCAATTGTTATAGAAATAAATGACAATGATTCTGCGGTAATGGCTTTAATAGAAAACCTTCAGAGAGAGGATTTAAGTTACATGGAAGAGGCTGAAGGATACAATAATCTGATAAGTGATCATGGGTTTACACAGGAAGAACTGGCCACTAAAATAGGAAAAAGCCAGTCTACAATTGCCAATAAAATCAGATTGTTAAAGCTTCCACCGCTAGTTAAAAAGATACTGTCAGACAATAGTTTAACTGAAAGGCATGCAAGAGCATTATTAAAACTTCATGATGAGCAGCTTCAGTTAAAAGTTTTAAAAAATGTATGTGAAAGAGGACTTAATGTTAAAAAAACTGAAGAGCTTGTGGAAAAAGCTATTGATAGATTCACAAAACAGGAAAGCGAAAAGAAAAATAAAGTTAAGTTTACAAAAGCCATAAGGGACATAAGGATTTTTGTAAATACCATAAAGCAGGCCATAGATTTGATGAAAAAATCCGGGGTGGATGCAAAAGCAGCTCAATTTGATAGAGGAAGCTATGTTGAGTTTATTGTGAGAATACCCAAATAGGAAAGTTCAATAACAGGTTGTTTATATATGTGTAAAGGTATGACTAAAATATAAGTTCCTACTCTGGATAACGAAAAAACTTGATTTAATAATGTTTTCAAAATATGAGAATAGGATGTTATTTTTCGTTATCCCTAAGATATCAGGTATTTTATATGAAAAAATTGGGAATGATTTAATATCATTCCTTTTATTTATAATTCTAAGTTAATTAAATAATGAAAAAAGTGGACAGTCTGCTAAAACTTTATTAAAATATAAGGTGGTATAAAAAATTAAGATGTAATAAAGAGTGGAATTACAAAAGAATGAATAGAAAAGAGGTAAACCGATGGCAGATATAAATGATGTCAAAGATCAAAGCTTAATACCTGTTGACATTGAAGCCGAAATGAAGAATTCATTTATAAATTATGCTATGAGCGTTATAGTGGACCGAGCACTACCTGATGTGAGAGATGGTTTGAAGCCTGTTCACAGAAGGATCTTATACGGTATGTTCGGACTGGGCTTTACACCGGACAAGGCATATAGAAAGTGTGCTACTACTGTAGGGGAAGTTTTAGGTAAATATCATCCACATGGGGATGCTGCTGTATATGACAGTATGGTTCGTATGGCGCAGGATTTTTCTTTGAGGTACCCGTTGGTTGACGGTCATGGAAATTTCGGATCGGTAGATGGTGACCCACCTGCAGCTATGAGGTATACCGAAGCAAGGCTTGCGAAAATTTCTAATGAAATGATAAGGGATATTAATAAGGATACAGTTGATTTCAAGCCAAACTTTGATGAGCATGAAATAGAACCTGTTGTACTTCCATCAAGGTTTCCAAATCTTTTAGTCAATGGTTCTTCAGGAATTGCCGTGGGTATGGCTACCAATATTCCTCCTCAAAACCTTGGCGAAGTTATCGATGGTATAATAAAGATTATTGAGGAACCCCAAACAACAATTGATGATTTGAACAAAATTATTAAAGGCCCTGATTTTCCAACTGCTGGTGTAATAGTGGGAAAATCGGGTATAAAAGATGCCTATAGGACAGGTAGAGGCAGAATAATAATGAGAGCAGTAACAAATATTGAGCAGATGAGCACCAATAAGCAGAGAATAGTAGTTACTGAATTGCCTTACCAGGTAAATAAGGCCAGATTAGTAGAAAAAATTGCGGATCTCGTAAAGGAAAAGCGAATTGAGACAATATCCGATTTGAGGGATGAATCAGACAGAAATGGAATGCGTATAGTTATTGAGCTTAAAAAAGAGGCAAATGCAAATGTTGTATTGAACCAGCTCTTTAAGTTCACTCAGATGCAGGAGACTTTTAGTGTCAATATGCTTGCACTGGTTCAGACACCGGAGAAGAAGTTTGAACCTCGTATAATAAACTTAAGACAGGCAATAGATCATTATATAGATCATCAGAAAGATGTAATTGTTAGAAGAACAAGGTTTGAGCTTGATAAAGCCGAAGCAAGGGCACATATTCTGGAAGGATTAAAAATAGCTATTGATAATCTTGATGAAGTTATCAAAATCATTAGATCTTCCAATAATGAAGCCAATGCAAAAGAAAGATTGATGGAGCGTTTCAGCTTTAGTGACAGGCAAGCTCAGGCAATTGTAGATATGAGACTTGGAAGACTGACAGCTTTGGAAAGAGAAAAGCTGGAGGCAGAATATCAGGAATTGCTTGCTAAAATTAAGTATTATAAGGATGTTTTGGCTAATGAGTTTATGGTACTAGACATTATTAAAGAAGAACTCGCTGAAATAAAGGGAAAGTATGGCGATGAAAGAAGAACTAAAATAATTCCCGATGAAAGTGATTTTGATATAGAGGATTTGATTGAAGAGCAGGATAGTGTTGTAACTCTTACTCATTTTGGATATATAAAGAGACTTCCGACCGATACTTATAAGAGTCAAAGAAGAGGTGGGAAGGGAATAATAGGTCTTAGCACAAGGGAAGAGGATTTTGTTGAAAACTTGTTTACAACCTCAACTCATGACTATATTTTATTCTTTACAAACAAGGGTAAGGTATACCGACTAAAAACCTATGAAATACCGGAAGCGGGAAGACAGGCAAAGGGTACGGCTATAGTTAATCTTTTGCAGCTTGATCAGGAAGAGAAAGTAACTACAGTTATTCCTCTGAAGGAATATAAGGAAGGACTTTACCTTTTACTTGCGACCAAAAACGGAGTTGTGAAGAAAACAGACCTTATGGAATATGACCATATTAGAAAGGGTGGACTTACTGCCGTATCATTAAGGGAGAATGACGAGCTTATTGACGTCAGATTGACCGATGGTACAAAAGATATCTTACTTGTTACAAGAAACGGTATGTCCATAAGATTTAATGAAGAGGACGTAAGACCATTAGGTAGGGTTTCCCAAGGTGTCAGAGGAATAAAACTTGATGATGATGATGTAGTAATTGGTATGGGTGCTTTTATTGAAGATACCAGCTTGCTTGTAGTAACCGAAAGGGGATTCGGAAAGAGAACAGAGCTTGAAGAATACAAGGTTCAGACAAGAGGTGGTAAGGGTATCCTAACATACAGAGTAACAGAGAAGACGGGCAAAATTGCAGGTATGAAGCTGGTTAATGAAAAGGATGACATAATGATGATAAGTTCCGACGGGACTATTATCAGAATAAATGTTAAAGACATCAGTATTTTGGGAAGAGCAACCCAGGGAGTTACTCTAATGAGAATGGATGAGCAAGTCTATTTGGTTGGAGTTGCAAGGATAGCAAATGAAGATGAAGACGAAGATGTATCCGAGCTTACCGAGGATGAAGGATTGGAAAAGCTAGAGGAAGCAGATTATGAATTAAATAACGATTAATTTTTATTGTAATTTGAGTTGTAAAACAAAACTCCTTTCTGCCAATATTAAATTGACAGGAAGGAGTTTTGTTTTTGATTCAATTATTTCAACAAATATTCAACTTTTTTCAACTCAGACCCCTATAAACTCTTTATAATATTATTCAATAAGCAGTAATATTCAAATTTTCAAAGGGAGCATTCCTGTAATTAAGAAAAATGATCTTTGAAAAAATAGATACCCTGCCGTACAATATGAAGTGTGCTGAACCACAGCAAGTGAAGGCACAAATCAAATATACGGAGGGTAACTAATA
>Ga0116193_1003639_pt1 | contig 11022 bp, 9 predicted proteins | sample AD_UKC115_MetaG_FD_89892 | JGI IMG/M metagenome (GOLD analysis project Ga0116193, IMG submission 89892) | Active sludge microbial communities of municipal wastewater-treating anaerobic digesters from Hong Kong - AD_UKC115_MetaG | ecosystem: Engineered > Bioreactor > Anaerobic > Digestate | place...
CTGCTTGCCCATATCTTGTGGTGGAAAGAGAAAGATTTGAACAATGTCGCAGATAACGATTCTTCCATAGTAACGATTTCCAATAAAGAAACACCTTTACTGTTAACTGTTTGGAAACCAGATAATCAAAATGCCTTTATTACATTAGACCCATTAGGTCTATTCGTTACGAATATGGCTATCAAGAGTTCAGGCGAAGTTTTATCTACGCTTGCTGATAAAGAAGAACAGGTCATAGACAACATCAACAATGCACGATTCGCTTTGAATTGGTTAAATACTTCACAACCCATAAATATACTATCAAAAAATGTTCCATATGCAGATTTGTTATATGCAAATGGAAACAAGTTATATCAAATTGCCCTGCAAGAAATGAAGGTTATATCAGTTGATACCGTTGCTAATACAGGACTTCCCGAAAATAACAATTGGCTTGTTAAATACATTCCGCAGAGTGGGACACTGTCGTTTTCAAATGAAATTAATGAAGAAAGTAGTTCACTAAAGATATCAGAAATTATCAATATAGATAAAAACCTTCTATTAACATCAGATATGAATGAAACAACCAGTCCGATACAAATATTAAAAACTAACTCTGGTGGCATGGCAAAGGCTTATGTTAAGGCTGAAGGACAAATTGAAGGAACAATTGAAGGGACAATTGAAGGAGAAACTGAAGGTGAAGAAGGACCTCCGTGTATATGTGAATTTGAAGACAATGAAATTATCCCTTATGTTGGAACAGTTGAAGTCCCCGAGGAAGGATGGACTGCTTTCTTTATACAGGTTAAATTCCCAGGACCCGAGCCTTACGAGCCCGAACTGAAAGATTTAGACTATGTATTTAGCACACGAGTAGTCGTTGTCCCCGACACATACCCAGACACCACCTCCTCCACCGAATAGACCTGAAAAAATAGAGAATATAAAAAAGGACTTCTCATTTTCTAAGTCGGCGGGGAGTGTGGAGTTATGGTAGTATTATCTTGTGTCTGCGTCGAACCATTTGAGGACTGCCATTAATCCTCTGGACCTGCGTAGCATGGTAGCTTTGAGCCCTTTCTGACGCAGTTTAGCCTTCGCTTCTCGCCTGTTCTTGGCAATTACAACCCCACCGATAAATGATTTTTCATAATCTCCTTCTGTGCGTATTGCATGGTATTCATAAATAGCCATGCTTTAATTCCTTTCCCTTTTAATTACCTTTCTAAATTGATTATATCACAATTATTCTTTTTTGTCTACTTGTTTTGCTTTGTCTATTTCTTCAACTCTTTCCAGGACTCTGGGTAATGTTTGTCCTACTGGTCCTTCTATAAAAATGTCTGTAACCGATTCTGTAAATTGAGTTCTGTTTGTGTTGAACTCGATGATAACTGCTCCCCATTGTTTTGCTGTGTAAGGTAAGGATGCTGCGGGATATACCTGTGCCGATGTTCCAATGACTAACATAACTTCGCAACTTTTTGCTAATGTTTCACCTGTGAATAATGCCTGTGATGGAATAACTTCTCCAAATAGGACTACATCGGGCTTCATAAATCCACCACATTCACAACGAGGTGCTCCATGATTGCGATGCGAAAGGCTCATAGGTCTTCTTCGATGGCACGCAGGACAGTAAAGTGTTTGTGCGTTTCCATGATATTCAATCACTGTTTTACTGCCTGCCTCATAGTGTAAGTTATCAATATTTTGCGTAACAACTGCAACTAAATGTCCTAATTCTTCTAATCTTGCAAGGGCAAAGTGTGCGGGATTTGGTTGTGCTTTGATTATTGTTTCGCCAATTGCATAAAAAAGTTCCCATACCTTATCAGGATTATCCATGAATGCATCAATTGAGGCATATTCTTCTGGTGAATATTGAGACCATAGTCCACCAGGACTTCTAAAATCGGGGATTCCACTTTCTACAGAAATCCCTGCTCCTGTAACTGCAACTACATTTTTTGAATTTGCAATAATTTGTGCGGCTTGTGTAATTAGTTCGTTCATGATTGTATTTCAATCCTCTCTAAACCGTGCATATATGGTCTTAAAACTTCAGGTATAACAACCGAATGGTCAGGTTGTTGATAGTTCTCTAAAATAGCGACAACAGTTCTGCCTACTGCAAGTCCAGACCCGTTAAGAGTATGAACAAACTCTGGTTTTTTATCGCGTTTGAATCGGATATTAGCCCTTCGCGCCTGGAAATCGGTAAAATTAGAACAAGAACTAATCTCGCGATAACAATTTTGACCGGGCAGCCAGACTTCTAAATCATAAGTTTTGGCTGCTGAAAATCCTAAATCTCCTGTGCAAAGTGTTACTACCTGATAAGGCAAACCCAATAGTTGGAGTATGTGTTCTGCGTTATTTGTCAATTTTTCTAATTCATTCCACGATTCTTCTGGGCGTGTAAATTTAACAAGTTCAACTTTATTAAATTGATGCTGCCGTATTATTCCGCGTGTATCTTTACCGTAAGAGCCTGCCTCACTACGGAAGCAAGGTGTATATGCCACATATTTTATCGGTAGCATATCATTAGAAAGAATTTCGTCACGGTGAATGTTGGTAACAGGCACTTCAGCCGTAGGAATAAGCCATAAATCAAGATTTTCGATATGGAATAAATCCTCAGCAAATTTAGGTAATTGTCCTGTTCCCTGCATTGATACAGAATTTACAAGGAACGGTGGCAACACTTCTTTATAACCATGTTGAAGCGTATGCACATCAAGCATAAAGTTGATAAGTGCCCGTTCTAATTGTGCTCCTATACCTAATGATAGCGAAAATCTCGTCTTCGCAATTTTTACTGCACGGTCAAAATCAAAAATCTTTAAGTATTCGCCTAATTGAACATGGTCCCATGGTTCAAAATCGAACTTTGGTGGAGTCCCCCATTGTCGTTCTACACGATTGTCAGCAGAATCTTTACCTATGGGTAAACTCTCATGGGGTAGGTTAGGAAGGGTCAGTAATATCTGTTCAAGTTGTTCGTCTAAAGTTTTCAGTTCCTCCTCTAACTGTGCGATTTTCTGCTTTATTTCGCTCATATTGGTTAACAAATCATCAATATTCTCTTTTTGTTTTTTCTTTTGTGCAATAGTTTCACCTGTTTTGTTCTGCTCTGCTCTTAATTGTTCACACTGATATAATTTTTCCCTTCGGATTTTATCTAAACTTAAAAGTTCATCTAACCGAACTTCTTTACCTCGTTTTTCTAATGCTGTTCTTACCATTTCTGGGTTGGAGCGAATTAATTTAATGTCTATCATGAATAAATCCTTAATCCTTTGTGATATTTATGTAATTATTCAAAGGAAATACCTAAAACTTTTAATAATCTTGACAATTCATCATTAGAAAAATATGATACTTCAATTTTACCTTTTCCTGAATTGCTATGTTTTATGCTAACTTTTGTCCCTAACTTTCTACAAAGTTGTTGTTCTATTTCATTTAATTGTGGATTTTTTATTTTTTGAGTTGTAATATGTTTTTTCTTTGTGCCTTCCTTTAATCTGGAAACTAATTTTTCTGTTTCTCTAACGGAAAGTCCCTGTTCAACAATCTGTCGTGCTGTCTGTATAATGAGTTCTGGTGAAGTCAGTCCCAACAGTGAACGAGCGTGTCCAGTTGTTAAAGTCCCATCCATTACCATTGTTTGGACAGCAGAAGGTAAAGAGAGAAGCCTCAATGAATTTGAGATAGTAGAACGGTCTTTACCAACAGTTTCTGACAATTGTTCATGAGACCATTGAAAACTTTCCAGAATGGATTGATATGCTTCTGCTTCTTCAATAGGGTTTAAATCTTCCCTCTGTATATTTTCGATTAAACCTAATAGTATAGATTCATCATCAGAAACATCACGGCATATTGCAGGGATTTCTATTAGCCCTGCTAAAATACATGCACGAAGCCTTCGTTCTCCACAGACCAATTCATATTTCCCTTCTGCCTTCCTAACGATAACAGGCTCTTGCAGCCCATGTCTTTTTATTGATTCTGCTAACTTTTGTATAGACTCCTCATCAAAGGTTTTCCGTGTTTGCACTTTACTGGGTCTAACATCTCTGGGATTCAAGAAAAGGATTTGTTCTCGTTTAGTTTCCTGAGTGTCATGAGCCGATACTGATTCTTGACTCTGTATTCGAGCAGGTCCTAAAATCGCCTCCAATCCTTTGCCTAACCCCTTTTTCTTACTTGAACTCACGGCTTAAAATCTCCTTAGTTAGAGCAATATATGCTTGTGCACCGGTTGACTTCCCATCATAATAAATTACAGGTTTCCCAAAACTGGGTGCCTCGCTTAATGTAACATTTCTCGGAATAATAGTTTGAAAAACTTTATTTCCCAGATATTGCTGCACCTCTGCCACAACCTGTTTGGACAGATTTGTATATTGATACATTGTCAGCAGTATTCCTAAAATCTCTAATCTATGATTAAAATTATCCCGGACGCGTATTACAGTTTGCAGTAATTCGCCTAAACCTTCAAGAGCATAGTATTCACATTGCAGAGGCACAATCACTTTTTGAGCGGCTCCGAGTCCATTAATGGTTAGCAATCCCAGTGCGGGTGGGCAGTCAATAAGGATAAAATCGAAATCATTAACTATCGGTTCAATCCTTTTGTTTAGTTGAGTCTCTCTATTTCCAATCTCAATCAGTTCGACTTCTGCCCCAGCCAAATCCCTGTTAGAAGGAAGCATATACACATTCTCATAATCTGTGCTTTGTATTGCCTCATTTATCGGCTTATCAAGGAGTAGAACTGAATAAGTTGTATTTACTATCTCTTGTTTATTAAATCCAAATCCTTGCGTAGCATTGCCCTGAGGGTCAAGGTCAATAAGAAGTGTCTTATAGCCTTCTTTCCCAAGGCAAGCCGAAACATTGACGGCGCTTGTTGTTTTTCCAACGCCACCTTTTTGATTGGCAAACGCAATAATTATACCCATAACTTCAACTTATTATTTATCAGAAGGTAGAAACTGGCATTTATTAAGATATAATATCAATTATAGAAACCTCATAACAAAGAAAAGACAGAAAGCATAAGAGCCAGAAAGTAAAAATAATGTTTCATCTACATTTTCCACACAGTGAACCTTTGAAATTTGGTGAGATTTCCTGTCTCTCCGAAAATGTAATTAAAGCATTAGAGCCCTGGTTAACACAGGAACGAATTTGTCGAATTAATAAAGTAATAGAAAATAGGACATACACCATTTTACCCGTATTAGATGGACTTTATGATATAGGAAATATGAATGCTGTGTTGAGAACTGCTGAATCATTTGGATTCCAATCGGTTCATGTTATCGAGACCAGTGCTAAATATCGCAAAGCAAATAGAGTTGCTCAGGGTGCAGAAAAATGGCTTGATATATTTCGCTGGAAAAATCCTACTGACTGTATCCACCACTTAAAAAGCAGAGGATATAAGATTTGTGTGACATCATTGAATTCTGCAAAGCCCATTAATGAAATTGATTTCCTTTCTCCAACGGCTATTGTTTTGGGAAATGAACATGAAGGTGTTTCTAATGAAGTAATAGAGCAGGCAGATGAACACATCGTTATACCTATGTTTGGGTTTACGCGGAGTTTTAATATTTCAGTAGCCGCTGCAATAATACTCTACCATGCCTTTTCTGTCCGTTTGTCAAAATTAAATACAAACTGCGATTTGTATGAGACAGAAAAACAGATATTGAAGGCTATATTCTATTGGAAATCCTTGCCCTATGCAGAACGAATCTTATTACATGAATTGAATAAGGGCTCTATAACCCATGTTGAAGATTGATACTGTAAATACGATAAACTATTAATCTGAAAATAAAAGATAACCAATGTAAGTATTAAATATGTTTCAGCACTTTGTAAATTTATTATGTGTTGTTTTCCTTGCTACGGTTTTATTAATTCCTTCAGGCTGTGGTGGAAAACAACAAGACACATCTACACCTGCTGTTTCTAAATCGGCAGAACAATCTGCTCCTGCCGCATCTAAGAAAATCAAAGTGGCGTTTATCACCAACAACGCTTTGGACTTCTGGAAGATTGCCGAAGCAGGAACAAAAAAAGCAGCAGAGAATAATGGCGGGATGTTACCTGTTCATTACCCCCTTTATCTTTACAGCCTCAAAAGGTAATTTTCTCTCTCCTTTTTCCCATACTATTCCCCTTATTTTAATCATATCATTTTCAACATTCCCTCAATGTCATCAAACCAATACGGTCTATACTCATCAGAAGCCTTTGAAACATCATCTGCTTTTAACCATAGTTTTATTTTGACTTTTAATCCATTGTATTTGAAAACTTTTTCTTCTCCGTTTTCCTCGAACAATGCTCTATATCCGTCAATTTTCCTGTAAGCACTGGTATGCTCTGTCCCTTTTGGGTCAACAAAAACAATGAAGTAGTTGTCTCCTTTCTTAAGCCAGAATATAAAATCAGGATAAAACCTGCTGATTTTATTTACATTAGCATTGTAGTAAGGAATATAAATTTCATCTAAACTTTCGTCCAGTTTACTAAAAAACCACCAATCGAAATCTTTAAACTTATTATCTGATTTTTCCAGATAATCTTCCAGATTGTTTACGAACCTTGCTTCGCTTGGAGTTTTAATAATGTGCTTGATATAGTCTATTCTCACATCATCAGATAGTATGATTGGAATGTAATAGTGGTTGGTAACATACTTAATCCTCAATTGCTTACCTTTATACATTACTTTTTCCTCTTTAACCATCCGAGCAGACTTTTTGATACCTTCGGTGTACTCCTCTAAACTAATTTTCCCGCATTTATACTTTTCTATTAACTCTTGCTCCAATTTGGAGGGGTCCTTGAATTGGCAGACTTTCTCAATTTTATCCTGCATTTCGCTAATGTCTTCCAAATAAACCTTAATATTTTTAAAATGTTTTATCTCTTCCTCTAATCCTTTCAATTCTTTAAATCCTTCTGGCGTGACACTGAGATAATCAAAAAACCTTTGAATAAGCAAATCCACATCTTTAAAACTTTTCTCACCAGTCTTAAAACTGTTTTGAGTTCTCAGGCTTTCTCTTAGAAATTTAACCTTTTCTGGTTCTGTATTGTATCTCATCAAAACAACTCTATCATCTGCTATGAATTCAGCAAATTCAGAAAGGACTTTCAAATCGTTATTTGAAATTTCAAACTTTACCTGCGCATCCGTTTTCAAAAGAGTAGAATCTGCTGGCTTATACTTTGGCACAAGCAATTTATCTTTTTGAATCTGAGGATTTTCAAACAGAGAAAGTTGACCCTTTCCTTCTCCCTCCTTTTCTTTTTCCAATTCCTGAATCACTGTGGCTATAGCCTTTCTATTCGTCCCAAAAATAAATAGGGTTTCTATCGGTAAAACTTTATCTTTGATTTTATCGAATAAATTTTGGTCTATCTCCTTTGAATTATAAAGTTGTAACAATCTTCTTCTTTTGTTTTTTACAGGTTCGATTCTTACGCCTCGTCCAATGGATTGGAGAATAAACTTTTTTGCATCCTCTCCCATACCAATATTGATAAAATTAATTACATTAGGCCTATTCGAATCCCATCCCTCATAGAAGCCACGAGAGCCCATCAAGATATTAATTTCAGATTTCTCCTTGTTCAGATTCTCAAAATAACTTTCATCCTCGAACCTTTCTTGAACTTCATACTCTGCAAGTTCTTCTTTCAACCATCCTGATATATCACCTATCTTTATCAATGCAAAGGGTCTATCGCTTGCCTTTAACTTGAAGGCTAACTCCTTTCTATCGGATTGCCTTACTAATACCTCAGTCTCACCGCTACCATCTGAATTGCATACATATCTTAAAATATCATCTTTCGTTATGCTTTTAAGAACTGATTCGTCTATTCTCATTGCCTTATTGTCTTCAAACATAAACTCAGGCTCTTCTTTTAATTCTTCACAAAGTTCGTCAATAGCAATTCTTAAGACTCCGGGCTCAATTTCTCCTCTTCCAACTCTTTCCAGCTCTCGAAAGAAGAGTTTAAGGTCGGCATCTTCTGTATTAACAGAATTAACCAGGGTTAAAAGTAGAGGCTTATGATACAAATCTGATTGGATATTCTTAATATCTTCATAGAATTTCTTTGCATAAGTTAAAAGAATTAAGGACTTTAGAACTATTTTCTGCTTTTCTTCTCCACTGTAATCTTCTTCATCCTTAAATGCTCTTATTTCTTGTTTTAGAATATTGATATGTTTTCCATACCCTGCGTTCACAAAACTTGATAGATTAAATTCAAAAGCACAGGTAGCAATATCTCTTGAGTCGGTGAAGGTTGCGGAAGAGTTAAACAAAAAGCCATTCCTTGAAAGGATAGAATAAATGTGCTGCCTTTTTGAGTCTTCTCTATCTCCCTTGTGTGCTTCATCTAAGAAAATATACCATCTACCGTCATTGTCGTAGTTCTTGAAATCAATAATTTTCTCTTTCTGTTCATCGCTTAGGTTATCAGACCTATAGTAAAATACTGTGGTACCGAATAATGTTGGCTGTCTTTTAACTTCAGGATACTCTTTTAGCTCTTTTAGGATTATTTTTGTCTCATTAGCATAGTTAAACTCATCTACATGCTTTTTAAGTTGCTCTATCAAATCGTCTCTATGAGTTAGAATCAAAATATCATACGATGGAATTTCCTTTTTTTCCATTAACTTGTCCAAAATTTCAATAAGCTTGATAATGACAAGGCTTTTTCCGCTCCCAGTTGCCATCCAAAAACTCATCCGGTTAATAAAATGTTCGTAAGATATTTTCCCATTGTCTTGAGGATAATACTCCATCAGGAGGTTGTAGATGTCTCTTTTCCTCCTGTCTAATCTAATATCCAGATTTTCTTCTAATCCATTATCCTGATACCACTTGAAAAAAACCTTTTTTCTTCGCCTGTTTACTTCTAAATTCTCTTTTCGCTGACAGTCCGTAAAATCCTCAAAATACTTCCAGAGGACCTTTATCGCATTTTTCAATGCCTTTTGCTGATAATCCCAGAGCCTTTTATCCTTTGAAAATCTCTCCCAATCAAAAGTATTCCAGGCAGGAGGTAAGTCTTCAACTTTAAAATCCTCAATCATATCCTGCAAGAATATTCTTGGCATAGTTATTTACCCTTCTTTTTGCTCTTTTGAGTCGTTTGTGAACCATTTATGAGCCATTTCAACCTGTTTTTCTTTACTCGTTTTAATTGCCAGGTAATCGCCAGGTAAATGCCAACTAACTGCCAAATTATTTAAGAATATTTTGAATATTCCTTCCACTACCTTTTGTTCCTTTGTGTGCAAATAATGTGCAATTGATGTGCAATTAGTGCAATTGATGTGCAATAACATAATAAGCACCCTTTCCCTTTTTCCCGCTGGTTTTAAACACACCTTTATCAATTAAATCAATCAAATCATTAGTAGCAGTATTTCTAAAGCATTTATTTATTTCTTGATACTCCTTATTCGTAATCTTTCCTTTTTCCTTTACATACATAACCGCCTTAATCTGTCTGTCATTCAATCCCATCTTCCTCAAATTTTCTTCTGTGTAAATATCTTTATAAAACTTAACCGTCATTACTCCGTAGTCTTCAATAAAATCCGGTTCAGGCAGTCCTTGTTGAAGACAGTTATCTACAATTTTTATTGTTCCTCGTCCCCAGGCTTCAATCAAACCAGCATCGTAAAATATTTTTGCAAGTAGTCTGTTTCTCGGCTTAGACAAATGATTTGTTTTTAATTTTTCTACAGGCACTTCAGGCGGTAATTTGCCTTCATTCATAATAATAAGTTTGTCGTTATAAATCTTGATTTGTATATTTGAAGTGCCAAGATAATCTCTATGAATTAAGGCATTAATGATTACTTCCCTTAATGCTTCATACGGATATTCTAAAATATCTTTTCTATAAATCCCTTCAAATTTAATATTACTTATCAAGTATTTAGATTTAAGGGTTTCAAGTGTATTATCTACTTGCTCAAAGAGATTTCCTTTAACAATGTCAGTTGTCAGAATTTCTGTCTCTGTTGAAAACTTCCCTATTTTTACGAGAGCATGCGGATAAAACTTTTGCGGGTTCTTACCAAAAAGAAGAATGGACGAGCGTTTTAATCTCCCATTTTCCCAAAGATTCAATTTTTCCAGAAGCATTTCCATATCATCTTCCTTAACAATGGATGGAATTCTATCAATTGCTTTTCTCTTAAATTCTTTTACAGTTTCAACATTTATATCATCAAGAGTAGCACCTTCCTCAAAAAATTCATCCCATGTTTTACCAAGTTTTTTTAAAACGAAATTTGCCAGTTCTTGACCTTTTAATTCCTGAACGGTACTACCACTTCTCATATAAAATTTTCCATCGTAAGAAATAGGAACGGATGAAGGGCTAATTTTAATAGAAATTATTTCTTTGTCATCTTTATGCTCAACTCCTGTTGATGGAATTATTCCAAGTTTATTTTTCACTTTATTAGGAATATCTTCAAGCAATTTTTTAGCATTTTTAACTCCAACCGGATTTCTATTATCATCAACGCCTATAATTAACTCTCCGCCATCACTATTTGCAAAGGCAGAAATTACCTTTAAATACTCATCACACCAGATAGATTTGAATTCTATGTTTTGAGTTTCTATTTTATTTGTCATTTCACCACCATATTAAAGGTTTAATCACTTTATAGTCTAAATTTTTTAGATTAATTTGTTCCCCATTTTCAAATTCTACATAATCAGGAGTAATTTTCTTTATCCACCTGCCAAGAAGGTTGGAAAGAGTTTCCGGGATGTCTATGTTAGGGTAAAGTTTTGATAAATCCACCTTCACCTTGTTCCTTTCATAATCAACTTCTAACGCTTCAAGCATCTTTAAATCTCTCATAAACACATATTGATTGTATGAATCTTCGTAAGGATTGTCAAAGAAGTTAGAATCTTCATACTTTACCCTTCTTAATGTATCCTC
>Ga0116193_1003642_pt1 | contig 11019 bp, 10 predicted proteins | sample AD_UKC115_MetaG_FD_89892 | JGI IMG/M metagenome (GOLD analysis project Ga0116193, IMG submission 89892) | Active sludge microbial communities of municipal wastewater-treating anaerobic digesters from Hong Kong - AD_UKC115_MetaG | ecosystem: Engineered > Bioreactor > Anaerobic > Digestate...
CAATGAAATTGCGGATGCGCACCACAAGCGGGCGGGTTGGCGATGGGGCGGCTGCGGACACGGTGGGTGATCGTCGATAATTTCAGCCAACGATGCTAACAACTGAGCCAGTTTCCGCCCAATGAGTGCCACCGCCATCCAGCAACAATTCGCCAGCCAACCAGTCAACGCGGCCACGGTGAAAGCCTTTCACGACGCCTGCCTCGCCTGGTCCGGCTGGCCGAAAACAATGCTCGACTTCGCCGAAGCCGACGTCTGGCGCTGGGTGGCCACCAACCACCGCAACAACTGCCTGCTGTGGGACGAAGAAGACCTGGCGCGCCGTACCCGCGCATCGGACGCCGAAATCACCGCCAACAAGCGTGCCATCGACGGCTTCAACCAGGCGCGCAACGACGCCACCGAGCGGGTCGACGAATTCCTGCTGATGTCGCTCGGCCTGATCGATCCGGCGACCGCCGGTACCGACCAGCCGGTGGCCCGCGTCGGCGCGGATGCGCGACTCAACAGCGAAACCGCCGGCAGCATGATGGATCGCATGTCGATCATGGCGCTCAAGATCAAGGCGATGACGGCGCAAACCATGCGCAGCGACGTTGATGAGGCGCATCGTGCGTCGTCGAAACTGAAGCTCGCGCGGCTCAACGAGCAGCGCGACGACCTTGGTGCCTGCCTCGACCAGTTGCTCGCCGACAGCAAGGCCGGCCGCGCGTACTTCAAGGTGTATCGCCAGTTCAAGATGTACAACGACCCGCGCTTCAACCCGGTGCTGGTGGCGGAAGCGGCGGCGGCCGCTGCCGCGCGCAAGCAGGCGCAAAGCGCGCAGCAGTAGCGTGCGGCGTCCACCCCGGCTGGGCGTTGCATAGCGCAGCGTGAAGATTCTCGTCGTCAAGACATCGTCGATGGGCGATGTCGTGCACACCCTGCCGACGATCTCCGACATCGCCGCGCGCCTGCCGGGGGTCGCGATCGACTGGGTGGTTGAGAAACCGTTCGCGTCGCTGCCCTCGATGCATCCCGCCGTGCGCCGCGTGATCCCGATTGCCTGGCGCAAATGGCGCAAGTCGCTCTGGAAAGCCGAGACGCGGGCCGCGCTCGCCGACGCGCGGCGCGCCCTGAAGGCTGAGCCCTACGACCTCGTGCTCGACTTGCAGGGTCTGGTCAAAAGCGCACTGTGGGCTGCTCAGGCCCAAGGCCCACGCGCCGGCTACGACCGTGCGAGCGCCCGTGAGCCGCTGGCGGCGCTGTTCTACCAGCGCACGGCTAACGTGTCGAAATCGCTACATGCAGTGGAGCGCTCACGGCGGCTTGCGGCCGCGCACCTCGGCTACGACATCGGGGACACACCACCGCGCTTTTCGATGCAGGCACCGGCAGGTAGCTGGAAGGCCGCCGCGCAGCGCTATGCGGTGCTCATCACTGGCGCCAGTCGCCCCGAGAAACTGTGGCCGGAAGCGTCGTGGCTTGCCGTGGCCGCGACTTTGCGCGAAGCGGGCTACGGGCTTGTCTGGCTGTGGGGCAGCCCGAGCGAAGAGTCCCGCTGCCAGGGTCTGGCAGCAAGCGCGGGCGGCGAAGTGCCACCGTTTTTGAGGGTCGCTGACGCAGCGGCGGTGCTCGCGGGTGCCTCACTCTGCGTGGGCCTTGACACCGGCTTTAGCCACATCGCGGCGGCGTTCGGCGTGCCGACGGTTGGCATCTACTGCGACCACGAACCGGGGCTGGTCGGCATCACCGGCGAAGGCTACGTCGCCAGCGTCGGCGGGCGCGGTCAGGTGCCGACGCTGGAGCAGGTGCAGCAACTACTACTGCCGGCATTTCATCGCGACCGCGCCGAGATCGCGATCGCGCCGTCCTTGAAACCGAATCAGAAAGCATGACCCCATGACCCTGCCGTTCAATTTCTCCCCCGGCCCAGCGATGTTGCCGCCGGAAGTGCTGGAACAGGTGCGCGCCGATTTGCCGGAGTGGCATTGGCATGGCGAGGGGCAAGGCGCGAGCGTGATGGAAATTTCGCATCGCGGCAAGGCTTTCGAGGCGCTGATTGCGGAGGCCGAGCAGGACCTGCGTGACCTGCTGGCGATACCGGCCAATTACCGCGTGATCTTCATGCAGGGCGGCGCCTGGGGGCAGTTCGCGGCGGTGCCGATGAACCTGCTGCGCGCGGGCGAAACGGCGGACTATCTCGTGTCGGGCGGCTGGTCGAAAAGCGCGGTCGGCGAGGCGGCGAAGTTTGGCGCGGTCAACGTATTGGCTTCCAGCGAGAACGACGGCTACACGCGGGTACCGGCGCGAAACGAGTGGAAGTCGACCTGGACTGAAAACGGTGCGGCAGCCCGCGTTGAGTCAGGCGTTCAGCCACCAAGCTATATCTACGCCTGCACTAACGAGACCGTCTACGGCAACGAGGTCCACGCGCTGCCGACCGATCTGCCGGCGCCGCTGGTGATTGACGCTTCATCGCACTTTTTGTCGCGGCCGATGGATGTCGCGGCCTGCGGGCTGATCTACGCTGGCGCGCAGAAGAACATCGGCCCGGCGGGCGTCACCCTCATCATCGTGCGTGACGACCTGCTCGACCGCGCGCCGAAGAACATCCCCTCGGTGTTCCACTACAAGCACATGGCGGACAACCGTTCGCTGTTCAATACACCGCCCGTGTTTTCGATCTACGTCACCGCGCTCACGCTGAAGTGGATCAAGGCGCAGGGCGGGCTGGCCGAAATGGAGCGCCGCGCGATAGCACGTTCCAGCATGCTCTACGACGCGCTCGACGGCAGCAAGCTGTTCAAGGCGCCGGTGGCCGTGGCCGACCGCTCGCGCATGAACGTGGTGTTCGACACGGGGAACCCCGACACTGACGCAGCGTTCGTGAAGTTCTGCGAGGCCCGTGACCTCAAGTCGCTCAAAGGGCATCGAGTGCGCGGTGGCATGCGCGCGTCGCTATACAACGCCATGCCCATTGCCGGCGTGGAAGCGCTGGTGGCGGCCATGCGAGAATTTGAGGCGGCGCGCTAGGGCGGCGCGTTTGCGCCGCAGGACGAATGACGAAAGAAGTGGGTCGTCACGCTGGCGTCAACCCCCAAGGCCGACAGGCTCCTAGGCACAGCCTCTGAGCCACGATCAAGCCCCCACAACACCGTTCGCACCCGATTTCGTCATTCGTCCTTCGTCATTCGTCCTTGCCTCAAGTCCTTGCCCCAAACCATGCCCGACCTCTCCGAACTCCGAAACAAGATCGACAGCATTGATGACCAGATGCTCAAGCTGGTCAGTGAACGTGCGGCCATTGCGCGTGAGGTCGGTCACCTCAAGGTGCCGGGCTCGCCGCTGTATCGGCCTGAGCGTGAGGCGATGATCCTGCGCCGCATGCAGGCCGCCAATGCCGGCCCGCTGTCGAACGACGCGGTGGCGCGCATCTTCCGCGAGATCATCAGCAACTGCATGGCGCTCGAGCAGCCGCTGGTGATTGCGTTTCTTGGGCCCGAGGGCACGTTCAGCCACGCCGCCGCCGCCAAGCATTTCGGCACCGCGCCAACCTTTGAGCCGTGCCCGACGATTGACGAAGTGTTCCGCCAGGTAGAGGCCGGTACCGCCAACTACGCCGTGGTGCCGGTGGTCAATTCCACCGAAGGCTTCGTCGGCCGCACGCTGGATCTGTCGATTTCGTCGCCACTCAAGGTGTGTGCCGAGATCGATTTCCGGGTGCAACAGAATCTGATGTCGATTGAAACCGCACTGGACGGCATCAAAAAGGTGTACTCGCATGCCCAGTCGCTGGCGCAGACGGCAGGGTGGCTGTCGCGCCATTTGCCCAATGCCGAGCGGGTGCCAGTGGCCAGCAATGCCGAGGCGGCGCGCTTGGCGTCCACGACGCCAGGCACGGCCGCAATTGCCGGCGAAATGGCTGCAGCGCGCTATAGCGTGCCGGTGCTGTTCAGCAACATCGAAGATTCGCCCAACAACACGACGCGCTTCTGGGTGCTCGGCAAACAGGACGTCGCCGCCAGCGGCCGTGACAAGACCAGCCTGATCCTCTCGGCGCCCAACCGGCCCGGCGCCGTGGTGGATTTGATCGAGCCACTCAAGCGCCACGGCGTATCGATGTCGCATTTTGAATCGCGCCCCTCACCCGATCGCTTGTGGGAGTACTACTTCTTCCTCGACATCGAAGGGCACGCCAGCGAGCCGAAAGTGGCCGCCGCCCTGGCGGATGTCAAGGCGCAATCGAGTTACTTCAAGATCGTCGGCAGCTATCCCGCTGCCGTGCTGTAACGGCGACGGCCGCCATGGAACGCATCGGAACGCTCGCCATCGTTGGCGTCGGCCTTATCGGCGGCTCGCTGGCGCTGGCGCTCAAGTCGAAGCATGCCGTTGATCGGGTCATCGGTGTCGGGCGCTCGCAGGCCAATCTCGACGAGGCGCTGCGCCTGGGCATCATCGACGAAACCGCGTCGGTCGAGCAGGTTGCCAAAGCCGACGTGATCTTTGTTGCGACGCCGGTGGCGCAGATGCCAGCCATCTTCGCACTGCTGTCGCCGCGTCTCGGTCCACGCACCATCATCACCGACGGCGGCAGTACCAAGCAGGACGTCATCGCTGCAGCGCGGGTTGCGCTCGGCTCGCGGTTCAACCAGTTTGTCCCCGCGCACCCAATCGCCGGCACCGAAAAGACGGGCGCCAGCGCCGCCTTCGCCACCCTCTACGAAGCGCGCAAGGTCGTCCTTTGCGCCGGCGCCGAAACGCGCGCCGAGGCGGTGCAACGCATCGCCACCATGTGGCAGACGACCGGTGCTGTCATTCACCGGATGAGTGCGGCCGAGCACGATGACGTGTTTGCAGCAGTCAGTCATTTGCCGCACCTGCTCGCGTTCGCGCTGGTCGACATGCTCGCCGGCATGCCGCGCGCGGACCAGTATTTCAATTACGCCGCCAGTGGCTTCCGCGACTTCACGCGCATCGCCGCAGGTTCGCCCGAAATGTGGCGCGACATCAGCATTGCCAACCGGGCCGCGCTGCGCGAACAGCTCACCGCCTATCGGCAACGCCTCGACCAGTTCGACCGCTGGCTGGCAACGGCGAGCGGCGAGGACGTGCTCGCGATTGAGCGGGCTTACACGCGCGCCGCGAGCGCCCGGCGGGCCTGGCAGCGTCACATCGAGCACGGCGAACCGATGCCGCGACTTGGGAGCGGCGGACAGGAGGAGTGACACGCCAGACGTCGCGGGTCGTACGGCGCTGTCGTCGCACAATGCGTATCACCCCCGCTACACCTCGCGCCGCTCCCTAGAATGTGCGTATGCAACAACTGCCACTCCTGAATCGCGGTCGTGCGGCGGGTACTGTCCAACTGCCCGGCTCCAAAAGCATCTCCAATCGCGCGCTGCTGCTCGCGGCCCTGGCTGACGGCACGACCCGTTTGACGGGACTCCTTGATTCCGACGACACGCGCGTGATGCGCGACGCGCTCGCCAAGCTGGGCGTGCGTTGCGGTGCACTCTCCGGGGCGGGTGAAATCGAAGTCACCGGTTGCGGCGGTGTCTTCACCACAAACGACGCCGACATCTTTGTCGGCAACGCCGGGACGGCCACCCGCAGCCTCGTCGCTACCCTTGCCCTTGCGGCGCGCGCCGGCAGCACCTATCGCGTGGATGGTGTGCCGCGCATGCGCGAGCGTCCGATTGGTGACCTGGTGGATGCAGTTCGGGCCATCGGTGGCGCGATTGAATACACCGGGAACGCCGGGTTTCCGCCGCTGACCATTGGCGCTGGCGCCATCGCCATCGACCGCCCAATCCCGATCCGCGGCGACGCTTCGTCGCAGTTTTTGACCGGGCTGCTCATGGCATTGCCGATGGTCACACAGCGTACCGGGCAGCCTGCCACCATCGAGGTGGTCGGCGAGTTGATTTCAAAGCCCTACGTTGAGATCACGCTCGCCATGATGCAGCGGTTCGGCGTCACGGTGACCCGCGATGGCTGGCAGCGTTTCGTCGTCCCCGGCGGCAATGCGGCGCGCTACGTCTCACCCGGCACCTACGCGGTGGAAGGCGATGCCTCATCGGCGTCCTACTTCCTTGCCGCCGGTGCCATTGCGGGCGGCCCGGTCCGTGTTGACGGCGTCGGTCGCAACGCGTTGCAGGGCGATGTGCGCTTCGCCGATGCGCTCGCCGCGTTCGGTGCGCGCATCCGCTTTGAGGATCACGCAATCATCGCGGAAGCACCGGCTGATGGCCGCCTGCGCGCGATCGATGCCGACATGAACCACATCCCCGATGCCGCGATGACGCTGGCGGTCGTTGCCCTGTTCGCAGAGGGGACGACGCGTCTGACCAATATCGGCAGCTGGCGGGTGAAGGAGACCGATCGCATCGCCGCAATGGCCACCGAATTGCGCAAGCTTGGCGCGACTGTGGAAGAGGGGCCGGACTGGATCGCGGTGACGCCGCCCGCGGCCCTGACGCCCGACGCTGCGATTGACACCTACGACGACCACCGCATCGCGATGTGCTTCTCGCTGGCAAGCCTGGGCGCGCGGGGCGTACCGGTGCGCATCAACGATCCGCAGTGCGTCAACAAAACCTTCCCAACCTACTTTGACGTGTTCGCCACGCTTGGGTAGCAGTTGATGGTCGGGCGCTGGCTGTTGATCGGCATGTGGAGCGTGGTGGCACTTTCGGTGTCGCTGGTCGCCGGCGGCACGATTTACGTCTGGCTGCGGGTGATCTCTGCCCGACCAGGGCAGGGCGCGGCGGCCACGACCGACTGGTTTTACTACGCGATGGTCGTTGCAACTCCAGCGCTGACGACGCTCGCGGTATTTGTTCGAGGTATCTCTGGCCGGATGCCCGGAACCGCTCGCAGGCCGGGCTCCGGGGCCTAACCGTGTGCCGACGACACTTCTAAAATTCAGCCTGCCGACGGTCACACGCGATAAACGGCGCCACACGCACTGAGGTTTCCATGTCGAATTCAGGATCAGGTCTACCCGAGAATGGCACACGGCGCGATGCTGTGCTCGGTCTGCTGGGTGTTGTCGCGGGCGTGACCGGCGTCAGCGGGGCGCAGGCTGCCGAACCCGCCGCTGCTGCGGCGGTAGCAGCCACGCCCGTCGGCGCGTCGTCGGCAGCGGCTTCTCGCGCGCGCGGCGCTGCGTCGTTCTGCAAAACCTTGAAGCATGACGCCGCTGGCAATGTGGCCGCAGGCTCGATGGATGCGTTCGAAGCGGCGACCGCGAGCGGTCGCATCGCCGACTGGGAGCGGCTGCCGGTTGAGAATGAAATCCGTCTGGTGAACCCGCTGGCGGCCTATGTGTGGGACAAGGAGCCCATCGCCGTAGACGTGATCAAGCTGCCGGCATTTCCGGCGCTCGACTCCGAGCGCCTGGCGGAGGAGGCGCTCGAGCTCTACTGGATGGCGCTGCTGCGTGATGTGCCGCTGTGGGATTACGACCGTAGTAGCCTGGTGCGTGACGCGGTCGCGGAGTTGCGTACGACGAAGCTCAACGCCCAGGTGACTCCGCAGACATTGTTTCGGCTAGGTACACCCGGCGAAACAGAGGGGCACTGGATTTCGCAGTTCATCTGGATGCCGGTGCCCTACGGTGCGCAAAATCAGTGGCAGCAATACCGCGTGGCCTTTCGCGGTGCCGACTTCATGACGCGCTGGGACGAGTACCTGAAGGTCGCCAATGGTGAATGGCCGCAGGGGATCATGAACCACTACGCTGACCTCTACTACCTCCGCTCCGGGCGCGACGTGTCGGAGTACGTGCATTGGGACTTTTGCAACCAGGCTGCGATTAACGCCGCTGCCATCCTGCTTGCCAATCCGCACCGGCCGCGCGAGGCATGGCCAGTGAGCAACCCGTACAAAACCTCGCGTACGATGAACGGGTTCGTTCAGTTCGGTTCGGGTTACGCACAGAATGCGATGGGGGTGGTGTGTGATCTGGCGTTCAAGGCCTGCTGGAACGAGAAGTGGCTGCGCCACCGGGCGTTGCGGCCGGAAGAATACGGCGCGTTGGTGGACCGTGCCGCCCGCGGCGAGAACACCGGCGTGCATCCGCTGATCGTGAACTCCGAGGCCGTGCGGCGGGTTCGCGCCAAATACGGCTCGGCCTTGCTGCCGCAGGCTTACCCGGAGGGTTGTCCACCGCACCCGGCCTATCCATCCGGCCACGCCACGGTCGCAGGCGCCTGCGTGACCGTGCTCAAGGCGCTGTTCGACGAGAAGCGCAAGCTGCGCTTTCCGTTGCAGCCGACCCGTGATGGCAAAGACTGGCAAGCGTTTGACGCCAACCTGCCCGCGCCGACGGTGGGCGCCGAGCTGAACAAACTGGCAACCGCGGTGGCGATGGGCCGTAACTTCGCAGGTATCCATTGGCGCAGTGACGCGTGGCAAGGTCTGCTGCTCGGTGAAAGCGTTGCCACTGCCTGGCTGCGTGCTGAGAAGCGCAAGTCGATCGAAGGCCAGCAGGGCTGGTTGAAGGGCTTCGAATTCACCAGTTTCGCAGGCGAGCGGATCGTCGTTTAGCCTTGAGGGTGTACAGCTTTGTGCTGAAACCCTCATCCGGTTAGGGCTTGAACGATGTATTTGCCAATAGTCGATAAGTCGCCGAATCGCGACTGAGCCCACATTGAATGGGCATTGCGCGAAAAAGCTGAAAGCGATCTCCGGAGGTGGCGGGCCGCGCCAGGATGCGCGACGCAATGCCCCTCACGCGCAGCGAAAAGGGCTGCTGGAAATCAATTCACTGAAGGCACGAAATACCGACGGGTCGTGCTTGCTGCCACTTTCCGCATCGAGGATTCGCATGATCTCGTCATGGGCTCGTGCGTGCTGGTAGTTGCGTGCAGTACCCATCGCGTCATAGCTGTCGGCAATACTGATGATGCGCGCAGCGACCGGGATGCTCTCGCCAGCCAGCCCGTCCGGATAGCCTCGCCCGTCGTAGTGCTCATGGTGATGGCGGATGATTCGTGCAGCGCAATCCGCGCCTTCCAGCTCAGTGGCAGCGACGATTCGTTCGCCAATTTCCGAATGCTGTTTCATCTGCTCGCGCTCAGCTGGGTCGAGCCGGCCGGGCTTGTGCAGGATGTGGTCCGGAATCCCGATCTTGCCAAGATCGTGAAAGGTCGCCGCAACCCGCAACTTGCCTAACTCAGCAAGCGACAAACCGCAGCGCTGGCCGATGGCATGGGCGATGCCGAGTACGCGTTCCGAGTGCTGCATCGTTGCGCGGTCACGATAGCCCAACGCCACCGACAGCGCCCGCGTGTAGTTATGCAGCGTGTCAAAGACAGATTGGGGATACAACATCGTGTGAACTGCAAAAGCCACAGCCTAGGCGATATGGGCACCATCACGCAAGAATCGTCTCAGGCATGAGGGGGCGGCCGGCTCGGGGCGTTGTACAAACTGGACAGCCGGTAGCTTATCCCTGGCAAATTTCATGAAGCTTGCACACGGTTGCCCAATTGCGAGTGGTCGCGATGCCGCCGCAAGCCTTGAGCAAGGCGACGCCCAGTGGGCTCTCAAGTATGCCGCTGACGCACCAGGCGTAAGCCGCGAGGCTGGTCAACGCAAAACGGTCCGGCGCCCACGATTGCAGGGCGAGCGGTTCCAGTCCCGCAAGTGAAGTGGCGTTGGGTGCAAAGGCCACCAGCAACTGCGACGGCTGCAGCGCGGCTTCGGGCCAGGGGTTGCCTCGCACGATGGCATCGAGCGCGCTGGCCGTGACCACCGTCACGCTCGTGTTGACCCCGACCTTCGTTGCGATCGCCTCATGGAGGGCAGCAGCCAGGGCAGCACAGTCGGGCGGCCGATGGCCGCTGACGTTAAAGACCACGTTCCCGCTGTTCAACAGGGTTCGCACCTGCTGGTGGCCAAGGCCCGACACAATCTCTCGCAGGTCGGCCATGGCAATGCGCTTGGCCTTGCCAACGTTGATTCCGCGCAACAGCGCAACACAAGTGACACTTCCCGGGTTTTGGCGACGATCTGGCATGTCTGCCAGTGTATTTCGATGCTCAATGCAGGACTGGCCACAAGAAGGGTTATTACTCATTGTCAGCGTCGGCATGGTCGCGGCTTCTGCACACGGGGCAATGATGAAGCGCAGTCAGACCATCAATGGTGCGGCTATGCCCTCATTTGCCGTGGGCTTGGCTACACTCCAGAGGTTTCGCGAAAGTCTGAGTGCCTACAGGCGCCTACCCGTTAGAGCATGCAGCCCGGCTCGCTGCCAACGCGTTGGACCAGATCTGTCGAGCTCACGGGAGAGGGGAAAGAACAAATGACGGGTTACCGCATCATCGCCTTGCTGCTCATCGCAGCCGGGCTCACGCTTGTGCCTTGGTACGCACTGCAGGACAGCTTCTACGCGTTCAAGTGGATACGCCACTTTGACGGCAAGGATCAGGCGCCCGCGTTGTGGCAGATCGCCAGCCATGGCAAGGTGTGGCTTATCGCGCTGCCTGCACTGCTGCTGGCTGCTGTCGGCCTGTACGCACGTCCGGTAAATGCAGCCACTGCGGCGGAGGGTGCGCTGCGCTCGTGGGCGCGGGCGTTGACGGTCATTGGCGCTGCCGGCGGTCTCTACGTGATTGCGCAGGGCTTTGCCATCGGGCCGCGCGGCTATGGCTTTGACTGGCTCGGCGCGGTAATGCCCACGATCGCGGGTGGCCAGTTTGGCATGGGCGCCGGGGCGCTGCTGGTGTCATTCGGATTTGTGTTGATCTGCGCGGACGGAATTGCCTCAATGGGCTATTTCCGAGGCGACCGCTTTGTCGCCTCAGCATTGCTTTGCATCGTCGTGCTGGTGGTGATGTTCGTATTTTTCCCGGTGGCGCGGGTGCTCTACGAGGGGTTCGTGGACCAGGATCGCGCGCTGTCGCTGACAGCACTATGGGAGCGCTTCGCCCAGCCCAAACTCTGGAATCTCACGTGGGCATGCCTGTGGGGCGGCAGTGGTTGTGGTGTGGCGTGGAACACGCTCTGGCTGGCGCTGCTTTGTGCGGC
>Ga0116193_1003643_pt1 | contig 11017 bp, 12 predicted proteins | sample AD_UKC115_MetaG_FD_89892 | JGI IMG/M metagenome (GOLD analysis project Ga0116193, IMG submission 89892) | Active sludge microbial communities of municipal wastewater-treating anaerobic digesters from Hong Kong - AD_UKC115_MetaG | ecosystem: Engineered > Bioreactor > Anaerobic > Digestate...
CGCATGATGGAAAGTGCATTCTCACTCATGCAACTCGCAAAAACATCCGGCAAGCTATCGCAATTGGCAGAAGCCCGCATCCCCTATATCTCACTCTGTACCGACCCCACCTTTGGAGGAACAACGGCTTCATTTGCCATGTTGGGCGATATAATTTGTGGCGAACCCGGTGCGCTCATTGGATTTGCAGGGCCCCGGGTAATTAAGGAAACCATCCGCAAAGAATTACCGGAAGGGTTCCAACGCAGCGAATTCCTATTGGAACATGGCTTTCTCGATTTTATCGTTCACCGTAAAGAACTTAGAGATAAAATGGGAGTTCTACTTAAACTGTTTAAAGAATAAGACCCGTACAAAAATTGGAACTGAATAATAAAAAAGCATTTTTCGAATACTATTTTGAAGCCCGGTACATTGCCGGGCTTGTTCTCTTTGGTACCGAAATCAAATCCCTGCGGGAAGGAAAAGCCAGCTTTAATGATGCATACTGCTATTTCAACCAGGGTGAGCTGTTTATTAAAAGCTTACACATTGCGGAATATAGCTTTGGAACCTATACGAATCACGAGCCCACGCGCGACAGAAAGTTGTTGCTAAATAAGCGGGAACTGTCAAAATTGGAAGCTAAAACCCGGGAAAAGGGATATAGTATCATCCCACTTCGTTTATTCATCAACGAAAATGGAATCGCAAAACTGGAAATAGGCCTCGGCCGTGGCAAAAAATCATTTGACAAACGCAACAGTATCAAAGAAAGAGAAAGCGAAAGGAATATCAAACGGAAATATGGTTTGTAGAGAAGGGCTTCAATGCGGATATTAACGAGTTAGGATTTTTAACTAACCAATGGTGGTACTAGACAGGATAATTTTTCTCCCCCCTTCTGGCAACAGGAAAGGGACTTTAGTCTTATTAATATTGAAAAAGCAAAAAATCGGAGGCATTTTGCTGCCCCCTCCCCGGGGGTAAAAATAGGCACCGAAAAAATTTGAACAAAGAATTTAAACTGAATAAAATTCAGCTCAACCTTAATTTTATTTACTTCAAATGGAGGAAATAAACACCTGCTATCCTTAACATTCCGAAAGGCCCAGCGGTACATTCACGGCAAGTCCGCCATCTGCCGTTTCCTTATACTTGCTGTTCATATCCAGGGAAGTCTCCCACATGGTTTTAATAACACCGTCGAGCGAAACTTTGGCAAAATCGGGGGCGCCCAATAAAGCCAACTGGCTGGCGGTAATGGCTTTAATCGCACCCATGGTATTTCGTTCAATGCAGGGTACCTGAACCAGTCCCTTAATGGGGTCGCAGGTCATGCCCAAATGATGCTCCATGGCAATTTCCGCGGCCATCATCGATTGACGTTGGGTACCACCCATACTTTCCGTAAGGGCGGCGGCGGCCATAGAACTGCTCACGCCAATTTCGGCCTGGCATCCACCCATTGCTGCAGAGATCGTGGCTCCCTTTTTGAAAATACTTCCCATTTCTGAAGCGGTCAGCAAAAAATGAAGAATTTTATCGGGCGAATCTCCATCACAAAACAATATATAATACATTAAGACGGCTGGAATAACTCCTGCTGCCCCATTCGTGGGGGCCGTTACAACCCTTCCAAAGGATGCGTTTTCTTCATTCACTGCGAGGGCAAAGCAACTCACCCAATCGAGAATATAAGAAAAGCCGGATCCTCCACTTTTAATGGCCGTCTTCCATTCTTCCAAACTCGCATATTCTTTCCCGGCTAAAAGTTTATTATTGAGACCTGCGGCGCGCCGCTTTACAGAAAGGCCGCCAGGCAGGTAATCCATCTTACTATTTACTCCCCTAAATATGCAATCCTGCATCACTTTCCAAATATTTAATAAGGATTCCCGGGTTCCTGATTCCGGGCGCCAGGCACTTTCATTCTCCAAAACTACCTCATGAATAGCTAATCCTGTTTTCATGCACCAATGGAGCAGGTCATCGGCATGATCAATTGGAAAAGGTAATTCTTTTGATGAAACACTGCCTCCTTCCTCCCCTTCCTTAATTACAAATCCGCCACCAATCGAATAAAAGGTTTCGGCAAATTTTTCATCATTTTGAAGGGTAACCAGGAAGGTTAAGGCATTCGGATGGAAAGGAAGTGATTCTGAAAACAGGAACTCAATATCTTCGGAGGGATTGAAGGGCACTTCGTGTAAGCCGCCCAATACAATCCGGTTCATGGAAGCTATGTCTGAAATTTTCGGAAAAACATCTTCTACCGGAATGGTTTCGGGATTGGCTCCTGATAATCCAAGCTGAACGGCAATATCAGTTCCATGTCCTTTTCCTGTCTTAGCCAGCGAACCATATAATATTACTTCGATATGGCTAACGCTATATAGTAAATGCTTTTGTTTTAACGAATTGATAAACAGAAGGCCTGCTTTCCACGGGCCAAGAGTATGGCTGCTACTGGGGCCAATCCCAATCTTAAACATATCAAATACCGAAATTGCTTCGCGGCCCATTTATTTATCGAACTGCTTTTAAGAAACGTTATGCAGCTTGATCACAAACTTAAGATAAGAATTTGCCGGAACAATCACCTGCCCCATATTATTCCTAACATCTGTTTGGCCATAGGCCAGGCTCGGAGGAATATATAATGTAAAATAGCTACCTGCCTTTGTTAACATAAGCCCTTTCTGCCATCCGGCAATGGCGGCCCCCAGGGCAAAATCAATGGGGGTAGCCTGGGCCTCAAATATGTAGCCATTGGAGAGCAGCGAACCTTGGTAAGTAACTGAAACAGTAGAGCAAATGGCAGGAACAGCCCCCGTTCCCAGTGTATCTATCCGGTAAAATAACCCGGAAGGGTGTTGGATAGCCACAATACTATTCAGGGTGAGGTAATGCTGTAGCGAGTCAATTTCAGTTTGCGGTGCCACGACGTTTGATTCTACATAATGGCATTTATCGGATTTCTTATTACAGGCCGAAAGAAAGATAACAGAGGTAAGCAGAAGGAAAAATCCTTTTCTCATTTTATAAGAGGTTTAAAAAAGTGAAAGACTTCAAATTCGATTAATTTGCTGCATCCCTGTTCAATTTCTCTTTTAATTCCAGGTAATACTGTTCATTTTGTTCCCATTTAAAGTGCATCCTGAAATAAGCTATAAAAACCATCAGGATAAATAACGCAAGGAGCATGGTTGGTACCGATACCGTGAGTGCAGCAGAAATCTTCGTGTACCAGTCGGGGGAAAAATAGTAAACCAATATAGGAGAAAGGAAAATAGGCGCACAAAAAATGATTGCCATCGGCAGTCCTCTAATTAATTTTGATAAGGGCTTCGATTCCGGTTCCCGCACCTTTTCCCAATATTGGATAAAGTACCTCTCTTTTTCAGTCATCATTTTACAAAGTTAACCCTTTGGCCTGTTTGCATTTTAGCTTATATCTTGTAAGTTTACGAAAGAAAGTATTCGCATGAAAATAGAGCATCTGATTGTTCAGCAACTCTTCCGGAATAAAAAAGTAACCCTTCAGGATATAGGTAGTTTTTATCTTTCAGGAGAAGTGATATTGCCACCCGAGCCCGACAAGGGACTTGAACTTCCGGAAAATGCGGTACGCTTTGAATTCGACAGGCATGCCCCGCTGGATGAGGATTTCATTGCCTTTATTGTGGAAAAAACCGGGAAAATGCGGCCGCTTGCCAGTTCCGATCTTGAATCCTTCAGCCTGTTTGCCCGGCAATTCATCAATATTGGAAAGCCCTTTACGGTTGAAGGGCTTGGAGTTTTGCAGAAAAACCAGGAAGGTAATTATGAATTTGTACCGGGCATTGAAATCCACCCTCCGGCCTCTACCCAGGCCGCAACACCCTTAAAAGAAAAGCAGGTAGAGGATATTCAATTCTCCATATCAAAAACACCCAGGCCTAAAAGCAGAAAATGGGGATGGTTGGGATTAATCCTCTTCATCCTTGCCGTTATGGCATCTGTTTTCTTTTATCTGAAAGACCGAAAAGAAAACAATGAACTTCAAAAATTTATTCCTGCGGCAGATACGATAAAAAAAGATAAACCGCCTTTGATACCGGACTCGGCAACTCTTCGAAACAACTTAATTGCCAAAAGGGATTCAACACAAAAAAATGACAGCCTGCAACTGGTATTCAAATCATATAACAGTTATGCAGCCGCACGGTCAGCATTGGAAAAATTCAGAACCTTTGGGCATGCTGCAAATATGTTTGTTTCGGCGGATTCCTCTAAATATGAATTGTACTTAAGTTTTCCCAGGCCTATTGCAGATACCACACGAATTATTGACTCCATTGGAAGATTCTTTGGCACAAAGGCATATATAAGAAAATAAATTAAATGAAGAAAACCTGGATCGTAATCCTGTTCTGGCTCGTAATTGCGGCCGGGTGCCTGGTAGCAGAACGCAACATCCCTTTAGCAGATTATTTTTTAAAACCCCTGATTATCCTCCTGCTAATATTTTGGCTGAAGGCAGAAGTTCCCTTTTCAAAAATCCCTGTTTTAATGCTGGCCGGGCTGATATTTTCCTGGCTGGGAGATATACTCTTAATGTTCGACAAAGCGTACCCGGTTTGCTTTATTCTGGGTCTCCTTTCCTTTCTCATTACGCATATTTTATACAGCATTTGGTTTATCCGGCAGCGTAAGCAACATCCGGCTCCACCTTTGAATATAAAATACCTCTTCCTTGTTTTCGGATATGCCATTTTGTTAGTTTCATTCTTATATCCGCATCTGGGATCGTTAAAATTTCCGGTATTTTTCTATGCGTTAGTAATTTCCATCATGTTGTTAACTACCCTTTCATTTCCCCATTATTCTCAGGCAAAACCATACTTTGTAACCGGCGCACTATGGTTTATCATTTCCGATTCGCTGTTGGCTATAAATAAGTTCATGATCGACCTGCCCTTTGCCTCTACCCTTATTCGCTTCACTTACGCAATGGCCCAGTTTCTGATTGTGGCAGGAATAATTCGATACAGAAATACCCAGGGTGCAGTAAATTTGAAGACATAATTTAACCATGGAATTCATAGATTATTATAAGGTGCTGGGTGTAGACAAAACCGCCAAAGAGGAAGACATTAAGAAAGCATATCGTAAACTGGCCCGAAAATTTCATCCGGACGTTAACCCAAACAACACAGAAGCCCATAAAAGATTCCAGGAGATTAATGAGGCAAATGAAGTGCTGAGCGATCCGGAAAAAAGAAAAAAATACGATAAGTACGGAAAAGACTGGCAGCACGGGGAAGCTTACGAACAAGCCAGGAAACAACAACAGCAATCCTACAATTTTGGCGGGGGATACCGAAATTATGGAGATTCGACTGCCGATTTTGAAGGCAGTTTTGGAGGTGGCGGATTTTCCGATTTTTTCAATTCGATGTTTGGAGGAGGCAGCTCCAGGGCAAAGGCACGATTTCGTGGCAGCGACCTTCAATCTTCCCTAACCCTGCCATTAACGGAAACATTCACCACCGAAAAGAAAACAATTACCATTAACGGAAAGCATATCCGAATTACTATTCCCGCCGGAATAGAAGACGGCCAGCAAATAAAACTGACAGGGCACGGTGAACCCGGAAATAACGGTGGCCCCGCCGGCGACCTTTACATCACATTCCATATTGTTAATAACACCGAATTCAAGAAAATGGGGAACGATTTATTCCTCACCCAGGAAATAGACCTCTATACTGCCGTTCTGGGTGGGACGATTATGGTTAATACCATTTCGGGAAAAATTAAAGTGACCGTAAAACCGGAGACCCAAAACAATACAAAAATCAGGCTTAAAGGCAAAGGGGCTCCCGTATATAAAAAAGAAGGGCAGTTTGGGGATTTGTATATTACATACTCCGTAAAACTTCCCCAAAACCTCACCGAAAAACAAAAATCACTTTTTACAGAACTTTCAAAATTATAAATATGGCTGCCCAAAAATTAATAGCGGTAAAAGCATTTTGCAGCTATCACGAAATTAATGACGAGGTTTTTTTTGAATTCGAATCCCGCAACCTCATCCACCTCGTTAAGGAAAAACGCAGTTATTATATTCCCTATAACCAGCTACCCCTGGCAGAAAAGCTTATTCGCCTGCACCTGCAACTTGGCATAAACCTCGAGGGGCTGGAAGTAATCTTACCCTTATTGGAAAGGCTCCAAAGCCAGGAAGACACCCTCCAAAAATTGGCAAAACAGGTAAATTTTTACAAACCTTCGTTTTAAAGAAAAAATAATTTAAACAACTGTTTAATTTTATCAAACATTTGTTTAACTTTGCGCCGGATTCCCAAATATGGCGCTTTCGAAGAAACATATCCACATCTTAAACCAGGCCGAAAAGCTCTTTGCCAAAAATGGCTACGATGCAACCACCGTAAGGGATATTGCCGAAGCAGCCGGAGTAAACCTGGCCATGATTTCCTATTATTTTGGCAGCAAAGAAAAATTGCTTGAGGCTTTATTCATGGAAAGGATGGCTTCGGGCACCCTGCTCATCCGGGAAATAAATAACATGGCCCACCTCAATCCCTGGCAGAAAATCCAGATAATGATAGATGAATATGTGAACCGGGCCGTTCAAAAACAGGATTTTTTCAAAGTGATGATTAGTGAGCAGGTTATTAATCAAAACCCGGTGGTGATAAATTACCTGCGAAAAATAAGGAAGGAATATGCCGAATTAATTGGAGACCTCATTTTGCAGGGGCAAAAAGAAAAAATATTCTGCAAAAAAATTGACCTCGCCCTCCTGCTTACAACGATGACGGGAACGGTGAAACACATGTTGATAAATCAGGAATTTTACCGGCATTCTTTAAGCCTGGAGAATATGCCCTACGAGAAATTTCAGAAAATCCTCACTAAAAACCTTCAAACTCATATCCGGAAAATATTCAAATCCATTTTAGGATATGACCCCCAATAATATATGAACCAAAGAATAATTCTGATCCTAACTACCCTGCTTTTCTTTTCCTACCACGGAATAGCCCAGGTTGAAAAACAAATATCGCTGCAGGAGGCCATCTCCCTGAGCTTAAAAAACAGCCATCAACTTAAAATTTCCAATGCCAAAATTGATGAAGCCCTGGCTCAGGAAAAAGAAGCCTTACAGGAACGGTTACCCGATTTTAAAATCAGTGGTAATTACCTCCGGTTTAACAGTGCAAAACTTAATATGAAATTTGCTTCCGGAAGCGACAGCGCCTCACATGGAGGACCAAAAATTCCAACTGTTAACCAGGCATTGTACGGATCCGCAAACCTATCTTTCCCTTTATATACGGGTGGAAAACTGAAATATGGCATTGAATCGGCAAGACTGCTGGCAGAGGCCGTTAAAATGGATGCCGAAAGCGATACCCAACATATCATTTTGAATACCGTTCAGGCGTATGTGAATATGTACAAAGCGGCAGAAACCATCACCCTATTAAAAGAAAACCTCAACTCTTCCAAATCTCGGGATAGTACCTTTTCAAACCTGGAAAAGAACGGGTTGCTGGCAAGAAACGACCTGTTGAAATCTCAACTGCAAACCAGCAATATTGAACTCGCATTATTAAATGCTGAAAATGATTCCCGGAAAGCATCCTTATATATGAACCTTCTTCTCGGTTTACCAGAAACAAACCCATTGGAGGTAGATACCAACTTTGTTAACAGCAACTCTCCACTAACCAATTTTTCAGATTTTGAAAATGCGGCCATACTTAACCGGGCCGATGTTAGAGCCACTCAATTCCGGAAGAAGGCCGCGGAAGCAGGGGTTAAAGCTGCAAAAGGGGAAGCCTTGCCCAACATAGGGCTTACCGCCGGATATATTGCGGCAGATATCCCCAACGTATTTAGTGTAACCAATGCCGTTAACGCAGGAATTGGCATCCAATATAATCTGGCTAATATCTGGAAATCGAATACGCAATTAAAAAAAGCAGAGGCTCGCAAAAGGGAAATTATGGCAAGCCAGGATATGTTAACGGATGAGATTAAAGTTGAGACCAATCGGGACTACCAAATGGTACTGCTAAGCCATAAAAGGATTGAGGTATATGAAAGGGCGTTAGAACAGGCCAATGAAAACTTCCGGATAACCAATAACAAATATGCAAACAGCCTGGTAACCCTTACCGACCTTCTGGATGCGGATGTAGCCCGCCTCCAGGCAAAAATAAATATCACCCTGGCCAAAGCCGATGCGGTACTGGCCTATTACAAACTATTACAAACAGCAGGCCTCCTGAAAGCTTTATAAAAGGACAATAAAAATGGAAACCAAAAAAGAAAATGCTCCCGTGGCACCCAAACAAAAAAGAAACAAGGTATTTATTGTGGTACTTGCCATACTTGTAATTGCCGGTGCCTGGTTTGGGTTTACAAAATATATTCACGCTTTGCACCATGAAGAAACCGATGATGCCCAGGTAGAAGGAAATATAGCCCCGGTTACAGCCCGCGTTGGAGGTTATGTAGATAAACTTTATGTTACCGACAACCAATTTGTGCGGGAGGGAGATACTCTCCTTACCATTGACCCGCGCGATTTGCAAATTGTTTTAGACCAGGCAAAAGCCGCCCTTAATACGGCAGAATCCAACCTGAAAGTTGCGGAAGCAAATACCCATGCCGCATCAAAAAATATCATGAGCACACATGCGGCAGTGGCCACCGCCGATGCACAGATTGAAGCGGCGAAGGTAAATGTCTGGAGAACCACCCAGGATTTTACCCGGTATGAGAACCTGATTAAAGATCATTCCATTACCCAGCAACAATTTGAACAAGCCAAAGCAGCCAAAGAACTGGCCGAAAGAAACCTCCAGGTATTGGTGGACCAAAGAAACCAGGTACAAACCCAAACTGGTATAGTGACCTCCCAAACCAATGCAACCGCGCAATCCATTGAAGTGGCAAAAGCGAATATCCAACAACGTAAGGTAGATGTAGAACATGCCCTGCTGAACCTATCATATACCGTAATTACCGCTCCCGAATCGGGAATCCTTTCTAAAGTGCCCATCCAGAAAGGTCAACTCCTTCAACAGGGACAATCCCTGTTTAATATTGTTTTAAGCAATGAAAAGTGGGTTGTGGCCAATTTTAAAGAAACCCAATATAATAAGATGGTTATTGGGCAAAAAGTAATTGTTCATGCCGATGCATTTCCGAAACACGATTTTGAAGGAATTCTTAGTTCCTTCTCCCCTGCCACCGGTGCAAAATTTGCCCTATTACCGCCCGATAACGCCAGTGGGAATTTTGTAAAAGTGGTGCAACGCCTGCCGGTGAAAATTACATTTACCAATCCGGCAGACAGCCTGATCCAACGCCTCAGGCCGGGGATGAATGTTTTTGTGGATGTTCACCTAAATTAACCGGAAACTTCATGAACCGTCCTTCCCTTGATGAACCTTTAGTGGAATATGGAGCCCGAAGAGTGGTGGTAACCATTACTGCCATTTTTTGCGCCTTACTTGAAATTGTGGATACCACCATTGTGAATGTGGCCCTAAATGATATGAAAGGCAACCTGGGCGCCACACTTCCAGAAATTTCGTGGGTAATCACCGCCTATGCTATCGGCAATGTGATCATCGTTCCCATGACAAGCTGGCTCTCGCAGCAATTTGGAAGGAGGAATTATTTCGCAGCTTCTATTGTACTGTTTACGGTGTGCTCTTTCCTGTGTGGCAACGCTACCGGAATATGGGAACTCGTATTTTTCCGGTTCGTTCAGGGCCTTGGCGGAGGCGCCTTATTAGTAACATCCCAAACCATCATCACGGAATCCTATCCCTCCGAAAAAAGAGGAATGGCCCAGGCCATATATGGCCTGGGCGTAATCATTGGCCCTACCCTCGGTCCACCCTTAGGCGGCTATATTGTAGAAAATTTTTCATGGCCTTATATTTTTTATATCAATATCCCCATTGGTGTTATTGCCACACTGCTTACCCTTCAATTTGTGCGTAGCCCAAAGTATGGAGAGAAAAAATCGATCCATGAAATTGACTGGCTGGGAATTGCCTTGTTGGCTTCGGCGGTGGGATCCCTGCAATATGTATTGGAGAAAGGACATGAAGAAGACTGGTTTGCCAGTAATGCCATTATATTCTGTACGGTGCTGGCCATTTTTAGTTTTTTCTTCTTTATCTGGAGAGAACTATCCTACGAAAACCCCATTGTAGATTTACGCGTGTTAAAAAATGGGAACCTGCGGATTGGCACCATCCTAACCTTTATTCTTGGTTTTGGACTTTACGGTTCCACTTTTATTATCCCTTTATATACGCAAAGTATCCTCGGCTGGAATGCATTCCAGGCGGGTATGCTGATGATCCCTTCGGCCCTTACCACGGCCTTCATGATGCCCATCATTGGGCGGCTGTTACAAAAAGGTGTAAAACAACACTACCTGGTAGCTATAGGTATGGCCATTTTCTTTTTTTATAGTTTTTGGGGTTATAAAATTCTTACCCCCAATACACCCGAAGATGCATTTTACTGGCCACTCATTGTTAGGGGTGCCGGGCTGGGCCTCCTTTTCATCCCCATTACCACCCTCTCGCTTTCAACTTTAAAGGGGAAAGAAATTGGCGAGGGCGCTGCTTTTACCGGGATGATGAGACAATTGGGAGGATCCTTTGGCGTAGCCGCTATCAGCACTTTTATCTCCTCCCAAAACATGGTGCATCGAAGCAACCTGGTTTCCCATTTAAATAGTGAAGACCCCTTATTGCAACAACGCATTGGAGGGATGCAACATGCCTTTATGGCCAAAGGAATGGCGCCGGATGTGGCCCTGCACTCCGCATACCAGGGTCTGGAAGGAATAGTAACGCGCCAATCCATGGTTTTATCTTATATGGATGTATTCTTATACCTGGGTATTATGTTTCTCATTTGCATTCCCTTTGTGTTGCTGGCCAAAGGTTCGAAAGTAAAAGTGGAAACCATTGCCGAAGGCATGCACTAA
>Ga0116193_1003645_pt1 | contig 11014 bp, 8 predicted proteins | sample AD_UKC115_MetaG_FD_89892 | JGI IMG/M metagenome (GOLD analysis project Ga0116193, IMG submission 89892) | Active sludge microbial communities of municipal wastewater-treating anaerobic digesters from Hong Kong - AD_UKC115_MetaG | ecosystem: Engineered > Bioreactor > Anaerobic > Digestate | place...
AAGTTTATGTATTACCGTTATTACAAATAATTTACACTTTTATTACATTTCGTAACAATCAATAACCTTTAGAACTGCTATATTTGCGGCTTTCATGAAATTTGTTAGAGAACATATTATTTTTAAAATGCTTTGGTTAATAATGGCTATTCACCTTCTTAACTATAGTGTAAACATTGCAGATACACAAGCTAATGTTGTTACAACAGAAAGTTTTCAACAAAAAAATACAAAAACAACTTCTTTAACAGAAAAGTTTACCATTAAAAATGTTATTGCAAAATATAGCAGTAACGATGATGCAAATACATTTGGTTTTGCACTTGATGAAGATGCTGACTGGCATATTCCATACAATCCATTTTTATTTAATTACAATACAGCATTTTTTTATAGTAGTAATTCTTTTCAATACAATAAAAAGTATTTTAAAAACTTTCAGCCAGATATTACTCCCCCGCCTCCCAAAGCTTAATTGTACATTTTATTTTAGTTAACTACGGCAACATTTGTTATTACTAAACCATGTATATGGTTTAATGCTTTTAAAATTTTAATTACACAAATCAATGAAGAATAATACATTGCTTTTAAGCATTGCAGCTATTATATTATTAGCATCATGCTCATCAAAAAAACAAAATCAAACAATAGAAACCTATCAAGTAATTAGCCCTTTAGTTACCGATACTGTTTATACAAAAGAATATGTAGCTGCAATAAACGCAGTTCAAAACGTAGAAATAAGAACAAGAATTAAAGGATATATAGAATCTGTTTTTGTTGATGAAGGCCATGCTGTGCATAAAGGACAAACATTATTTTCTATTAGCAGCAAAAGCTATCAGCAAGAAGTTCAAAAAACAAAAGCAACAACTAAAATAGCAATGGCCGATTTAAAATCGGCAGAAATAGAATTAGAAAATGCCGAGAAACTATTTAATAAAAAAATAATTGGTAAGCCCGAATATGATTTAGCTAAAGTAAAAGTAGAAGCATTAAAAGCAAAAGTAGAAGAAGCTTTATCTAACGAAGAACAAGCTATTCATAAACTTTCTTATGCAGAAATTAAAGCTCCGTTTGATGGTATTATTAATCGTATTCCAAATAAAATTGGCAGTTTGGTAGAAGAAGGTACATTACTTACCACCATTTCAAACAACAAAGAAGTATTTGCATATTTTAATGTTTCAGAAAAAGAATACCTTGATTTAACTACAGAAGTAAACAACAAAAATAATAACACCAATAAAAAAGAAACTGTATCGCTTATATTGGCAAATGGAGATATTTATAAATATAAAGGCGTTATAGAAACAACTGAAAGCGAATTTGACCAAAGTACCGGAAACATTGCATTTCGTGCAAAATTTCCTAACCCGGAAAATTTATTAAAACATGGTGGAAACGGAAAAATAGTAATTGAAAAATCTATTCACAACGCTATCATCATTCCACAAAAATCAACCTTCGAAATTCAAGATAAATTATATGTGTATGTATTAACACAAAACAATACACTGCAACAAAGAAATATTATTTCAAATATCCGATTGCCGCAATTATATATTGTAGAATCAGGCTTAAAAAAAGATGAACGCATTCTTTACGAAGGAGTACAAAGTGTAAAAGAAGGCGATAAAATTTCGCCGGTATTAATATCATTTCAACAACACAATAACACTTCTAAATAAAACCGTAAAACAATGACATCAAAATTTATTCATCGGCCGGTTTTATCTATAGTAATATCGGTTTTTATTGTATTATTAGGGTTAATTGCTTTAACACAATTACCCGTTACACAATATCCAGACATTGCACCACCCGAAGTAAATGTAACCACCAAATACACAGGTGCAAATGCTGAAACATGTGTAAAAGCAGTAGTTACACCACTTGAACGTGCTATTAACGGTGTTCCCGGAATGGCATATATGACTTCCGTTTCAGGTAATGATGGAACAAGTGTAATTCAAATTATTTTTAAAGCAGGTATTGATCCTGATGTGGCGGCCGTAAACGTGCAAAACCGTGTTTCTTCTACATTAGATGAACTTCCTGAAGAAGCTATTAAAGCAGGTGTTGTAGTTGAAAAAGTGCAAAACAGTATGTTATTATACTTAAACGTTTTAAGCACCGATTCTTTATTAGACGAAAAATTTCTATACAATTTTGTTGATATTAATATCCTTCCAGAATTAAAGCGTATTGAAGGTGTAGGGTTTGCCGATATTATGGGGCAAAGAGAATATGCCATGCGTGTTTGGCTAAAGCCAGATGTTATGCAGATGTATAATATTTCTGCAACAGAAGTAATACAAATGTTACGCACTCAAAACGTAGAAGCAGCACCGGGTAAAATTGGAGAAAGCTCTGGCAGAGAAGCACAAGCATTACAATACGTTTTAAAATACACAGGAAAACGAAACACTAAAGAATCTTATGAAAATATTGTACTTAAAAGTAAAGAAGACGGAGAAGCTATTAGGTTAAAAGATATTGCCGATGTTGATTTTGATTCGCAAGATTATGATGTTCTCTCAAAAGAAAATGGGCAACCATCTGCTGCCATAATGTTAAAGCAACGCCCCGGCACCAATGCACAACAAGTTATTGATAATATAAAGAAAAGAATGGCTGAAATAAAAGCAACTTCTTTTCCAAGCGGAATGGATTATACAGTAAGTTATGATGTATCTCAATTCTTAGACGCATCAATACATGAAGTTATAAAAACATTAATTGAAGCATTTTTATTAGTAGCACTTGTAGTATTTATTTTCTTACAAGATTTTCGTTCTACTATAATTCCAATTATTACTGTACCGGTTTCACTTATTGGCACATTTATGTTTATGCAACTCATGGGTTTTTCTCTTAACCTTATTACATTATTTGCATTGGTATTGGCAATTGGTATTGTGGTAGATAATGCCATTGTTGTAATAGAAGCAGTTCATGCAAAAATGGAACAATCTGGTATTGGTGCAAGAAAAGCTACCGAGCAAGCCATGCATGAAATTTCGGGAGCAATTATTGCAATCACTTTAGTAATGTCGGCAGTGTTTATTCCTGTTTCTTTTATGGAAGGGCCTACAGGAATTTTTTACAGACAGTTTTCTCTTACAATGGCTGTATCTATTGTTCTTTCTGGTGTTACAGCATTAACACTCACTCCGGCTTTATGTGTACTTCTTTTAAAAAATACTCATGCCAATGCACATACAAAAAAATCTTTGCTAAGTGTTGCATTCAATAAATTTAATGTTGGTTATAATAATCTTTCTAATAAATATCAATCACTTATTTCATTAATAGCCAACCGAACCGTAATTACGTTTGGTGCATTAATCATATTTAGTATTGCTTCAGGTTTGGTAGGAAAATTTGTGCCATCTGGTTTTATACCAGAAGAAGATCAAGGTGCATTTTATGCAAATATTACTACACCTTCTGGTGCAACTCTTGAACGTACAGAAAAAGTTGCCGATGAAATTCAAAAAATTGCAAGCTCGCTTAATGAAGTAAAATCGGTATCAAGCCTTGCCGGTTATAGTATTTTATCAGAAGGCTCAGGAGCTGTTTATGGCATGAATTTGATTAGTCTTAAAAATTGGGAAGAACGAAAAAATTCCGACAAAGAAATTATTGAAATCTTAAAAGAAAAAACAAAGCATATTAAAGATGCAACTATTGAATTTTTTACACCTCCACCTGTTCCGGGCTACGGAAATTCAAGTGGTTTTGAAATGCGATTGTTAGATAAAAGCGGTTCTAACGATCTTTCTAAATTGCAAAAAGTGTCTGATGATTTTGTGAAAGAATTAAATAAAAGGCCTGAAATAGCAGGAGCATTTACCACCTTCAATGCACGTTTCCCGCAGTTTCTTTTAAAAATAGATGAAGATAAAGCAGCACAAAAAGGTATTACTGCCGATAATGCTATGAGTACATTACAAACATTTATTGGAAGTGAATATGCTACCAATTTTATCCGGTTTGGGCAACTATACCGTGTTATGGTGCAATCTCTGCCAGCATACCGAGCACATCCTGAAGATTTATTAAAATTTTATATTAAAAATGATGCAGGTGAAATGGTTCCTTATTCTTCATTTTTAAGTGTTGAAAAAGTATATGGCCCCGAACAAGTTACCCGATACAATATGTACACTTCTGCAATGGTAAACGGGCAGCCTGCTACAGGTTACAGTAGTGGCCAAGCAATTGCAGCTATTAAAGAAACAGCAGCACAAAAATTACCAAAAGGTTATGGATACGATTGGGCAGGTTCTTCCCGCGACCAAGCAAATTCGGGCAACCAAGCCATTTACATTTTTATCGTTTGCTTGTTATTTGTGTATTTATTGCTTGCAGCACAATACGAAAGTTTTCTTCTTCCATTACCCGTTATTTTATCATTACCGGTAGGCATTTTTGGAGCATTACTTTTTTTGTTTATGATGAATTTAGAAAACAATATATATGCACAAATTGCTATGGTAATGCTAATTGGTATTTTAGGTAAAAATGCTATTTTAATTATTGAGTTTGCAGCAATGAAACATCGGGAAGGGAAATCTGTTATAGCTGCCGCTATTGAAGGAGCAACTGCCCGGTTACGCCCAATTTTAATGACATCTTTTGCATTTATTGCAGGTTTATTGCCTTTGGTTTTTGCAAGCGGTGCAGGCGAAATTGGCAATCGTACAATTGGAGCAGCAACCATTGGAGGAATGTTGTTAGGAACTGTTTTAGGAGTAATTGTTGTGCCAGGCCTTTATGTGTTTTTTGCATTATTAAGCGATAAATTCAAACGAAAAAAGAAAGAAGAAAAACCTTTTACCGAAACAATTTAATAAAATGAAAAAAAATAATATAATAATTTGCATACTGTTTTTGTTTGTAGTTAGCAGTTGCAAAACATTAAACACACAATTAAGTATTGCAGAACAAAAACTTCCTGAAAATTTCAATACTTCAACTACTGATACTGCAAGTATTGCTACTATAAATTGGAAAGAATATTTCGCCGATTCTATTCTTATAAAATTAATTGATACGGCTCTTTATAACAATCCCGATTTACAAGTAGCTTTACAACGCATAGAAATTGCACGTTCTGGAGTTCGCTTTTCAACAAGCAAATTGCTTCCTAAATTAGATGGAAATATTTCAGCAGGTTCAACTACCGAATATGAACCCGGTAAAGCTTTTGCTACACCAATAAATGATTTTTATGTAGGCCTAACAGGCTCATGGGAAATTGATATTTGGAAAAAACTTCGCAACCAACAAAAAGCAGCAGTATCAAATTATTTGGCAAGTAATGAAGGTAAAAATTTTGTAACAGGAAATTTAGTTGCAGATATTGCTATAACTTATTACGAGTTACTTGCTTTAGATAACGAATTGGAAATATTAGAGCAAACTATTCATAAACAAAAAGAGGCATTAGATGTTGTAAAATTTCAAAAAGAAACAGGAAAAACTAACGAGTTGGCAGTGCAACAATTTCAGGCACAATTACTCAATTCAAAAACATTAGAAAAAGAAATTGCACAACAAATTGTTGAGACAGAAAATAAAATAAATTTTTTGCTAGGAAAATTTCCGCAAACAATTGTAAGAAAAAAAGAAATTCTATTTCAAAAAACTTCAGCTAAAATTGCTTCAGGCATTCCATCGCAATTACTTTCAAATAGGCCAGATATTCGCGAAATAGAATACCAAATTGCTGCCAGTAAGTTTGATTTGCAAGCAGCAAAAGCAGCTTTCTATCCTACTGCTAATCTTTCAGCCAAATTAGATTTTCAAATATTTAATTCTCAATTTTTATTTGCAGCACCTGCATCAATAGGCTATTCAGCTTTAGGTATGTTGGTTGCACCACTTGTAAATATGAACGCTTTAAAAGCACAGTTTAATACCGCTAAAGCCAATCAACTAAGTTTACTTTATACACATCAAAAAACAATTTTAAATGCTTATGTTGAAGTGGTGAACGAATTATCAAACACATATAACTTACAACAAATTAATGCGTTTAAAAAAGAGCAAACCGAAGTGTTAGCAGTATCGGTTGAAACAGCTACCGAACTTTATAAAACTGCAAAAGCAAGTTATTTAGAAGTTTTAATTGCACAACAAAACTCATTACAATCAAAATTAGAATTTATAAATATCAGCAAACGACAACAAATTGCAGCGGTTAAACTTTATAAAGTATTGGGCGGAGGTTGGAAATAATAACACCAATTTGTGTAATAAAAATTAAGTTGAAAATATGTTAAGGCAAATTATATATTCGCATTATGGCACAATATTCAATGGGCGATGCATTAAAACAATTTCTTTCAAAAAGTAAATTAAATAATGGTTTGCGTGCTGCACAAATTAATGAAGTGTGGGAAAGTATGATGGGAAAAACAATTGCCAAATACACCGAAAAAATTGAAATTATCAATCAAACATTATTTATTACTACACATGTTGGGCCATTAAAAAACGAATTGCTTTATCAAAAAACACTTATCATACAACGTGTAAACGAAGCCTTTAACGAAAAAGTAATTACCGAAGTAGTTATTAAATAATAATACTGCATAAACACTTATAGGCATTGCATTATAGTGCCATAAAAATTATCAGAAGCATATACTTCACTTCTCTATTTTTGCACCTCCAAAAATTTAATAAACAGTTTACACATGAAAGTAATGAAATTCGGCGGTACAAGTGTAGGCAAACCAGAACGTATGTTTCAGGTGGCTGAACTAATTACCAAAGATGCCGAACCTAAAATTGTAGTATTAAGTGCATTAAGCGGAACAACCAATGCATTAGTTAGTATTAGCAATAGTCTTGCCCAAGGAGATAAACATACTGCCAAACAAAAAATTGATGAGTTAGAAGCACACTACAGAAAGTTTGTATTAGATTTAGTTAAAACCGAAACTGCCCAAACAAAAGCCAATGCTGTTGTTACAGAACATTTTGAATTTTTAAATATTATATTAAGAATATCTTTTAGTGAAGCTTTAAATAAAGATATTTTAGCACAAGGCGAATTAATGAGTACCAAAATGTTTTCTGTTTATTTGGAAGAAATAGGTATTGACCACATGCTTTTACCTGCTTTAGAGTTTATGAATATTGATGCAAATGAAGAACCCCAATTAAAAGAGATAAGCAATAAATTAAAAGAAATTTTAAAACAAAACAGCAACAAAAAATTATTCATTACACAAGGTTATATCTGTCGCAATGCAAGAGGTGAAGTAGATAATTTAAAACGTGGCGGAAGCGATTATACTGCATCATTAGTAGCAGCAGCCATTAACGCAAGTGTATGCGAAATATGGACAGATATTGACGGCATGCATAACAACGACCCACGTATTGTAGATAAAACAGTTGCTATTGAACAATTAAGTTTTGAAGAGGCTGCAGAGCTTGCCTATTTTGGTGCAAAAATTTTACATCCTACTTGCATTTGGCCAACACAACAAACAAAAGTTCCGGTTAAATTATTAAACACTATGCAACCCGATGCAAAAGGAACGGTTATAAAAGAAGATGCCGGAAGTGTTGGAGTGAAAGCATTAGCTGCTAAAGATGGAATTATTGCCATAAAAATTAAAAGCAGCCGAATGTTATTGGCTTATGGTTTTTTAAGAAAAGTGTTTGAAGTATTTGAAAAATATAAAACACCAATTGATATGGTTACTACATCTGAAGTGGCCGTATCTGTAACAATAGATAATGATGCAGAATTAGAAAATATTGTAAGAGAATTAGAACCATTTGGAACCATTGAAGTTGATAAGCAACAAACTATTATTTCAATTGTTGGAAATGAAATTGCCGAAACTAAAGAAATATTAAAAAAATTATTTGATGCAATTGAAGGTATTCCGGTAAGAATGGTAAGTTACGGTGGAAGCCCACACAATATTTCTTTGCTGGTAAACGATACTTATAAAAAACAAACATTGCAATTATTAAATAAAGGTTTGTTTGGATTATAAAAAAGAAATTAATCATTCCAAAATAAAAGCCCTGCAATGCAGGGCTTTTTAGTATTTATAATATATAATAACTTAACCTCTTTTTCCCATTTGTTTTAAAAACCTAACATGTGCTACAACTGCTCTTCGCACGGTTGGATATTCAATATATTTTAAATGATATTCTGCACAAACTTGTTTAATTATTTTGCTAATAGCAGGGTAATGAACATGAGAAATTTTTGGAAATAAATGATGTTCAATCTGAAAATTTAAACCACCCAATAACCAACATACCAATTTATTTTTTGTAGCAAAATTGGCTGTTGTTTTTATTTGGTGTGCAGCAAACTCATCAGGTAATTTATTTTCATTTGTATCTGCAACTGGAAATTGTGCATCTTCAACTGTATGTGCTAACTGAAATACAATGCTTAAAATAAAACCTGCTACAAAAGTAAAAGTTATAAAACCCAATAACCATGCTAACCATCCACAAAAAATAATAGGTAATGCAATAAACACTGCACCATGATAAATTTTTACCAACCAAAAACTAATATGTTCTTTAGTGCTCATTCTTTTTAAAGGCACATCTCCTATTCTTCCGGTAAAATATTTATTATAATCACTAAAAAAAATCCAAAACACATATAACAACATATATAAAAACCAAAAGTAAAAATGTTGAAAGCGGTGCATTTTATAATGCTTTTGCGATGGAGCCATTCTCATTAAAAATCCTATTTCAATATCATCATCAACACCATCAACATTAGTAAAACTGTGATGAATCATATTGTGTTTCATATTCCACATAAAATGATTAGCACCCAACATATTTAATGAATAAGTAGCTAATTTATTTTGCCATTTGTGTTTGCTAAAACTTCCATGGCTACCATCGTGCATTACATTAAAACCAATTGCAGCAATTAATCCGCCTAAAACAACACATTCTGCTAAACCCCAATACCATACAGGCGTAAAAATTAATAAGTGAATATAAACGGCAAGAAATGCAGTTACCAAAATAATGGCTTTGGTAAATAAACTTAAATTACCTGTTATTGAAATATTGTTATCATCAAAATATTGTTGCACTCGTTTACGCAAATCTGCATGTAAAGAATTGGTAGTAACAGGGTATTTGGGTGTAGCGGTTTTTACTGACATAAGCATTATAAAAAGTGGTGCAAAATAAGCATAAATAATTTTTTAGCTTGTTAAATGTTTCAACAAAAACGGAACAACGAAAAAGTTTAAAATTAATTGTTTAGTGTATAAATAATCTTTCCACAATATTGAATAACTAAAACAAGTGTTTTTGGGGAAAAATATTTTAGTTTGATGATGAAATGATAACGCAATATTCAACGTTATTTAAAGTGAACTGGTTATCATCACTCAAAAAACCAAAACCATGCAACAAACAAAAGAATTAAACGCATTATTTACACTAATTGACGACCCCGACCAAGAAGTGTACACTACCGTTTCTGATAAAATTGTAGAGTTTGGTAAAGGCATTATTCCCAACTTAGAAAACCTTTGGGAAAACACTTTAAGTGAATCTATTCAAGAACGTATTGAATTGCTTATTCACAGATTACATTACACAGATTTAACCAATGATTTAATAGAATGGAGAGATAGTGCTTACCACGATTTATTGTTTGGTGCATTATTAGTTGCAAAATATCAATACCCCGATTTACACTCTACGCCTGTATTACAAGAAATAGAAAAAATACGCCGTAATGTATGGTTAGAGTTAAACAGTTTTCTTACACCGCTTGAGCAAGCCAATGTTTTATCAAGTATATTATACAACTATTACAACTTAAAAGGTGTTGAAGTAAATTATAATAATCCCGATGATTTTTTTATTCAAAAAGTAGTTGAAACAAAAAAAGGAAATGCCATAAGCAACGGAATTATTTATCAAGTAATGTGCGATTTGTTAGACATTAACGCAAAAATTATTAATATTCCCAAACAAGTAATTATAGCATTCTATCATTCAGATTATGATGCTGCAAACCACAAAGGTCATCCACAAGAAAAAATACATTTTTATGTAGATGCAGTTAATGGCCATGCCTACTCTCATAACGATATTGAAGCATATTTTAAAAGAGTTTCAGTGCCATCAATTCCTTCTTATTACAAACCCATTTCGCATAAACGAACCATACAAATTATGTTAGAAGAAGTTTCAAAATGCTTTACACTTCCTTCTAATCAATACAAACAAACAGAATTATTAGCACTGGCAGATTTGTTAGATAATTAATTATTTTATTAACCCAACATAAATTATTTCATTAACAACATAGTTGCGTCGCACACTTGTACGCTTTGTTCTTTATGCATCAAAACTGTTGCTTACTTATCTTCGCTGCAAGTAATTATAAATTTTATACATGAAAGTTTTTAAATTCGGCGGAGCAAGTGTAAACAGCGTAGAACGTATTCAAAATATTCCTAATATACTTCAGCAATACAAAAATCAAAATCTTGTAATTATTATATCTGCAATGGGCAAAACAACCAATGCTTTAGAAAAAGTTGCAGAAGCATTTTACAATAACAACCAAACCAATGCACTTGAATTATTTAATGTTGTTAAACGCCAACATTTAAATACAGCAAAATATTTATTGCTAACCAATTACAATGCATGCATTACACAGCTTACCGATTTTTTTACAGAAATAGAATGGCTATTGCATGATAAACCCGTAAAAGAATTTGATTATTATTACGACCAAATTGTGTGTATAGGAGAATTATTAAGCACTGCCATTATTAGCCACTATTTAAACGAAGTAAATATTACCAACACTTGGTTAGATGTAAGAGATATAATAAAAACCGATAATAATTTTAGAGATGCTAATGTTGATTTTTTAAAAACTTCGGAAGCTACCAAGCAGCAAATAAAATTTAATTCAACTTCATCAATTTATCTTACACAAGGTTTTATTGGTTGTACCGAT
>Ga0116193_1003648_pt1 | contig 11011 bp, 11 predicted proteins | sample AD_UKC115_MetaG_FD_89892 | JGI IMG/M metagenome (GOLD analysis project Ga0116193, IMG submission 89892) | Active sludge microbial communities of municipal wastewater-treating anaerobic digesters from Hong Kong - AD_UKC115_MetaG | ecosystem: Engineered > Bioreactor > Anaerobic > Digestate...
ACACCAGCCCAAACGGCATGTACGACGGCAACAGTTGTGCACACTCCAGCATGCCAGCACGAAAGGCGCCACGGCGCGCCACCGCGTCGCCGTGGCTGGCGGCGACTTCAGTAGTGTTGCCGCTCACGCCACGCGCTCGTAGTGCACAAACGAGTACGGCACGGGCGCAGCGTCTGCCACCAGCGTGCCCGTCTGCCGGTCGCGCGACACCTCACGAAACGCCGTGCGATCCCACTGCGGAAAGTAGGCGTCGCCCGGCACCTCGGCCTCGATCTCGGTGAGATACAGGTCGTCTGCGAGCGCCATCGCTTCGGCATACATCCCGTTGCCACCAATCACAAACACCGGTTGCTCGGCGTGCGGCGGCAGCGCCAGCGCTTCCGCCAGCGAGCGCACCTGCAGCACGCCCAATGGCAACGTCAGCGCACGCGACGACACCACTACATGCTCGCGGTTGGGTAGTGGCTTCGGGAACGCCTCCCACGTGCGCCGCCCCATCACGATGCGCTTACCCGTAGTCAGCGCCTTGAAGTGTTTGAGGTCAGCGGAGAGATGCCATGGCATGGTGCCGTCACGGCCGATCACGCCATTACGCGCCACCGCTGCGATCAAAGCCAGGCGGGGCCGGGGAGGTGAAGTCATAAGGCCGATTTTAGGAGGAAGCCGCCTGCTTGGCTTGCTTGGCAAGGGCCTTGGGTCGCGCGAGCAGAATCGCTGCATCCGTGACCAGTGCAATGCGGCTTCGTCTATCCCTTGCTGTCAACCGATTCCGGTCCATCACAATGACGTTTCCTTGCTAACTTTCGCTTCTGGTCCGATGGTGCAGAACACATGCTTCGCGAGATCGAAGGGTGTTTTCAAGCGTAGTCCCTCTAAACGCGTGGACTGATCGCTCCCGTGGAATGTAGGAAACCAAACCCCGCGTGCGCCATGATTGGTCAGTGTGGTTCCCCGCTGACGGGCAGCATACGTAGATCAGACGCCGGATTCCTGAATGACAGCAGATTTGTGGAGAGCCTATGGCAACCATCAGACCCGGCACCCAACCAGTCCTCATGATCGTCGACGTGCAGAACGGCGTGATGCAGGAATGTCACAACGCAGCGCAGACGGTTGCGAACGTCGCGCGCACCGTCGATCGCGCCCGCGCGGCGCAGGTGCCAGTGATCTGGGTGCAGCACGAGAGCGACGAGCTGCCGCGCGACAGCGAGGCCTGGCATTGGGTGCCTGAGTTGGTGCCGGCGGCGGGTGAGGCGCGCGTCTACAAGCGGTTCAACTCGGCCTTTGAGCAGACCGACATTGACGATCTGCTCGCACGGCTGGGCGCTTCGCACATCGTGCTCGCGGGCGCGCAGAGCAACTGGTGCATCCGCGCCAGCGCCTACGGCGCGCTCGAACGCGGCTACGACCTCACGCTGGTGAAGGATGCGCACACCACGTCCGATCTTGACCTCGGCAATGGCGCAAGTATCGACGCCGCCACGGTCGTTCGTGATCTCAACGTGACGATGAAATGGCTGGAGTATCCCGGTCGCCGTAACCGCATTGCGTCAGCGGAAGAAGTGGAGTTCTGACGGCGCGCACCGGGTCAAGCCACCCAGTGCGTAAAGTCCTCGACCGCCACACGCGGCGTGTGGAAGGTATTCACTGTCGCTGATTCATCGGCATAGCCGAGCGACATGCCACACACCATCAGCTCGCCTTCACCCATACCGATGATCGGCGCGATGATCTTTGCGAAGCTGTTCCACGCCGCCTGTGGGCAGGTGTGCAGGCCGCGGGCTCGGGCGGCGATCATCACGTTCTGGATGAACATGCCGCAATCGACCAAACTGCCGCGCCCCATCACGCGGTCGATAGTGAAGAAGAGCCCGACCGGCGCATCGAAGAATTTGAAGTTGCGCTGGTGTTGCGCGTGCATCGCGTCCTTGTCGCCCTTGGTGATGCCGAGCAGGCCGTAGAGCCCCCAGCCGTTCTCGCGGCGGCGGTCGATGTAGGGCGACACCCATTGCTCGGGGTAGTAGTCGTAGCTCTCGCGGTATTCGCCAGCGAGCGCCGGATTGGCGCGGATCGCGTCATGTGCGGCGCACACCTCGCGTTCGATGCGCTGGCGTGGTTCGCCCTCAACGACGAAGACATGCCAGGGCTGCGTATTGGTGCCGCTAGGCGCACGGGCCGCGACGCGCAGGATGTCGGCAATCGTGTCGCGCGGCACCGGCGTCGGCAGGAAAGCACGGGCGGAAAAACGACTGGTGATCGCGGCATCGACGCTGGCCGAGTCGGCGACGCGGGTGGTGACTTGAGCGTGACTCATGTAATTTGAATGTGTGTGTCTTAGCAAATGCACGGCGAACTGCCAGCAAACCACAATCGTAATGAGCACGCAGCCAAGCAGGACGTTTGCAAGTGCATGCTGCACGTGGCGCGACGTATATACTTGATGTATATCCTAAATTGGAGGTCGCCGTGACTATCGCCCGCATCTTCCAGTCCGGAAACAGTCAGGCCGTGCGTTTGCCGAAGGAATTCCGGTTCAAATCCGATCGCGTCGAAATCTTTCGCAAAGGCGACGACATCATCTTGCGCGAGCGTCCCGCCACCGGCGCAGTGATTTTTGACGCTTTAGCGGAGCTTCCCGACGACTTCATGGCCGAGGGTCGCGCTGATGCGCCACCTCAAGTGCGCGAGGGCCTGTAGATGGCGGTGCGCTATTTGCTCGACACCAACATCTGCATCTACATCGCGAAGCACAACCCGCCAAACGTTCGCGCGCGTTTTGCTGCGCACGCTGCAGATGCGCTGGCGATGTCGGTGATTACGCTGGGCGAGCTTCGGCACGGCGCCGAAAAGAGCCAGGCGCGCATGCGGTCACTGGAGACGCTGCAACAGTTGGTCACCTTGATTCAGGTGATGCCGCTCACCGAGGTGGCGGGCCAGCACTACGGCGAGATTCGCGGCGCGCTGGAGCGAGTTGGTCAGACAATCGGCAACAACGATCTGTGGATCGCGGCGCATGCTCGCGCCGAAGGCTGGGTACTGGTCACCAACAACGAGCGCGAATTTCATCGGGTCGAGGGCCTGGCCGTGGAGAACTGGGCCGCGTGAGCGCTGGCCGTCTTGCGATAGAGCCGGTACTTTGAGCGCGTTTGCCGACGCGGCGGGCAAAACCAGGTCGCACGAATCGGTCAAAAGCCCACAGCGCAGCCATCACGCCGCGGATCGCTGCCGGTGATGTAGCCGTCGGGGGTCTTCCAGATGATCTGGCCAGAGCCGAAGTCCATGTAGCTGTCCTTGTTCTCTTTCAGCTTGTGGCCCCGTGCGACGAGCTCACTGCGAACGTCGGCGGGCGTCCATGGTTCGAGGTCCACTTCCAGCCCCTGCTCGGCACGGAAACGCGGTCCATCGAGCGCAGCCTGCGGGTTCTCGCCGAAGTCGATCATTCGGATTGCCGTTTGCAGGTGGCCCTGCGGCTGCATGTGGCCGCCCATCACGCCGAACGCGCTCTGCGGTTGGCCGTCTTTCAGGATGAAGCCGGGGATGATGGTGTGGAACGGCCGCTTGCCACCGGCGACGCAGTTCGGATGCGCCGGGTCCAGCGTGAAGCCGTAGGCGCGGTTTTGCAGTGAGATGCCGTCCACCACCACGCCTGAGCCGAAGCCGTAGTAGTTGGACTGGATCAGCGACACCATCAAACCGCTCTTGTCTGCAGCGTTCAGGTACACCGTACCGCCGCGCAGCTCGGCGCTCGGCGAGAAATCCTGTGCCCGCTTCATGTCGATCAGTTTCGCGCGGCTCTTGAGAAAGTCGCGATCCAGCATCGCGCTCGCCGACACGTTCATGTACTCCGGGTCCGCCACTTGCGCGTGCACGTCGCGAAAGGCGAGCTTCATCGCTTCAATCGACAGATGCCAGTAGTCGGGATGATTCGGTCCCAGCGATTTGAGGTCGAAGTCCTCAAGCATGCCCAGTGCCATCAACGCTGCGATACCCTGACCGTTCGGCGGAATCTCGGCGACCTCGTAGCCCCGATAGCTCATGCGAATGGGGTCCACCCAGTCTGCCGCGTGGGCGGCGAGGTCGATACCGGTCATCAAGCCGCCGTGCGCCTTGGCGTGTGCCACGATGCGCGCGGCGAGCTGGCCGCGATAGAACGATTCGCCCTCGCTCTCGGCAATCAGCCGCAGCGACTCGGCTTGTGCCGGGTTGCGGAACAGCTCACCCGCCAGCGGCGCGCGGCCGTACGGCATGAAGTGCTCAGCATAGCCCGGCTGGCTCTGCAGGATCGGCACCGCGCGCGCCCACTGGCCCGCGATGATCGGTGTCACCATGTAGCCACGTTCGGCGATGTCGATGGCGGGAGCCAGCAGGTCGGCGAACGGCAGTTTGCCGTAGCGCTTCGATAGCGCCACCCAGCCGGCGATCGCACCGGGGACGGACACGCTCATCCAGCCGCGCATCGGCACGCTATCCATGCCCTTGAATGTGTCTGGCGTCCAGGCTTGCGGTGAACGCCCGGAGGAATTCAGCCCGTGCAGCGCGTTGTCCTGCGGGCTCCAGATCAGAGCGAACAGATCGCTGCCAAGGCCGTTACTGCACGGCTCCACCACGGTGAGTACAGCAGCGGTGGCAATGATGGCATCAATCGCGTTGCCGCCCGCCCGCATCATCTGCAAGCCCGCTTGGGCGGCGAGCGGGTGGGTAGTGGCGACGGCGTTGCGCGTCATCAGCGGCGAACGGCCACCGGGGTAAGGGCGGGTGTAGTTGAATGACATGGAGTACGGCGATCTGGGAGACAGCCCTGATTATCGTTGCCGACACAGTAGCGTCGCGCCAACTTTGCCGTTCAGCGGAATTGGGTGAGCGTCAAATCTGCCCAGGCCCGATGTCAGCCTGCGGCAGCAATGCGTGGCAGTAACAGCGAGAGGGTCGTGCCGGAAGACTGACGCTGCCAGGTCAGGGTCGCGCCGATGCGGTTCGCGCGGCTGGCGATGGTGCCCATTCCCCGTCCGGCCTTTGTCGCATCAGGGTCAAAGCCGCGGCCGTTGTCGCTCACCTCGATCAGTGTGCCCGAGCGTGTGTTGGCCAGTGACATGGTGACAACACTTGCGCCACTGTGCTTGAGCGAATTCCCCAATGCCTTGCACCAGACGCAGCAGATGCAATGCTGATGACGGATCGAGCACTGGCATTCCGCGCAGGTTATCGGCTACTTTCCAGTCGAGCCGAACGCCCAGCGCCTCAAAACGTGGCGCCATGCGAAAGCGAAGGGAACCGAGTAACGCCAGTGGATCCCTCTCGTGCTCGTCGAGCGAGTCGACGGCCACGCGCAGCTCGTCCATGCAGTCCTGCAGCGTGCTCGCTAGTACGTCGCGCGGCGCATCATGTGCACGCGCCTGCCGCAACGCGGTGGCCAGATGCATGCCCAGGCCATCGTGCAAATCTCCCATGACACGGGCGCGCTCCTGCGTGCGTGCCTGCTCGCGCTCGGCCTCGCGCAGCTGCTCAAAGCTTTGTTCGAGCTGTCGCCGCTGGGCGTCGACCTGGGACTGCAGTGACTCCGCCAGCTCGCGCGTGCGCTGCAGCGAGCGCATGTAGCGCTGCGCGAAGGTTGCGGTAATGGCAAAGAAAAGCGGCAACGATGCGTACTGTCGCAGGAAAATCTCACCGAGACTGCTGTTGTTGGTGCCAATCTCGTAGTCGTTGAGCAGAAATACGAGATAGATCAACGCACCGCAAGCCACTGCAGTCATATCCACCGACGGTCGCGCGAAGGCCAGCAGGACGAGGCGCAGCATGCTCCATGCAGTTAGCGTTACGCCAACCGCCGCGAGCACGGCAAATCCGGCGTTGGCGCGTGCATAGTCGCTGGCGGAGACGAAGTAGGCGGTGGCGATTGCTGCGTATCCGATGGCAGCGAGCGGAAGCCAGCGCGGGCCACGATATCCCGGCTGATTAGTTTCTGCAAAGCGGAGTGCAAACACGGCGAACAAGGCTGTGAACCAGGCTGCGCCGCTGACGCAAAGCTCGGCAAACAGTAGATCAGGAACTACCGGGTTGGTGACCCAATAATTGAGATTGCGCAATGCCCACACCAGCGCCGCAGCAGCGAACCAGACGTAGGCCTTGTGCTCACGGTCGCGCCAGCCAATGACCAGCACGAAAAGCGCGATCGTGATGTTGACAACGATGGTGACGGCATTGCCTTCCGTCTGCCAAAACCGGCGCACACGGAAGGCATCGTAAAGATCGTCGTGCTCACCGAGCCACACCGGAGCCAGACCGCTGCGATAGCCGGGATACCCTGCCAGCAACACCAGAAGCTGGCCACTACCGGCGTTCGCTACGGCAGAACGGGGTAGCTCGATCAACTGCGGCGTATAGAAGTGTCTCGACACCGGCATGTTCATGTAGCCCGCACCACCAATGCGCTCGCCGTTGAGCCATAACTCGGCGTTCATGCCGGCTGCAGGCAGATCGACGGCAGGCCTTTGCCAGCCCGCTGCCGCAGGAGGCAACGGCAACCGATACCAGACGTAGCCACGGTAGTCCGGACGGCGACCGTCCCAGTTGTCCGGCAGCGTCGTTGGCCGCCACGAGTCTGCACCAGGGGCTTCCAGGGGATACGCGGCGCCTGCGACGCTTGCTTCTGCGGTGTCAATCAGCGTCGCAGACGGTGCAGCGACCTCGCGGGCGCCGTGCAGACGGGAAATTGCAATGAGCGTCAGCGCACTCGCCATGCAGAGGGCGAGCACCACCAGCACCCGACGGCGACCGGCTGATCGTTTGACGTCGGGCGATGTTGTCAACGGATGGTCGGCCGGCCTTGTTCGGTCATGCGCCGGTTGTATTCGTAAAGCGCCTCGACCCTGGAGTTTACCGACAGCTTCTCGTAGATCCGGCGCACATGGATACGCACCGTATTGGTCGTGATTTTGATTGCGTCCGCCACTTCGGCGTAACTGAAACCTTTGCCGATGCCGGTCAGTACTTCGCGTTCACGCTCCGAGAGCAACTCCGGCCCACTGGCGACCGGTGTCGGACCGGGTTCAGGGTCAGTCCTGGTGCGGCGGATCAGGGTTCGAGCAATGCGCGGCGATAGCGGCGAACCGCCACTGCGCAGGCACTGCAGATGGTCTCGAATCGAATCCAGGCTGCCGTCTTTCAGCAGGTAACCGCCAGCACCGGCATCAATCGCTGCCAGCACGTTCGCCTCGTCGCCGAAGATCGACAAGACGAGAACTTCGCGTCCTGGCTGGCGAACCGCTTCGCGGATGACGTCGAGCCCGCTTCCATCAGGCAATCCAAGATCGGTCAGGACGATGTCGGCGGGCCTTCCGCTACGCAGCCAGTCAAGCGCCTCGATTACAGTGCCGCAGGCGTACGCGAGCTGCGGCTCGCCGCTGGCGGACAGCACCTCCCCCAGCCATTCGCGAGTGGGGATGTCGTCTTCGACGAGTAGCACCTGATCCATGATGCGGTGAGTTCATTCGTCTGTCGACCACAACCGCGTCGCATCAACATGCGATGCCGCAGATGCGGCGTCTAAAGTAGTATCAGTCTGGGCAAAAAAGAATGGTGACACCGGAGATGGCATGCGAGTTGGCGCAACCGGCTGAGCCAGCGGATCAACGCCGGCGCCGTCACAAACGCTTACATGCCCGCTGTCGCCGCATTCACGTGTGCTGCGTCCATCCCGGAACCAGCACATCGCTGTAACAACCTGAACGTCACCCAAGGGGAGCAAGATGAAATTCGTCAAACACACCATCGCAACTGTGATCGCCGCCTGCATAGGATGTGCCGCTACTGTTGCCTTCGCGCAATCGACGCCGGTGGTCGATCAACGCCAGGCCAATCAAAGCGCCCGCATCGCCAACGGCGAAGCCAGCGGTGCGCTTTCAAAGCGGGAGGCCGCCCGCCTGAAAGCTGGTCAGGCCAAGGTGGACGGCATGGAAGCGGCCGCCAAGGCCGATGGCAAAGTAACGCGCGCCGAGCGCAAGGCGATCCAGACGGAACAGAACAAACAAAGTCGTCGCATTTACCGGCAGAAGCACGACGGCAACAAGAAGTAGTCGCGACGCAGCGCACCCGTCTGCCGCAGTAGACGGGTGCATCGGTGTTGAACAAAGTCGCCATCCGCCTCACTTGCTCAAGGTCCTCACGGGTGGCGACCTTTTTCCACACTCGCTTCTACGTGCATGCCGTCGAAACCATGGCTCGCCAGTTGCCTGGCAATTCTCGCCTTGACCCCGCCAGCCTGGGCGGGCGCTTCCAATCTCGTGTCGGGTGCATTCGGCGCCGAGCTCAAGATCGCTGTTGCACCGCGTGACGCCAGTCGTATTACTGGCTATTTCACGACGCAGGACAAAACCTGCCGCCCTTACTTTCACGGTCTGCCCAAGGGCGAGATCTATCAAATCGCGCTGGCCAACGCCGCCGATGCCACTTTCGCAAGTTACGGCGAATTGTGGATGACCTATGACGGCAACATCCCCATTGTGCAGTTAAACGTCGCTATGCCGCCGGGCTGCAGAAACGCTGCGCCAGATCTCGCCACGCGCAAGTACCGCCTGCAGTACAAAGCAGACTGGCACGGCATTCGTCTGGTGAGCGCCAAACGAGCGTACTTTCACAACGATGCGCATGAAAGTACAAGGCAGCGGGCGTATGTCGTGAAGTGGGATGCCGTCGCGGTGCTCGGCGAGACGCCTGCGTTTGCGCGCGTGCAATACCTCGACGACAAGGTTGCAACGACTGGCTGGTTGAAGCAGGAAGACGTCGCGCCGCCCGATTTTTCGCCGGAGTTGACCTACGTGCGCACAAAGTTGCCACCGATGCAGGGCAAATGGCCGCAGGGAACCCTGCCCGTGGAAGTTCGCGCGTACCTCAACGCTCGCGAGCGATGCGAACATTTTGGCGGCGAAGAGGTTACCGACGCAGCACGCCAGAAGTTTCTCGCCGCTGCTGCTGAGCGCGAGTGTGGCGACGCCGCCGCGCGGCATCGCGTCTTGCTGGCCCAATTTGCTGGCCGGCCGGCCGAGTCGAAGTTCTTCAAAGATAACGCGCCACCGCAATGATCTGCCGCTGCGTCCGCGTCGCAATCCCCACGCTGGTGGCGCTGGCTGCCCACATCGTTTCGATCAACGTTATTGCGGCAGACGCAACACCGCATTACAAGTCCCCAATAACTCTGGCGCCAGCAGCGGGTGTGCGATTCACGCTGGAGGAGCGTCGCGACGAGTGGTGGCTGCGGTCAGCCGACAGCAACGAGCAGAAGCTTGATGACGCGCTCGGCGAGGACTCAGGCAAAGCGGCTGTCGTGCTGGTAGCGGACTTCAACTACGACGGCCACCCGGATGTCGCGGTACTTGCGGGCGTGGGCTACATGGGCGCGATGACGACGTACCGGATGCACCTGTGGGACCCGGCGGAACGCCGCTTCAAGAAATTCAAGCCCATTCTCGGCAATCCTTCGCTGGAGCCCTTGCGCAAAGCCGTCATCGCTTGGGAACGCGACGGCCCACAGTGGACTAGTACCGAGTACCGCGCGCGCAATGGCGTGCTCGCCGCGGCGATTGTGCGCGAGCAAAACGCGCTGCGTTGGCTTAATCTGCCGCTAGATCAGCTCACCATCTATCCGCCCGTCAGCGGCAAGGTGTCCGATAGCCGAATCGTCTCCGGCGACGCGCCGAGCAACGTCGCGCCCGAAACGCTCCCGAGCGCTACCGCCCAAATCAGCGAGGCGAAAGTGTGGCTGCACGAACAGCCCAAGCCCAGCGCCCGTACCGGGATGTACCTGATCAAGGGCGACACGGTGACGCTACTCGACTATCGCCCGTCCCGCTATGGGGACACCACCGAATACGGCTGGCTGTTCATCCGTTTTGAAGGCAAGAAGAAGCTGGAAAAGTGGATTCCTGCAGGTAGCGTTGTTAACTAAACCCGAGACACGAGATGACACGATGAAATTCAACGCATTTCGATCCGTCGCACGGACGCTCGCCGTCGTTGGCGCGATGGCAACCGCATGGTCGAGTACCGCAGCTACCTTTAATGGCTCTGGCGTCGGCGCGATCGCTGACGGCACCAGCAGCGCGTGCCCCGCACCGGGTACGCCACTCAATATCACGTTCGCCGCGAGCGGGCTGACGTCCGGCGCCCTGACCGACATTCGCGTCAGCATGACCTTTGGGACGGCGCACGCGTGGAGTGGCGACATTACCGCGACGCTGATTTCACCGACCGGCATCAGCTTCCCGCTGTTTGGACGTATCGGCGCGGTATCCGCGACCGCTGTCGGTGCCAGCGCCGACTTGTCGGGCACCTATGTGTTTGTCGATCCAGCAATCACCACCAATAACATCTGGACAGCCGCAACCAATGCGCCCAATCCGGGTGCGATCCTCGAGGGCACTTACGCGACGACGCCCGTGGGCGGTGCAGGCGTGGCGAACCCGCCAACGCCGAGCAATTTTCTGGTCGCGTTCAGCAGCTTGACGACAGCTGCGGTGCTTAACGGTACGTGGACGCTACAGATCGTGGACAACTGTGCCAATGACACCGGGGCAATTTCTGCTGCGTCGCTAACCCTGGAGCAAAGCGCGCCACCACTGCAGTACTCATTCGCACCGACGTTCATTCATTTCCCGACGATCCCGGCGAATACGCCGAGCTATGCCTATCCGGTGGTCGTGTTCGCGCCCGCGACCAACAGTCAGAACATCGGTTTCCCAGCGAATGCTTGCGTGATGAGTGGTTCCAACCCTGGCGACTTCATGCGCTTGCCCGATCCGCTCAGCGTCGCCCCCGGCACCACGGGTCAGTTGCTGGTGCAATTCCGCCCGTCCAGTAATGGCTACAAATCCGCAACGATGACCTGCACTGCGCAGCCCTCGGGCGTGACACCCGCACAAATTGTCGTGCAGCTTGACGGTGCGGGCGGTGACGCCTTGCCCCCCCCGAATTGCTATGACGTGGACGGTGATGGCGTGATGAACCCGCTGGTCGACGG
>Ga0116193_1003653_pt1 | contig 11001 bp, 12 predicted proteins | sample AD_UKC115_MetaG_FD_89892 | JGI IMG/M metagenome (GOLD analysis project Ga0116193, IMG submission 89892) | Active sludge microbial communities of municipal wastewater-treating anaerobic digesters from Hong Kong - AD_UKC115_MetaG | ecosystem: Engineered > Bioreactor > Anaerobic > Digestate...
ACTTTGATAAGCCACACTTGAAACGTGAGCAGTGCAGCAGGTATGAACCCTACATATAATGCAACTGTTTGAAAAACCATACCAACCATGCCCACTATAAATATCATAAACATTACAAATGGGATAAATGGCAGTACTACAATATTTGCAATTGGAGCAATAACAGAGACTCCACCAAATAAATACAGTACGTAAGGTATGGTTACCGCCTGGGCACACAGTGTTTCAATAAATATCTGGAGTATTGTTCCAGGAGGCTTTTTAGAAAAGTACCGTGCAGTTATTAGTGGCGCAAGGATAAGCACACCAGCAAAAGCCAAAAACGAAAGATACCAACCGGGATCACCCCATATATAGAGTGGATTCAAAAACGCGGTTACTGCGCCGCTCAGTAGAAGCACTAGCAACGGTTTAAGTGCACGTCCATAATACCAGCCGAGCAAGCTCACTCCACAAACAACTGCAGCCCGAGCTATTGGAGCACTGGCGCCTGCAATGAATATGAAGCCAATTATTAACAAAAGCGAAAATAATACGGATTGGTAGGCTGATTTTTTTCCTAGCAACGTTCGTACTGCTTGTACTATCACCGTCAAATTGTATCCACTTACCGCAATAATATGCGTAAGACCTACGAGCGCTAATTGATCACTCAAGTCTTTAGGAATACTCACACGTGAACCAACTAGATAGCCCAAGCCAAGTGCGGCGTACGGCTCGGGAATTGCCGTGTGAACAGCTTCGAAAAATTGGAGCCGTACGCGCTCAGGCTTGCTTATATTTTTGTGAACAATCTTTACCGCAGCCTGACTGATTGAACCTTGCCTTGCAGTGCCCTTACTTGGTCGAAGCTTCCCGCTCACCATCACCACATCACCGCGTGTAAGATGTGGATCTTCTCGAAGCGCTACCATAATTTTGCCAGGTAGGTGAGTACTATTTTGCTGTAGTGAGCTAACATGAAACTCCGTTTGCGACTTTTCTTGATTGTAGCCTGGGTCGTCTGCAACCGTTCCTTGCACGCTAACCATTTGACCATGGAGTTGATCGTATTGCCGCAATTGTGTGTGCATACTAGCACCCCGCCATAGACCCAACACTCCCGCTAGAACAACTACCGCTATTAGATTTACCCAGTGGAACCTTTTTGCTACAAAAGCCAGCAACATAGCTAGTGCTATTAGAGCATAATTAATAGTAAATCCATGAAAAGATGCAAACAGACCAATCATTAAACTAATCAGCCCTGCGCAAATAATTGTTGTGCGCCGCGGTTTACGACGTACCAATATGTTCATTGCCGTAGAGTAGCAGGAACTTATTAAATCATTTTGAAATATGGTAACTTAAGCAGCTGGTGCAAGTGGAGTCGGTGCAGGAAGTTGATCGAGATTGGTAAGCATATGCACTGTACCGGGACTAATGTTATCGTGTGCACCTTCGAGTTCTTCGAGTGACGTTCCTATCACTACACCAAGCCCTCTTTCGCTGATAATTCTTACAAGCTCTTCACCCTCTTGATACGAGTCAGCACGCTGCCTCATTTCTCCATTTACCAAAAAGATGTCACAATCACCTGGTTTAAGTCGGGCAAGTTCTTTTTTAGCTTGTTCTGAAGTTTGAGCACTTGCAACAATTGTGTGCCCAAAACCTTGAAACATATTTATAAGCGCATCTTGTAGATGCTTGTCTGGGTCAAAAATTGCGATTTTTCTTTCTGCAGACATTATGTTTCAAAAATTAACTTTACATTAACTTTAGTTAAACATATGCCTTATTAAACTTACAATGCGTTGTGCGCAATATCACAAAAACAAGTAGTACTACACAAGCCTTGTGTTTGCAGCAGCTCGAGTTGCAGCCATAATTTCTGGGTCTGATGCTCTGTGGCCCGCATTAACCCATTGCAATGTAAGGTTTTTACCGTACGCTTTTGAAAGCCTATACGCCGTATCAGGTGGAGTACAATTATCAAACCTTCCTTGCACAACATAGCATGGTATGTGTTTTATTGTATCTATATTATCAAGTATGTAATTGTCAGGCATAAAGCAATTTGTTAAAAAATAGTGTGCCTCAAGCTTTGCAACAGCTAAATTATCTTCATTCAAAACTTCTGCCTCCAACTTTCGCTGATCATAGTTGATTGAGAGCGTGGTGGCTTCCCACAAAGTCCATTCGTCAGCATATTTTTTAGCCTCTTCTGCATCTGAAGAATTCATTTTATCTGCATAGTAGCGTGTTATTGTACCCCCATCAGTCTGGTGTGATTTTGGAACCATTGCAATATAGCGCTCCCATGCTTCTGGATACGTATAGCGCACGTAACCGGCCGAAATAAAGTCGTTTTCAAACTCCGAACCAAAGTAAATCCCGCCAATTAATAAGCTTTCAACATTTTCCGGATGAGCAATTGCATAGGCAAGTGCAAGTGCCGAACCCCATGATCTTCCATATAGATGGGCTTTGTCGATATCTAGATGTTCCCTTAGTTTTTCAATATCGCTTATAAGATCTGGGTGGTATTATTTTCAGTGCTTGCGTATGGGGTGCTTCTGCCTGAACCACGTTGATCAAAAAATATTACACGATGTTTTAAAGGATCAAAAATAAGTTTGTGCTTGTCATTAAAACCACCACCTGGTCCACCATGTAGAAATATCGTAGGGAAAATACTGGGGTTGCCCCATTCTTCCCAATAAAGTTTATGGCCATCTCCTACGCTTAAGTACCCGCTTCTTATAATATTCGTATCTGTTGCATCCATACGTTTATTATAAGCTACGGTACAAATTAAAAAAGACTTCGGTTTTGGAAGGCAATTGTCGATGTTATTGCATCTCGGACTTTGCAAGAGAAGCGCTCTGCAAATAATTGCTAACAAACTTCTCGCCGTTATTGTTTTGTAACCATGACGCGCAAGCAACAGCGACATAGACAATAGCCTTGGGAAGCAGATCGAGCTCTCTCTTGGTTAGAGGTTGTTTGCTTCTAGAATCATAGCCTGCTAAAAGGTGATGTTTGATCTCTTTGGGCGTAAGCATGCTGTCATGTATTAAGGGAAGATACGTCCGTGCTATATCGAGCAGCCTGGTAGTGTATTCAGCTGTTTCGAAGTCAAAGACAACAGTAATTTTCTTATCATCACCAAACGTATTATCCAAAAAGAGGTCAGAATGTATCACAGATTTTGGTAAATCGTAATCAAGTATACCTTTTGACTCAAGTAATAGCTTAGTGAACCTGTCTCGGAGTTCACCACTACAGTGTTCAATTTCTTTTTCTACATTATCTAGACTCATCCACTGTGTAGGACTAGGACTAATTAGTTCACCACACCCGGCAAGGCTATCATGAATCTTAGCAAGAGTTTCGCCAAAACTATGGACTAAATCTAGAGTCGTTTTAGTTGGCGTATGTCCCTCTAATTTTTTAGATATGGTGAAATACTTACCGTTAACGTCACCGACCGCATCCTTACCTCTGAGCTTTAAGTAAGTTGGCGTTACCACACCGTTTAAGTTTAGGATTTTTTGCAACCTAGCTTCAACACGAGCATTGTCTGGAGTTTGCAGAATCAAATGTCTTAAAATAAAAACTTCGCCATCATTCGTAGTCAATCTGTAAGTAGTATTGGCTAATCCAACTGTAATATTAACGAAGTCTTTCAGGTCTGCATCTTTAAGCTGCTTTAGTGCAGCCTGTATTTCCGCTTCGTTCATGTGTTAATAATACCAAGCTGCCTTAGTTCTTCAACAAGTTGGTCGTGGTTTTTAAAAAGTATTGGCTTAAAACCAGATTCTTTGGACCTGCTCAAACTATGCTTTGAATCATCAACAAATACAAGTTCATTCGTTTTGACGCCTAACTGATTTGCAAGATGCGTAAATGATTCAGAATTTGGTTTCATCATTTTTATCTCGGCAGAAATCAAAAACGCATCAAAATGCGTGTCAATTTTTAGCTCACGCATCTCTTCGCCGCGTTCGATAGATGTATTACTAAGCAGGCCTACTTTTAAACCTGAATCTTTTAATTTATCTACTAGCTGAAGCATTTGAACATCAACTACATTTAAACGTTTTGCGAAGTCATTACTTAACTGAGTCACAGGCTCTAAAGCATCAAGTCGATTTAGATGCTCTAGAAAAAGATGCCAAAATTCATGCCATGTTTTAAGTTCGCCGCAATTTATTTTACTATTAAGGCCAAGGTAGTCTTCAGCTATATCTTCTTTTTTAACACCGAGTATCGCAGCTACCTCGGCTACAAAATCTGAGCCATCTAACGCAAGTCCGCCTATTACGCCACCGTAATCAAATCCAACTGCTTTATACTTCATGAATATTATTTTAACAAAAAATAAAAACTCCCAAACGGGAGTTCTTGTTTGGAGGGCCAACTGGGACTTGAACCCAGGACACCCTGCTTAAAAGGCAGGTGCTCTAACCAGCTGAGCTATTGGCCCGCGCAGTTGCGCGTGCAACTTTAGGACTTGGTTATTTTCTCACATTAACAGATGGAACGCAAGTATTTATATTTTGTAAAAAATTACTTCTTTTTCTTTTTGTCTTCTGGTTTTGCGTGATGACTAGCAATCATTTCAACCACAGCTAGCACAGCACTACCTGCAAGAATCGCATTTTGATACGGTTGTAGAAAATGGAGTAGTCCAGAGTTATTTGTGGCCACCACCACTTGCGGCAGCGAAGACACTATTTGAACACCGAAAAACGTAACTAAGAACCCAAGCGTTAAGCTTGTAATGAGCGAGAGGACTGCATTATGGCGAGAAACTTTCACCGCAATTACAGATGCTACAACAGGTGCAAACGTAATCAGTAGATGTACTACCACTGCTATATACGGTGTTTTTTGCAGCTCTGAGTGTGGTAATAACCCTAATACCCACGCACTTAAAAGCTGATCGAGCAAAACGCCAGCAAGCAGGCCAAGAACCGCTACGCCAGCACTGGTTTTGCGCACAAAAACAGCTACAACAATGAGCAGCGTTAAGCCGAGTGCAATCAGATCTACCATAAAGCTTATGGTATCATACGAGTCTTTTACTGCACAGATGAGTTAGATTAAAATTCTACTCTGTCACCAACGCTAATTGTATGTGCTTTTGCAAACCCGCCATTTGTTTCTAATATGTACTGTGCCTTTTTGTCGGTTCCAAAACTGGCTGGAAAGCTACTCGGCAACACCATATGTTCTATATGCACGATAGTTTTTTCAGAACTAATCCAATACATATCGAGTGGAATCTTGGTGTCTTTCATCCAAAAGCGGTAGTTACCAGGCTGGTCGTATACAAACAACATACCTGAATTTTGAGGCAACGAATCACGACAGCAGAGACCACGTGCTCGTTCTTGCGAATTTGTCGCAAATTCAGCAAAAATCTTTGTTGAACTAATAGTAATTATTCTTTTGCTTTTATGCGACAAAGTCGCAATAGTAACTACGAATAAAACAAGTGTTGTAGCAACTATTATTAATTTAAGCGCCAACCTTGTCTTTTTTGTGTGCGCGCTTTGCGTTTCTTTCAACATATTCTACTATCTTACCAGCTACGTTTCTTCCCGTAACTGTTTCGATACCCTCAAGTCCTGGCGCTGAATTTACTTCGAGTACCAATGGGCCCCGCTCAGAAATTATCATATCAACACCACACACTGGTAGCCCCATTGTACGTGCAGCTTTAAGAGCAATTTTCTTTTCTTGATCGGTAAGCTTGGCAATTGTCGCACTACCACCCTGATGAAGGTTGCTACGAAAATCATCATCAAGACTTTGACGCTTGATACTCGCTACAACTTGGCCGCCAACAACAAATGCTCGTATATCTGAGCCAGCAGCTTCTTCAATATATTCTTGCAGCAAGAAGCTTGTATCATTCACGTAGAAAGCCTGAATCACAGATTTAGCTGCCTTCTTTGTTTCAGCAAGCACTACGCCGTTTCCTTGCATACTACTGGCCAGTTTTATAATCATAGGCGTACCGAGGTGTTCAATCAGATCATCAACCGCGTCTGTTTCTCTTGAAAATATTGTCTTAGGAATACCAACACCAGATTTGCTCATTAGCTGTATAGAGCGAAGCTTGTCTCGTGAGCGACTAATAGCGATTGATCGTGCGGTACTAAATACACCCATCATTTCAAACTGACGCACAATTGCAGCACCATATGTTGTCATACCGGGAAGTATTCTTGGTATGACAACATCAAGATCACGTAAACTTTCACCCCTGTAAAATACTTCAGGTTGATCTTGTTTTATATCCACATAGCATTCTGGGTAGCGAATAACTTTAACGCTGTGCCCTTTGGCTTTTGCTTCTTCTTTAAGTCTGCGAACCGTGTAACCTGGCTGTCGTGTAAGTATACCGATTTTCATTATTTCTCCTGACCTTTAATGGTGTTCGCGAGTGCTTGCATCTTCTTGGTAACATCATGTCCCGAGGTGAGTTGAGGGACTGCGTTCACTTCGAGGCATGAGTAGTTGTAATCTGAATGAGTATCTGGAATAAAGTCTATACCAGCCATTTCTCGATTCATAATTTTACATATTTCTTTAGAAATTGTCAATAGTTCTGCCGGCACAGAATCAAGCGTAAGCCACTCAGCTGTACCACCTTGTGAAGTGTTGTTCATATGCGAACTTGAGCCCACTCCACGTGAACGCTTGAGTATTAACTGAGGCTCTCCATTAAAACAAATTACTCGCAAATCATGGTCGTTAGGCATAAACGGCTGAACGATCATTGTATTGGTTGGGTTTGTATGCGCAAATGCCTGGTCAAGATCATCTTGAGTTTTAACAAGAAAATTAGAATCACCACGGCTTGCATTAGACGCTTTTACTACAGATGGAAATGTAAAATCATCTACAAGATTTTGCGACTTTAGTGAAAAAATTGTTCGTGGAACATTCACGCCACTTAGTGCAAGCTGCATCATGCACGAAAGCTTCCCAGTTGAACGCTGGTGTAACATTTCAGTATTCCAAAATTTTACTTTTTTATGTTCTAGGTACAAGGCCAAGCTAAAAGCTACATCTCTGTAAATTGATTTATCCCCGGACTTGTACCATCCAAGCGCAACTACTAATTTCGGTTTTTCTTCAAAGATCTGCGCGCCGTCTTGAGTAACGCTTACAGTGTTGGTCTTTATATCAAAATGTAGGTCTTCCCAGTATATTTTTTGCACTTCAATGCCATCGCTACTTAATGAGTCCGCCAAAATATCAACGCTATTTTTTTTCGTTGCATATTGTGAGCCAATAACTACAACTCTGTTCATATCTCGATCCTTGTTTTTCCAGAGGCTAAGTGCATAAAATCATTATAGCTTATGCTTGTTGATTCAAGCCATCTCCATGTAAGAATATTTGCTGGCAAATATGTTGCATCTTTAAGATAAATTACACCCGGTGCATCAGGGATTCCCCCACGGAATATTCTTGCGCATTCATCAAACGCATATGAGCGTGCATCTGCTTCGCTATATTTACTTGCAATTACCATGCACCTCCACATGATCTCAAATGTCTGCCTAAAATCACGTGGCAGACCATCGACACCCCATGCAAGGGCCGCAGCAATATACCGATAAGCTCTTCGAGGCTTAAAAGTTTCAGCTGTAAGCTGCTCGAGTAGCACAGCAAACCCTTCACTTTCTGCTGTGCTCTGGCCTTTACCTCTTAACGCATGGCCATAAAGTTCATGGGCAACTATTCGTAATCGACCCAATTGTGTTCTAGGTGCATAGAGACTTCCAATCCAGATTGTTTTGGTATGGTGATTGATTTTGGCAGGAGAAGCATCTTCTGTTATGTGCAACTTCCAGCCTTGATCTATCAGTCCTGTATCTTGCATCACGAGTTCAAAAAGCTTACAGAGATTTTTTTCTTCTTTGTGAACAAACAGAGCATTCATGTATTGTGCGCCCCAAGATTGTACTTCAGAAAATAACTGAGGTGATGGCCACAACTTTGAATCAGCTTTTTTTAAATCTACAGATATCTGTCGACTAACATACTGCCAGAGATCTTTTGTTTCTGGGCTCACACAAGCATCGAAACGCACTAAAACTGCAGCCAGCAGGGCTTCGGTTGGCTCGCCGTAATACGCAGCGTTAAACTTTTTAAATGCGGTCTGGTTTTTTATTGAAGGATTATGCTGCAAAATTATTCCAGCTTCAACTAGTTTCATAGATTTTTCAGCAGCAGAATCTTTTTCTAGTAGCTTTTGACGGCTTTTGACTTCGTTAATATTAAAGCTTTCTCTATAAGTAAATACTGGATTACCAGTTACGTGCTCTAAGAAGGTTTTCTTAGCACTTAACAGGTTCATGACTTTAAAATAGTTATGTGCCGCGGTTGGAAATTTTTGCTTCATAGTTGTTACTCATTATTCGGTAAAAGTCCGAGCTTTTGTAGCAATGTTATGTGCCTTGGGTTAGTAATATCAAACTTACCTAGGTCACCATTATAAATAGCACTAGGTGATTGATTCCAGCATGCAATATTACCCTCTAGGTAAACTTTATCTTTAAGATAAGCACCACCTTTTCCATCTGTTCCTTTAAGTACTCGCGTTAATAAAGCTGTAGTTTTAGAATCTGCCTTTTCGTAAGCCTCATGTGGTTCAGCGCCTGGCTTAAGTGCTTTTAAGTGATACATTCGATCTATGGCATTCATGAATGTATATACTTCAGATGCTTCGTGAGGAGCATCTTCACCTACGCCGCTCGCATAAGAAATAGCAACATGTCTTCTTAAGATGTCTCTCCAGCGCACTAACTTGCTAAATTCATCGAAATTTTCATAGACAACTTGTTCGCGAATAACAGCACGACCCTCATTGCCTGATTCGTATCTATCTAAGCCGATACTCGCAAGTCCAAGTGGTCCACGTTTACCATTAGTCATTTCTAATAGGTGACTTCCAATTTCATGACCCAAACCTAGACCAACAAATCTTTTAACTGGCATTCTAAATGTTTCTGGGTGATTAACTGTTTTTCTGTCGTGTGACACGCTCCATACTGTTCCAGAAACCGCCTGAGTCTGGTAGTCTGACTCTAAGTTCCGTGATACAACGCGCGCCAAAATTGGTACACCTTGATCTGGTGTAATGGGTCCTATTTCGGGGATTTCTACGCCGCTCAGAAGCAAGGCGTAATAACCACCAGCTTTTACATGATTTTGTCTCACTGCTTCAAAGTTTTTGGCATCTGGGGTTATAGCTGATTTATCAGCTTCACGATCAGCAGTAGCGTCAATCAACTCCGTAACTGCTATTGCGGCAGCCGAAAGCTCATCGCTTGAATCTGGATTGGCTAAAATTTCCTGGGCATCATGCCTAAACCAATCTAGTGCGCCGTGATAAATCTTTTTGTCTGGTTTTCCATAAATAAATTCATTCCAGCGCTTGAAGCTACGCATATCTCCTCGTGCGGAAGCGCGAAGCATATGCACACCTGCAATATCTTCGTTAATTCTCCATCGGTATGCTTGTAAAACCTCTGGGTCAGCATCGCTTTCAAGAAGTATTTTTTTCCAATTTTTTAGTTCGGCAAGTTGATGGTCGAGTGCTTCTTGGTCAAGTTGGCTCGCCGTGAGATCTGGGTTCATGCCTGCGTGAAATTCTTCGGCTATTTTTTCTTTTGCTTCAGCGTCTGGTTCGAGAAGTTTATAAGTTGCAGTCTTGCCTTCGTGAAGAGCCACAAAGCTGGTGACTAAGTTTTGATCAACTTGATCACTGAGTGGTTCTTGTAGTAGTAGGCCATTTCTTTCGTATTGCATATTTTAATATATTATAGCATATTTTTTATAACTACGTCAATACTTTACCTCTGTATTTTTGGTTGTTGTATTTTTGATATTTGTTTGGCATTATTAAGTTAAGCAACCTAAATGTATATGGGAGAACCTATGGCAACAAATGAATCAAAAAAGAACTCTGAAAAGAAAACTCAGTCGTCAGCAGAAGCTCGTGCAAATGGCGCAGCTGAGGCACTGAGCGCAAGGTTTAGTGGACCACTTGCACCACTTGAAAAATCACTTGATAACGTACTCGGAGAAAAAGCTCCGTACAAAATTCCTAAAAATGGTCGTGAAATGCTTGTAAAGCTTGCTCCATGGCTTAGCTTAGCAGGTGGTGTTTTTGGTCTTATAAGTGCTGTTGGCCTCTGGCGCGCAGCGCATACTGTTAACCAATGGGTTGACTATGCAAACAAGCTTTCTGCTTCATTTGGCGCTCCAACCCAGCAAGTTGCAAAGCTTGGTGTGTCATTCTGGCTTTCAATGGTAATGCTAGTTGTGTTTTCACTACTTTCACTACTTGCGTTCCCAGGCCTAAAGGCTAAAAAGAAAACTGGTTGGAACTTAATGTTCTTTAGTTCACTTGCAAGTGTTGCGTATGGTGTAGTGTCGATTTTTTACGACGGTGCAGGATTTAGTTCGTTTATTGGAACTGCAATCGGTACAGTTATTGGGCTCTATCTTCTGTTCCAGATACGAAGTTACTACAAGTAGTCATAATATTAAGACTCATAAAAAGACCACATGCACTGTGGTCTTTTTATTAGCCTGTAAGATTATCTTATCCTAGCCAAAGAAGCCGTGTTTTTTTGTTGTTTTAAGACCTTCTAAAACTTGCTTTTGTTCTTTAGAAAGATTAGTTGGCGTATCCACTAAGATTGTTACTATGTGCGCACCACGGTTTTTGTCACGGATATGTGGTACGCCGTGGCCAGAAAGTTTGAAGTCGGTACCACTTTGCGTTCCTGCTGGAACCTTCATCTTCATAGGTCCATCGACTGTTTCTACTTGGATTTCCGTGCCAAGTGCTGCATCAATCATTTCAATATGTTGATTTGAAAGAATAAGATCACCTTCACGAGTGAAGTGTTTGTGCGGTTTGACGTTCACCTGCACGTATAAATCACCCTTGTTGCCGTTTGCAGCTGCTTCACCATGTTCTCGCAA
>Ga0116193_1003654_pt1 | contig 11001 bp, 10 predicted proteins | sample AD_UKC115_MetaG_FD_89892 | JGI IMG/M metagenome (GOLD analysis project Ga0116193, IMG submission 89892) | Active sludge microbial communities of municipal wastewater-treating anaerobic digesters from Hong Kong - AD_UKC115_MetaG | ecosystem: Engineered > Bioreactor > Anaerobic > Digestate...
CGGGAACTGGTAGGGCAGCGGACTCTGTGCGAAGAACGGGTTGCTGACGACAGTGGCGGCGGGCGTGGCGGCCTTGTCGGCGGCATGCAGCGGGGCGGTGGCGCCCAGCGCGAGAGCCAGGGCGAAGGCGAGCGGATGTTTCATCGGGATCTCCAGAAACGGATTCGGCGGCGGCGAGGGTAGTCCCATCCGCGGGCGCCGGCGTATGGCGAAAGTCGGGGGGAGGCGCCGCATGGCGGCGACCCGCCGGAGCGCATCGGCTCCGGCGGCCGTGGAGTATGGTCCAATTTGCTGTGGCGATGAATCCGCCGCAGGCTGCCGAGCCTGCTGGAAACGGGATGCAGGGCGATGGAGGTAGTGACATGACGCGGTCGCGGATCGGGGTTCCGGTGATGCTGGCGCTGGCCGGCATGTCCAGCGGCGTACTTGCCGGTGCGGACCGGCCCGCAGGCGAGGCGGATGCCCGCGTGCGTGCGACGGCGACTTTCCAGACGGATGCCGGTGCCGAGATCTGGCTGCTCGAATGGCGTGGGCCGACGACGCCGGTCTGTGCGCCGGACGATCCGGCGGCGTACACCTGCCCATGCAGCGGCTTCGCGTTCGGCGAGGCGGGCCATCTCGAGCTCGTCCGCGAGCGTGACGGCAGGACGATCGAGCGTCTGCCGCTGGATCCCTTGTTCACCGACGGGTTTCCGGCCGGGGATGGCCAGGCGGCGCTGCGCCGCCACGACGTGCGCGATGGCGACAGCGAACGCAGCGATTCCGATGCGGCGCCGCAGCTCGTTGCCGAGGTGAGCGCACGTCCCGAGTCCCGCGTGCTCGACCCGGGCGACTACGACCACGACGGCCATGCCAGTGAATTCGTCCTGCAGGTCGCCACCGAGCCTTGCGGCAAGCACATGGGCGTGCTGATCGGCGTGAGCCGTGCGCGGCCGACACTGCACGCATTCGGCAGTGCGGCTCATCCCGACCGGTCGCTCCTGTTGCAGACCGGTTTCTGGGAAGCCCTGCGTAGCGCTCGCGGGCCGATCCGTGAGGTGGCCTGGCGCTGTGGCGATCACGCCAGCGAAACCCAGATCGAACAGGAAATCGAGACCGATGCGGCTGGTATCCGGGTCGTCGAGCGAGAGTTTGCTTGTACCGACGATGGCGGGCGCGGCGCGCTACTGCATGAGGAAATCCACTGAGTGGCTTGGTGCGTCAACTCGAAGATCTAGCACCATGAAGCGTTCGGTTCCCGTTTAAGTCTACGTTCTTTCAATGCCCCGGCGACGCGCTGTTCTCTGCGTAGCCGAATCATCGAATATCCGTAGACCAGCTAGGAATGAACTCATGTCGAACACTGCCGTATCCACCGTTGAGCAGGAGGCGTCTAATCACGATGCCGACTTCGCACACGAACTCGCCGTCCTGCTACGACATAGCCAGAACAACCGTCGTGGCCTGATGTTCTACGTGCGCGGCGAGCGCATCGGCGGCGGCGTCAAGGAAATCCTGCGCGACGCGGTGGTGGTCGGCAACCAGGAATTCGGCCGCATCCTGATCCGTTTCGAGAGCATCGACGCGGTCGCCGCGAATTGATCCGCCGCGTGGAACGGCGCGCCTGTGCGGACGCGCCGTTCACGTCGTCACTTGATGAGGTCCGCCTGCAGGACTGGCGTATACCAGAGCAGCCCGTAGTGGCCGTAGGCGTAGGTGTAGCTGGCATTCTCGCCCTGGATCGACGAGCTGTGCACGCCGCCGACCGTGCAGACACCGGTTGCACAGACGATCTCATCGATCCACGACTTGATCGAGTACTCGCGGGCAGCGAGGCGCTTGCCATAAATGCCGCTCAGGAAAGGATTGCCGACCGACAGGCCCCAGGAGCCGCAGGTCGAGGTCGCCACGTTGAACGGATAGGCGCCACAGCTCCACAGCCCGCGGTAGCCGCCGGCGATGCCGACGAAGCTGTCCACCTTGCCGGCGATGCCGAGCTTGAGGATCTCGCGCGCGGCCAGGGTCACGCCCATCGAATGGCCGATCACGTCGATCTTGCCGGTGCAGGAGCTGGCCAGCGCACTGGTCAGCGCGTTCTCGACCGGCGTCTCCTCGCTGCCGTAATGATCGTTGCAGGCCGCGCAGAGCTTGCTGCCCCAGCTCGGCCGGAAGATCTGCGCATCGCCATACCCGCGCGCCCGCAGCTCGACATACGTGTTGTCGAAGTCGGTCGGATAACCGGTGTTGCCATGGACGAGCACCACATTGTCCACGCAGGCCGCCGTGCCCAGCATCGGCAGGGCGAGCAGGGCGAGTGCCGCGCAGGCCGCGCGCACGAATCGAAGTGACATGTCTTCCCTCCCCAGGGTGCGCCGGATGCCGGCGCCGCATTGCGCCGATGGCGCGGGCGCAGCCTAGAGCGGCCCCGACGGTACGCCGAGCTGTACCAAGGTACGAGTCCGGTCGCTCGATATGGGCCGGGCCGCGTTCGCTTTAACCCCGATTTCACGTTTGTGCCGGGCCGGCTAAGCTAGGGCCGGGTTTCCACGGGAGAGGTCGGGGTCATGTCGAAGTCGCGTTTGTGGGTCGCCCTGTGGGCGGCGGGGGCGTTCGGTCTTGCGGGAGCGCTAGATCCGGTAGCCGTGGTGCAGGCCGAGGAGATGGCGCTCGATGCCGCTGCATCGGCGGACCCATCGGCCGCGGACAAGAAGGAGGGCGAGAGCGCCGAGCTCGAAACCGTGCTGGTCGTCGGGTCGCGCCGCGTCGGCCGCGGTTCGGATACCGAGACGATGGTTCCGGTCGACGTCCTGCCAGTGTCGAAGGCGGCCGAGCAGAGCCCGCAGTTCGATCTCGCCCAGACTCTGCAGTACACCGCCCCGTCGTTCACGTCCACGCGCCAGACCGGTGCCGACAACGCCGACCTGATCGACTCCGCCGCGCTGCGCAACCTCGGCTCGGACCAGACCCTGGTCCTCGAGAACGGCAAGCGCCGGCACAGCGTGGCCCTGGTCAACCTGTTCGGCGCGCGCAACCGCGGCAACACCGGCACCGATCTGAATGCGATTCCGCTGCTCGCCATTGACCGTGTCGAGATCCTGCGCGACGGTGCGGCCGCGCAGTACGGCTCCGACGCGATCGCCGGGGTGATGAACATCGTGCTGAAGAAGAACAAGGGCTGCGAGGCGCTGGTCGGCTACGGCCAGTATTCGCGTGGCGACGGCGAGAACGAGCAGACCTCGGCCTACTGCGGTTTCGGCCTCGGCGACGACGGCGTGATCGCGATGACCGCCGAGTGGCTCAAGCGCGGCCGCTCCGACCGTTCCGGCCCGGACAACCCGCGCACCATCGGCGATACCAAGACCGACAACCGCACCTTCTATCTCAACGGCGAGCTGCCGCTCGGCGAGGCCGCGCATGTCTACTTCACGGCCGGCGCGCAGAACCGCTTCGCCTCGTCGGCGGCCTGGGCGCGCGGCGGCATCGGCTCAGACGACATCCCCTCGCGCAACTCGGCCGTGATGTATCCGGACGGCTTCGTGCCGTATATCAACGGCGACATCCAGGACCGCTACGCGATCGTTGGCGCATGGACCAACCTCGGTGACTGGCGCGCGGACCTGTCGCAGACCTACGGCAGCAATCAGCTCGAGAACACGATCAGCAACACGCTGAATGCCTCGATCGCCAACCTCGACTTGCTCGATGGCGGCATCGGCATCAGCTCGAACAAGTTCCACGCCGGCGGCTTCTCGTTCACCCAGGCGACCACCAACCTCGATTTCACGCGTTTCTATGAGGGGGTGTTCAAGGGCATGAACGTGGCCTTCGGCGCCGAGCATCGCCACGAGAACTACCAGATCTTCGCCGGCGAGCCGGGCTCCTACCTCGATTACGACGGTCCGGGCGGCGGCAATGCCGGCAGTCAGGGTTTCCCGGGCTTCCAGCCGGGCGACGAGGCCGATCAGAGCCGCAACAGCTGGGCTGCCTATGTCGACGTCGAAACCGACTTCACCGATCGCTTCAACACCGACGCCGCACTGCGCTACGAGGACTACAGCGACTTCGGTTCGACCGCGACCGGTAAGCTCGCCGCCTCGTTCCGCGTGACCGACACCTTCCTGCTGCGCGGTTCGGTCAGCACCGGCTTCCGCGCGCCGTCGCTGCAGCAGCGCTATTTCTCCTCGACCTTCACCGACTTCGTCAGCGGCGAGCCGGTCGATGTCGTGCTCGCGCCGAACGGCGGTGCGATCGCCAAGGCGGCCGGCATTCCGGACCTGAAGGAGGAGAAGTCGACGAACTTCACGCTCGGCTTCACCTGGAAACCGCTCGACAACGTCAACGTCACGCTCGACGGCTATCGCATCGACATCGACGACCGTATCGTGCTGACTGGCCGCTTCGATACCACCGACCCGACCATCGGCTCGATCCTCGAGAGCCTCGGCGTCGGCCAGGCGCAGTTCTTCGTGAATTCCGTCGATACGCGCACCCAGGGCATCGACTTGACCGTGGGCCATACGACCGAGCTCTGGGGCGGCAACCTCAACAGCTTCCTCGCCTACAACCACGGCACGACCCGGGTACAGAAGATCCACACGCCGCCGGCGCTGCTCGGCCGCGAGGACGTGCTGCTCTCCGAGCGCGAACGGCTGTTCATCGAGGACGGCGCGCCGAGCTCGAAGGCCGTGCTGGGCTTCGATTACACCTACGGCAAGTGGAACAGCGACCTGAAGATCATCTACTTCGGGCCGATGACGCTCGGCACCTTCTCGGGCCCGCCGGTGCCAAACCAGCACTATGCGGACAAGACCTCGGCGGACGTCAGTGTCACCTACAGCTTCACTGAAGACACCAAGCTGACGATCGGCGGATCCAACATCCTCGACAAGTTCCCGAGCAAGCAGAACCCGGACGAGACCGACAACGGCTTCAAGTACGAAAGCGTGCAGTTCGGCCTGAACGGCGCGGCGTACTTCATCCGCCTGTCGACGAAGTTCTGAGCCCTGCAAGGGCATGCCGTCACCAAGCCCGTCGCCTTGAGGCGGCGGGCTTTTTCGTGCCGGCCTCAGCGTGTGGCGAGTTCCAGAGCGGTTGCCCAGATGTGGCGTTCCGGTCCCAGGTAGCAGTGGTTGCCGCAATGCAGGAAGCCGGCGCGTGCGAAGGCCTTGCGATACCAGGCCGCGGTGCGCGCGATGAAGCCATCGGTATCGCCATGGAAGCGGTCGCCCTTGCAGAACACCTCGAGGAAGGCGACGCCATGGCACAACTCGGCGAAGCCGGACAGGCCCTGCACGAGTTCCGCGGTTGGCACGTAGTGCATCATGTCCGAGCAGACCAGGAGGTCCACGGTGCCCTCGAAACGCTGTACCGCGAGATCGCTGAAGCGGCACAGGCGCAGATTGCGGCTCTGTCCGTAGCGAGCGATCGCGTAATCACTCGAGTCGAGACCTAGATAGCACACGTCCGGGCGCAGCGCGCGCAGTGGCCTGAGCCACGCGCCCTCGCCGCAGCCGACATCGAGCACGCTGCGGATCGGTCGGCCGAGATGGTATTCGGCTACGCCGATCGCGAGCCGCACCTTGCGCGCAAGGCTCGCCGCCGACTGCACACGCGAGAGGCCGGTGCGGTACCAGCGGTCGAAATACGCCTTGTCGTATACCTTTCTCATGGCCGGTGCGGTAGTGTGTGAGACATCATTGTCGCATCGATCGTGCAGTGATCTCGCGATTTGCAGCGCTTGCGGGCGATCGTGCCGGTGTAATCCCTCGACGCTGCGTCCATCGCCCCGCACAATCGCGGGCCCTGTGGAGATCACGATGCACCCGAGCTCCGATTCGCCTTACCCGCTGCTCGCCGGCAAGACCGCGCTAATCCTCGGCATCGCCAACCAGGATTCGATCGCCTACGGCTGCGCCCGCGCGTTTCGCGCGCTCGGCGCGGAACTCGCGATCACTTACCTCAACGACAAGGCGCGTCGTTTCGTCGAGCCGCTGGCCGAGTCGCTCGATGCGCAGATTTTCCTGCCCTGCGACGTGCGTGAGGACGGTCAACTCGAGGCCGTGTTCGCGGCGATCGGCGAGCACTGGGGGCGGCTCGACGCGGCTTTGCACTCGATCGCCTTCGCACCGAAGGAGGATCTGCAGGGACGCCTCGCCGACTGCTCGCGCGCCGGGTTCCTCACGGCGATGGACGTGTCCTGTCATTCCTTCGTGCGCATGGCGTGCCTCGCCGAGCCATTGATGACGCAGGGCGGCGCGCTGTTCACGATGAGCTATCTCGGTGCCGACAAGGTGATCGAGCACTACAACGTCATGGGTCCGGTGAAGGCTGCGCTGGAGAGCGCGGTGCGCTATCTCGCCCACGAGCTGGGACCGAAGGACATCCGCGTGCATGCGATCTCGCCGGGCCCAGTGAAGACGCGTGCGGCCTCCGGTCTCGCGCATTTCGACGAACTGCTGCAGCGCGCGGCCGAGCGCGCACCCGCCCGGCGTCTGGTCGGCATCGACGACGTCGGTCTCGCCACGGCCTTCCTCGCCAGCGACTACGCGCGGCTCGTCACCGGCCAGACGATCTACATCGACGGCGGCTACCACATCCTCGGTTGAGGGATGCGCGGTGCGATCTGCATCCGCGCCACCCGCGGGATGCGGCGGCGGCTCACTTCGCGGCATCGGCCGGATGCTGGCGCACCGGGATCGGCACGTTGCAAAGCTCGATCCTGCCGGCCGGGCGCTTGTACCACTCGTCGCGACGGTTGCGGCGCGTCTCGACGAGCGCGGTGAACGTGGCCGTGTCGGTGCGCAGCACCTCGAGCGGCACGCGCTCCTTCGCCGGTACGTCGGCGGCGAGGTGCAGGCGCCGGATCGGTGTCGTCTGCTCGCGTTTCTCGTAGAAGCCGAGCGCGCCGCTGCCGCGCGGCAGGCTCGACAGGAGTTCGATGCCCTGCACGACGCGGCCGACCACGGTCACGTTGCGATCGAGATGGCGTGGCGCATGGCCGATCACGACGTACAGCTCGCTGCCGCTGCCCGAGGTTTCGTCCACGTCTCGGCCCACGCCGACCGCTGCATAGCAGTGCGCGAGCCAGGTCTCGTGCGTGGCCGGATCGCGTGCGGCCGGGAAGCCGTTGCTGAAACCGACCTCGGGTGCGTAGAGGTCTCCATCGGGCAGACGCGTGAAGGCGAGCGAGGTGTCGTACGGCACGCTGAACTCGGCCGGCAGGTGAGCCTGGGCCTTACCGAGCGGCTTCGCCTTGGCCTCGCCACCGGCATCCGGGTCGCCCCACTGCACGACGTAGTTGTCGTGCGCGCGCAGGATCGCGAGGCCGTCGAAGTAGCCTTGGTGCACCAGGGTCCTGATGTTCGCGGCGTGCTTCGGTGCGAAGGCCGGGGCGAGTTCGATCACGACGCGGCCGGCGTCGAGATCCAGATACAGCGTGTTGTCGGCGTCGAGCGGCCGCCAGTCCGCAGGCTTCGCGGCGGCGAGCACGTCCTGCATCGTAAGGGGTTTCGCCGGTGGATCGGCGGCACGGACGGGCAGGGCGATGACGGCAAGGGCGGTGAGCAGGGCGAGGCGGACGGTCGAGATCGACGGCATGCGGATTCCTCCGGACTGTCAGCGGACGAGCCGGCCGATGGCCTGGCCGACACGCAGCGGCTGTTCCGGCGCGAGCGTGGAGGCGAGTTCGGCGACGCCGCGCGGCAACAGCACGATCACCGTCGATCCCATGTTGAAGCGGCCCATTTCGGCAAAGCGTTCGAGGCGGATGCCGCGACCGCGCTGGTCAGTGCGGACGATGCGGTTGGCGTACGGTGGGATCACGAGGCCGTCCCAGACGGTCGAGACGCTCGACACCAGCATCGCGCCGACCAGCACCAGTGCGAATGGGCCGTGCTCGCCCTCGAAGTGGCAGACCAGGCGTTCGTTGCGCGCGAACAGGCGTGGCACGGTCTCAACCGCGAACGGCGCGACGCTGAACAGCCGGCCCGGGATGTGCACCGTCTCGACCAGTGTGCCGGCCAGCGGCATGTGCACGCGATGGTAGTCGCGCGGCGAGAGGTAGACCGTCGCGAACATGCCGTCGTGGTAGGGAGCGGCGCGCGTCTCGTCGCCGAGCAGTTCGGCGGCGGTGTAACTCTGGCCCTTCGCCTGGAAGATACGGCCCGCGACGATCGCGCCGGCCTGGCTGATGCGGCCGTCGGCCGGCGACAGCACGGCGCGCGGATCCGCATCGGCCTGGCGCGCGTCGGACTTCAGCGCACGCGTGAAGAATGCGTTGAAGTGTTCGTAGGCCGCAAAGTCGGCACGCTCGGCTTCGGCGAGATCGACCTCGAAGCGCCGCGCGATCTGGCCGATAAGGAAATCCTTCCATGGCCGATAGGTACGGCGCGTCGCCCAGTGTACGAGGTTCGACAGCAGACGGTGCGGCAGGAGGTATTGCAGCAGGACGGACGGGCGCATCAACGGGTTCCGGCGAGCGTGGCGAGGTCGGCGGCGATCTTGCCGGCATCCAGTGGCGGCCGGAACAGGCCGGCCAGACGGCCGTCCGGATCGATGATCACGATCGAGGCGCTGTGATCGACGGCATAGCTGCCCTTGCCCTCGTCCTGGCGCACGAACAAGAGGCCCAGCGAACGCGACAGCCGGATCAGCTCTTCGTCGCTGCCGGTCGCGGCGATGAAGTCCGGGCTGAAGAACGCGGCGTAACGGGTGAGCTGATCGGGCGTATCGCGCTTCGGATCGACGGAAATGAAATCCACGCGGACGTGCTGGCGCAGCGGGCCGTCGCCGAGCTTGGTCCAGACCTCGCGCAGCGTCGCCAGCGTGGTCGGGCAGACGTCGGGACAGTTCGTATAGCCGAGGAACACCAGGGTCCAGTGGCCGCGCCAGTCGGCGAGCGTGAGCGCCGTGCCGTCCGGGCGGGTCAGGCGGAAATCGCCGAGCGTGCGCGGCACGGGATAGAGCAGGCCGGCCTGCAGGGTCGGTACGGACGGGGACGGGCCGCGCAGGCCGAGCCACAGTCCGAGGCCGGCGGCGAGCGCGGCGAGCAGGATCAGGGCCGGATGCAGGATCCGGCCGGCGTTATGAGGAGAGTTCATTCGCGAATTATAGCCGGCCGGGTTCGGCCTATACTCTGCGGCCCCCAACGCCGTCGTTCCCATGTCCGCCGAACTTTCGACGATCATCGATTTCATCCGCTACGGCGCCAGCCGTTTCGCCGCTGCCGGATTGACGTTCGGCCACAGCTACGACAACCCGCTCGACGAGGCCACGCATCTCGTCCTGCACGCATTGCACCTGCCGCACGACCTGTCGCCGAACTACGGCCAGGCCAAGCTCGTCGCCGAGGAAAAGGAGCGCGTGCTCGCCCTGATCGAGCGGCGCATCGCCGAGCGCAAGCCGGTCGCCTACCTCACGGGCGAAGCCTGGTTCGCCGGGCTCGCGTTCAAGGTGGACGAGCGCGTGCTCGTGCCGCGTTCGCCGATCGCGGAGCTGATCAGGAATGGTTTCGCGCCGTGGCTGGAAGGGCGCGAGGTGAGTCGTGCGCTCGATCTCTGCACGGGCTCGGGCTGCATCGGCATCGCGATGGCCGCGCACAACCCGGACTGGCAGGTCGATCTCGTCGACATCAGCGACGAGGCGCTGGAACTCGCCCGCGAGAACATCCGCTTCCACGACCTCGACGAACGTGTGCGGGCCATCAGGTCGGACCTGTTCGAGGCGCTCGAAGGCGAGGTTTACGACCTGATCGTCTCGAATCCGCCCTACGTCACCGAACAGGAATTCGCCGATCTGCCGCCCGAATACGGCCATGAGCCGTCGCTAGGCTTAAAAGCCGGACACGACGGGCTGGATTTCGCGTTGCGCATCCTCGCCGCGGCGCCGGCGCACCTGAGCGAGGACGGCCTGCTGATCGTCGAGATCGGCGAGAGCGAACGCGCCCTGCGCGCGCTGCTACCCGACGTGCCGTTCACCTGGCTCGAGTTCGAGGTCGGCCCGATGGGCGTGTTCGCGATCGAGCGCCGCGATCTGGTCTGGCATGCGAAGACGGTCAGCGCGGCCCTGGCGACGAGGCGATGAGACGGTGTCGGCGAACTCCTTCGGCAAGCTCCTGACGGTCACCACCTTCGGCGAAAGCCATGGCCCTGCGATTGGCGGCGTGATCGACGGCTGCCCGCCGGGACTGGCGCTCTCGCCCGAGGATTTCCGCCGCGATCTCGAACGCCGTGCGACCGGCAAGTCGCGCCATACCTCGCAGCGGCACGAGACCGACGCGGTCGAGATACTCTCCGGTGTGTTCGAGGAACGCACGACCGGCACGCCGATCGCCCTCCTGATCCGCAATACCGACGCGCGCTCGAAGGATTACGCCGGGATCGTGGACACCTTCCGGCCCGGCCACGCCGATTACACCTACTGGCAGAAGTACGGCATCCGCGATCCGCGCGGCGGCGGGCGTTCGTCCGCACGCGAGACCACGGTGCGCGTCGCCGCCGGCGTGATCGCGAAGAAGTGGCTCGGCGAGCGTTTCGGGGTCCGCGTGCGTGGTCATCTCGCCCAGCTCGGTCCGCTCGTGCCGCGCGCGCTCGACTGGGACGCGGTCGAGGCCAATGCACTCTTCTGGCCCGATGCCGGCATGGTCGCGGAACTCGAGGCCTACATGGACCGCCTGCGCAAGGCCGGCGATTCGGTCGGCGCGCGCGTCACCGTCGTCGCCGAGAACGTACCGCCGGGCTGGGGCGAACCGATCTATGGCAAGCTCGACGGTGAACTCGCCGCTGCGCTGATGGGCATCAACGCGGTCAAGGGCGTGGAGATCGGTGCCGGGTTCGCCAGCGTGGCCCAGCGCGGCAGCGTGCACGGCGACAGCCTCACCCCTCAGGGTTTTGCCAGCAACAACGCGGGCGGGGTGCTCGGCGGCATCACCACCGGGCAAGACCTGGAAGTGAGCATCGCCATCAAGCCGACCAGCTCCATCCTGACGCCGCGCGATTCGATCGACATTGAAGGCAACCCGACGCA
>Ga0116193_1003656_pt1 | contig 10998 bp, 10 predicted proteins | sample AD_UKC115_MetaG_FD_89892 | JGI IMG/M metagenome (GOLD analysis project Ga0116193, IMG submission 89892) | Active sludge microbial communities of municipal wastewater-treating anaerobic digesters from Hong Kong - AD_UKC115_MetaG | ecosystem: Engineered > Bioreactor > Anaerobic > Digestate...
GAAGACGCTGAGCGTGCCTGTTCCGGTACGGTCGTTCTTCTCAACGCCATCGTCAAGGATGTGCTGTAATAAATCCAGATATTGTTTCATCGTGTTGTCGTTCTTTGGTGCGAAGGTAACACAAATTTAACAGATACCCAAAGTAAACCGGCTCTTTTGCTCGACGTATCCTTTTACAAAAGAATGAAAATCTTGTGTGAAAATTTTCGTTCACATTGAATGGCGTTCCATTCACTATTGTGGTAAAAAGTTTTAACCATGGTTGAAACTTTTTTTAACCGTGGTTAAAACTTTCTGAGACTATAGACCTACAAATTTTTAACCGTGGTTAAAAATTATTTTGATCCGATGGCAGAAAATCCTCTCCTTCATCTATGAATAGTTTTTCAATGCGGCCTCTAATTCCTCCTTTATCTCTTGGGCGAAATGTTTCGGTTCCAGAACGATGACCGCACTTCCCAAGGAGAGAATCTCCTGCATGAAATCGAAGGTCGGAACCAGAAAATAACGGAAGATGGTGAAGTCTTTGTTCTCCTCTTCGACCTCTTGAGTGGCGTGTAGGGGCAGTGTCTTGAGATAGTTGCTCTGTTCATAAGACGCTTTGATGCGGATGGTCTCCGGCTTATCTCTGTTGACAATGATGCCAAAGAAGCGGTCGAACGTCTCTGCCGGATTATATTCTTGAGGATAGACGAAGGATTCTCCAGTAGGATGAAGCTCTTGGATGCGATCCAAGGCATAGATGCGCAAGCTGTCCAAATCCGGTGCATAAGCCAGCAGATACCAACGCTGCTTAAAGATCTTCAGACAATAAGGCTCGATGGAAAAGGTTGCTGATTTGTCGCTATTAAAACTGCGGTAGGTCAAATCCAGTACTTCGCTGTCACGCATGGCGCTGATCAAAGTCTGGAGATATTTCTGCGACGAAGGAATCTTCTCAGTAAGGATTCTCGGACTTAGATTCTTGCTCTCATTCAAGAGGTTGCTCACAGAGATCGTGTCCAGCAGCCACGACCGAATGCCGTGTTTCTCGATCTCTTCGCGCATGTCAATGTAGTAACGATAGCCGTTTTTTCGGTCACATTCGATAATGATGCTGAACATCTCTTCAATTTTGGTCTTCCAGTTGTTGAACGACTTCCGCGCAAGCTCTTCATTATCGCTGAGATAGCATTTCTTCCATTTTTCATTGATCATTTCCAAGCTGATGCCTTCGTCACCGGCTTCATAAATGATGGAAGTTAACCAGACATATTTTTCAAAGACATTTCCTGCCATATCCGTTGCTGCTTTTGATTCAAAGCAAAGATACACATTTCGATCGTCTTCGTTTGTATGTCTCATTCTTTTTATACGGGATGAATCTGGCCGATCTGCGAGGCAATCACAAGAGGCTAAGGAAACATTTCGTCTTTCCATTTAAAAGATGTATCTTTACACCCAATTAGAAACAACCTTTAATTCCTATTATCAATGAAGAAAATCTTATTAGCGGCTGCTGCGATTTGCATGTTGTTATCTTGCAGTAACAAAAAGGCCGAGGAACAGCCTACCGTTTCCGGCTTGCTGAAATCAAACTTCGTAATGACGGAACAGGGAAAACAGACAGGCCTGTTCGTACTGAAGAACAAGAACGGTTTGGAAGCCTGCGTTACGAACTATGGTGGACGTCTCGTCTCTGTAATGGTTCCCGACAAGAATGGTAAGATGACAGATGTCGTCCTGGGTTATGATAGCATCGCAGATTACGTACATTCAACGGGTAACTTCGGCGCTTTGATCGGTCGTTACGGCAACCGTATCGCTCAAGCTAAGTTTACACTCGACGGTGTAGAATACAAACTTCCTGCAAATGACAATGGCCATTGCCTTCACGGAGGACCGCAAGGCTTCTATACACGTATGTGGGATGCTGTGCAGAATGATTCATCCAGCGTTACGTTGACCTATCTTTCCAAAGATGGCGAAGCTGGATTCCCCGGCAATCTGAATGTCAAAGTGACGTATACCTTGACCGATGACAATGCCATCGATATTCAATATGAAGCTACAACCGACAAACCGACGGTCGTCAACCTTACCAACCACAGCTATTTCAACCTTTCCGGTGTTCCCGGTTCGGATGTTCTGGATCAGCAGGTCATGATCAATGCTGATAAATATACACCTGTTGATAGCTTGTTGATTCCGAACAACAGATTGGACTCTGTAGGTGGTACGCCTCTTGATTTCCGTCAGCTGACAGCCATCGGCGCTCGCATCAACGATCCGTTCGAACAGCTCAAGCTCGGTCACGGCTATGATTTCAACTGGGTACTCAATACAAACGGTGACATTGCGAAGGTTGCAGCCGAAGCTTATTCACCTACGAGCGGCATTCTTCTTGATGTATATACCAATGAACCCGGAATCCAGTTCTATACAGGTAATTTCATGGATGGAAAAGATAAAGGCAAACATGGAACGGTCTATCCACATCGCGGAGCATTCTGCCTTGAGACACAACATTTCCCTGATAGTCCCAATCATCCGGATTTCCCATCTACCGTGCTTCGTCCCGGCACAACGTACAAGAGCCATTGCATCTATAAGTTCTCTGTTAAGAAGTAACGGAGCATTGACCATGAGATAAGAAAGGGACGGCAGTAATGTCGTCCCTTCGTTTTTTTTATTGGCTTTTACAGGATGCTGTTCTTTTCGTCCCAAAGTCTTTTGACTTTTCGGTCTTGGAACAGATAAAGCAATTCTTTGAGGTGACTGCGGAAGATGTCTTTTCTCAATTTAAGAGAATGCACATGTTCCAATTGCCAAGGTAGGAAAACTTCTCCACGTTTGGTGATGTTCTTGCGGAAAGAAGATGAGGTGATTCCCCATTTCGAAAGGAACTGCAGCTGTCCTTTGTTTCTTTCAATTCTTTTCGTCGAGCGAGCCTCGAAATGATAGACGCGGCTTTGGGAAATACCTTTGAACAATCTGACGCCAGCCATCCATAATTTGGCCGTAAAGTCGGGATCGCTATACATTCCCGGTGAAAATTCGATGCTATAACCTCCCACTAAATCCCATAAATCTTTATGGACGATGTTGGGCGGAGAAGTAGCTCCGAACCAATCGGGAAGTTCGTACGACATATAGTCTTTGAGAAGTGCCTGTTCGTCGAACTCGTCGGGGTTTTCCCCGTATTTCGCAGACGATATACAGCAGGATCCGCAATTGGCTCGCGGCTGAAGCAATGTGGATGAGAAGAAGAATTTCTTGTCGTCGGCTTTCCGGATTTCGTCGTAGAGCGCTTTATCCCACAATGGACAGACGTACATGTCATCATTCATGTAGAGAATATAATCGGTCTTGACTTTCGTCCGGAGCAGGTTGAGTGCCCAGCATATTCCGACATTCGAAGCACTTTGGGTATATTCAAAGCCGTTCTCCTTTACCCATTCCAATGTCCCGTCACTTCCGTCGTTGACATGAATGAGTATCTGATGTCTGTAAGTGGAGTTCTTCTGGATGCTTTCAATACAAAGCTTCAGATAATTGAGATTGTTCCAGGTAGGAATCAAGATGGAGAAAAGAGGCACTTCGTCCTTTTTCTCTAAAATACAGCATTCGTTACGTTTCATTCTCTTAAGGACTAATTAGATTGTTATATGAGCAATAGATGGGGGCAAAATTAGGATATTCTCGTTTGTGATGTTCGTAATATATATTCGTATATACTTTTTTGTGCTTTATTAAGCAAATGATCTTTCGACATCTTACTTTGAATAGCGGAATAGAAAAGCCGATGGACCGAACAGAAATACGAGGATGATTCTACGTGCAGTCTTGTGGCGACGATTTTGAGAAGGTTCATTGGCTTTTTGAGATCCGTAACGCCATTTATGTTTGACGTTGGAAGCTATCATGAATGTATTTTTCCCAAAAAATATTAAATACGGAACAATACAGTAAGGCCTAAGGTTATTCTTAACAAAGAAAAACATTTGTCCGTGCAACGTTTTTAAAAAAGGTCTCGTCTGTATATAAAAAGGACTGAACGTTGAGTGAGGTCTGATTTTAACAGGATATAGTTAAATATTTGATTTCCTATTCGATTGAGAGGAATGTTTCATATATTTGTACGAGAATCCTAAGAAGATGTCAACGATGACGAATGAAGGTTTAAACTTTTGAGGAGTGTTGATGTCTAAAGGTATTAGAAAAAGAACTATTTAAAGAAGAGGAGAAACGAAAATGAAATCCATGAAATTAATTGCATCTGTAGCAATGCTGCTTGCGACGTTGACCGTCAGCGCGCAAGGAGAATACTATGATGACGTGTATTTCTCTTCAAGCAAAGCAAAGAAAACGACTAAGGTAGAAGAGAAAAAGGTACAGCAACCCACCACTCGTAATACTACGAGTACGATTGCTACGCCTTCAACCCGCACATCTTCCGACAACTCGGAAGGTCGGGATGTTGATGAGTACAACCGTCGCAGTACGTCGGTTGGTGTGGATGAGCCATATAACAACAATGAAGATCAGAATGTGAATGCCCAGCAGAACAACAAGAGTGTATCCGCACAGAAGGATGCCAATTCTCGTACCTCTGACAGCGAATATTCTGAGCGCATTGTACGTTATCACTCTCCAAGCAAAATCACCATCGCAGGAGCAGATCAGGTGGATCTTTATCTGAGCAATGGTTATTATGGTTATGATTATGACACCGATTACTCCAATGGAGCCAACGTAAGTTTCAATCTCAACATCGGTAACGGTTGGGGTTGGGGATGGAATTCTCCTTGGTATGGTGGTTATTACGGATACTATGATCCATGGTTCTATGGATACGATCCTTGGTGGTATTCATCATGGTACAATCCATGGTGGAATTACGGCTGGGGAGGCTTCGGTTGGGGAGGCTTCTATGCAGGATTTAGTCCGTGGTATTACGGAGGCTTGTGGAGTCCCTACTACTATGGTGGCTACTATGGAGGTGGCTATTACGGCTGGGGAGGCGACCGCTTCTATGATCGTCCCGGACGTGAGTTTGCTAATGGCCGTAGAGGCTACGACAGAAGTTTCATGGGCGGAGACAACAGCGGCAGATCTATGTATGCCGGTAGTAATAGCCGCAACGGTGGTAAGATAGGAAATGGTTCCGGTGATGATGGTACAGCTCTCCGTACAAGCGGAGGCCGTGCAACCTCATTGTCACGGAGTGATGCTGCTTATAATTCCGGAGCAGGACGTCGTTCGACAATGTCTGACAATGGAAGCGGTGTTACGACTCGTAGCATAAGCAGTTCTTCAATGGAGAGCAATTCTTCCCGTACAAGAATCTATGATGGTAGCCGCAGTAGAAGTGGCGTTAGCGCAAGTGACAACAGCTCGTATAGCACAGGTCGCTCTTATTCAACGCCGAGTCGTTCTTCCAGCTCCATGGGAAATTATTCTATAGGTCGTTCTTCACAGTCTCAGTCGCGTAGTTATTCTGCTCCGGCAACACGCAGTAGCAGTAGTGGCTCATTCGGCGGCGGTAGCTTCAGCGGTGGTAGTCGTTCAAGTGGCGGCTTCAGTAGCGGAGGCGGTGGCTTCAGTGGTGGAGGCGGTGGCGGCGGCGGCCGCTCAGGCGGTGGTCGTAGATGATCTTTCCGTAGCTCTCTTTACCAGTTCTATCAGATTTTTAATAATCTAACAAGATGAGAAAATTTTTGATTATCATAACGGTGCTCGCCCTTGCGGGCGGCACCGCTTTTTCACAGGGCATGCTTGATGCCTATAGATATTCGTTGAGTGATTTAAATGGAACGGCCCGTTATCTTGCTATGGGTGGTGCTTTCGGAGCATTGGGTGGAGATATCTCCGCTATGAGTGGTAACCCCGCAGGTCTTGCTGTTTACCACAGTTCTGAAATGGTCACAACGTTGAGTGTGAATAATTTTTCAACTGAGTCCAAATGGTTGGGAATGAATACCACAACGGACAAGACACGTCTTAGTATGGATAATATAGCCTATGTAGGTTATATGCCAACAGGTAATGACGAGGGTTTGACCGGATGGAATTTCGGTTTTTCTTACAATCGTCTTAAGAACTTCCGCCGTTCCTATTCCATGTCTGCCGGTAGTGCATTGAATACATCCGTTTCTGATTACATTGCTTCACGTGCATACGGTATTGATGGAAAGACTCAGATGGTTTCAGGCACTGATTATGATCCCTATTCTTCTCAGGATTGGTTGTCTGTATTAGGTTATAATGCTGGTTATATCGATTATTACAATAACCAGAATACCGCTTATTACAGCTCTTTCGGTGATGTTGATGCGAACGGTAACTGGCAGCCCTATTCTTTAAGTGGAGCTAGTCTGAGAGTCAACGAACGTGGATCGGTCGATCTCTATCAGCTCTCTTTTGGATTTGACGTTTCCAATGTATTTATGTTTGGCGCCACCGTCGGAATCACCGACTTGAGTTATCATTATAATTCCCAGTACGATGAGAAGTTCTCGAACGACAATGATTTGTTCCTCGATAACAATCTGAGTACGGATGGAACGGGATATAACCTGAAAGTAGGCGTACTGACGCGTCCAACCGATTTTCTTCGTCTGGGTGTAGCCTATAGTTCACCGACATGGTATAAGATGACCGATTATTATTATGCAGAAGCCGGATCTTATCTGACTTACACGGAAAACGGTGCTTCTAAGGAACGTTCATTGAAAGCTCATACACCTGATACCGATGCTTATACGGATTATGAATATCGTACACCGGACAAGTGGTTGTTCAGTGCAGCTGCAATCTTCGGACAGAATGCTCTGTTGAGCGTAGATTACGAGTTGAGCAATTATGGCAACATGAAACTGTACGACAACAACGGTAATACAAATACGTATATCGATGCCAACAACAATGATATCCAGAATTATTTCAAGAATCAGAATACATTGCGTGTAGGTGCTGAGGTTAGAGTCACACCACAGTTCTCGGTTCGTGCCGGTGCTGCTTGGTCTGACAGTCCTATGGAAAGCGTTCTGAAGAATGGACAGCTTGAGGTCAACACCGTAGGAACCATTCCTCATTTCACAGTTGACAAAGGTATATCCGATTATTCTGTTGGACTGGGTTATCGTTTCACGCCGCAGTTCTATACAGATATAGCTTGCGTCCTTCGTACCTATAAGGAAGATGCTTATTCTTTCTCAAGTATGTATGAAAATGGCAAGGCTTTCCTGACAGCCCAGCCGGCTTCATTGAAAACTCACACGACGCGTGTGGCTCTTTCATTTGGCTATAAATTTTAAAGGAAATAATTCGTTTTGTCCTCAAATGTCCCCAGTTCGTGTGTTAAAACCACGGATTGGGGACATTAATTTACTTTTGTAAACAAAAAATTTGGTATATAAAAAAACTTTAGTTTACTTTGCCTTTGTAAACAAACATGTAAAACTAATTTAATCATTTCGCCTATAGCATACACATTACTCGAAGAATTTTAAAACATTGAAGTAATGAAAACATTGAAAACGATGTCCGACGAACAGTTGGTCATCCTTTATGCTAAAGGCAATAATGCAGCTTTCGATATCCTTCTGGAACGTTACAAAAGCAGCATCCATTCCTACATATATTTCATAGTTCGCAACAAAGAGCTCACGGAAGATATCTTCCAGGAGACTTTTGTCAAGGTGATTATGACCATCAAACAGGGCCGTTACACTGAAGCAGGAAAATTCAAAGCTTGGATTACACGCATTGCTCATAATCTGATTATCGATAACTTTCGTCAGGAACGTAATGAGAATACCATTTCCAACGATGACGTTGAAGTGGATCTCTTCAATAATGTAAAACTCTGCGACGGAACCGTCGAGGATTCATTGGTGCATAATCAAGTACTTAGTGATATACGTAAGTTGATCAAGCATCTTCCGGACAGCCAGCGTGAAGTTCTTGAAATGCGTTATTATAAGGATTTAAGCTTTAAAGAGATTGCCGATCTGACGGGTGTCAGCATCAATACAGCTCTTGGACGCATGCGTTATGCCATATTGAATATGCGTCGTATGGCAGAAGAAAACCAAATAGAACTCTCTCTTACATAATTTTTTACTTCGCATACAATATCGGTAATAACCGAACGTTCTTTATATAGAAATGATTAATATAGCCTATGAAGAACGATTCTACCCATTGTATGAACGAAGTAAAGAAAATGAAGAAAGAGCCGAATGCAAACGAAGGACCAAGAAAACAGACATTGGATTTTCTGCGGCAGTTTGCTAGGGTCTATCAAGTCGAACCCATGTTGAAGCCAACCTTTGATGGTTATGTGCTTAACTAAGATCTTAGAGCGGATTTCGTGAGAGTCCGCTCTTTTATTGTGTATATGCGGATTTGATCTCATTGACTATATAATAGATGTATGGGCGAATCCGATGCTAAATGGCAAACATGTTTGGCTTATTGAGCGGCTTTCACTATCTTTGTACCATTAGACAATAGAAACTATGAATCAGAAAATAGCTCCCTCATTGCTCGCAGCCGACTTCCTTCATCTAGGAAGTCAAATCGAAATGATTAATCAGAGTGAAGCGGATTGGCTTCATTTGGATGTCATGGATGGTGTGTTTGTCCCGAACATTTCTTTTGGATTTTCTGTACTAGACCAATTGAAGTCTGTTTGTCGTAAGCCCATGGATGTGCATCTGATGATTGTCGAACCACAGAAGTTTATCTCGCAGGTCGCTGACACGGGAGCCTTCATGATGAATGTTCATTATGAAGCAAGCACACATCTTCATCGTACGGTCTATGGCATCAAGGAAGCCGGCATGAAAGCGGGAGTCACGCTTAATCCTCATTCTCCGATCTCACTCTTGGAAGATATCATTCAGGATGTTGATATGGTCCTGCTTATGTCGGTGAACCCAGGATTTGGAGGACAACCGTTCATCGAACATACGATTGATAAGATTGAAAGATTGAAGGAGATGATTCTCAAGAAAGGACTGCACACGGAGATCGAGGTCGATGGCGGCGTAAATCTGACTACAGGAAAACGATTGGTCGATGCCGGCGCTGACATCCTCGTCACAGGCAGTTATGTGTTTCATGCTCCGGATCCATTCAAGGCAATTCATGATCTGAAAGTTCTTTAGTTTTTTTATTGATCAAAACCTTCTATGACCTTCGAGCTGCAAAAGAGACCTTTTGCTCGCCCTCTGTTTTTTTGGATAACAGGTATTTTGCTCTACGTAGCATTTCCGGAGCGAGCGTCAACACTTTGTGTGTTGCTCGTCGTTATTCCTGTTTTCTTCCTAATGTTGGGACGTAGCAAAGGTTATCTTCAATACGAGTCTCGTTGGACGTGGGGCCTTTTCTTCGCTCTTCTGCTTGTCACGCTGTCGATACTTGCCACGCATTATGCGGATGAACGGCGATTTCTTTTCACCGAGCAAGTGGGCCTGGTGAAGGAATTTGCCGAAGAGGAACGTGAGAAGATTCTCGAACCGGTGGATCATCTCGACTTGAGCGATGAGGAGAAGTCTGTGTTAGCAACCATCACTTTCGGCTATCGAGGGAGCATGAGTTGGGCAACGAAGCAGAAATTCTCGATTGCGGGCGTGCCGCATATCCTTGCGGTCAGCGGATTTCATGTAGCCGTGGTTTGTGGATTCCTCTCTTTTCTGTTTCAATATGTTCCGAGGAAGCGTGTGTTCCGTTGTGTCCAATATCCATTGATGATCCTTTTGCTTTGGTCGTACGTCGTGATCACCGGACTGGCTGCATCCGCCGTTCGTGCAGGAATCATGCTGACGCTGTATCTTGTCGGACGACTGTTGGAACGCGATAGCGATCGTTACAACACCTTGGCTGCGGCAGCTTTCTGCATGCTTGCCTACAATCCGCTCTATTTGTTTGACATCGGATTCGAGTTGAGCTATCTGGCAATGCTCTCCATCTTTTTCTTCTTTCCGAGATTGAATGGCTTGGCTGTGGTTCGCAATCCGTTGTTGAAGGTGCCTTGGGACAGTCTGACGATTACTCTGGCTGCACAATTGGGAACGGCATGGCTCTGCCTTTACTATTTCGGCAGTTTTTCCAGCGTCTTTCTCTTTGCCAATCTTCCGGTCACGATTTTGGCCACGTTCCTGATTCCGATGGTGATGATCTGGGTGTTCCTGCCGACTGGATTTCCATTGACGCATCTGTTGCAGGTTGCCATCGAATGGGTGGTTCATTTCATGGTCAACGTCGTCGATCTGTTCAGCTCTGTGCCTGGCGCCGCGCTTCATTTCAATGTAACGCTACCGTTGCTTATTGTGGGTTATGCAGCTTTGTTGGTGGCTTGCTTCTTTATCGTAAAGCATCGGGCTCGATATCTTATTGTGATGTTGTGCCTGATCTTGGTCGGACTTTTGTATGTCATCGCTGAAAGTTTTTTTATCCATTGATTTGAGCTCAAATGGCTATGGACTTTTTGCCAAAAGTCTTTTATGTTTGTTCGAAAGTTCATAGACATTTTCCCGCGATTCCATTTGTTCAAAACTATCTATTTCTTTTTCAGGTCGCCGATTGTTTCGTACCTTTGTATTCTTAACAGTTTGAGAATATGTTGACAAAAATAATAGAAGAAGATCGTCTACAAAAGGCGCAGGCGTTGATAGAGAAAGGGGAGAAGTTCGTCATCGTGACGCACGTCAGTCCGGATGGCGATGCCATTGGATCTTCGTTGGGCATGCTGCATTTCCTCCATGCATTGGGAAAAGAGAATGTGTCGGTGATTGTCCCCAATGAATTTCCTACTTTCTATCATTGGATGCCCGGCGCTTCCGAGGTTCTTATCTATGAGTATCATTCGGAGCAATGCGAGACGCTGCTGAAAGAGGCTGATGTCCTTTTCTGCCTCGACTTCAACGAACCCAAACGGATCGAGAAGCTGGCTCCGGCAGTCGTGGCTTCGCCGGCTCATAAGATTTTGATCGATCATCATCTGGCACC
>Ga0116193_1003657_pt1 | contig 10997 bp, 6 predicted proteins | sample AD_UKC115_MetaG_FD_89892 | JGI IMG/M metagenome (GOLD analysis project Ga0116193, IMG submission 89892) | Active sludge microbial communities of municipal wastewater-treating anaerobic digesters from Hong Kong - AD_UKC115_MetaG | ecosystem: Engineered > Bioreactor > Anaerobic > Digestate | place...
ATTGATAAAAACGGCGTTAAAGTGATAAATCATCAGTTTGACAAGGCAGGGCGTTTCGAGAATGGAATTGCGCCTGTCGAAATAGGCCAGCGCTGGGGTTATATTGATAAATCAGGTCAGTATGTTATAAATCCTCAATTCGAGCTTGCTGAAAAGTTCGTTGACGGCCTTGCTAAGGTTAAGCTTAACAAGTATTGGGGCTATATTAATTCAGAAGGCCAGGTTATTGTGAAACCTAATTACGATAAATGCTGGAATTTTTCGGGCGGTCTTGCGCCGGTCCAAATTGATAAAAAATGGGGCTTTGTCGATATGTCGGGCAAAGTCGTAATAAATTTTAAATATGACTGGGCCTGGGGTTTTGCCGAGGGACTAGCTTCTGTACAGCTTGACGGTAAACATGGCTATATTAATTCAAAAGGCGAAACTGTAATTTATCCGCAGTTTGACGATGCCGGCGATTTTTCGGGCGGCCTTGCGCAGGTTTATATAGGAAAATGGCGTACCGGCAAGTGCGGATATATTGATAAACAGGGGAAACTAGTAATTAACCCGCAATATTACCTTGCGAGTCAATTCGCTGAAGGTCTTGCGCTTGTCAGGCTTGATTATAAATGGATGTTTATTAACAGCGAAGGCGTTGTGCAGTTTGAGGTTAATAACGATGTCGTATGGAATTTTTCAGATGGTATGGCGAAGATCATGAATTATTAATTTTATCTTTTAAATTGTTTTAATATGTAACTATATACTTAAATTATTTACACTATCCATATATAAAAAATTTTACCGTGCTAAAGTAAGTAACCTGCTTTAAGTACGGTTTTTTTTATGATTATAACTTTATGGTCAATAAAATTTTAGCGTTTTTTGTATTTATTTTTTTATTGACAATTGCAATACAATAATTTATAATTTTGCTATAATTAACAGGGTGATTTAAAGATGCAATCAAATAACGAATTAAAAGAAAAGATATTAAATTTAAAAAAACAAAGAAATGCTGTAATTTTAGCGCATAACTACCAAAATCCTGAAGTGCAGGATGTGGCTGATTTTGTCGGGGACTCCCTCGGCCTTTCAATTGAAGCGCAAAAAACAAATGCTGATGTTATTGTTTTTTGCGGTGTTTATTTCATGGCTGAGACGGCTAAAATGCTTTCGCCTGATAAAAAAGTCATAATGCCTGACGCCGATGCAGGCTGCCCTCTGGCAAATATGATATTGCCTGAGGATTTACTTAAAATGAAAAAAGAACATCCAGCTGCAAAAGTTATCTGTTATGTCAATTCAACTGCTGAAATAAAAGCGTTATCTGATTATTGCTGTACTTCAGCTAACGCGTTAAAAATTGTTGAAAAACTTCCTTATGAAGAATTTATTTTTGTTCCGGATAAAAATCTCGGCGGCTTCATAAAGGATAAGACGAATAAAAAAATGCATTTATGGAATGGGTTTTGTCCGGTGCACATGAAATTTTTACCAGAAGCTATTGAAAAATTAAGGAAAATTTACCCTGCCGCAAAAGTTATGGTACATCCCGAATGCGACGAAAAAATAGTTAAAATGGCTGATTATGCTCTTGGCACCGAGGGAATGCTTAAGCATGCGCGCGAAGCCGAGGGTGAAAACGAGTACATTGTTGGCACCGAAAACGGTTTTATTTACAGGTTAAGCAAAGAGGTGCCGGACAAGAAATTTTACGAGCTGTCCCCATCTGCGATTTGCCCGAATATGAAGAAAATTACGCTTGAAAAGCTTTTGTGGTGCCTCGAAGACATGCAGCCTGAAATACAGGTCGCCGTTGATGTGCGTGAAAAAGCGCTGCTTGCGATTAACCGTATGATTGAAGTAAAGTGAATTTGCGCTGAATGAAATAAAGGCCGCATCTATATTATGACGCGGCCTTCTGGTTTTTATATTTTAATTTGATTATCCGATCGATTTAGAGTGGAACGTATAAGGTTTGTGTTATTGATCTTGAGTTAAAAGCTTAATTTAATATCTGGATTTAACCGGCTATTTTAAATATTTAGCCTTATTAAAGTAGTGAAAGTTGTATAATTCATCCTGTCTGAAGCCGCATTGACTGCACTCTACTATAGTTCCCATTCTTGACCACATGCTTGAATCACATTTCGGGCAATTCATTGTTACCACAACCTTTCGTTTAGTGTAATAGTAATAGTCGATTTAACTTGTTTGAATTGTTTTGTTATATAATAATTATCGGAATAAATTTAAAAATTTAAATAGTAGTGAAAAATTATGATTTTGGCGTCTTATTGTAAATTAGGCCTGCGTTGTACTTATAAATGCGGCACAAATGAACATCTTCCGGATTCGGAATTTTTAAAAAAAAATTTTTTAGCGGGAAAGGTTATTCCGGTTTGCCCCGAAGTATTCGGCGCGCTTACTACTCCGCGTGATCCGTCTGAAATTTCCGGCGGGAATGGAACGGATGTCGTTAACGGCCGCGCCAGGGTGTTGTCGTCAAAAGGCATTGACGTTACCGAGAATTTTATGAAAGGCGCGTTAATGGCTCTTGATATAGCCCAAAAATGGAACGTCAAAGGCGCGCTTCTTACCGAATGCAGTCCTTCCTGCGGAGTAAATTTTGTCTATGACGGCACGTTTACCAAAACAAAAATAAAGGGGCCTGGCGTTCTCGGCGCCCTTTTATTAAAATCGTTCGGCCCTGATTTTATTCTGGCTTCCGATATACAGTCCGAAGAAGAGTTAAAAAATATTTTTGGCCATATATTATAAAATAGTAAAAAAATTAATATATAAAAAGGAATTAAAGGAATTATATGTATTTTGCACAACAGATCTATAAATTTGCGGATTTACACACACATACGACATTTTCAGACGGTACTTTTACTCCGGCTGAGCTTGTAGCTTATGCTTCAAAGCAGGATATATCGGTGCTGGCCGTTACAGACCATGATTCAGTTTCGGGTATCGACGAAGCTGTTTCGGTCGGCTTTGCCAAAGGCGTTGAAATTATTCCCGGTATTGAATTAAATACTGATATTAAAGATACCGATCTTCATATTCTTGGATATTTTATTGATTATAAAAACCCTGAGTTTATTTCCCGGCTTAATGAAATTAAAGCCGCGCGCGTTGAACGCATGAGGCAGATGGTAATAAAAATAAATAATATTGGTTTTAAAGACCTTACTCTTGAAGATATTTATGAAGAATATCGCAAATGTAATCAAGACGCTTCCAGCGGCGAGGTGTCCCTGGGCCGGCCGCACCTTGCGCGCGCTATGGTGAGAAAAAATATTGTAGAAGATGAACGCGCAGCTTTTGACCGTTATATTGGCAATGGCAAACCATGCTATGTAGAGGTTCTGCATAAGATGTTCCCGGTTGACGCAGTAAAATTTGTGCGTGAATTCGGCGGAATTCCTGTAATAGCCCATCCGGGATTGAGCAAGCGTGACGATCTTATGCCTGATCTGGTTAAAGCCGGATTATGCGGTATAGAAGTTTTTCATTCGAGTCACGATAAATCAGCTATTTCGCATTATGAGAAAATGGCGAAAGATTATAACTTGATAATGACCGGCGGCTCTGACTGCCACGGGCCTAAAAATAATTCGCATCCTCTTTGCGGCTGCGTCAAATTGCCATTATTCAGAGTCGATGAACTTAAAGCGCTTAAAAATAAAATTTAGCCCCAAATTATTTTTGTCATTTATTATTTGATTTTAATGCGATGGCCTTTTTAAAATTATGATTTCATTTTTTGCGTTAGCTTAACCTTAATACATATTTTTATTTTTGCGAATTAAAGCGAGGTTTAGTATGCTTGTTAGAAAATTAATGGCTATAAACAACTTTAGAGTCAATTTTACACTTAAAGTTTTAATATTTTTAATTGCCTTGTTTCTTTTCCAATTTACTGCGGCAATCCAGCCGCAGCCTGCCTATGCGATCAGGGCGCAGGCCGAAAGACTGTGCGATGAAGGTAAAAAACTTTTAGAACTCAATAAAAATGCCGAAGCTGATTCGAAATTCAAGGCGGCCATCGCAGAAGACGGCTCTTACGCGCCTTCTTACTATTATGTGGCCCAGATGCTTTACTTGCAGGGAAATAACGATGAGGCGCTTATTTACATAAAAAAAGCGCTTGCTAATTCGCCGCATGAGGAGTTATACAAATCACTTCAGTGCGATATAAACGCCGCTGTAGCTTTAAAATCAGCGAAAAACGGCAATATGGACCGCGCGTATAAGCTTTACTATGAAAATCTCGAAATTCTCAACTATCATATTCCGACTTATAACAGGCTTGCCAGCTTATTCATAAGCAAAGGCGATTATTCGAACGCGATTTTGCAGTGCAATAAGGCTCTGGAAAGTGCAGCCTCCATGCCTCCGACCATAAAATATGATCCATCGGAGCTGGCTTTTTTACATGCGAATATGGCGCTATGCTTCTTTGAATCTAAAAATTATTACCGGGCCATGAATGAAATTGAAGCGGCGAAAAAAATAAAAGCCACAGACTATGTTGAAAAGTATTATAAAAAAATAATGAGCGATGAAAATCCGGTATTCAGCGATTTTAAAAAAGGCGAACAGGCTTTTAATTCCGGCGACTTAAAACAGGCGCGGGTTTATTTTGAAAAGGTAAAGCAGATAAATCCGAATTACCAGCCGGTAAATGAAAAACTTAACGCGATATACAATCAGGAAAAAATCGATACGCTTTTAGCCGAAGCGCAAAATCTCGAAACTAAAGGCTCGTTCAATGAAGCCGCCGAAAGATATAACGAGGCGCTGACTTTAAATCCGGCAAAAAAAGAATATGCCGCTAAAGTCACGGAACTTGAGGAACGCGCTAAAAAAGAACAGCAGACCGCCCTTTCATCCATGAAAAAAAATCCGAAAAAATCCGGCGGCACTGCCGAATCTACTTTGATCGATGAAAATCTAAAAAAACTCGCGGCTCGTGAGCAGAGTGACAAGGATCCAAACCAGAAATATGAACAAAAATTCCGCGCCGCTGAAGCTTTGTATGAAAAAAGAGAATACGAAAAGGCGCTTGCGCTTTATAGAGAAATATTCGAGGATAAAGAAGATTTTAAACATGATGAAATCCTGAAAAGAATGAAAACCATATATACGAATCTCGATGAATTTTATATAGAATATATTGATTTGGCGCTTCCTAAGCTATACATATATATTATCATTGTAGTTACGCTCGGCCTTATATTATGGTGTTATTTCGGCGGCCAGATAATGCTCATGATGAAACCTGACCCGCACAAAGACTATAAAAACGGCATAGAATATCTGGAACAGGAAAATTATCCGAAAGCTATCCAATGTTTTGAGAAGGCTATTCTTAACGCAGTTGATCCTATCGAAAGGACGAAAGTAAAGTCTAAATTATCGACATGTTATTTTAAAATCAAGGACTATGATAAATGTATTAAAACCTCCCTCGAGGTGCTGGATGTCGATCCTAAAAATGAAATCGTACATGGGTATCTCGCTAATTCGTTTCTTGAAAAGAATATGCAGACCGAAAGAGCTATCACTGAATATAAGCTTCTATATAAAAAACAAAAGGACGATAAAAAATTACTCGGCCTGCTGTGTGATTTTTTTGTTAAAAATGATGATTTGTCTCAGGACGCTATCGATATTTACCAGAGGATATATGCAGCCGATCCGTCAAATAAACGCGTCAGGAACCTTTTGCTTGAATTTTTTATCAGGGCGAATGATAAGGGTGACCTGGCCATGAAAGTTTATGAATCGGTATGCGCAGATGATAAAAATAACGTCGAAGTAAAGATGATGCTTATAACAGCGGTATTTCACCGTAAAAATTATCAGGAATGCGTGAAATTATGCCGCGAATTATTCGAAAAAGGCGTATTTGACGATATAACGATCGATTATTATACTAATTCTTTTACCAAACTTCAAAAGAGGTTTGAATTATTAGACGAATACCAGAATTATGTTAAAAAATTTCCGGATAACCAGGCGTTAAAAAGATATTGGGACCGTATGTTTCCTGTATTTAACGCTGAAAGGCTTATGTCAGGCGGGCAGCCGGCGGCGGTTTCCAGTCAGGTTAAGGCACAGCCCGAAGCGCCAAAATCCGATTTTATACCGGCTGCGGCTGAAAGAAAAACAGGCGCGGCGCCGCTGAGTGATCAGGAATCCGAGGTAAATAGCGCCGGACAGAATAATTTATCGACAGGTTTTAATTTTTCTGATGCAGCTGCCAAGGCGGCGGAACCAGAGCGTCAGAATTTAACGCCGCCGGAAAATGTAAAAATTAATGAAACTAATATTAATGCCGATAATATGAAAGTCGAAATTGCTAATGAACGGCCGGCAGCTGAACAACGTCCAACTCCGCCGGGGGCGCAGGTTATTAATATATGCAAAAAATGCGCGCACATGAATCCGCCCGGCGCTACATCGTGCCGCAAATGCTCAGCTCCGCTTTAATATTATACGGGCGTGCCGGTTAAGTAATATCCATATAACTTATTTCAGTTATTTAACATAAACTGGAGTTTTTATGGCAGAAGACCAAAACACTACTTCTTTTGAGATAACCAATGAATCTTCGCTTCAAAAATATCTTGGCAAGGGCCAGGTTATTGAAGTAGAGGTAAAACTTGGCTTATTTGCCGGACAGTATAAAAGTAAAGTACTAACTTTTAATGACAAGAATATTTCTTTTGCGGTTCCGGCTGTAGGTAATAAACTTATCCATCTTTGGGATAAGACGGTTTGCCATATAAATTATATGCGCAGCGACGGTATGTACACTTTTATGACGCGTATCGTCAAAAGCGAAATATATCCGAATCCGATTTTACAGGCGCTTGTGCCGCCCAAAATTGAAAAAATCCAGCGCCGGCGTTATGTTAGAGTCGATGTTAAATTAGCGATTAAAATGCGCAGGTTCCATGAAGACGTGCCTTACGATTCACAGCCTGAGCCTTTTTTTGAAGCTACAACCGTGAATATTTCGGCGGGCGGGCTCAGGGCCGATAGCCCCAAACATAAACTCGAAATGGGCGAAGTTTATGAATTTGAATTTACCCTTGATAATTATAAATATCAAAACGTACTCGGAGAAATAGTAAGGGCGGCTGAAATGAAAAATGCTCAGGGCGCTTTGCTTACCAATCCCGACGGATCGCAGATGTATAATTATGGCGTAAACTTTATACAAATACATAGAGTGCAAAAAGAAAAAATTATTTCCTACGTATTTAAACGTGAGAGGGAAATGATTGCAAGCGGAATGAAGTAAATGATAAATTAAGCCGGCAGGCTTAATTTTAAATTTAAATGAAAATATAAATAGAAACAACAGGAAATAAAAATGAAGCTTAAAATAGTTTTATTAAAAAATAATAAAAAAATTTTAAAGCTGGCGCTTTTGTTATTATTCGCGCCGGCATTTTTAGCTTTTATTTTAACCGTAAATGCTGCCGCGGAGCAGGATATTAATGCGATGAACGATGTCGGGCTGCTTTATTATAATTCCGGCAATTACGAAGAAGCGATAAGCGAATTTCAAAAAATATTAAAAATAAAGCCTGATCATGATACTGCACATTTTAACCTCGGCTGTGTTTACCAAAAAAAGAAAAACTGGAAGGAAGCGGACCGGTATTTTACGAATGTCCTTGATATCGTTCCGAATGATAACGAAGCTAAAAAAAGGCTTATATTATCGGCTGAGGCGTGGGTTAAACAGCTGAAAACCGACCTTGCCGGCCAGCCGCAAAATCCTAATTTACACAATGATTTGGGGCGCGCTTATATTTCATTGGATAAGCTCGATGACGCTTATGCCGAAATTTCCAAGGCGCTTGCAATAAAAGCCGATCTTGCCGCCGCTCATTATAACCTCGCTTATCTTTACTTGAAAAAAGACAGTCCGCAGAAGGCGGTCGATGAAATAAAAAAAGCGTGCGAAATTGAGCCTAAAAATGTGATCTATCAGAAGTATTATAAAAAAGTCGCATCTATTGCCGGTACCTCGGCGCCTGAGGTATCGGAACAGCCTCAACAGACTCCGGCTGAACAGGCAGAAGACGGCATATTCTCAGGATCGAAAAAAGACGAGGAGAATATATTTAAAGCCGGCGTTGATGCTTTTGAGAAGAAAAAATACGAACAGGCTCTCTCTAATTTTGAGAAAGTCCGTAAAATGAACTCGAAAAACGAAGAAGCTTCAAAATATATAGCTAAAATTAATGATATATTAAAAAGTAAAAAGCAAATAAGGGACCTTTTTGAGAGCGCTGATAAATTATGCAAAAAAAATAAATGGAACGAGGCTATAACTTATCTTGAAAAGGCGAAAAATAATCCTAATATAAAACAGGATCCCAATTATCTTGACGTTTTAAAAACTTTATCCGACGCTTATATGCGTATAAACGAATATGATAAGGCTTTTGCGATATACGAAGAGCTTAAAACTCAAAATTCGAACCTTTTTTTCGTAAACTATAACATGGCGCAGATTTATCTTTACCGCGGGCAGTATGATTTGGCCGAAGAGGCGCTGAATAAAGCCGCTAATGCAGACGGGGCCTCGGTCGAACAGATAAAACGCGCGCGTGAAATACAGTCGGATTTAAAGTGGCAGAAAAATAAAATTTTTGTTTATGGCGTCGGTTTTATGTTTGCAGCGGCTTTTGCGGGTGCGCTCGGCGTTTTCTACTCTCCGATGGCACGCAAAAAAAGGCTTATTCAAAAAATCGAGGAACTGCGCAACTCTTCTGATTGGAACTCGATATTTAAAATTTCTTCCAGCCTTCCTAATTTTAATTATACTATCCAGGAGAATGTAAAAATAAACATTACAACTGCGATGGCATGCTATAATATGGAAAAATATGACGACGGTATCAGATATGCCAAGAAAGCTCTTAATTACGATGCCGGTCTGACTGCTGCCAATGAATTGCTCGCTAAATGCTACTTAAAGAAAAAAATAGTTTCCGACGAGGCGATTTTCCAATACAAGAAACTTTTAAAAAATGATCCAAATAACACTGAAGTTTTAAAATTAATTTCAGAATATTATATAAAACTTTCAAAAAATACCGATAAGTTTGTTAAGAAAGAAAGTCTTACCGACGAGATTATCGACGCGCTGAAAATATACGCGTCACGCGAGCCGCAAAATCGTGAATTAGCAATATTTACGGCTAATTTATTAAGGCAGCGCAAGGATACTTCGCAGATGGCGGTTTCGATTTATGAAAATTCGCTTTCTTATGAAGAAAATGTTAAGGTAAGAGATGTGCTTGCCAAGGCGTATTATGAAGCTAAAAATTATGATAAAGCTATTGCCGAATGCAATCTGATATTTAAAGAAAATGTCGAAAACACACAGACGCACAGAGTATTTATTGATTCGCACATGGCGCTTGGCAGATATAACGACCTTTGCATCGAATATGAAAAATTGGCTCTTTTATATCCTAACTCAGCCGATATCGAAAGAAGGCTGAATGAACTTAAAAAACAGACTATGGTAATCGGCGGAACAAGCGGCGATAAACAGGGTTCCGACGGCGAAAATCAGAGTCAGACGGCCGAGGGACAAAGCGCGGCGCCAGCCTTAAAACAGCAGTCTGTAGCGGCTTCAAGTACTGATTATGAAAAATGTTTCGAGCGCGGCTGTAAATTTATCGAGTCTAAAGACTATAACAACGCCATTTCTGAATTTAAGCTCGCTTCTAAAGGCTCTGTTCCTATGCGGAACGAAAGCAACAAAAAACTCGTTCTCTGTTACATAAAGAAGGGGCTGCTGGATATGGCTTATGAACAGTATAAGCTTGTTAAGTATGACCAGGAAATAATGCCTGACGAAGTTAAGGAATTAACTTATGATATGGGTCGCGCTTTTGAGGAGAAAGGAAAATTCAAGGAAGCGCTTGAAATTTATAACTTGATATGTAAAGTGGATATTGGATATAAGGATGTTTTTGATAAATTTGAAGAATTACATTCATACGTTTCTAAATTTAATTAATGGTGCTATATGGCGTTTGCGTTTATTAACGCAAGCGCTGGCGCTTTTTTATCGAAAAATGCCGTTTCCTGATTTTTCTAATTTAATACCTTCTGCCTTAACTTCAATCATTTGTATTACCATGTCTTTGTCCTTTTTTATTCACAGCTTGCCGTGCGCTGCCGCAGAGTCAGTATGCCGCAGCTTTAACGGTTTTATTTATGACATCCGCACGTTAGACCCTGTCGAAGATGCCGATATATCGTTATCTTGCGCCGGTTCGGCCGAGAGGTATGAGGCAAAATCGGCTGGTGACGGTAAATTCGAAATATTTGACGTTCCGTATGGTCTTTACAAAATAAGCGTATCTAAAGCCGGATATAAGACAGATTCTTTAAAGACAAACATCAATAAAACATATATGCGCTATGATACAAGCATAGAATCCGAAAGGGATTCAGAAAATAAAGCAATTTCGCCTGACGATGTTTCGGCAAACACCGGACGTAACGGAAGGCCGACGGCAGGCGCAGGCGCCATAAAAATCGACGGGGAAACTGAATTTGCTCCGAAAAATAATCTTTACGGAGTGACAGGGCTTATCGAATTGCCGGATTGTCTTGTTACGCCGGAAGGGCATTACAGGATCGGCTATGGCGTTATGCGTTCGAGAAGGACAAAATCGATCGGCGGCAGCTATAAGGAATCTAATTATTCGGTGAATTTCGGCTACGGCCTGACTGAAAATCTTGAAGTTTCAGTATTCGCGCTTCAGAGTTTCTCAAGCACGCAATCGGCTCAGTTCATACCGGCTCAGGGCTCGACTCCAGCTGCAGTGCTGCCGCCGTTTTTTACCGATAAGGCAGGTTTTTCTATTAAATATTCAAACTCAGCCCGCTATCGTGATGGCTTAAAATATCCGTATGCTTTTGTTTTCACTAACACTAATGACGGCACGACC
>Ga0116193_1003659_pt1 | contig 10993 bp, 8 predicted proteins | sample AD_UKC115_MetaG_FD_89892 | JGI IMG/M metagenome (GOLD analysis project Ga0116193, IMG submission 89892) | Active sludge microbial communities of municipal wastewater-treating anaerobic digesters from Hong Kong - AD_UKC115_MetaG | ecosystem: Engineered > Bioreactor > Anaerobic > Digestate | place...
GCCATCGCTTGGTGATGGGCGTCAGATTGCCCACCGAAAGACAAGCACCAGCTTTCCGCTGAGCAACCGGCAGCAGCGCATCAGATATCTGCAGCGCCTTCATCAGATCGTAATTGGGGTTCTTCCCTCGTTCCTTGTTCTGACTGCTGACGAAAAGTCTGGATTCAATCGAATCGTCAGCCTGTTTGGATTTTCCATCCAACGAAATCATCTTCTGCGGATCGAGCGGATTTTTTTCCAGCATCTGCACACCCAGCGCTGTGCGTATCGCCCCTTTGATCGAGGAACCCGGTATATACGGACAGTCGTAAACATCCTTGATGCATTCCTGCAATCGTCCATCCGCCTTTTGAGTCCGGACAGAACCAGGCAGGACATAGCGAAAAAAAACCGGATTTTTAAAATCAGCCTGACTTAACATTTGATCCGGCCTTTGCATCGGATCCTTTGGATCGAATTTTTCCTCCAAAATTTTTTCCACATTGAATCGGCCAGTTTGCTTCTCAGAGGAAGTAAAATCAAATCCCTGCCGTAATTCGGTTCCGCTGCCGATAAACAGGGGCGATAACGTGCGAATTTTTAATCGATAGTTCGGCATATTACATCTCCTGATTCCAGGCGGGGACTCCGACTGCAGCGGCAAATCCGTTTCGCCAGACTGCATGACCGATCGGCTGCACCCCCTCATAATCCGGCTGCACATCCACCAGCAATCCATTCAGCCGCTTGGAAGTAGTTCCCAGAACTGCCCCTTCACGAATCATGTGGACTGTGCGGCGTCTTTGCGCAGCATTCCCAGGGGAATACAACCAGCCTCCGACCAGATCAATCGTATAACTGCTGCAACCAGCCATCAGCCCGATCATTTCATCGGCAGCCGGAATATAGTGGCTTAAGGTCATCCAGTTGCCATCACCGGGATCCGGCAGTTCGAGTGATGTGTCCAATTTTTTGATTTTGCATTGGCCAAATCCGGCATTGCGTTCACCGCCCAGCCCGTTTTCTGCCAGCGTTTCCAATGCGATGGAAAACAGATCGTCGAAATCCTTATTCACTGATAAACGCTGGACACCAAACCAGAGTCCGCAGCCGTCAAAGAACTGCGTTTGTCCGCAGAAGAAGAGCGTTGAAGCGTTCGTCTCCCGGTTCAGTGTCACGCGAGGCCGTTTCTCCTTTTTCCAGATGGAATCATTTTCCAGGACAGCCTTCGGCAGCTCGGAAACCTCTTCCGCAGAAAGCAACGCTTTCTGATCGAGGATTTTTATGCCGGGCAGTCCGACGATGGTCCATAAGGATTCACCGTTCAGCATCCGCCGGAATACTTTTTCCGATACCAGGGATATTTTTTTCATGTTTTTGAATGAGACAGCAACATCATGAGGACCGTTTTTTGGAAAGTGACACATCGGTGTCGGGAAAAAACGGACATTGCCGGCACGCGGAAAAGCGGATGTCAGAATCAGCGGCGGCTGGTTTGTCTGAAAAGGAGCCAGCCAGGCATTCGTCTTTTCTGCGCCCGCCACGGAGAAAGCACAGGCAGTCAGCGCTGCAAACAGACTGTCGGACGAGAAGATGAAATCGCTCTCCTCAATCCCCATCCCCTGTTTGCCGAAATGGAAAGACCGCCCGTCAATATGATAGATTTCCCATTGCATCGGTTACCCTCCTGCAGTCAGCAGCTTGTTTTTGATTTCCTTGATGACCGAATCAAATTTTTCCTCAAATTCTTTCAGAGTCTGAAAGGTTCCGATACTATTTTCTGTACTGTAGGTTTGTGAACTGCGGAGACTGACCTTCAAATTTTGGAATCGGATTTTACCATTCCCGCGCGAACCACCGCCGCCCAGATAATCATCCTCCACCAACTGCAGGCAATCGCGCAGATCTTTCAGAGAATCGATGTCGCGCGGCTGGAAAATGGAAAGCACCAGCTCGCAAGGCCCAAAGACGGCACCGGCTGGGACACGTTCCAGATTCCGCGGGGAGGCCATACTGGTTACACGATCAATGGCGACTTCGGCTTTCATTTCGGTAAATTGCTGATCCGTGTGCGCTTTGGTGAGCTGATCAATCGTTTCCTGTGTCATCCGGACATCCCGCACCAGCAGCAGTGTCGGAGTACCACCCTGATCACTGGCAGGCAGCCCGAATAATCGGCAAACCTTGCAGGGATCATTTTGTTTCCCATCTTTGCAGATGTGAATTTTTGCTTTCCCAACGGGTTGGTTTTGCGGGCTGTTTTCTTTCCGCTCCAGTTGGGAGCGCATTTTCCCGCGCAAGCTGGATCCGGGGATATAGGGTTCCTGGGTCAACAAATCACGAACCACCGGATTATCAACACCGCCGATCTCCAGAATACCGCCCATTCCGCCGATATGCAGTCCGGTTAACGCTTCAATATCACAACGAATAAAAATTCGTCCGATCAGTTTAATATCTCCCATCCTATCCTCCGTTGATTATTTTCCACCATATTTGCGTTGGTAAGCTAAAATTGCCTCAAAAAATTCCATAAAGCGTTTAAAAGCCAGATTGAAAGTATCACTTGAAGCTTTCTGTGTCTGATCTATCGCTTCATTCAATACTTGAACCAGATAGGTTACTTTATCTTCCCGTGCTTTCTGGTATTCCATTTTCGGTTTCAATAAAGTCAGGCGGCGTCTGGCTGCATCAACAGAACTCTTCTTCCATTCCAGTTCGATCAACCGCGCTTCGCTGAAAATATTGCGGATTTGGCTCCTGGTCATGCCATCATGAAACAACCGTTCTCCGATTGAATCGGCAAAATCGACCAGAATTTTACCGTCCGCATCCGCAGTAATGATTTGGTGTATTTTCCCTTTTTCATCCGCGGATAATTCTCGATTACTGTTCGAATTCCTGTTTTGGTTTGGCGGGTATTGTGCCATATTTCTGTCTCCTTTTCCATATGGATCGTTATCGTTTCGCAATTCGAAATAGAAGAGAGATTAATTATTGTTGTAATGTTTTTGCGCTCCGCGCAAAAACATTACAACAACATTTTTTCTCTTTTTTCACAATAGGCTTTTCGAAATTTCGAATTACTGGTTCTCATTACGCAGTTCCAACTGTGCCCAGCGAGCTGCTTTTGCCCAGGTATACAGATTTGCATAATAAGTTTTTCGAATCTCTTCCTGAATTGCCTGGATTTCGTTGAAAATTTCCAGATCTTTTTTATACCGTTCACGCATGCGTGTTAATTGATATTCTCCGAGCCACAACCATCGTCCATATTTTCGTGTCCCGGCATTTTTCTTCTGTTCATCAAGCTGCTGCAGCGTCTGCAGCAGACTCCTCGGACCGCCTCTATCATCCAGATCCACCAATCGGTTTTTCAAGCGTTCCATTTCCGGAAACTCGTTCCATTTCCAGGCTTCATCCAGAAACGTGAAAGCATCTTTCCCGAGCTGCTGTTTTGCCTTCTCCAGCGCTTCTCCTGCGTCATCCGCAGCTTGAATGATCGGATATTTGCCATGGATGAATGTCATCCCCCCGCTGATGTGAAAAGCCGGGTTGTTGCAGGTATAGTCGGAAAAATCGCTGCGGATTCGCTGTGCCAGGCTCGGTATAACCTGCCATGGACCGATCAGGAACAAATCATCTCCGCCAGAATAAACCGAATAAATGCTGTCTCCGCTTTCCTGACATATTGTCTTCAGATAACCTTCAAAAAACAGGGAAAGCTGAAAACTGAGCGCTGACAAACGAGACAATGTGGCGATATTCCGGTTTCCTGTTCCAAAACCCTCTTTAAATATTTTTCCCATGTCATCCACATCCATGCGCAGGACCCCCAGCCGCTTGATCCCGACAGTCTGATTCTGTTGAATTTCATCAAAAGGAATCGGTGCGCCGCTGTGTGTTTCTTTTGGAATGATATTGACCAGATCATGACGCCATGAAACAGAAGGCAGTTTGCTCAACTTTGTTTTGAACATTGGACAATTTTCATCGATAATCCAGGTCACTTCCCTTCTTTCCAGTGAGATGTGATGCGAATCGCCAACGGTTTCTCCATTTTGATCCAACAGCGCAAATCCCATACCAAATTCTGCCAGCGCATCACAAAAGCTTCCTGCTGTGTGTTCCTCCGGTTCACCATAAAAGAATCGAATTGCATGAGCATGCGGCAATTTTGAACCCAAATCTTCTGCCAGAGAGTTGCAAAACTGGCAAATTCTTTTTTGATCTGTGTCAGCATCTATTTCTTCGCCTTCGATGATTCTGACATCGCTTTTTTCTACACCGCACACCGAACAGAGATGCTCCTGATTCCCGCCATGTGCTTCTGGCTGAAACAACACTTCATACATCGATTCTCCCAATTCCAGATAACGGCGCTGTTTCTGCAATGCCATGGTTTTCTGCAGCTGGTCCCAATAGTTGGAAAAACTGCCTCTCTGGAAACCCTCCAGCGGAATTTCAGTAAAACCCAGGGAAAGATAAAGCGCCAGTTGATGATGTCGGTATATTTTTTGGGTTATCTTGCGCTGAATGTCGTGTAAAGCTGCCTTCGAAGTGACCGGTGCGAGCAGATAAAAATGTCCTCCACCGGAATAAATCACATTGGTATAGGGAATTTCCAACTCGTTCAGCACAAATCGCAGTACAGCTTCAGTCAGCAACTGCAAATAGAAAGATCGTCCGCGAAGAGATTTGGCTGCCATATTCCAGGGAACTGTATAAATAAAATTCTGAATGCCCGAGATGTCACCACCAACCAGCAATGCTGTCGGTTCCTTTAATATTTTCTTGTGTGTATCAGATAAAGCAGCAGGGTTCTGAAAACAAATTCGAAAAGCTTCCTCAATCGCAAATAACTGCTGTTCATTTTTTTCTTTCAGGCAGACCGCAATCGCAGCCGTAGATCGGGAATGATCATAAAAAGACACATCGGCAAGGCTGGTTTGTCCGGTTGCTGGCACAGACCAGGTATTCTGTTGGTAAGAAGACAGTAATTTTTCTAAATCGGTTTCCGGATCACCGGTAAATCCCTGGAGTGTTTTTTTCAATGCCTCTGATAAAGCTGCATAGGATTTTTTGGAATCAGTTTCGATTTTACTTCCGGGAAAAATTGCATTTTTGGTTAATGCGATTGATGTGAGCGGAAGATAATGCTTTGGGGTTTCTTTTGGGGACTGATCAGATCCTATTCGATCGAAAATCGAAAGCATCAGCATGCCATTCTGTTGAGCATCCATGTTTTGTTTCGTCTCAGTTTCTCCGGCGCACAATAACGATGCGGTTTTCACCAGTTGGAAAATCTGTTTTTGGTCATCCGAAAGTTTTTCTTTTGTCTGACATCCGGAGATCAATTGAGCGACAGGATACAGTGGGTGGTTGGAGTCAATTTCGTCCGCAAATTGTTTCGTCCAGGCAATATAAGACGGTTGCTCATCCAATTTTCCATGGTCCGAATTGGAATGGGAAACAGGTTGAGACCGTTCCAACAAGATACCAATTTTTTGAAAGAGGCTGGCAAAGGCAGCTTCAACTGAAGAAATTTCCATAGGTCTCCTTTATTTCAATGCATCATGATCGCAAATATTATTTCAAAAAATTGACCATTCTTTCGAATAAAAAGGGATAAATTGTTGTCAAGTTGTATCGGCGCTACGTGCAAAACGACACAACAACAAATAATCCTTATCAAATTACAAATTACCAGATTACGAATCAACATTGGAGCAGTTTTTTTCGTTCTATAACGATTTTCGTTATTTTATGATAAGAGAAAATAACTATCTCGGTTCTTTGTAATAATCCAGTCATGCAAATGGGAATTTTTTTATTTTTCCTTTTGCAAAGCAAGTTTAAGGAAAGTTTTGTCAATGTTATCAACATAGAACAATCATATTCTGCTTACAATCCCATGTCAATATTTTAGACTTGAGGGGGGACGACTTGCTGCTTTCTATCAGCAATAAAGATGATGAATGTCCTTTTTTGTTTGCAGCAAAACAATGAATTCATTTTAGTTGATTGAAGAAATCATGTAATAGCGAAAGTTGCAGGGATTCATGATGTCAGGGAACAAAGGTTGCATTCATTACCATAAAAACATCTTTTTCCTTCTCCCTGACAGGGAGAAGGTCAGGATGAGGATCTTACTACCCGCGAAAGAGCATCTCCTGGCAACGGCGTGTGGAAAAACACACCCCCGCATTTCAAATTGTCCATCGATGGCATCCGTATGGGGCGACCGGCCGGTCGCCCGTACATTGTACGAATCGATTTATTTCATTTTGATAAAAATGGAGCCGGTGCGCCGCATATAATCCTTGTACTTATTGCCGAAGGTATCGAGCATCATTTTCTCTTCCCCTCGCACACGCAGCCGATAAAACGGGATAAACAGCAGCAAACCCAGCGGTCCGGCCAGCCAGTTCTGCAGCAGCAATAGCTGTGCCAGACACCACACCCACTGGCTGGCGTACATCGGATGGCGGATATAACGATAAATGCCGGTGGTGACCATCGTATGCCCTTTGTAAATCTCCTGGTAAGGAGACCAGTTCTTTTTCAGATCGACATGAGCACGTCCAAAAATGATCACGGCACACACCATCAGGTAAACACCCACACCCCCCATCCAGCCAGGCAGATGATAATCGGCAAAATCCAGCCAGTCTGTTACCGAATAAACCACCGGCAAATATAGCATACCCAACGCCAGGAACTGGAGCATTACTTTTTCCTGCCATGTACTGCGCTGTTCAACCTTAGGCGTGTTCCGCCAATGTTTCCGTAAAGGCCAGCGTATCATTACTTCCATCAGCATTCCCACCCAATAGACAATCTCCAACAATCCCATCGTGTTTTTCCTTTTTTATCCGTTGTTCTTTCTGTATATCAAGTTAAGCAGTGGTGTTAAAAATATCCAGCAATGCCCGATACATCGATTCAACCGGCGCTTCCAGTCCCGTCCACAATGTAAAACCGATCGCACCTTGATAGACCAGCATCCCTAAACCACTGATAATTGTTGCGCCATGTTTTTCGGCTTCCGTCAAAAAGAGTGTCTTGGGTGTTGGAATCACATCACAGACCACCATTCCAGCCCGCAGTGAATCGTAAACGATTTCCGGTTTCTGATGCACATTCGGATACAATCCAATGGAAGTCGCATTGATCAGAATATCGGCATCCTCCGGTATTTCAAAGGAATCCGTCCAGGGAATATAATCCGCCGACGTCGGTGTTTTCTCATTCAGTAAATTGCACAGGGTCTTGCCGCGATCGTCTGATCGGTTGACGATGCTGATCTGCCTGGCGCCTGCCAAAGCCAGTTCCACCGTGATGGCGCGTGCGGCGCCACCCGCTCCAAGGACAACAACTCTGGTCCCCTTTGGATCCACTTTGGCATCCTGCACCAGCGCTCTCATGAATCCTTTTCCATCCGTGTTTTCTCCGATGAGCCGATCATCTTTTCGTACAACCGTGTTGACCGCTCCCATCAATGCTGCGTCCGGTTTTACTACATCCAGATATTTCAGAACCGCGACCTTATGCGGAATCGTCAGATTGATCCCGCGCATCTGAAATGCTCGCAGCCCTTGCATCGCAGCGCCCAGATCTTCCGGCAATACTTCAATCGTCAGATAACGCCAATTTAAGTTCAGTGCCTGAAAAGCTGCTTCCTGCATAACAACTGTCGGATTCTCGGCAACCGGATGTCCGAACACTCCCACAAGTTCCGCTTTGTAATTTGGATTTACCATTGTGAATTTCTCCTTCGATGTTTCCCATTCGAATTCTTTATTATTATCATCAAATAACATTCCATTTTTGCTACACACCACAATCAATTATTATAAATTTCATTAATGCTACTTACACATCCAGTAATTCCTACGAAAATTGAATTCAATTTTCATTATCGGATGTGGAAATTCTTTCTTCTGTTGTTCGAAATATGGATTGATTTTTCGAATAAATTAAGAACATTTGTTGTTCTTATGGTTCTACGCGAACCGCAAAGCCATAAGAACAACAATGAATTTTTTCATATTTCGAATACCTGTTTCACAACCATTCCCACGGTGCAGCTTCGAAATTTAAATGTCAAAACCTTACCAAATACCGGGGAATAACCGATAAGGAACTTTTCGGGCATAGTCCCGATATCCTTTCAATTCATTTTGAAGCGTACGATCCTCAAGGCTGGTGCGAATCACCAGAATCGTAAAGATGATGAAAGCCGGGATCAATGCCCAAAGGGAATTCAATAGAAAAGGCGTCAAGAAATAGGATATACCAGCGCCAGTATATCCCGGATGGCGAATAAATTTATAGGGGCCATCGGAGATCACATGATGACCGCGATCTGTCTGGATGCGTACAACTCCAGAGAAGAAAGTGTTGACGATTAATGCCCATGAAGAGAATGCAATTGCTGCAATCATCAGTACCAATGCAATTACATTGACCGACAAACTGAATGCTTGTGTCCAGTGAAAACGGGCATCCAGGCCTGCAGTGATCGGAATCAGAGCGAATCCAAAAGCAGTCAGTGGAGACAATATTTTATCCCATGATTTTGTGTCTTTCTGGTTAAAATAATTCGATCGCTCCTTAATGATGCCGGGATTTCTCCGCTCTGCAACCACACGGCTGACAACAAACGCCAAAATTTGAACGATGGCATACAACCAGGCTTGCCACCAATTTCGTCGGCCGGAAAGAATCAACGGCGAAAACAGCAAAAACAGTACGATTGCAACCATAACGACAACCAGCAGACCAGGATTTTTCTTTGGGATTGAATTCATTTGATCCTCCAAGCCAGATATTGGAAATTCTCCATGTCCGAATCGGCATTCTCAGTATCGATAGCTATAAAAAATGAAATACTGGCTTTTAATCACTCTATCATAATAGTGGGAACTGTTGCTGTTTATTTTTTCCAACGCTGCAATGATATTTTACTCGCATATCAGCAGTAATAATTCGAAATTTGAAAAAAAAATATTGTTGGTGTAAAGTTTTTACGCGGAGTGCAAAAACATCACACCAACAAACAATCCTCTACATATTTCGATTTTCTATGCATAAATAAAAAATGTGTTTCTGTCTTCTATAGTATCAAAAAGGCAGAAACACGATTGAACCATTCTCATTGCACCTGCAGCGCAGGAATTTTCGAGGAAAGTTGATCTTTTCGAGAATTTACTTCATCAAAACGAATCACTTTTTACTTTTTTGCATCGATGAAATTCATCTCCCAAGCTCCGGAACCGTAAATCTGGAAAATGCGGAATTTATTGTCGATTAAAGATTTTCCTTTGTAAGGTCCAGCTTGATAATAAACCTGTTTGTAACCGGAATAACCTTTCACATCTTCGGAATACTGATACAGTTCAAAATAATCATCTTCATCATAGGACATTTGAAGGATTCGTCCCGGATTTTCAACAAAGACCACAGAAGTTCCCTCTCCTTTAACAGCTACTGGCGCTGTATACACTTCAGCATCCAGAGGCAGAAAAGTCAATGTAAAATCACCAGGATAAGAGACTTCCAGATAGTCGATCTGTTCAATTTCGTTGCCGCCATAGTAAAAACTTCCCTGGTAAGTACAATAGCGATTGAATACATCCAGGACTTCATTATCAGCACCATAAAGCGTAATTTTCATATAGGCATACTCATCTTCACATGGTACCTCAAAATCAATGATCGGATAATCTTCAGCCATGATCGGACCAACCAATACATCGTCACCGGAGCCGGTGAAGACGATCGGTTCTAATGCAGCACCGGCAGTCTCTTCTTCAACTGCTGGTTCCGCCTGAGGTGCGATACTGAATGCCATTGAAAAAATGGCTGCAAATATAAGCAGAAAAATAATTTTTTTCATGTCGGTCTCCTATTCACTTTTTTTCACTTCGATCGTCTAAATGAAACAGGGATGGAAGATTTTGTTACAAATCTCTCTCGTTATTAATGAGTATACAGAAATGAATTCGTCTATACAAGAGCGATTTTTCATTAATTTCGTGTAAGATTTTTTGAATAAGGAATCGATTGATGTAACTCATATCACAATACATTGAAATCATCTTCTTTTACATCATTAAACAGGATTTCCAAATTTATAAACAATTCATAGTTGCATTTATGGTTTTACCAAAAGCATAGAATTTTAAGTTCAACAAGTTTTCTTAATTGATTTGAAAAAGAAATCGACATTTCGAATTAATGATCTTTAAAGAAAAAAGATTTGACCTCATTTAAGCGAGGTCAAATCTTGATTAGGTTGAAATTATTGAAAATAATTCTATGTTTAGCTTGTTTTACCCTTACGTGTTTGAATCAAGGAAAAAATAAAGACAAAAGAAAACGCCATCGTGTAAGCACACAACATAATCAAGGAAAAGTAATTTTTGTTGCGAATACTGATGATAATACAGATCAAGCCTAAACAAATCAGAATCAGTTCCAGCAGCCAGGAGAAATCCAAGGAAACCTGATACTTGCTTTTCTTCCTGTCACCATCATTATGAATATCGGCATACTTCGGTGTTCTGGTAAATTCCCAAACTCTGTTTGTCAATAAAGCTTTGCCCGCTTCAATTGAGTTGCTGGCGCAAATTCCGAAGCCAAGGAAAAAAGCAAAAATCATACTGATCAAATTTTGTCGGATGGATAAATTTTGAGATTTCAGAGCTACCATCATGGATATCCATGGGGCAATGCTGCACAGAATGATTGCAATCGTCAGAATTGACCCGCCCAGCAAGCTGATAATCCTTTCCGCTCCATCCAACTCCAATGTTGCATTGACACTTTGCAGCGTAACTGTATTAACATCCATTATGGAAGTGATGCAGATCAATAAAAATGAAGCCAGCATTAACGGATGCAGCATATAACCGGTCAGATGAATGAAAGTTTGTAAATGTTGTTTGAAATTCAGGCCTTTATTGCGCATCAAACCAGCAAGTAATTTTTTCGCAACGCGTAAAGATCC
>Ga0116193_1003660_pt1 | contig 10993 bp, 8 predicted proteins | sample AD_UKC115_MetaG_FD_89892 | JGI IMG/M metagenome (GOLD analysis project Ga0116193, IMG submission 89892) | Active sludge microbial communities of municipal wastewater-treating anaerobic digesters from Hong Kong - AD_UKC115_MetaG | ecosystem: Engineered > Bioreactor > Anaerobic > Digestate | place...
CTCTTTTTGGCCCAATGCTCCAATATATAACACTGATAGCACATTTTTTTACTTCCCCAATACGGATAAACTAACCGCAGCAGCCTGTCAAGTTATGGCACAGAAATTGCTATTTTATTAGTTGGGTTTTAGTTGTGAGGAAGCGGTCGGTGGGTTGAGAGGGTCAATATTGTAGGAATGGAGGATAAGTCGTGGCAGAATTTAGAGAGCAGTTTATAACTGTAAATGACGTCAAACTGCACGTGGTAGAAGCTGGGCCCCAGGACGGGGAAGTAGTTCTTTTCCTGCATGGGTATCCCGAATTCTGGTACAGCTGGCGTAAGCAGCTCAATTTCTTTGCCGACAAAGGTTATCGCGCCATTGCCCCGGACCAAAGAGGTTATAACCTGAGTGACAAACCGGAGGGTATCGATGCTTACCAATTGGATAAATTGGCTGGAGATATAGCTGGCCTCATTGATGCACTGGGAGTTGACCAGGTAAACCTGGTCGGTCACGACTGGGGGTCTCTGGTTACCTGGTGGACGGCCACCCGTTATCCGGAAAAACTCAAGACTATAACCACTATTAATGCCCCCCATCCCTACGTCATGCTGGATAACCTGGAATCAAGCGTAGGACAGTTGCTGAAGAGTTGGTATGCCCTGTTCTACCAGATCCCCGGTGTACCCGAACAGGTTATGTCCAAAGACAACTTTGCCCGCTTAAAAGCCAGCCTGCTTGGAAGCATTCCCGGTTCGTTTACCGATGAGGATTTAACCAAACATGTGGAAGCCTGGAGTCAACCGGGTGCACTTACCAACATGGTAAACTGGTACCGCGCCCTGATACAGCGCCGTCCGGAACGCATCCCCTACCTGAAGATACCAGCCCCCGCACTGGTCATCTGGGGTGTACATGACATTTACCTGGGGCAGGAGATGGCATCCCGGAATGCCGATCTCTGTATGGACTGCCGGATAGTATATTTCGAGAATAATACTCACTGGGTAGTGGATGAGGAACCTGATGCCATTAACCAGCTTATCCTGGGACACATTATCCGTTAGGAAGCAAACGAGGGCTATTTTGTCCTGCCACTGGGGGAATACGAGCTTAAGTAAAAAACACCAAGACCCTTCCCTGCTCCGATCGTTTCATTGGCTGACTTAAGCTCGTGGCCCCCCGTATCAATAAAGCCACCGCACCTGCAGTAATACTCACCCCTCAACGAACACGAGCATGTACCCAGAGAATACCACTTGGCCCCACCGACCCTGGACCCGCACTTGCTGGTACGCAAATTGACAAAGGAGAAAGGCAACAGCTATAATCAAAGAAACGATCCCATAAGGAGGCAAGTCTTTTCTATGAAGGACTTGATATGTGATGAGTTCCAAAATGTTGTTGGCGACCTCCTCATTCGTCATCGCAGTGTTTTAGATATCCTCTCCAAACTCTCCGAGTCCAGCTGCCGGATAAACCGGGCGGTTACCAAATCGGTGACCGGCTGTGGTTGTCTTACCATTCAGGCCAGCAAAATCCAAGTTCCTGATAATATCGATTCCTTTGAAGATCTCAAGAAGTTTCTGGACAGTCACATCCAGGGTGAACTTTGCCCTAATTGTGAAGAAGTTATTACCACTGAATTGGGCAAGCTGCTCTTTTACGCGGCTGCACTCTGCAATACTCTGGACATTAGTCTCTACGATGTTTTCATCAAAGAATATAAAAAAGCCTCTACTCTGGGCATTTTCAATATGACCTGAACCGAAAAAAATAAGACCGCTCCCCGGAGGGGGCGGTTTTATTTTCGGCAGCTTTTTGTTTCCCTGTGCCTGGCTCTTTTTATACCATGTACTCCAGCAGCAGCTGCTCCTGCATGCGCTTAAGACCATTCTTGATGGATCGGGCCCGGACTTCGCCGATGCCTTCCACTTCATCCAGTTCCTCAATAGTAGCCCTCATGATATGGGTTAAAAGGCCGAAGCGCTCTACCAGGTTGTCAATGATAGATACCGGGATACGGGGCAATTTCTGCAGCATCCGGTATCCCCGGGCCGATACCTGTTGTTCCAGGTGGCTGGTAGAGGTCCCCAGTGAGAGATTCCGGGCAATGAAAACCGAATCAGAAATATCCTCCTCAAAAGCCCGGCGCATAGTATTCAAGAGTTCCTGGGGAGACTTGTCAACGGCGTTGGAGTAGTCCTGAATGATAAGCAAGGCTTCCTCTTCCACGTTGGACACCATTTCATCCATTTGCATTTTGACCAGACGTCCTTCGCTGCCCAGTTCGGCAATATAATGTTCGATTTCAGCGGCAATATTTAGTACTTTGATACTGCGGCGCAGAACTTCACATACCTCGGAAACGGTTACCATGTCCTCGAACTCCAGCCCCCCCAGACGTTGCAATTCCCTTAACATAACCGTTCGGTACTTCTCCAGGGTTTGCAGAGCCTGGTTGGCGCGGACCAACACTGAAGCCAGGTCGCGCAAACGGTAAGTGATATTACCCTGGTACAGGGTGACAACTTTGCGCCGCTGAGAAATGGCGATGACCAGTTCCCCGGTCTGTCTGGCCACCCGTTCAGCGGTACGATGTCTAATCCCGGTTTCATTTGAATGTATGTGGGGGTCCGGGTCCAGCTGGGCATTGGCTACTACAATCCGCGAGGCATCTCCATTGGTGATGATAGCTCCGTCCATTTTGGCCAGTTCATAAAGGCGCGCGGGAGTAAAGTCAGCATCAATATGGAACCCCCCGCTTACAATAGCCATCAGCTCCGGTGAATCACCAACTACGATTAGTCCACCGGTATTAGCGTGCAGCACGTTCTCAATTCCTACCCGAAACAAGGTTCCGGGAGCTAACTTTTGCAGGGACTTCCTGAACTTTTCCAGAAAAGCATCTTCCACCCGTTTACCCCTCCATACACCAGTCTATCAATGCAGTGATACCGCTTACACCGACCGTCTCGACATCCACCGGATAGGCTGCCCGGGATGTCCCGCCGGGAATTACCACCTGGTGGTAGCCCATTTTCTCTACTTCTTTCAGGCGCTGGTCCAAAAAAGGCACCGCCCGGATCTGCCCGGAAAGGCTTAACTCACCAATAAACACCACATCGCGGGGTAAAACTCGCTCCCGGTAGCTGGAGGCAATAGCAGCCGCAATGGCCAGATCGGCAGCCGGGTCCTTAAGGAATACCCCCCCGGTTACCTTTAGATATACATCACAGCCTGCCATTTCATAACCACAGTGCTTTTCCAGTACCGCAATGATCAAAGCCAGCCGGTTCTGATCAATACCGGAAGCCATCCTGCGGCCGTAACCGGGACCCGCCTGTGTCACCAGGGCCTGAACTTCTATAAGCAAGGGACGAGTACCTTCAAAGGTTGCCGCTGCGGCTGTACCAGTTGTTGCTACTGCCGGAGAACTTAAGAAAACATAAGAAGGGTCAACCACTTCGAGAAGACCACCGGTGCTCATCTCCATCAGCCCGATCTCGTCGGTGGAACCAAAGCGGTTTTTGATTCCCCGCAGCAGCCGCAGGGCCAGATTCTTGTCTCCTTCAAAATAGATGACCGCGTCCACCATATGTTCTAAAACCCGAGGTCCTGCCAGGACTCCTTCCTTGGTTACATGGCCTACCAGGAAAACGGCTACGTCGCGGCTTTTGGCTAAATCGGTAACCTGGGCAGTAGAGGCCCTTAGCTGGGCTACGCTGCCCGGGATGGAGCTCACCTGGGGAGAGTATACCGTCTGTATGGAATCAATGATGACCAGGGAGGGCTTTAGTTTATCCATGATTCCCTCCAAGGCGCTGATATTCTGCTCGTCCAGGAGGTAAATTCCGGGATTATGAATACCCAGACGCAAAGAACGCAACCGCACCTGTTTTAATGATTCTTCCCCGCAAAGGTACAGCACCGGGTTTTCCGGAGCAGCTACGTGGTCGGCAACCTGCAGCAGCAAGGTGGACTTGCCGATCCCCGGGTCTCCTCCCAGGAGGATTACCGAACCAGGAACGATACCACCGCCCAAGACCCGATCCAGTTCGCCGACTCCACTGGTGAAGCGGGAAATTTTCTCGTCAGGAATATCGGTCAAGGGAACCGCGGTGCTGGCTTTCCCCTCGGCGACATGCTCCCCTGCCGTTTCCTCCACCAGGGTATTCCAGGATAGGCACCCCGGGCACCGCCCTAACCATTTGGCACTTTCGTAGCCACATTCATAACACACGAATTTGTTTAAGTTTTTTCCCATTTGCTCCCCTTTTATTGAGGTCGGGCTAAAAAGAACCTTTTAGCGTCATGTTCTAAGCGGTCGGGACTAGGGCGTAGTGTTCTGGAAAGGCAGATCCAAACCTACCGGGGCGATTCCGGGAGTATCCCTGCCGTTACCGTAAAAAGTCACAGCCTCATCAGTAGAGCCCGCCTTATCCCTGCCTCTCCCTTTAGGAACTGCCCTTGCCGGAGCTATCTTGTATTGCTGACCGACCTAACCAGGTGTCAGTCAGCATTAGTCAGCGTCGAAAGACGATTAAATCACATAATCGAAAAGTACCCTGCAGGTATCTATCCAGGTAAGAACTCTGCCAGTTGGATTTCAGAAGGAAGTGGAGGAGAGCAAATGTTCTCCTCCCAGGGTGTCGAAAAAATCGACACCCTGTCAGAGCGACTGAGAGGAGATCATATGATCTCCTCTACTAATTCTAGGGAAAGTTGCTGCCTTGTTCAAGCCTTTTTTACCACTATTTTCCCATCCTCGACATCCACCCGGACCTGATCACCCGGACTGACTGCCTTTTTGAGGACCTCTTCGGAAATAGTATCCTCCACCAGCCTCTGTATGGCACGCTTGAGTGGTCGGGCGCCGTAGGCAGGTTCATAGCCTTCCTTAAGGATCAGCTCCCGGGCAGAATCACTGATATCCATGTGAAAGCCATTTTCTTCTACCCGCTTACGAAGATCCACTAGCAGAAGTTCAACAATTTTCTTCAGGTCTTCCTCGTCCAGATTCTGGAACACAATAATTTCATCCACACGATTCATAAACTCCGGCCGGAAGGTGTGTTTGAGTATCTCCATGACGCGATCCTTCATCTGGTTATAATTCTCCGCTTCGTCCACAGTGCGGGCAAAACCTACTTTCTTGGCGTTCTTTATGGATTCCGCGCCTACGTTGGAAGTCATAATAACTACCGTGTTGCGGAAATCCACTGTGCGGCCCTGCCCATCGGTTAATCGGCCATCCTCCAGTACCTGGAGCAGGATGTTGAAAACATCGGGATGGGCCTTTTCTATTTCATCCAGAAGGATGACCGAGTAGGGCTTGCGTCGGACCTTTTCCGTCAATTGCCCGCCCTCATCGTAGCCAACATAGCCCGGAGGCGAGCCTATCATGCGGGAAACCGCATGCTTCTCCATATACTCAGACATATCCAGGCGGATAACGGCATCTTCACTTCCAAACATGGCTTCAGCCAGGGCCCGAGCCAGTTCGGTCTTACCTACACCGGTGGGTCCCAGGAAAATGAAGGAGCCTATGGGCCGCCGCGGATTTTTCAATCCCGCCCGGGCACGGCGTACCGCACGCGAGACGGCCTCAACCGCTTCATCCTGACCAATGACGCGTTGGTGCAAAACCGCTTCCAGGTTGACCAAACGTTCACTCTCTTCCGCCGCCAGTTTACTCACCGGAATCCCGGTCCAGGAAGCAACCACCGCAGCTATTTCCTCTTCCCCCACGGAACCAACCTGCAGGCTGCGCCGGTTAATCCATTCCTTGCGGCCATTTTCGATCTCGTCTTTCAATTTCTGTTCTTCATCCCGTAGCTGGGCTGCCTTTTCATACTCCTGAGCATTGATAGCCTCTTCTTTCTCCTTGGCGATTTCCTCCAGGTGTTGTTCCTTTTCTTTCAATTCGTCGGGCAGCACATAATTGGCCAGGCGAACCTTGGAAGAAGCTTCGTCAATCAAATCTATGGCCTTGTCCGGCAGAAAACGATCCGTTATATAGCGCGAAGAGAGTCTGACCGCCGCTTCAATAGCATCATCTTGAATCTTAACTCCATGATGAGCCTCGTAGCGATCCCGTAATCCTTTAAGGATTTCGATACTTTCCTCGGCAGCGGGCTCATCGACCATAATCGGCTGAAACCGCCGTTCCAGGGCCGCATCCTTTTCCACATATTTGCGGTATTCATCCAGGGTGGTGGCCCCTACACACTGGAATTCGCCGCGAGCCAGGGAGGGTTTTAGAATGTTGGCGGCATCAATAGCCCCTTCAGCCGCCCCCGCTCCCACGATGGTATGCAATTCATCGATGAAGACTATAACGTCCCCGGCTGCTTTAATCTCATTTACGATCTTGGTAAGGCGGTCCTCAAATTCGCCCCGATATTTGGTTCCGGCCACCATGGAAGAAAGGTCCAGAGCTACCACCCGTTTATTCCCCAAAATCTCCGGGACGTGGTTGTCATTTATTCTCTGGGCGAGCCCCTCTACAATAGCGGTTTTGCCTACCCCGGGATCACCGATAAGCACCGGGTTGTTTTTGGTACGCCGGGACAATATCTGAATCACCCGTTCAATCTCCTTTTCACGCCCGATTACTGGATCCAATCGTTCTTCCGCCGCCTCCTGGGTAAGATCGCGACTGAATGCATCCAGGGTAGGGGTCTTGCTGCGCGCCTTCTTTTTTCCCGGGGATGGCGCGGCATGGCCAGGACTGGAAGGGTCGGGGTAGGGATTACCACTATTCATATTGGGGGATATCTCGCCCCCCAACAGCATCATAACCTGTTCCCGAACAGCATCCAGCCGTATCCCCATGGCGGTAAGAACCTGTCCGGCTACTCCCTCTTCCTCCCGAATCAGAGCCAAAAGAAGGTGTTCGGTACCAACATAGTTCACACCCTGCATACGCGCCTCATCAAAGGCCAGGTTAAAAACCTTTTTGGCCCGCGGGGTAATGGGTAAATCAGCAGCAGGAGCCTCTGCCTGTCCACCCTGGCCAATAATCCGGGTGGCTTCTTCTCTAACTTTATCAAGATCAATCCCCATATTCATGAGGGCCCGGGCGCCAACTCCTTCTCCTTCGCGCAACAATCCCAACAGGATATGTTCGGTACCGATGGCGGGATGGTTAAGCTGCCGGGCTTCTTCCTGAGCATGGATGACCGCATTGCGTGCTCTCTGGGTAAACCTCCTGAACATAATACTTCCTCCCTTGCGGTTGATGTTTTTGATCTATCGCTTAAATGGTTGGTGAAACAGATTTTTTTGAGGCGGATTACACTGATTTGAGTCCGATTAACGCTGATTTAATTTTGGGGCTTAGGTTTAACAAAGCCTGCCAAACCGCCTTAGCCCCAAGATATCCCGGGGGCATTCCTTGCTAACAGGAAATATCCGCGTTAATCCGCTCCGTGTTTTCCGTGTCTATTATCCCTTTATTCATCCCAACTTTTCCTTGATGACTTCGGCGCGCTTTACATCCCGCTGAAAGGGATCCATTTCCTGGCCACTTCTCTTCTGCAAATGGGCCGGGCTAACTGCTGCCATCAGCTCGTTCAGGGCAAAGGGACGAATATCCTTAATAATCCCCAAATCCACTCCCAGCCGTACATCGGAAAGCAGATTCAGTGCTTCGTTGGAGGTCATAATCCGGGCATTGGTAAGGATGCCAAAGGCCCGCCCCACTCTGTCCTCCAGTTGGAATCTGGTTTCATTGGCCAGACGGCTGCGCATGATACGTTCCTGGTCGACCATCTGAGCGGTAATAGTGGTCAGGTTATTAATAATATCTTCCTCACTCTGGCCCAGGGTTACCTGGTTGGATACCTGGTACAGATTTCCGACTACCTCGCTTCCTTCTCCATAGAGACCTCGAACCGTCATCCCCAACTGGGCTATATTTTGAAAGATGGCATTGGCCAAGCCGGTTAAGGTAATGGCCGGGAGGTGAAGCATTACTGAAGCCCTCATGCCCGTACCCACATTGGTGGGACAGGCGGTCAGATAGCCCCGACTCTCATCGAACGCAAAGTTCAGATTCTTTTCCAGCTGATCATCTATGCGTTCCGCCATTTCGTAACAGGCCTCCACCTGCAGGCCAGGCAGAAGGCATTGAATCCGCAGGTGGTCTTCCTCATTTATCATAATAGCCAGCGCTCCATCACGGTTTACCAGTAGTCCCCGGTAGTGTTCATTCGCGGCCGCGTGGTTGGGACTTATCAGATGCTTTTCCACCAGTATCTGTCGATCCAGAGGAGATAGCTGATCAAAAGTCAGCAGTTCCATTTCCCTTAAGATAGGATCCTGGCTTTTCTGCCAGGCAGCTTGTATCTCTGCCAGACTTCGCTCTCCGCTTTTCTGGTCCAGCAGGTGGGGAAAAGGGATTAAGTTTAGATTTCGGGCCAGGCGAATGCGGCTGCTAATAACGATGTCCGATGCAGGCGCTTCTTCGGCTAACATCCACTTTACATAGTTGCTGTTTAATAGATCATCGGCGTGCATGATACCCCTCCCCTCAGCTTAGTTTCTTTTCCAGTTCCTTAATGGAGTCTCTGATTTCCGCCGCCTTTTCGTATTGCTCCTCGGCAACCGCTTTCTGTAACCGGGTTTTAAGCTCTTCAATCTGCTTTTTTACCATGACCTTTTCCCCCCCACGCGCCGGTACCTTGCCGATGTGCTGGCTATTGCCATGCACCCTGCGCAGAGTCGGTTCCAATTCGCCATCAAAAGCAGCGTAGCATTCTGAACACCCTAACTTGCCAGTCTGGCTTATATCGGCAAAATTCATCCCGCAGTTTGGGCAAGTGCGGGCCTGGCCAACCGCCTGCATATGCTGCTGGCCCAGGTTACCGCCGAGAAAAGTACCCAGTAAGTTGGGAAGGGAGAACTTGGCCAGGTCAAACATGTAGGCCCCTTTTTGGGCAGCACATTGCTCGCAGAGATGGAGTTCCTTTTTTTGTCCGTTATACATCTGGGTCAAGTGCACGGTAGCCGGTCTTTGTTTACATTCTTCACAATTCATCAGGCCGCCCTCCTTCATGGTCAGTCTTGTTCCAGGTAATCGGTCAGCGTATTCTTTATAGATTTGAAGAGCCGACTCTTTTGGTCGGGGGCAAAATCCACAAAAGCATTGGTGATCAGGTGTTTTAACAGCAAATTCTCTTCCCGGCTGATTAGTTGATCCGCGAGAAGGTTATCAATGAACCTGCACAATTCGGTTCGCTGCCTGCTGCCAAGCAGTTCCCCTTCCACCTGGCAGCGGGTAATACGCACAAAACCCTTTCCACCCCGTCGGCTTTCCGTAAAATATCCCTCCTGCTCGGTAAAACGAGTGTTTATAACATAGGTTACCTGGGAGGGAACACAGGAAAAGGTTTCGGCCAGCTCTGACCTTTGAATTTCTATCTGATTTTCTTCACTACGCGCAATCAATACTTTCAGGTATTGTTCAATGCGGTCGGCAAGGCTTTTTTTCATCCTCTTCCCCTTCTTTGACTATTGTTGACTTTTATTTATTATTTTAATATTAGGCCGTAAAAAGGTAAACCCTTTTGGCCAAAATTTTACCGATTATAGTTTTACCAATTTAAAATACTTCTATATCTCGTTACAGGGAATGTCATGGCAGGGTGATAAAAGGGTTAATAATGAAAAGTCATCAACTACGGCAAGGGTAGGTTGGATGAGGAAAAAACCAAGGCAGGATAAAGCAATAACTGGAAAAGCCGGGAGGGGTCCCCTCTCAGCTCTCCCAGATGAGTTCAATATTGCAGTTGTTGCATATAGGGGTGGTAAATCCGGCCGGTTGCCCATTTACCTTCATTAAAAGGCGTGCATTCAGCGGTGGCTTGATCTCCACCACCTGAAAAATATCACTTAGGATGGCACTGCCAGCACTCCGATCCAAAGTAATGCTAGCTCCTTCCGGCAATTCGTCAGCCAGCTCGGCGGGTTCGCCATTGAGTTTGACCAGAGCACCCTTACCTTTAACGCTTACCATTTCGCCGTTTACTTGCACGATTAGTTCCAGGCCCTCTAAATCTCTGAGGACTTCTCCCAGTCGGGGGCGCAGGCGTCCCAGACTATAATTTATGTCTGCACCAAAATCGACCAGGTCTTGCGGGGAAGCTGGTTTTCCATCCACCCGAACCTCCAGTCCGCTCCAGCGGATACTCTGTGCTTCACCATCCACGGTGAAACGATATTCCCTTTCTTTGAGCCACTCTTCATCAAGACCTGCCTGAATGAGGATGTTTTCCAGGCTGTTCAGGGCGCGATATTCGATCCGGGCCCGGTCGGGAATCTCCTCATCACTAGTACAGGGGCGTCCGTTTATGTAGACTACTGGAATCAGCTCCAGTAGTTCACCATTGACATATACGTGGCCGGACCTGGTCTGAACTAGATCTGATAAGCGTATGTCGACACTTTCCCCGTTTTCCCCCGGGAAAAATTCCACCTGGTCCCCTTCCTTTAAAAGGCTTTCCAGGCTGGCAGACTCCCCATTTACCTTGATTGTTGGTGGGGTTCCCACCTTTCCTCGAAATACCTTAACCTGACCGTTTATCTCAATGGTCTTGCCCATACCGGGCTTTCCGTATACCTCGGTAAGTGAAATCCCGGCACTCAGCAAAGCATTGGCTACACTCAGCTCCCCGCTGTTCCACAAGACCGTTTCCCGGTTGTTGACGTAGATTTCGATGAAAGGAATGGGGGGCGTGGCAAAGTAATGGAAAGCAATTCCCAGTGGGGTTACCCCCTGGGGACCATTTAGAAAAGGCGCTTCATATTCAATCCCCTCGAAAGCTTGTGGAGTTCTGATGCCAACGCGGTTGGCGGGGAGTTCCAGTTTATTGGCCAAACTCTCCAGAAGAGTGGGGGTCAGACTGCCACCCCCTACACAAATGACCGCATCAGGAGCAACCTGGTTTAAGGCCAGGATATTCTCTGCAATCTGACCAGCTATATGACTTACTTTCTCCTCCAGGAC
>Ga0116193_1003661_pt1 | contig 10993 bp, 10 predicted proteins | sample AD_UKC115_MetaG_FD_89892 | JGI IMG/M metagenome (GOLD analysis project Ga0116193, IMG submission 89892) | Active sludge microbial communities of municipal wastewater-treating anaerobic digesters from Hong Kong - AD_UKC115_MetaG | ecosystem: Engineered > Bioreactor > Anaerobic > Digestate...
CAACGAACCGTTGACCACCGGTTTCTCCGTGCTTCCGGTCAAGGTCACATCGCCATGCAGCGAACCGTGAAGAGCAGCCATGTTATCCGGGATGAACGGATTCAGCATCTCGAGAGGCATGTGATCCACGTCCATCGAGCCTTCCAGTTTATCCTGCTTGCCTTCGGTATAGAGAGCCGTAGCTGCCAGAATTTCCTTCCGGTCGCGCGACATGTGGATATCGGCCTGATGCTGTCCGTTGCCAAGAGGCAAATAGACGGCATTGAGCATCATCTCGCCCACGCGTCCACCTTCGTAAATCAGATTGTCCACGTTCATATCCGCGACGAACATAAAACTCTTCTCGTCGGGTGCATATTGCAGATCGGCACTCAAAATACCGTTCATCTGCGGCAGATAGGTATTGAATGAAGCCGACAGTCGTCCCAAGTCCACCTGGTTGAACTCGGCGTGAAGCACCGGATATTTGCTTCCCTCCTCCTGCATCGAATGGAGCCAGACCGAGACATTGTTATTTCCCTTCATCAAGACATTGCCCTCGATGTCCTTCAGATTCCGATACATCAGATAGTTGTCCGCATTAATCTTGAACTTGCGGAAGGCAAGCACAGGTTCATCGGGCGTGAAATGGATATGGAATCCGCCGGGAACCTTTCGGATCACCGCTCCGATGTCGATGCCGGGACGTTCCTGCCAATCGTCGTAATGGACGCGCGCATCGATGTAGTTATCCATGATATTTCCTTCGATACCCGCATGGAAAGGCGTCTGTCGTCGATACCAGTTCTTCTTGACCTCCGCCATGTAGTGCATGTGTGTAGAATCCTGCCAGATATTGGCCGTGATGGAATCCAACCGCAACGTATCGCGAACCATATCGTAGAGATGGGCGTTGAGCGTGATGCCGGTTTCGGAAGAGGTAGATCCTGTCATGGCAAAGCTGCTGTAGTCGATGCCATATTCGCGAAGCGTATTGTAAAGCGGATTATCCTTTCCGATAGAAACGGCCAAGTCCATGTCCGGAAGCAGCGGACGAATGGCAGAGACATTGATCATCGTGTCGCGCTGCAGTTCCGTCATCACCTCGTCCGACACCTTCAGAAGCTTATTCGAAAGCACCGGTAACGCTTCATTGCCTGTCAGTTCGATACCCAAGTCGCCCACATGGAAGGAGACGCGTGTCGTGTCACGATGACTGCGAGCCAGCAACGTCAGCGTCTTCGGTTCGTAATTTTCTTCTCCGATGGTCAGTTCCCAGTTACCCAGAGTCATATCCACATCGTGATTTTCCTTCATATCGCTCTTGGCTTCCGCATAGAGTTGGAAACCTGTCGAGAACGGACTCTCCGTGAAATGAAGTCCAAAGAGATCCAGTTTCTTCACATCGGCGGTCATGAAGCCGTCGAATTTCTTTCTTGTGACAGTTGCATCGAGTGACGCCACCATATCCGCCAAAGGATAACTGCTGCTGAAATCAACCAGCAGATGGTTTTTCTCCAGAGAACCCTTCAAAGAGATATCCGACAACGACGAAGTGCCGTAGCGTACGTTGTCCACCTTTCCATCAAAATGGATCTGTGTCCTCGGAGAATAAAAATCGGTGCCGTGGCCATCCACCTTGACGGTGGCAGCAAGCCAATAGAGCGAATCCTTCGGCATGAAATGGACCGGTTCGAGACTGTCCACCTTCAAGTCTGCTGAGTAATCCACCGATTTGGAGTTGTAATGTCCTTTCAACTGCGCCCTGCCACTTCCTTCCGCGAGCGTCATATCGGTAGTATAATCCTGATTCTTCATGGCAGCCGTACCGGTCAGTTTCATGCCATAAGGAATATGATACATGCCGCGATCCTCTTTCGGCAACATATCAAGCAGGAAGTTGAGCTCTCCCGCTTCGGCAAAGAATCGGAAAGAACCCGCACGTCGTACGCTATCCGCCACATTGGTCATCTGTCCGGACAATTCCATGCGGACCACGCCGGGCAGATCGCCATAGATACGGTTCAACGTGAGTGATTTCATATTACCTCTGACCTGCGCCGACAAGGTCACCGGCTTTGTTGGGAACGCCACACGGAAATCCTTCGCCATAGGACCAAGAGCCGTCAGCAGATCGTTCTTTCCCAGCGAAGCATTGAAAGCGACAGCCAACTGCTCCACCGAATTGTCCTCATCGATCGAATGCCAAGGCATGTCAAGAGAAAGAGCCGCCTTGGAATAGGGCGTCGTCAGCTTGAGATCGGGCAGAGAGAAACGGACACTGTCATCCTGGAAGGAACCAGTGATCGACGTGATATGAAGTCCGCTTCGTTCCACACCGTCGAACGACTGGAGCGTTCCATACATCAGTTTCTCGTTATAAAAGAAGCGGTTCACCTCCGCCATGATGTTCATGATGCGGATATGCGAAGGATCGATCCCTTTCGTGGGACGACTCAGACTGCCGTCATATTGAATGGCCGATTGGTCCAGTCTGATTTTGTCGATCTTATAGCTGTTGGTAAAGAGATCTGCATTCAGATCGGTCACCTTTCCATTTCCGATACGCGCCCGGAACCAGATGGAATCCGAAGGCATGGCGACCAGCATCGAAGAGTTGTTGAGTTGCAGTTTGTCGAGAGCGATCTTCCATTGGATGATGGTCTTGGAAGTATCCACGATGGTCGTATCGATCATCTGCAAGGTGACGTTGGCATCGCTCAGCTTGCCATTCTTCAGCCACGCCAGCTGTCTGTTCAGATCGGCATTCTCTACCTTGGCAGAAAGACTTCCAACGTATCCCTTGAGGATCATTCCGTCGATCATATCGAAGGTGTTGATCTGCGCGCCCTTCACTTCGAGGGCATTCGTCTTGACCTGTTTGTCGAAAAGCGGACGCAGCTGCACATCGAGGATAAGGCGGTCCAACTCGAGCAAGGTATCCTTGGGAAGCCGGATCGCTTCTACATCATGAAGCGATAAGGAAAGAGGAAAAGCGAGACGCACTGCACCGATACGGACCTTCATTCCAGTGGCTTTACCCGCAGAAGCCGTGAGCCAGTTGACAGCGGCCTGCTGTACAAAAGGTATGTAAAGAGCTATTGCCGAAAGAATAACAATGGCAAACGGAATAAGAATTACGATCCCAATCGCTTTTACATACCTCTTCATCATCTACATTTCCACTTCGACAAAGCTATTTGGCCGTCTTAATCTTGATTACGCCGTTTGCACCACGAGCACCATATTCGGCACCATCCTTCAGCACAGTCACCTCTTCGATGGTCTGAATGGGCAATGCCCCAAGGATGCTGATATCCTGCATCGGAATGCCATCCACGACGATCAGCGGATCCGTACCACTATTGAACGACATGCTCGCACGGATATTCACGGCCGTTCCGTTGACATGTACGCCACTCATGTGCTGCAGCACACAATAGAGATCCTCGCAATGCAGCTTCTGAATCTGTGCACGATCCATCTTGTCCGAACTGATCATCTTCGAATGTTCGCGTTCCAAGATCTTCTGCAATTCCGGATCAGGAGCTTCACCGCCCTTCGTATCGAAGGCGCCATTCTTCAGCGTGACGGTGAGATAGTTATAGCCATTGACAGGAATGGCATACTGTTTCTTTTCTTTTGCAGACCACACCTTGAGCGTGTCCTGCAGATTGGCATTAGGGAATTCAAACACACCGTTGCTACTGGTCTTTTTGGTCACTTTACCTAAGGTAACAGGAATGCGCTTGGCAACTTTTTGGTCCGCTGTACGTAAAATTCCGGACAACGTGTCAGGCTTTGCGGTCTGTGCAACGACAGCTCCACAACTAAAAAGGATAGAGATCATCAAAAACAACTTCATGGTTTTCATCTCAAAAAAGGGTTTAATTTTTACTCCATGCAAATATACGAAACAAATTCAGCTATAGGCTCATTTTGCACCAATAGAATTGCAGTAAAGAATAATTTAAGAGAAGAAAAGATCCCATTTCAATTAAAAGCCTTACATTCGCATTCGAAAAGAATAAAATAATATCTCATGGACATAGTAGGAAAGATAGTAACTGTACTTCCGGAACAGGGAGGAATGAGCAAGAGTAGTGGAAAAGAATGGAAAAAGCAGGAATATGTTTTAGAGACACATGAGCAATTTCCCAAGAAGATCTGTTTCCAGCTTTTCGGAGCAGACCGTATCGCCAATGCAGCCATCAAAGAGGGTGAAGAGGTCACTGTTTCTATAGATATCGACGCTCACGAATACAATGGACGCTGGTTCAACACCATCAGCGCATGGAAAGTGGATCGCGGTAATCAGACGACACAACAAGCCGCTGCGCCTGCCGATCCAATGGCTTACGCTTCTTCCGTAGCATCCAATCTTGGAAACGCAGCTCCTGCCGCACCCGGCACAGAAACCGGTTCATCTGACGATCTGCCCTTCTAATGGCCATCCTATTTCTCCTCGTTGGGCTTGCACTGATCCTGCTGGGCGCCAACTGTCTTACTGACGGTGCTTCAGCAGTAGCACGCCGTTTCAACATCTCATCACTGGTCATCGGCTTGACAATCGTGGCTTTCGGCACCTCCACACCGGAACTGGTCGTTAGCGTCATCTCCGCTTTGAAGGGAAGTGACGGCATCGCTGTCGGCAACATCGTCGGAAGCAATATCTTCAATGCCCTGATGATTGTCGGCTGTACCGCTGTGATCGCTCCTATCAGAGTCACAAAAGGTACGATGAGTCATGAGATCCCGCTTTCCATCCTTGCGTCCGTCGTACTCTTCATCTTCTCCTATGATATCCTATTCGGAAACGGCCATGCCGATCTGCTGACGAGAAGCGACGGTTTGGTACTGCTCTGCTTCTTCGCCATCTTCCTCAGTTATACTTTTGCTATTGCACATAAGCACAACGAGGAATCAGAAACGGAAGTGAAAGAGATGAAGACTTGGAAATCGATCGTATGGATCGTGGGAGGATTGGCTGCCTTGATCTTCGGCGGCGAGATCTTCGTGAACGGAGCGTCCGCCATTGCCCGAAGCTTGGGTGTGAGCGACGCGATCATCGGTCTGACGATCGTAGCCGGAGGAACATCGCTTCCCGAACTGGCCACGTCCATTGTAGCAGCTCGGAAGAACAATCCGGATATGGCAATCGGAAATGTCATCGGATCGAACATCTTCAACATTTTCTTGATCCTCGGATGCAGTGCGACCATCAGTCCGCTCAACGCTTCCGTCATCTCCAATGTCGATATGCTTACGCTCATCGGTTCCAGCGTTCTGCTCTATCTGTTCAGTCTGATCTATAAAGAACGCACCATCACGCGTCCCGAAGGCGTCATCCTCATCATCAGCTACATCGCCTACGTCACCTATCTGATATGTGTGTAAACCCGCATTATGAGGTTGTGGCTGCCGTTGTCACCGACGGAGAGCGTTATTTCTGTACGCAACGCGCACGGACGCGTTTCGCCTATACATCCGAAAAGTTTGAGTTTCCGGGCGGAAAAATAGAACCGGGAGAGACAGAACCGCAGGCGTTGCAGCGCGAACTGCACGAAGAGCTCGACATGGATGTGGTGATCGACAGAAAGATCTGTACGGTTCATCACGATTATCCCGATTTTTCCATCACGCTCGCCGCCTATCAATGCCGGCTTGCCGATCCTCATTTTCTTTTAAAAGAACACGAGAGTTATCGCTGGATGAAGCTGGCCGACCTGTCCGCCTTGGATTTTGCCGCCGCCGACCGGAAAATCATCGCGGTTTTACAGAAATAAAAAACATCCCCTATTTGGATTAGGCAACCATGGATTGGATTCCTTATCCGCATAACCTTGGCAAGGTCGCATTCAAAACATCGTTTTTTGACAACGGACATTCCCTTGTCAAAATCGGGAAAAGAGCATATAAAAAAGACGAAATCGGGTGAAATCGACTTCGGTTTTGAAGATTTTGAAACGGAAATCCCGTTGTCAAAATTCTGAGAAAATGGAATAAATGGCAGTGGAGCAGCAACTGGAGGAAACAGCGAATCTACTTCTCTTTCGGTTGATCTCCCTGCGGCAGGGCGATATAGCTTTTCAAGGCTTCCACATATTCAGCAAAGGCATCACGGCCTTTCTGCGTAATGCTGCAGATAGTACAGGGCATTTTCCCGCGGTAGGTCTTCTTCACCTTAATATATCCAGCTTCGCGGAGCTTCTCGATCTGCACACTCATATTGCCTGACGTGGCGTCGGTTTGCTGCCGAAGCCATGTGAAATCGGCCTTTTCAACGCCCAGCAGCAACGACATGACGGAAAGTCGAAGCTCGGAATGGATGATGGGATTCAAGGGTTGCAGCATGATCAACGGGTAGATTTTTTATATCTGGAATACAGGACATGTCCCGGAATCACATGGATGATCAGAAAGATGAGGGCAAAGACCAGAATCTGCATCAGATAATCGGGCACGAACAGACAAGCCAGAGAAAGGAATGTGCCGATGAATCCGACAGTCGCGATCAGCGGATAACGGATCACCAATCCTGTCAACGCCGTTCCGGCACTGATCAGCAAAGAGATGATGAAGAGAATGGGAAGAGACGTGATAAACGAGGTGAACATCAACAGCATCACGACAACTCCAAAGACGATCCAGATCTTCGCCACCATGGAATCGATGAAGGTATGCACCGGCTTCTCCCGCTCTTTACGGTACTCCAGAAAATAGAAAAGCGAATATCCACAAACCGGTATCAGGAACCAAAGGAAATTGTAGTCGGGATCGCCCGTTGCACGAAGAGAAAAATAGACAATCAGAGAGATGATGACTGTTACGTAACCCGAGATGATAAAGGTCACGCCATTAGATTGAAAACGCTCCTGCGTCTTGGCAATCATACTCGCTATCAGATTCAGACTCTCTTTCTCGTTAAAATTCGCATCTTCCATTGTCTTTCGTATTTATAGGTTGACTTTGCAAATTTAAAGAAGTTTATTTTATAAACAAACATTTTTCTCGTTTATTTCAACCTTTTGGACGAATCGAAACGTAGAGATGATAAGCATATTATCCATCGTTGTTTCTTACAGCCTATTGGGCATGTACTGCAAAATGAAAGACGAAGCGCACAAACCGCCTGAGTACATACGCTTTGTTTATTCCCATAGAGGAGATTTATTCCCATTTTGAGAGCAGGACAGCCAATGTCTTATTGCAGGCTTATTTCTTTGCCGTCTTTCGTTAGGGTGTATTTGTCAGCCGATTTGGAAAGGACATATCCATTTCCCTTCCATTGATTACCATCGATAATCAATATAGGATTGTTCTTGGAACTGGGGAAAAACAACTCAGCCTTTGATTTGTCCGAAGAAAATACGACATATACATTCAGCAGGCTACTGCCCTCACGAATTGAACCGATGCATTGTGCATCTTCAAAAAGGCGGATGCAATCTTTCCTTATCTCACTCCATGTATAGCCTGCTGTTATTTGACAACCATGTTTATCCGTAGTATTGCCAACGACACCTTCGTTTTTGGTAGGACTACATGAAATCAACAACACTCCCGCTACAAGAGTCATAAAAATTTGTTTCATTGCCATGCTGTTTTGTTTATATCGATGCGCAAAATTACCTACCTTATTCTAAAAGAGAGATTAAATTTTAGAATATTATACTTTAAAACACATGGAGATAGCAGATTTATGGAAAAGCAAATATTCATTTCTCGAATCACAAGCTAAATGAATGTGTCGCCTCCAAACTTCATCAGCTTTAATCGTGGGAACAATTCGGGAATCTTTATTGTATTGTCTTTTTGGGAGCCGACACAGCGCTGCCGTGATTGAGGAGAATTATAATCGGCCTCCTTCTGAAAATACTTTTTTACTTACACCCTATTCCATGCATCCTGACCTAAACAGACAATGTAAATGCTTCCCGATGGAAAAAAGTTTTAACCATGGTTGAAATATTTTTAATCAATAGTCCCAAGAAAGTTCAACCACGGTTAAAAAAAGTTTTAACCATGGTTGAATATTTTTCTTTCAATGATCCCGCTTCGTTGGAAGCCGAGACGACGAAATCAATAGGCTCTGAAACCGATAATCTGACGGACCTCGTTGAGCGTCTTGAAGGCATCTTCGCGTGAACGTTCGGCACCGCGGCGAACCACATGGTCCATCAGCTGGGTATCGTTGGAGATTTCGAGGATGCGCGTGCGGATTGGTGCGCAGAAGTTGTTGATGTCCTCAGCCAGCTGCTTCTTCATATCGCCGTAGCGAATCTCGCAGTTGTTGTATTTCTCATTGAAGAAATCGTAAGTCTCTTTCGAAGAGACGATCTCCATCATGGTGAAGAGGTTGGCAATCGGTTCGGGTTTGACACTGTTCGGTTCCGTTGGTCCGGCGTCGGTAACCGCTTTCATCACCTTCTTGCGGATGGTCTTCTCATCATCGACGAGATAGATGGCGTTGCCTTCGCTCTTGCCCATCTTTCCGCTTCCGTCCAATCCGGGCACCTTCACGGCCTGAGCCGAAAAATGATAGGAAGCCGGTTCCGGGAAAAACTCGACACCGTAGGTCTGATTGAAACGGCGGGCGAAACGGCGCGCCATCTCCATGTTCTGCTCCTGATCTTTTCCCACCGGCACCTTCACAGCTTTGTGAATGATGATGTCGGCGGCCATCAGCGTCGGATAGGTAAGAAGACCTGCGCTGACCGGCTGACGATTGTCTTCGTTGAAGATCTGGTTCTCCATATCCGTGTCAGAGCCGGCATCATTGATATGAAGCTGCTTGCGTGCTTTATCCTTGAAGGAAGCCGTGCGCATCAGTTCGCCGATGCCCGCATTCATATTGAGGTAGAGATAGAGTTCGACAACTTCAGGCACGTCGCTCTGCACATAGATGGTGGATTTCTCCGGATCGATGCCACAGGCAAGATACTCGGCGAGGATTGTACGTACACTCTTTTGAATGTTATCGGGATGCGGATGCGTGGTCAGTGAATGCCAGTCTGCGATGAAGAAATAACAATCGTATTCATCCTGCATTTTCAGGAAACTCTTCACTGCTCCGAAATAATTGCCGAGGTGCAGATTTCCCGTCGGCCTGATTCCGCTTACTACTTTTTCCATTGTCGTTTGTTTATTTTCGCCGCGAAGTTAGTGCAAATCGCGCGATTAGCCAAATGATTCATCCTTTGAAGCGAAAGCATGGATAGGAAAAACACGGAAGAGGAAAGAAAGGAAATGACCTCAAACGCTCATCGTCGCTACAAGGTGGCAAGGCTGCGCCATGCCTGTGATTTGCCAAGGGTCTATGTTTCCCCTCATTTCTTTCAGGCCTTTAAGTCTGAGCCTATTGGTAGGGAATGAATCTAATGGTAGAAAATGATCCCACCCGATTTCTCTCATACCTTCACATACGGCATCATCCATCCCTTCCTTTCTGCCTGTCGATCCTATTTTTATATCGCTCTTTACATCTATAAGAAGAATTATCGTACATTTGCCACTGAATTAAACATTCATGATGATGATTACGTGTGCTATTATCGATGATGAGCCGTTGGCAGTTAGCTTGCTTGAAAGCTATGTTAAGAAAACGCCATTTCTACAACTGGAAGGGAAATATGGGAGCGCGCTGAAGGCGATGGACGGATTGAACAAGACGCCTGTCGATCTGCTCTTCCTCGATATCCAGATGCCGGAGCTAAACGGACTCGAATTCTCCAAGATGATTGGAGACAAGACGCGTATCATCTTTACCACCGCTTTCGAACAATATGCTGTGGACAGCTACAGAGTGAATGCGCTGGATTATCTGCTCAAACCCATCAGCTATGCGGATTTCCTTGAATCAGCCAACAAGGCGATGAACTGGTTCTCGATCATTCAAAAGGATCGTTCCGACGCAGCGCCGGCTCCTGCCGAAGAGAAAACGAACGGCAAGATCGAAAGCATCTTCATCAAGACTGAATACCGGCTGGTGCAGGTGGAGCTTTCCAAAATTCTCTATATCGAAGGATTGAAGGACTATGTAAAGATCTATGTCGAAGACGAGCCGCATCCGATTCTCTCGCTGATGAGCATGAAATCGATGGAGGAAATGCTGCCCAACGACCGCTTCGTACGTATCCACCGCTCCTTTATTGTACAGCCGGAAAAGATCAAGGTGATCGAACGCGGACGCATCGTCTTCGGAAAAGAATACATTCCCATCTCCGACAACTACAAGGATCAGTTCTACAGCTTCCTCTCCGAACGTTCCCTACTTCCCAAACAATGAAAGCAGCATCCGCTCAATCTCAGAGCGGATCTCGTTGCCGCTGCATGTGTAGTTGTTGACCATGCAGACCACAGCATATCGTTTGCTGCCTTCCTCCACATAGCCGGCGAAACATCTCACGCCGTTCATGCTTCCGCTCTTCATGCGCGCCTTTCCCGACAGATGCGTGCCCTGTAGGAATCGTACCACCGAACCTTCGCTTCCTGCCAACGGGAACGATTGCATATAGCTCTCTTTCTCCTTCGACTGCGTGGCCATGTAAACCAGCAGGTCGGCAAGAAATCCGCCCGTGAGACGGTCGGCAGGCGAAAGTCCGCAACCGTCGTACATCACCGCCTCATCGGCATTCAGCCCTTTGTCGTTCCAATAACGGCGCATCATCGCTACGCCTTCGCCGAACGAACTGATCACCTCTCCTACTCTTTTCTTGTATCCAACGCCCACGCTCTTCATCATCGCATCGGCAAAAAGATTGATGCTGCGGTAGTTGGTCTCTTTCACGATTTCCGACAAGACAGGCGAATAGGTTGTCGTGAGCACCGTACGCGACTTGTCGCTCCAGCGGTTTTCCTCGCTCTCGATGCGGAAGGTGGATGGTTCTCCGCTCACTTCAATACCCTTGTGCTTCAAGGCTTCGCTCAACAGTCCCGCAGCATACAGCGGCGGATCGGGAATGTCACCTTTGAAGCTATAGTTGGAACGCCCGTAAGGAACGCCGCCGTATAG
>Ga0116193_1003663_pt1 | contig 10991 bp, 7 predicted proteins | sample AD_UKC115_MetaG_FD_89892 | JGI IMG/M metagenome (GOLD analysis project Ga0116193, IMG submission 89892) | Active sludge microbial communities of municipal wastewater-treating anaerobic digesters from Hong Kong - AD_UKC115_MetaG | ecosystem: Engineered > Bioreactor > Anaerobic > Digestate | place...
TGACCTGGAGGTCCTGAAGGCCTTGCTCTCAGAGAAGAGGATGGTAGGGTGCCTGGGAATCGAGGCCCTGGTTGCTTTAAGAAAGGCCGGAAGGGAGCCGGATGTTCTTTTTGGGGCTAAAGAGTTCGCAGTGGAGGCGGCCTACCACGGCATCAGCTCTCTGGTGGTGAGTGTGGACGAGCAGATTCCCGGTCTTCTCAGCCGCTTGGAGTCCGAAGGCCTGAAGTACGAGCTGATAGACCTCACCATTGGTTGAATTGGATTAGCAGACTTCAAAGATGACTTTTCAGGTTGTCGCCCAGGCGGACAGATCTCGCATACTTTTATTGCCCCAGAGCGGGGACAGGGTTTTATTCGAGGGATATCTGCGGCTGAAGGATATGCCTCAGGGGCCGAGGGTCTTCAAGTTCCTGGTCAGAAAGGAGAACGAAGGAGAAAAGTATCTTCCTCCAGAGGATGCCATGAGGCTGCTTCGCAAAGCCGGGGCCATATATCTCGTTCGGGGGGATAGCGCACTGGAAAAGAAGTTCCAGGAGCTGTTGCAGTCCTACCAGCTGTCCTACCGCTTCGTCTCGGTCTGCGGGCACTGTCTGGGTCAGAAGAGGGTAACCTATGTAGGGCAGGATGCCATAACCTATAAAGGGGCGCGGATCTGCGAGAACTGTGCGGCGGCAGAGCTTCTTAGAGAGGCTGATTTTCGTCATCTGAGCCGCCCTGCCAGGTCCCATCTGGCCAGGATTCTGAAGAAGAGGCGATCTCTTGATGATGTCATTGGTCTGCTCTCTTTGCAGAGGCTGGAGCCTGAGCTGACCAGGTTTGACCTCATCCCAGCCAGCCAGGAGGATTCCGGTCTGCCCCTGGATTCAATTGACCTGCCCCCTCTGCTCAAGGAGCTGTTGCGCCGCAGGCTGAATAGACTCCTGCCTGTTCAGTCCAGGTCGATCTCAGCCGGCCTCCTGGAAGGAAGAAGTCAGCTGGTCGTCTCGGCCACAGCTACCGGCAAGAGCCTTATCGGGGAGATGGCGGGGATCAAGAATCTTATGCAGGGAAAGGGCAAGCTCCTATTTCTGGTGCCCCTGGTGGCCCTGGCTAACCAGAAGTATGATCAGCTATCCGCTTATAACGAGCTGGGATTTCAGACCTCTATCCGGGTGGGAACAAGCCGCATCCGCCTGGGAAAGGGCAGGAAGGTCGCCCAGACCCTGAACGCTGACATCATCGCCGGGACTTATGAGGGCATAGATCAGGTGATCCGCACGAAAAAGAGCCTGGGGCGGGTGGGAACAGTGGTAATAGACGAGGTGCATATGCTGGAGGATGCCGAACGCGGCCATCGGCTGGCAGGGATGATAGCCCGCCTGAAAAATGCTGCTCCTGAGGCGCAGTTCATCTTTCTCTCCGCTACCGTGGGAAATCCGAACGCCCTGGCCAGGCGGCTTAATGCAGCCCTGGTGGAGTATGAGGTGCGGCCGGTGCCCATTGAGCGCCATCTCATCTTCTCTTCCGGGAAAGAGAAGCTTAAGCTCCTGCGGGAGCTGGCCCTTCAGGCGGAGAGGCTTACCTCCTCCACTGGATATCATGGCCAGACCATAATCTTCACCAACTCTCGCCAGAATTGCTATAAACTCGCCCAGTCTATACCCGGGGCGGCAGCCTATCATGCCGGCCTGCAGTATCCTGAGAGGAAGAGGATTGAGGAGCTCTTTGGCCAGGGAAAGATCAAGACGGTGGTAACGACGGCAGCCTTAGCAGCTGGCGTTGACTTTCCTGCTTCCCAGGTGGTCTTCGAGTCCCTGGCCATGGGCATCAATTGGCTTAATGTGCATGAGTTCAACCAGATGCAGGGAAGGGCGGGCAGGCCGGGCTATCATGATCTGGGATTGGTCTATATCCTGGCCGAGCCGGGTCGCCGCTTCTCTTCTGGCCGGGGGGAATCAGAGGATGAGGTGGCACTAGCCCTTCTGCACGGTGCTATGGAGGATGTGGCTCCGGAGTTCTCGGATGAGCAGCAGCAAGAGGAGGTTCTGGCCAATGCGGTAGCTGCCAGATCCCGCCAGGAGCTGGAGATGCTTCATGATCTAACCCTGGGCATGGATGACCTGGACAGCAGCCTTCATTCGCTGGAGAGGGCTGGTCTGGTGCGGGGCTTTGAGCCCACCCCCCTCGGAGCGGCCGCAGCCGCCCACTTCCTCACCCCAAATCAGACAGGTATTATCGTCAAGATGATTGGAAGGGGCAGAACTGCTCTGGAGGTGGCGGTGGAGCTGGAGGGCTTTGAAGCCCTCTATTTGAAGTTTGCCGAGCACATATCCACCAAGCTGCATATGCAGATCTCCCAGAGGGCAATGCACGGTTCATTCCTGGATCTTTTGGGTAAGTCCGACATGAACCTGCTGGAGAGGAAGATCCAGAGATATTGCATGGACTTCGCACGCGACTTTCTCCGCTGCACCTGCAAGGAGGCTCCTTACTGCGGCTGTGTCCAAAAGAGCATATCATTGTCCATCCTCGATCTGCGTGCGGAGGGCAAGAGCCCAGAGGAGATCATCGACTACTTCAGCGATCGATATGGGATGTACGCCTACCAGGGCGATCTGATCAACTACTTAGACCAGATGGTTCGATATCTGGAGGCCATAGGATCTGTGGCGAGAGTGCTGGGAAGGCCAGAGCTGGCAAAGGGGGCAGAGGAATGGAAGAGAAGGATCGAGGGGGAATGATCCGATTGCCAATAGCCGCATTTTTTCATCTCTTTCGAGAATTAGCTTCGCCTTATATGAGCTTCTCCTTATATTCTCCTTATATTATTATGTCCTTGGCCTGAATATCATCTCTTGCTGGATGAATTGCAGAGCTGAAGCTCCTACCCGGAGCTTTCCCAGGCGATAGGATGATATAAATAAAGTGCAAACGGGGCCAACGGAGCCTGCATGTATTCAACATCCGGGCTTATAGAAAGTGAGGAGAATACATGAAAATATCTACGTTGATACCTGTTAGCATGGTCGTATTAATGATTACGGCAGTCCTGACCTTCAGCAACGCTTCAGCCGCATGCTCAACCTGCTCCAAGGAAGAGGACTGGACCCGAAGCGCTACCAGCTTCCTGGAGGGCATTCCCATAAATGAAACTCCACAGGATTTTGGGCCAAAGGTAGCACGCATGACCAGCTCTCAGTTTGAAAGAGAATCCAAAGAGGAGCAAGAGAGTGCAGCAATTGCCGCTCCCGCCATAACAAAACCCGCTGCAAATACTGGTTCTGCGCCGGCTATCATCCTGTTGAGCATCAATGCCGATCCGGTAAATGTGACCGCGGGCAACACTGTCAATATCACAGCTGTCTTTGATACTGGTCAAGGGCAGAATGCAGGAGATAACAATACAGCTTCCGATAGCCAGAACCGCATCACTGCCAGCGCTATCATCAAGAATTCTACTGGCATCAATTCAGGCAATGTAGTGCTGATCAAGGGCTCGGGCAATGAGTATACCGGTATCTGGAATGCCAGCGTCCTTCCGGGCAAATACAGTGTCAGCATATCGGCTGCATCATTACAGGGAAGCGAGACCTTCAATGATGCTCTGCAGATAAACGTCCTCGAATCGGGCCTTGAGCCTGCTCTGGAAGCAGCAGTGTAGGGCACCTAAAAAACAGGGGATAGATTCGAGCAGTCCACTATCCAACAGCAGTCTACAATCCAACTTAAAGAAGCTCGGAAAGCATCCGCCTTCGGGGGAGATCTGTCTCTATAAGGCGAAACCTGGGACGGAGCCTTCCCCTGGACTTGGCCCAGGCGAAGATGAGGATGGTGTTGGCGCTATCAGCCTCCATCTGCTTAATTTTCAGGCTCTCCAGATCATTTTTCTCCTCTCCTGTGAGTTCGATATCAAACTCTTTGCCGGTCTTCCAGTTGAAAAGGCGGGCCAGAAATTTGGTTCTGATACGCACTCGCCTTCCCCTGGAGAGATTCTCCTGGGAGAAGAGCTTTGCAGCATACTCTACCGGGCTATTGATTCTCTGGCATCTCTCATCCGGCTGGCATAAATCAAGATCTTCTGTGCCCAGGTCAGGATAGCCCTTGCTCTGCCGCTTCACAGTCTCGCACTTCGGGCAGTTCATCTTCCCAAACCACTTCTTATAGATCCTCTCCTCTGCGGATACAGCATCCCTCCAGAGGGTGATTGCCTCCTCATCGCTCCAGCCACATTGGCCCAGAAAAGAGGCCAGGATTGCCCCCTTCCTGTGCCTGCCTTTCTCGCTCTCTGATGCTCCTATGATACTCCTTATGCAGGGAGGAAACTCCTCCCTGGGAATCGGATCCTGCGAGATCCATATCGTCTCCTCCTTTTCTTCTATTCCCAGCACGGATACGGGAAACTCCTCCTCAACCCTGGCCCGAGGACTCGATATGGGGGATGGCATCTCTATCTCTTCTTAATTTCTTCTCATTCTCTCTTATGGCCTTCCTCGAAGTAATCATGGGTATCTCTTTCCGGCCGTGCCTCCTGAGGCGCAGGCACCAGTCCCTTTTCTATCTCATAGCTCATCCTCTTCTTGAGAATGCACCCTCCGTTGCGCAGCCCGCCCAAAGGATTTCGAGGAGTGCCCATGGAGTTCATGCAGCGGGCCATCACTGCTGCTCCCCTGGCCAGTCCATCGTCCACGAAGACTACATTTCGGTCGGTATGATCATACAGCCCGAGCTTGTCTATCTCCTCCAGGATCAGGCGAGGCTTGTTGCCTGTGATACCTGCTCTACCAGTCACACCGATAGCGGTCTTGCCGGTGACTATTCCCTCCTCGACCCCAACCTCAACCAGCCTGCGGGCCACCCGGGCCATCGCCAGGTCCAGAGCGCCAAAGAGTATCTTCCGATCCCGGACTTTGTCGCTATTGATATCCGAGCCTATCTGGGAGAGCCTCTCAAGATCGCTGCCATTCACTCCCACGTCGCAGCCGATGAGAACCACATTGTTCTTGGCCGCAGCCTCTGGATTTACTGGCACAAGGCCGTATTTTTTTCGGTTCAGTGGGACCTTTTCAATCACCACAAGCTCGTCGATCTGGTCGGCATAGGCCTGGGCCTCCTTTCCATAATCAGGCTTCAGGCCGGCATCAAATATGTCCAGAGTTGCCCCTATTTTTCTATCCACCAGCCCCGTGCCCTGGACCACGGCATCGGGTATGGCTCCCGCCAGGCCCAGGAGGTTACCTATAGTATGGGCATATGGCAGCTCTTCGCTTGTCACCCTGCCATCCAGGGTGGTGCCGAAGTCCATGGAGAGGCAGGGGTTTCGAAAATCCACGTCCGTCCAGCGGCTGCCCTCTTTTATTCCGGCAGTGGCAAGCTCACCTTCCATCTCATTGGCCACCACCTCCACCCCGGTGGAACCCTGGGGTGGGAAGCAGGAGGCAACTGCTCCCATGAAGATCACCTTCTCTATCATGGTGTATTTCTTGAACTTCTCCAGGATGTTGTGTATGCTCATCGCCGGGGTCATGAGCCTGGGAGGGACGCCGGCATCAAGGCAGCCCTGGGCCAGAGCTTGAATGAAGATTCCCACCTGCTCAGGAGAGTCCAGCTCAGCTACCACGCCAGTTGAGCGCACCACGAAGTTCAAATCGGTCTTGATGTTCAGTCTGGCTCTATCATGGCTCTCGATCAGGGTGTCTTTCACCAGCTCGGCAACGGACTCCTTGGTGAGTGGCGTGCCGTTGATGGTATGGGCAAAGATCTCTTCTCCTGCTCTTGGAGGCCTCACGTCTCTGGTCATCTTCACCGTCTTGTTCACGATGTACGTCTTGCCGGTATTCAGGTCAGTAGCAGTGAGAATGCTCTTGGTGGTGGTATTGCCCACCTCCACCGAGGCCACGATGTAAAAGGGCTTGCTCCTCAGCTCCAGGTAATTGAACTGCGGGCTTTCCGCTATGCGTGGTTTCATTTTCGGTTTGAAGAGACGACCGAGGTTCATGGGCAGGATGAGAGCGCTGGAGACGTTAAAGCTTTGGGTTGAAAGATCTCAATCCCGGATAGGCCAAAAAGAATGGACGAAATAGCTCATATACTTCCTATACATTATGGACAACTTCTGGCCACAATCGTCTATATCTCTTTAAAGCTGCTAGTAGAAGTGGCGATCCGGGAAACTGCTCCTCACCTCCTGCATACTCGGATCACCCCCTCCTCCCCACATTTTCTTTTTTTCCTGTTAGGCGCTTGCTTCCTTTGTATTCAGTCCTTCAATCCTTCTGTTGTCACCGAGAAGACCGCCTCCCCATCTGGCAGGTTGGGTGAATCCACCAGGCGAGCGATGCGTTTCTCCCCTTTGGACTTTCGCAGGTAGAGCCGGAAGGTGGAGGTATGTCCCAGGACGTGTCCTCCCACCGGCTTGGTTGGATCCCCAAAGAAGGTGTCCGGCTTGGCCATAACCTGATTGGTCACCAGGATCAGGGCATTGTTCAGGTCACCGAAACGCATCAGGTCATGAAGGTGCTTGTTGAGCTTCTGCTGGCGATCGGCCAATGTGCCTCGACCTACATATTCAGCTCGGAAGTGGGCTGTCACTGAGTCTACGATGAGCAGCCGGACCGGCTTATCAGAGTCTTTGATCTTCTCAGCCAGGTCCATAGCGCTCTCCGCCAGGAGGATCTGATGATTGGAGTTGAAGGCCCTGGCAACATTGATGTTCTTTAAGAAGTCCTCCGTCTCCCAGTTCCGGCCATCAGGTGCCGGTGGCAGCCCCTTGACCATCTGGTCTATCCGCTCCGGCCGGAAGGTGTTCTCAGTATCGATTATGATTACGGAGCCGTTCAGCCCGCCCATCTCCGCCGGCAGCTGGACGTTAACTGCCATCTGGTGGGCAACCTGGGTCTTACCGCATCCGAACTCCCCATAAAGCTCCACTATCGACTGAGTCTCCATGCCACCGCCTAGAAGCTCATCGAAGCTCTTGCAGCCGGTAGTGACCTTGCCCACCAGCTTTCTCCGCTCCAGGATGCGGTCACCAGTCTCAAAGCCGCCTACGTCCGCCGCTTCTCTGGCACCAGCTATGATCTTGGCAGCAGTGGCCTCGCCCACCTCAGCAGCGGTAACCAGCTCCCCAGGAGAGGCAACGGCAATGGCTTCTATTGTGTTGAAACCCGCCTCGCGCAACTTTTCTGCAGTGGCCGGACCCACGCCCGGCAGGTCTTCCAGTAGTTTTATTGCCATCTTAACAGTTCCTCTGGTAGATGTTCTCATAACTTACATAACTTCCTTACTCAGGCGGGACGAAAGTAATCCTGGTGCGCCATCCGCATGATAGCTCTAATCCTTCATTCCAGCCGCTCTTGACCTGAGCATCGACGATCTCCGCCCTGTATCCAATATCCACCTCTGACAGTCGATCTACATGCTCACCCCACAGAGCTGCTCGGATCCGGCCGGTATCATCGGAGATGTAAATATTCGCCACCCGACCCTTCCTGCCGTCCTCCCTCTGAAACTCTCGCACCTCTCCCAGCCCGGAGACGAAGCCTGATATGCTGCAGAGCATCCCCTCTTTCAGCTCGCTGATGGGAGTCATCCTCTCGGAGAAATCGAGATTCTTGCTGCTCTTGCGAACTGTCGTGCTCCCAGTTGTCTGGATCTCCAGCAGGCCGTACCTCTCCCGCACCGACCCTCCAATGATCTCCAGAGTCTCCCCCTTAATTAGAGGCATTCTGGCCTGCTCATCCCACAGGGTGAGCCGGATCTTGCCACTCTCATCTCCCAGTGTCACCCCTCGAACCTGCCCCTTGCTACCGTCCCGGCGTTCGAACTCCCTTATCTCTCCTGGATCCACAACCACCGCAAGAAGGCTGATATCGCTCATGTCCTTCTTCAGCTCGCCGATCTTGTAAGGGGTGATCCGGGGATGAATATCCTGGTCTATCTCCTCCAGTCCGCCGCTCCTGCCCAGGCTGACCTCGGTTCCTGCATATCCCTCTTTGGCCAGTCCCCTCACCTTCAGGCACTGGTCGACGGCAATATCTCCTGACTTGACCAGCTCTGCATTCTCATCCCAGAGGGCGATGCGCACCGATCCGGTCTCGTCTCCCAGAGTGATGTTAGCCACCCTGCCGAGAGATCCATCCGATCTCTGAAACTCCCTCAATGGGCTGACAGCGATCACTCTGCCGGTGAAGGTGACATTTCCCATCTCAGGCCTTATGCTCCCTATCTTGGTCATGACCTCAGGGCTGCCCAGCTCCCTGGCTACCAGCATGGCCGCGGTGCGGGAGTCGCACAGGCCGGCCATGAGTGACACCTTCTCCTTCACCCTCTCCTCGAACTCCTCAGGTGATATGCCCTCTGCCACCTGACGGTAAATCTCCTCCATATCTGAATCCATCAATGATCATCCATGAATGGCATAGCGCATCTGCATACTCTTCAGATAGGGGGCATTACAGCGAGAGAGGAAGGCATTGCAGACCTCAAGCGGATCACCATCTGCAATCAGCGCACCGTTTTCCATCAGTATAGCCCGGTGGGAGACCTCTTTGACGAAATCCACATGATGGCTCACCAGAATGATGGTGGTCCCAAACTCAGAGTTTATCTTCTTGATGGCATTGGAGACCTCCCGCAATGTGATTGGATCGATATCCCCAAATGGCTCGTCCAGAATCATAACCTCTGGGCGGGCAGCGAGGAGAATGGCCAGGGAGGCTCTCACCAGCTCCCCGCCTGATAGCTGCCTGGGAAGCTTCCACATGATGCTTTTATCTAAATCCAGCAGGTCAAATATGGGCTCAGCGTACTTCTGAGCCTCTGTGTTCGGAAAGCGGGGGAACAGATCCTTGAATATGTCTCTGGTGAGCCCCAGAGCCTCTAGAGCTGACTTGGCATCCTCCTCTGACATATCCGTCATGGCATAGATGACATCCAGCACCTTGTCGCTTATGCCCATCTCCTCGGCCACGGAGCGGGCGTATCCAATCACATCAGTGCTCTTGATGCCCATCTGATAAGCGATCTGATCGATTATCGTCTCTCCGGCATAAAGGGCGAACTCCTGATACATCACCCCCAGGGTTCTGCGCACATTCATCCTCTGGGGGGAGTAGGTGAGCATATCCACCCAATCATCACCATAGCGGTAATAGACCGCACCCTCATCCGGCAATCTCACCCCTTGCATGATCTTGAGAAGGGTGGTCTTTCCTCCGCCGCTGTTGCCTATGAATGAGGTTATCTCCCCTTTGTTTATATCGAAGTTGAGCTTCTTCATCCGCAGAACATCTAAGACCTCGCCCGTGCAGACCTGGCAGCACCTCTTGGACAGATCTCGCACCTTGATCAATGGCCCCAGATTTCTTCTTGGTGCCAGAGGTTCTGGCTTTCCAATTCCTGCCAAAAATCTGTTCAGGATCTCTTCTGGCTTTCCATCGGCAATTATCTCTCCCTTCTCCAGCCAGATCAGCCTGTCCGCCAGGTATTCATGGATCTCCGGCAGGTGGGAGACGACGACTATTGTCAGGCCGAGCTTATCCCGGACGTTCTTGATGGCATCCAAGACCTCCTGCTTTGTCGCTGGGCAGGCCATGGTGGCCGGCTCGTCCAATAATAGGATCTTGGGCTTTTTGGCCAGCTGTCTGGCGATCACAAGTCTCTGCTTCTCTCCACCGCTGAGGATGGTAGCCAGGTGGCTGGCCTTCTTCTCCAGCCCTACCAGGCTGAGGTAGAAGAGGCCCTCTCTGTACATCTCATCATAATCAACATCCTCGGGTATGGGCAGTACCTCGTAGCCCGTCTTGCGGGAATGGACTCTGCGCACTACGTTATTGAGGGCAGATTCCGTCCAGAGGGCGAAGTCCCTTTGCAGGTGTATGGCTGTGGCCGCCATCTGCGCCCTTATCTCCTCTCCGCTGGAGGTTGGGGTAATGGTAATGCCGTCCAGGGTGATCTTGCCGGAATCAAAGCTCTCCATTCCTCGCAGGATCTTCATCAGGGTGCTCTTTCCGCCTCCGCTCTTTCCCACTATTCCTAAAATCTCGCCCGGCTGGGCAGAGAAGCTTATGTCTTTTAGGGCCTCAATATCCCTATCTTTTAGCCTGTAAGTCTTGGAAAGATTCTCTATCTGGAGCAATATCAATAACCTCCTAACGTACCTTGGTTCCCGTTTCCACTGCCTCTCTAGGCCTGAGAAGCACTGCTCTGCCTTCCACATCCGCTGCTAAAAGCATGGCCTGCGACTCTATTCCAAAGAGCTTGGCAGGCTTCAAATTTGCCAAAACCACCACCTGAGTTCCTACCAGATCCTCCAGCGAATAGGATTGGGCGATGCCTGCTACCACCTGGCGGACCTCTCCACCTATATCTACATTGAGCTTGAGAAGCTTGTTTGAGCCTTTGATGGCCTCTGCATTCTTGATCTCCCCGATTCTTATATCCATGGACTGGAAATCCTCAAAGGAGATCTCTTTCTTCTTCTCCACCTTCTCCTTCCCCCTGGCTTCAGCCTCTTTCATCCTCTGCTTGAAGATGCTCTCCAGATCCTTGACGAACTTCTCTTCCAAACGGTTGAAAAGGATCTCGGGTGTGCCCAGGCTCTGGCCGGAGGGCAAGAGGACGATGGCATCTTCGAAGGACCTTTCGCTGACCTCTCCGGGCATGCCCAGCTGCTTCCATGCTTCCTGCATCTTTGCCGGCATAAACGGCTCCATCAGAATGACCAGTGCCTTGGCGATCTGCAGGCAGCTTCTTAGGACCGAGCCCGCTTCCTCCTTATTGCTTCGGATCAGCTTCCAGGGCTCATGGCTCTGGAAATAGGTGTTCCCGTAATCTGCCAGGCTCATCACGCTGTCTGCGGCCCTCTTGAACTCGTACTCCTCCAGAGAGGATACGACCTCGGCCATTGTATCTTCAATCCGTGCCAGGACACCAGCATCGATCCTGCCCTCTGGCACCATTCCCCCGAAGTTCTTCACGCTGAAGGTTAGGGCGCGGTTGAGGAAGTTGCCGAA
>Ga0116193_1003664_pt1 | contig 10984 bp, 7 predicted proteins | sample AD_UKC115_MetaG_FD_89892 | JGI IMG/M metagenome (GOLD analysis project Ga0116193, IMG submission 89892) | Active sludge microbial communities of municipal wastewater-treating anaerobic digesters from Hong Kong - AD_UKC115_MetaG | ecosystem: Engineered > Bioreactor > Anaerobic > Digestate | place...
AGGACCAGGGCGGAGCAGGACTCCATTTGACCGGGCTTTCTGATATCAAGCACTTCGATTCTATCCGCAGTCTTCTGCAAAGCATCTATGTGCTCAGAGACATCGCCCTGCAGGGCCAGTACCCCAATTCTATGCACTTGCTAGCCTCTTTTCACAACCTTTCGGTTACCAGCCTCTCGTCTGCAGGGCCTCTGCCTCAGGAATGCCAGCTGCATCCAGCCCCTTCATGGCCGCTCCCAGACCCTTTGAGACCTCAGCCAGAATAGCCGGATCATCATAATGATGCACTGCTTCCACTATCGCTCTGGCCATTGCCTCCGGGCTCTCGGATTTGAATATGCCTGAACCCACGAAGACCCCATCAGCACCAAGCTGCATCATAAGAGCGGCATCTGCAGGAGTAGCCACCCCGCCGGCGGCGAAGTTGACCACCGGAAGGCGCTGCATCTGAGCGCACTCGCGGACCAGATCCAAATCAGCCTCGATCTCCCTGGCCACCTTCATCAGCTGAAGATCATCCATTCCCTTCAAGCTCCTGATCTGGCCCAGTATCATTCTCATATGCAGGACTGCCTGGCTCACGTCTCCAGTTCCTGCTTCACCCTTGGTTCTGATCATGGCAGCCCCCTCTTTGATCCGCCGGCAGGCCTCTCCCAGGTTCCTGGCTCCGCAGACGAATGGAATGGTGAACTTGCTCTTCTCGATATGAAATTCGTCTGCCGGGGTCAGGACCTCAGACTCGTCCACCATGTCCACACCCAGAGCTTCCAGTATCTGGGCCTCAACGAAGTGACCGATCCGGGCCTTTGCCATGACCGGGATGGTCACCGCCTCAATGATCGACTCTATGACCAGAGGATCTGCCATCCTGGCCACCCCGCCCATCTTCCTTATATCGGCGGGAACGGCATGCAAGGCCATTACGGCTACGGCACCCGCTTCTTCCGCTATTATGGCCTGTTCAGGGGTCGTGACATCCATGATCACTCCCCCTTTCTGCATCTTAGCGAAACCGCGTTTGAGCAGTTCCGTACCAAATCGAAGATTTTCAAGTTCCATGAATTGCCCCAAATGTTCTTAAGGGGAAAGCTAAGCAATGAGAATAAATAAACTTTGCCCCGACGGACTGCGATATCTCTTAAAAAAATGAGATGAAAAGCCAGAAAGATCTGAACGAGAAAAAAGGCCATAAAAGGTTGAAGAAGGGATGGAAAAGGAGCCTTCCCTTCTCTCTTATGGCATATAGTTTTCATAGATGTATATATCTCGGTCTCCGCTGCGATCGTCCGTCCAGACGATCCTCGAGGTCCTTATGCGCGGCTCCATCTGATTGCCGGAATCTGTGCAGATGGGTATCTCCCGATCTACATTCTGGTCGTAGGCATAGATATCCCATTCTCCGTTGCGCTTATCCTGCCAGACTATGACCCCGTTCTCGACATCGGGATTGATCTGATCGGCTGGGTCGGTTGTTATCTGAATCTCCTTGCTCGTATTAAGGTCATAGGCATAGATATCCCAATTTCCATTGCGGTTGTCCTGCCAGACCACAGTGCGCCCATCAGTGGAGGCATTGATCTGATCGGCAGAATCGGTTACAATTGGCACTGGATCCATGCCCTGTCCCTGCTTCCAGAGGAGGATATCCCAGCTTCCGCCCTTATTGTTCTGGAAGACCACATAATCTCCCCCTGCTCGGGGATTGATTCCGCTGGGAGGCGATCTAGGAGCAACCTCCTTCTCGTAGAGAGGGCGGGAGTAGACCATCCAGCCGAAATAGGTCTTTCTCAGATAGGCCAGATAATTCTCGCTCAGGGAGATGGGTGTTACATTTTCCAGGCCATAGACCAGCTCAGTCGAGTTGTCTATGGACACATCGAATGTCCTGATGCACCAGTAATCCTCTATCTGATATTGATTGTTTGGATTTCGGGCCACCCAGGCGATAATGCTCCCTCTTATGTCAGGATACATGTCCTCATAGGGACTGGCAGCCAATGGCAGCTCCAGCTCCTGAGCCAGGCTGTAGACATAGACATCGGGATTTCCGGTGCGGTTGTCCATCCAGGCAACGTAATAGCCCACCTGATCGCTTCCTCCTACAATCGGGTGGCTCTGGTCTCCTGGGACCTTACAAACCACGCTGGTCTGGCCAGCTGTCACTGCCACTGACCTTGGCTTGCCACTGTAGGTGTTGATCCATACCAGCTTCTTGTCCATGCTCGGTTTGGCCTGGCCGGGACCGGCCTGGACCAGTTCATCCTTCCAGCTGGCCAAATCCAGCTTTCTTATGGAGGTGTCCTCGCCGGAGCCGTCCACATAAGCGATATAATTGCCGGATACTACGGGGTTGGTCTGCTCTCCCTCCCGGGGATAGGTCTTACCCCATTTCTTATCCCAGAAGTAATAGGAGATGTCTCCGATTGCAGCATCCTGCCAGGCAATGGTGTATCCAGAGATATCCGGATAGAGCTGGTCTCCATCCCCGGTGAGCTTGGTCTCGGATCCATCGACCAGATCCTTAACGTAAATATCGAAGTTGCCGTTTCTGCTGTCCTGCCAGACCACCAGATTGCCGCTGACGATGGGATACATCTGCTGCCCAGCTCCCTTGTATATGGGCGTCGTCTTGTCCGTGGACAGATCCTTCATATAGACATCCCAGTTGCCACTGGAGTTATCCTGCCAGACCACCAGGTTTCCGGAGATGGAAGGCCACATCTGATCGCCCTTGCCAGTGGCCACAGCTGACTCGACACCAGTAGCAATGTTTTTCATATAGACATCTGAGTCTCCGCTTCGGTAATCTGAGAAGACCACAATATCCCCCGAGGCCTTGGGGTAGAGCTGGTCGTAGTCGCCTTTGGTTATAGGTCTTTCCGAACGGGTGAAGAAGTCAAAGCCGTAGATGTTCCAGTTGCCCCTGCGGTTATCGCTCCATACCAGCAGGCTTCCATTGGTGCTTGGATAGTCTGCGTTCAGAAGCAAGAGCGGGTCGGAGTTGATATATCTCATCATGATCTGGGAATGGCCCTTGCTGTTGTCCATCCACACGATCTTGTTGTTGCTTATGATCTTGTTGGAGAGATAGGGCTTGACCTGATTGGGATCGCCCTTGCCATCGTTAGGCGTCTGCTGGTTGGGAAGAGTGGCAACAGGCACCTGCACCCCCTTTCTCAGGTCGTAGAGGTAGATGTCCGAATCCCCCTGACGGACATCAAGCCAGGCCACATAATTGCCATGGACCACGGGATTTCCCTGATTGGCGCCATCGATCACCACCGCCCTCTCCGTATTAGTGGTAAGATCATAGGCAAAGATATCCCAATTTCCGTTTCTGCCGTCAGCCCAGACCACGTTGTTGCCCGAGATCCAGGGTTGAGCCTGGCGGGCCGGATTGGTGCAGATTGCAGTCTCCTCGCCCGTGGTGAGGTTGAGGAGATACAGATCCCATTTGTTCTCGCCGCTGCGGGAATCGATCCAGACTATTCTGTCTTTATCGATCACCGGAGAGAGCTTCATGGACTTGACGGTGGTGATCTGTCTTTCCTGACCAGTGGAGATATCATAAAGGTAGATCTGCTCGCCTCCAGAACGTGAATCGATCCAGATGATGCTATTTCCATCGATCATTCCATAGCGATGGTCGGACTGGTCTGATGTCACCTGCTTTATCTCCCTGGTCGACAGGTTGTAGAGGAATATCTGCAGGCTGCCCTGGCTCCGATCTGTCCAGATCAGGTTCCCATTGCTGATATCAGGGCTGGAATGATCGAAGCTGTCCTTGGTTATCTGCATCTCCTCATTGGTGGTGGTGTTGAATAAAAAGACATTGAAGTTTCCGTCCCTGTTGTCCGTCCAGACGATATTATCCCCAGAGATTGAGGGATTGGTGTGATTGAATGGACCGCTGGTTATGGGTATATCGGCCAGCATCTTGAAGTCGATCATCTGAATATCTGGATCGATAGTCCCCTTTCGGTAATCGGTCCAAACCACCCCTCGATCGCTGATCGCCGGTTCCATCTTGATGCTGCCGGGAGCAAGAGAGAAATCGGCACCTGTCTCGATATCATAGAGGTTTATGTCCGTATGGTTGTTCAAATAGGCGATATAGCGGCCATAGATTCTTGGATCGGTCTGCATGCCTGGTTTGGTGATGATGGTCTCCTTGCCAGTTCCCAGATCCTTGAAGGCGATATCCGATTCGCCAGTGCGGTTGTCTGCCCAGGTTACGATATCTTTGCTTACGGATGGAAAAGACTGGTCACCGGGACCGGTGGCGACTGCGGACTCCTTTCCCGAGGAGATATCATATGAATAGATGTCAAAGTCGCCAGAGCGCTTGTCCATCCATACTATCCGATCGTCGCTGATCCTGGGTCTGATCTGCTCGCCGTTTGCAGAGGACACCACCACCTCATTGCGGCTGGATAGGTCCAGAAGATGGATCTGATAGGTGCCTGTGCGGTCGTCCGCCCAGACCACTCTATTGCCGTTTATGTCTGGTTGAGTCTGGTTTCCCGTTGCAGTGGTGACCGCAGACTCGGTCTTGTTGATGACATCATACATGTAGATATCTCCGTTCCCGGAGCGCATATCCTGCCATACTATGCGTTCTCCTGACACGGCAGGACTGATCTGGAAGAAGGGATTGATGCAAACCCATCTCTCCAGTCCCGTTTCCAGGTCATGCATGAAGATGTCATAGTTTCCGCTCCTGTTATCAGACCAGACTACGATATGTTCGTCCAGTGCAGGCTGAAGCTGCTCTCCTGCAATGATAGCTATGGGACGCTCCTTTCCAAACTCCGCCCCGCTGGCAGTTCCCGCCAAAAGGAGGGCCGCCGTCATGATCAAAAGCCTAATTGCCTTGTGCATCTCATCACTCTGTGATCGATCTATGATGTTCATCTTCGATATTCAGCCGATGGATTTGGCGAACCACTATAAGGACTTTTCTCGACGTTTGCCGTGATCAAACCGAAAGGAATTTGGATGCTAACGGATCATCGTTCGGCCCAGGCTCACCAGGAACAAAGCAAGAAGCAGCCAGCCCAGGACGGACTCCAAAGTTGCAAGGTAGCGGTAGACTCCTACCGGGTACCATTTAACCTGGGTCTTTGCGGTGAAGACCATAGCGCTAAAATAGAGATTATCCAGGAATGTGAGCTCCTGCTTCTGCCCCTGGAGGATTTCTGATCCATTCAGCGGCTCCACTACGATTCCCGCTCCCTGCCAGTAGAGGAATGCGAAGAGCAGGATGAAAAAGCAGCTCAAGAAGACGGTGTATCTGGGTCGAACCCCGTATCCGCAGGAGACCCAGGCCAGGCCGTCCAGGAGCTTGGACCAGTTGACCCTCTTTCTCTCTCCTTCCAGGATGGCAAAGCTCTTGCCCGCCTGGCTTGCGCGCCGGTAGTGGTAGTAGCAGTCATCTGCATCCTCAAACCACTCCAGGTTCCTGTAGTTCCTGGCCAATGATAGGTAGGCTTCGCCATCGTAGCTCAGATGGTTGCGGAGCATTGGCCATCTGGCCTCCAGACGAGTGAACTCCGCATCATGGAGAGAGATCTGACCGCAGATATTTGCCTTCGAGAGGCGCATTTTGTTGATGCTGGCGCCGGTAAAAGAGATGTCTTTTTGAAAACATGCCGAGGAACAGTCTACCGTCTTGGCGAATGCAGCACCCTCGAAGAGCGCCTCCTCCTGAAAGTGGGCAGTGGCGAAGCTGACAGATGCCAGAAAGGAGGCAGCAGAGAAGCTAGCCCTGCCCAGGAACAGTGCTCCATCGAACTTTGCCTCTCCCTGGAATGATGATCCCTGCCAGGACGATCTATCCCCGAATTGCGCTCCCTCGAAGGTCGCCGGGCCGAATATGGCCTCGGAAAACTGGACCTCTCCCTTAAGGGTGGCATCCTTGAAGCTCACATCGCTGAACTGGGAGCGAAAGAAGGTTGCATTACCGGATATGCATGTGCCTATGAAGATAGCATTCCCCTGAAATTGAGCGAACTCCGCATTGAAGTCTTCTTGAAAGCTGGTAGCTCGAAAGTCGGCGTTTCCGGAGAGAATGCCTCCCTGGAAGCTGGCATATCCGGCGAACTTAGCTCCCCGGAATGATGCCTCAGCCAAAAAATTTGCATTCCAGAAGCTTGCCGATCCCTCAAATGAGGCCAGATTGAAGTTGGCGGTCCCGGCGAATCCTGAGCCGGTCCAGTCCGCATCCTTTCGGAAGGTGGCCTCCAGGAAGTTGGCGCACAACTCGCTGAAGCGTGCGGAAACGAAGCTGGCAGGGCAGAAAAAGAGAGCGCTACCGAAGTTCGCTATGGCAGAGAAGCTCGCCTCCTGGAATCTTGCCTCCTTTGAGAATGCTGCATCTCTGAAGGAAGCATATCTCAGAAAGCTTGACCCCTCGAATCTGACACCACCATCAAAGGTCGACCCTTTGAAGCTCGCCTCCTGGCAGAGGGTCGAGCCACTGAGGTCGAGAGATTCGCGGAAGATGGAATTGACTAGGCTAACTCTCCCTAAAAACTCTGAGTTTCTGATCTCTATGCGGGAGGCAATGACATGGGCCGGACCGGACATATCTCGAGACCTTTCATTGTGAACGAAGGGCAGATCGAGTCTGGACAGGTCAATATCGCCAGCAATTGCCACATGATCATAGATGACCGGCTCCCCTAGTTCGATCCGCTCCAGGATCTCGCGAGCCTCAACTACCGGTAGATGTGATCCCTCTGGCACGTGGTCGCCTCTCATAATCATTTTTGAAAGCTCTTCTGCCCAAATCAGCAACGACTTTATATTCCTTCCGCTAACCCCTAAGCACACCGGGAGGAACTCTAGTTGAAGGACTATCTCACAATGGATGATGTCAAGCTTGATAATAAAAGGGTCTTGGTAAGAGTCGACTTCAACTCCCCTATGGACCCGAGCGGAAATATCCTGGATGATAAGCGGATCAAGAGCCATTTAGATACTTTGCGCAATCTAGAGGATTGCCGGGTGGTCCTCATGGCCCATCAGAGCAGGGCGGGAAAGAAGGATTATACCACAATGGAAGCACATGCCCGTTCTGCTACCAGGCTCCTTCGACGCGATGTCACCTATATCGATGATATCTTCGGTTCTCATGCTCGAGAGGCCATAAAATCCATGATGCCTGGGGAGGTTCTTCTCCTGGAAAACACCCGATTTTATGCAGAGGAAAACATGAACCGCACCCCTGCGGATCATGCCAAGAGCCATATGGTCAAGAAGTTGGCTCCTCTTTTTGATCTTTTCATAAATGACGCTTTTGCCGTCTCCCATCGCTCTCATTGCTCTGTGGTTGGCTTCACTGAGGTCCTGCCCAGCATTGCCGGGCTTCTGATGGACAGGGAGATCACCGCTCTGGATAGAGGCCTGAAGGGCGACGAGCATCCAACGGTCTATTCTCTGGGAGGGACCAAAGCGGACGATTCTATCAAGGTGATGGAAAATGTGCTCCGGCGCGGAGGAGCGGACAAGATTCTGACCTCTGGGGTCGTGGCTACCGTTTTTATGATGGCGGCAGGAATCGACGTTGGCGAAGCCAATCATAAGTTTGTGGAGGATCAGGAGTATCTGGAGCAGATACCTATTGCCGCTAAGCTGCTGGCCAAGTATCCGGACAAGATCGCCATTCCGGTGGATGTAGCCTTAAACAAGAATGGAGAGAGGGTAGAGGTTGCCGTTTCTGCCATCCCCACCGATCTGCCCATCGCGGACATAGGCTTAGAGACGATAGTCGATTATTCCAAAGAGCTTAGAGATGCTCGGGTCACAGTGATGAACGGGCCGGCAGGCATATTCGAGCAGGAGAAGTTCCGGCTCGGCACATCTGAGCTGCTGAAGGCTGCGGCAGAGTCGGACTACTCCATCGCTGGCGGAGGGCATAGCGTGGCCGCCATAGAGCAGTTGGGGCTGGAGCCTAAGTTCTCTCATGTGAGCATGGGCGGCGGGGCGAGCATCACCTACCTTTCGGGTGAGCCCCTGCCGGGAATAGAGGCCCTGAAAAATTACGCTCAGAAGGCGCGCAAGGCTTAAAGGTCGCTTCAGGGCAGTCGCTCTATCACCATTTCCTTACATTCCTGCAGGAGGGCGCCAGGATCGCCCCTGGCATCAAGGGAGGCTGCTGAAGCGTGGCCTCCGCCGTCACCATCATGAGATCGGCCGATATCGCCCAGGATCTCGTTCAGCTTCAGGCCCGCTCTGGCTGCTTTGCTGCTGGACCGGGCACTGATCCTTATCCGGTCGTCATGCCTCCCGGCAACGAAGGCCACATCCGCCCCCAGATCGATCAGTGCTGCTGCGGCTGAGCCCTCAAAGGAGTTCGTCCTGGTGGCAGCAATCAGCCATTCTCCCTGGCGGTCGATCTTTGCCCGGGAGGCAGCTTTGAGGACCGCGATTCTCTGAGAGATGTCGGGGGCAACGGATAGGGCCTGCAGAGCATCGTCATAATCAAATCCCCCCGCGTCCAAGAGCTCTGAAGCAGCCATAAACGATTCTGCGCTGGCTCGCTTGAACCTGCCTGTATCTGATATTATCCCCACCAATAGCCCCAGGGCCATCTCCCTGTTCGGCTTACATCTATTGTCCTTCAGGATCTTCCAGACGATCTCAGCGGTGGATTTAGCTGGTCTTTGGATATAGAACTCTGCTCCATCTCGCAGCCCTTCATCCTGATGGTGGTCCACCAGACAATATCTGGACAGCTGGATCTCCCCCAGCTGCAGCCGAACGGATGTGTCCACTACTACGATCAGATCCCAATCCTCTGGAGAGGGATTGATCAGGATCTGTGCTCCTATGAGAGCGGAAAGAGCCTCGCCGGTGCGGCTCAGGTCATCTACTGCTCCCACTGTACCTCCGAAGGCTCCAGCCAGGGCAAAAGCGCTTCCTATGGCGTCCGGGTCAGCATTGCGATGGCACAGGTACAGTACACCCTTGTATCTGCTGACTAAAGAGCCGAACTCGGCCTCCGTGATGAGCATGAAGAATCGATTTGGCTGGGCAATTGATATATCTTGCCTTGGTATTATTATCTTAAAGCCCGTTCAATCGTCTGCATAATGGCCCGTCTCTCTGAAATCCAAAGAAATAAGTCCTTTACCGCCCATATAACTGTGCTATGCGCTTTAAGGATAGATCCCAGGCAGGAGAGATGCTGGCAAGAGCCCTGGAGAGGTTCAAGGGCCAGGAGGCTGTGGTCTATGCCCTTCCCAGGGGCGGGGTGGTCCTGGGATATGAGGTATCCCGCCGCATCGATGCTCCCCTGGATCTAATCATTACCAGAAAGATCGGCTATCCCGGCAGCCGGGAATGCGCAGTCTGCGCTGTATCCGAGGACGGAGAGATGATTTGCGACAGCCTGGGGGCATCCCAGCTGGATCAGAACTGGCTGGCTGCACGGGCAGAGGAGGAGATGGAAGAGGCGAGCCGCCGGCGAAGAGTCTATCTTCAAGGTCGCCCGCCCCTGACGGCAAGGGGCAAGGTGGCGATAGTGGTCGACGACGGCATGGCCACCGGGCTTACCATCCTTCTGGCCATCATGATGCTGAAAAAGCAGCATCCTAAGAGGTTAGTGGTTGCTGTTCCCGTCTCCTCGCCTGAGGCGGCAGAGAGGATAACAAGAGAGGCCGATGAGCTGATTGCACTTGATGTGCCTGAATATTTCGGTTCTGTATCGGAGCATTATGAGGAGTTTCCCCAGCTCGAGGATGAGGATGTCATAAGGCTGATCAGAATGGCTGGCTCGATAGAATAATGCTTTAAATAAGCGGCTAATCATGTGGTCTGTTCTGAACTATTTTATGGTCTGTTCTGAACCATCTATTTATAACCTTCAGGATCTCTACCCACTGGCATCAAACCATAGGATGGAATGCGGCTGATAGGAAAGCTGCCCGCATCCATCAGACCCACTGAATATCGAAGAAGCTAAGGTGCATTGAAATGATGATGAAAAGACTCTTGACAGCCATCTGCCTGATAGGGATAGCTTCGACAATAGCTATTGCCAATGGCGAGACGATTGAACTTGGGCCGGCCAGCGTCTCCATGGACCTGGAAAGCCTGGGATTTTACTCTATAGAAACTGGTTCTGTCACCTCCATTGAACATAAGGATCCAGATTTTATCTATGAGATCATTCCTGCAAACATCCAGGTTGGCGAGACATATGGAGCGGTGCAGGTTGAGGTCCATAAGATGAGCACAACCGAGCCTCTTGATGATCCGATCTCTGGAAAGCACCAGGAAAACGGTCTGGAGCACTGCATTGAGAGGTCGAATTTGCTTACCGGTGGAAAGGACATACAGACAGAATCCTATGAGATTGACGGGCGACAGGGTTTGATTGCCACCATCGATGAGGAAGGGCAAGAGCCCCAGTACATTGTAGCCTACAGTCCGGATAAAGAAGATGGATCAGGATCCATTGTATGCATAGTGGCCTCAAGATTGCCCTGGGAGGAAACAGAAAAGCTCTTCAGATCGATCAGAACCGAGGTGGCATAAGGGCACGAACCCGCGAGAGTCATTATCTGGTTCCTCGCTGTTTTGTGGGGGCATTGTGACTCAAACTTAAAACCACAAAACCACATCATTCTTTTTTTGAGGCATGTGGGGAATCGCGCCCGAAGAATGAAAATAGTCTCTAGATATCGATAATTGAATCTTTTTCATAGCAAGCCACAAAGGATTATATCATCAATATGAAGATCAATCGGGGATATGAATAGACATATTTGTGACTTTGTGGTTCAATTTTTTGTGCTATCGCTAGTAACCGCTGAAGAGGCAACAGAAGGCCAGTGATCAGGTCGGTCTGCAGAGGCGGCCAAGAGGAAAGAGCGAAGGGCCCATTATCTGCAGCAATGAGGGCCATTCGCTTGCTATCGAGTCAATGCTTGACACTGGAAGTGCCAGCAGTGTTATCCAGAAGGAGCCTCTCGTAGCG
>Ga0116193_1003665_pt1 | contig 10981 bp, 12 predicted proteins | sample AD_UKC115_MetaG_FD_89892 | JGI IMG/M metagenome (GOLD analysis project Ga0116193, IMG submission 89892) | Active sludge microbial communities of municipal wastewater-treating anaerobic digesters from Hong Kong - AD_UKC115_MetaG | ecosystem: Engineered > Bioreactor > Anaerobic > Digestate...
CATGGCTACGCCACCGTGCGCTGCGACGCCGAGAAGATGGTGACCGAGTTCGTCTGCATCCCGCGGCCGATCGCGCGCGCGCCAGGCGACGACGGCGGCCCGCTGCGTTACCGCGTCCGCCACGAAGTGCCGCTGTGGAAGGCCGGCGAGCCGCCGCGGATGACGCAGACGGTGGTGGAAGGCGACGTGGGCTTGTCGGTGTGAGGCATCGCGGCACGACCCCTCGACGGCGCGTTGCGTTATCTTTTGCGTCCACTGCAAACCGGGTCCAGCAAGTGAAAGCCACCGTCGTCGGTCTCGTCACGCCGCATCTCCTTCGGGTCGTCGACTTCGCCAGGCAGGCCGAGACTGGCGCCAATGTCGACTGGCACGTGCGCGATGCGGTTGCCAGGACGATCGACGAACTCGGCCATCTCTACAACGCCCAGGACTTGCGCGCCGCCTATATCCAGGGACTGGAAACGGCCGCCCGGGAAGCGGGCCCGGCGCGCGTGGCGTATGCCCGCGTGCTGCAGGCCGCGCTGGCGGCGGCGAGGAAGGGATAGGGCGGCATTCCCGCTTGGAGGGCGCCCGGGAAGCCGGCGTCTTGCCGCGTCCTGGCCGCCGCGGGTTCGGCTCGGCGTTGGGCTCGGGTACGGCACCTGCGCCGGCCCGATGGAATCCGCCATGCATGCACCCAACCGTTTCAGGATCGCCCTGCTGTTGTGCGGTGGAGCGCTGGCAGCGGGCGGCGCGATGGCGGCGAGGCCCGCGGCATCGGCCGGCGAGTGCTTCGCGAGCGCATTCGAGTCCGGCGATGCCGATGCGATCGCGGCCTGCTACGCCGAAGACGCGATCATCTGGTTCCCCGGTGGTTCGATGGCGAAGGGACGTGCCGCGATCCGCGACGGTTTCGCCCATTTCCTGGCTGGCGCCACCGTCAAGGACTTCCAGATGACGAACATCGGCCAGGAGAGCGTCGGCGACAGCCGGGTGTCATGGGGCACCTACGTCATCCGCATGGTCGACAAGGCCAGCCAGGCGGAATCGGTGCAGACCGGGCGCTACACCGACGTGCAAAAACTGGTCGACGGGCGCTGGCTGTACATCGTCGATCATCCGTCGGACGATCCCGCTCCCCCCGCGAAGTGACGGCGTAGCGCGCCCCGGCGGCGCGGAGCCGGGCTGGACTTCCTGCCTGAAGCGCACTGCCGTTCGAGCCCGCGCTGCCGGTGCGGCGCCCGTTGTTTCCATCGCCTTGGCGCGTGCCTGGCTTCAGAGGTTCGTGGCCGGTCCGTTCACGCCCGCATAGCCGCTGGCGCAGCCGGTGGTGCAGGTCGTGGTCAGCATGTTGCGCAGGATCAGGCCGGTGTTGGCGAGTGAACGGAAATGGCCGACGCCCCGGCTGTTGTCGCCGCCGCCGGCGTTGTAGGGCATGCCGTCGCTCCAGTCCCAGTCGTACGCATAGGCGCTGCTGCCGAAGCCCACGCCGACCTGCGCGATCACGTTGCTGCGGGGATTGAACAGGGCGCCGCTGGGGCAGGTGCCGGCGTTGTTGGAGGTGAAGCAGTGCACCTGGTCGTAGAGGCCGGCGGTGATGGTGTAGAAGCGGATCGCGCCCCAGCTGGCGGGCAGGGTGCGCAGCGAACCGCTGCCGCTGCCGGTCCAGCGGTTGTAGCCGTAGTAGGCCACGCCGCTGCTCGGATACAGCCCGAAGGTGTAGTAGTCGTAGGGGTAGGCATAGGCTTCGGCGTTGCAGGTCTGCGCCAGCGGATTCTGGTAGCCGCTGTACAGGCAGGTCTGCAGGCCGCGGATGCCGCCGCCGATGTTGACGAAGCGGCGCACGCTGCCCTGGTAGGCCTTGTACTTGATCATCGCCAGCGCCATCGAACTGCCGAGCGAGTGCGCCACGATGTCCACCTGCGGCTTGCCGGTGTACGCCTTCACCTTGTCGATGAAGTTCTTGAGCAGGTTGTAGGTGTAGGGCTCGTGGTAGTTGATTTGCGGGTTCGCGCGCTCGTCCGCCGACAGGTAGGTGACGCCGAACAGCTCGCAGTCGTTGTAGCCCGCGGCCTTGAGTTCCTCGTATTGGGATCGCGCGGGCGTGCTGTAGCCGGACACCGCGCCGGGCGGCATGTCGAAACTGATGGCGCTGTCGCCGTTGCCGTGGATGAACACCACCGGGGTTCTTGTCGCGGTACAGGCACCTCCGCCGAAGCCGCCATAGCCGACGCCGGGATTGAAGCCGCCGGCGTACTGGTTCTGCGTCCCCGTGCATGTGTAGCCGTTGTTGCTGCCGCATTCCAGCGCGGCCGCGTTGCCGATCCACAGCGCCGCCAGGACGAGGCCGGCAGCCGCGATGCGCCGGGACATGCGTTGCATGGTGCGAAAGCGGGAAGCGGGGTGCGGTTCGCGAATCATGGCGTGCCCTCCCGGGTGCGGTGGAAACCACGCCGATGCTGGGGATGTGCAGTGCACCAAAGCACTGTACGAAAGGGCAATCCGATGTTGCGGCGCAATGCGACATTGCTATCCTTCGCCGGCGGCACGGGACTGCCGCATGACCGGGGAATGGGATGCATCGGGGACGGGTCTTGTTCGCCGCGGGCATGGCGCTCGCCGCTTCGTGGTTCGTCGCGCAGGCGGCCGCGCCTGCGTCGACGCAGGCGGCGGAGGCGGTAACCACCGGGCCGGTCGATGGCGTGAGCATCGGCGAATGGACCGCGCGCTGGTGGCGCTGGGCGCTCACCCAGCCGGTGCAACCGTTCCTGGATCCGGATGGCAGGTTCTGCGCAATGGGGCAGGACGGTCCGGTCTGGTTCCTGGCCGGGACGGATGGCAGCTTCCGCCCAAGGCGCGAGTGCGCAATCCCGGCAGGGAAGCATGTGCTGGTGCCGGTGATCAACATGATCTACTGGCAGCGGAGTGCGGCTGGGGCGCGTTCGCCGTGCCGCGAACTGCAGGCGAGCGCCGCGGTCAACAATGACCATCTGCGCAGCGCCGAGGTGTTGCTGGACGGGAAGCCGTTGGGCGATGTGCGCCTGTTCCGGGTCCGCAGCGAAGCTTGCTTCGCGATGGACCCCGCCGACCCGCAATCGCGGCTGGCTGCGGCGGACGGGTACTGGCTGATGATCAAGCCGCTGCCATCCGGTCGCCATTCGCTGGTGGTCGGTGCGAACTACAACGCGTCGGACCAGCCATATGGCGGCATGGACCAGAATTTCGAATATGTGCTGCACGTGGGCGGCATGACCACGCTGAGCGATCTTGGCAGGCAAGGGATGCCGCGCACGGAGGATCTGCCGGAGCAACCCGCATCGTTGTCGCATGCGGCCCTTGCCGGAATGACGCCGGCCTTGCCGCTGTCCGCCAACCGCCCCGCGAATTGAGCGCCGCCGCAGCCACTGCGCTCTATCCGGACAAGCCCCGCAGGTGCATCCACAGGAACACCGGCGCCATCGCCAGCAGCACCGCCGCGGCCAGGGTGTCCAGCCACACACGCTTGGTGCGCAGCGCGACCAGGCTGCAACCGGCCGCCACCAGCGCGAAGCCGGAGCCGGCGAACCAGTCGCCGATGCCGTGGCTGCGGCGCGCGACGACCAGCGCCGCGATCATCGAGAACAGCAGTTGCAGGGTCTTGTAGCGGCGCCCGTATCGCGCGTGGTACTCGCGCAGGTCGAGCAGCTGGCCGTCCTTGGTTCGTCCGGCATGACCAGGTCGCAGAACGCGTACAGCACGCTGACGAAGAGCAGCGGGATCAGCGCCTCCAGCCCGCTCCAGACGCGGATGTTGCGCATTTGCCAGAACGCCGCCCAGTTGCCCAGCAACAGCATCAGGGCCATCGCGGTCCAGCAGGCATGCCGCCAGGAAAAGCGGATGTGGTCCGAATGCCGGTACAGCCCGGCGCAGCCGCTCAGCAGGCGGGTCAGCGCCAGCGAGGTGATCACCGAGATCATGCCGAACACGAATTCGAAGCTGCTCATGCCGTTGCGTCCCCCGGCGATGCGGTGAGGGTAGCCGCAGAAGGCCCGCCGAGCACGCCGGCGTCCCGCGTAGGTGTCGCGTTTGCACCCGTGCCGGCTCGCTCCATCCGCCGAAACCAGGGGTTCGTCGCAGGCCGGTTGCCGTGCTGCGACGGCATCGGCAATTTGCGGCGGTGCCGCGCGAACCGATCCGCATCCGTGGATGGGCGTAGCGGCAACCACCTCTTCCCGGAGCGCGCATGCCGCCTGTTGCCCCGTATTCGCCGGAACCCGCGCGCGGCTGGCTGCCGTGGGCCTGGCTGTCGCCGATCCTGTTGATCCTGTTCAACGCGCTGCCGGTGGTCGCGCTGGACGGCTGGATGCAATCGCGCCACTGGTCGATGGCGAACGGCGATCCGATCGGCCTGGCCGGCCTGCATGCGCTGCTGTGGATCGGGTTCGCGCCGTGTTTGCTGCTGGTGCTGGCCTGGGTGCGCCTGGTCGAGCGACGGTCGCTCGCCAGCATCGGCCTGGTCGGTGCTGCACCGCTGAAGACATTCCTGCGCGGCATGGCGATCGGCATCGGCACGATCGCGTTGGTCGTTTTCGTGATTTTCCTCGCAGGTGGCATGCAGGTGGCGGACGTGGGCGCGGCTTGGCGATCCCCGCACAGCCTGCAGCAGATCGGCTTGTTGCTGCTGGGCTTCAGCTTCCAGGCCAGCGTGGAGGAGGTGATGTTCCGCGGCTGGTTGCTGTCGGCGGTGGCGCGCAGGGCCAATACCGCGTGGGCGGTGCTGCTGGTGTCGCTGGCGTTCTGCCTCCTGCACTACAGCCCGCACCAGGCCCCGCTGGTCGTCGCCGGCACGCTGTTGTTCTCGCTGTTCGCCTGCGTGTGGGCGCTGCACAGCGGCAACATCTGGGGCGTGATGGGCTGGCACACGGGCTGGAACTGGCTGCTGGCGACCGGGTTCGAGTTGCCGGTGACCGGCATCGATGCGCACCTGCCGGCGCTGCTGGTGGCGCTGCGCCCGCAGGGCAGCGATGCCCTGACCGGCGGCGCGGAGGGGCCGGAAGGCAGCTGGCTGTGCAGCGCGTTCTTCATCGTCGCGATCGTCTGGATGGGCTGGCGGCGCGCGAAGAAAAGCGCGTCCGGACGCGCACCGGCTTGAGCGCTTGCTGGCGCCTTCCCGGGGCGATGCCGGAGGCATCCAGCTGCCTTGGTCCTGCCATGGTCGAGCCCGATGCCGGTGGCTGCCCCGGAACTTTTCCCCCGTGCGGCCCGGCTTGGGTGTAAAAGCGGGCCATGGATCGAGGCCAGGGGGCGTCATGAAGTCTTCGCTGCTTGCGTTCGCCGCGTGTTTGCTTGCCGCCGGCCCGGTGGCGTCGCAGGTGCCGACCGGCGCGATGGGGCCGCTGCGTCCCGACCAGCAGCGGTTCTTCGCGCTGTACAAGGAGCTGGTCGAAACCGACACCACGGTCACCAATGGCGACTGCACCCGGGCCGCCGCGCAGATCGCGGCGCGCCTGAAGGCGGCGGGTTTCGCCGATGACCAGCTGGTTCCGTTCTCGGTGCCGGAGCATCCGAAGGAAGGCGGGCTCGTCGCGGTGTATCCCGGCACTTCCGCCACCTTGAAGCCGTTGCTGCTGCTGGCCCACATCGACGTGGTCGCGGCCAAGCGCGCCGACTGGGTGCGCGACCCGTTCAAGCTCATCGAGGACAACGGCTACTACTACGCGCGCGGCATCGCCGACGACAAGATGATGGCGGCGACCTGGGCCGACACCCTGATCCGCTTCAGGCAGGCCGGTTACAAGCCGGCGCGCACGGTCAAGATGGCGCTGACCTGCGGCGAGGAAACCGATACCGCGTTCAACGGCGCGCAGTACCTGGCCAACCACAGGCGCGAACTGATCGACGCCGCGTTCGCGCTCAACGAGGGCGGCGGCGGGGACACCGACGGCAAGGGCAAGATCGTCGCGCAATCGATCCAGGTCGGCGAGAAGATCTACCAGGACTACAGGCTGGTCGCCACCAATCCCGGCGGGCACAGCTCGCAGCCGGTGCGCGAGAACGCGATCTACGCGATGTCCGAGGCCCTGCTGAAGATCCGCGAACATGAATTCCCGGCCGAGTTCAACGACACCACCCGGGTGTTCTTCGCGCGCGCCGGGGCCGCGCGCAAGGACGCGATGGGGGCGGCGATGGTGGCCCTGGCCAAGGATCCCGGCGACGCCAGGGCGGCGGCGGTGGTCAACAGCGACAAGGGCTTCCATTCGATGCTGCGCACGACCTGCGTGGCCACGATGATCGATGGCGGCCATGCGGTGAATGCGTTGCCGCAGCGGGTCGAAAGCAACGTCAACTGCCGGATCTTCCCCGGCCATACCCCGGCCGAGACCAGGGAGGCGCTGGCGCGGGTGATCGGCAATCCCGGCATCGGCATCGAGCTGGCGCGCAAGGACAAGCCGCTGGCCACGCCGCCCGCGCTGGATCCGGCCATCATCGGCCCGATGGAAGCCTTGAGCGCGCGCTATTTCCCGGGCGTGCCGGTGATCCCGTCGATTTCCACCGGCGCCACCGACGGGCTGTACCTGGCGGCGGTCGGCATCCCGACCTACGGCGTGCCCGGCGCGTGGGGCGATCCCGACGGCAACGGCGCGCACGGCCTCAACGAACGGCTGGAAGTGCGTTCGGTCTATGTCGGCCGCGATTACCTGTACGACCTGGTCAAGGCCCTGGCGGAGTAGGGCGGGCGCCGATCGGCAGGCGAGTCCGGAGCGATTCGGTCCCGGCACCGCGTGGGAGCCGTCCTCCGGCTCCGCTTGCGCGGATCGGCGCTACTTGAAGATGGCGGCCAGCACGCCGCGGACCGTTGCGTCGTCGCCGACGCGCTCGACGAACAGATAGGGCAGGTGGCAGGCCATCAGCAGCCAGAACGACGGATGGCGGTAACTGCCGAACTTGCGGTAGTAGATGGCGATGATCGCCATCATCGCCAGCATCGACGGCACCGCCAGCTTCACCAGCGAGATCCCCGCCATGTCGCCCTGGTTGGCGACGATCGCCGCGATGCCGAACATCCGCGCCAAGCCCGGCGAGAGCACGAAGAACACCGACGCCATCATCCATTGCACGTGGCCGGCGACATCGCGCCGCTTGATGGCGAGGACCGCCAGCACCACGCTGGCGACGAACATGCTCACCAGCAGCACGTCGATGATCACCGCGAAGTAGGCGAAGGTCGGGTTGAAGAAGCCGTTGCGGTCGAGCGTGGCGACGTCGTCGATGTTGCGGGGAACGATGGTCAGGGCGCTGCCCGCCACCATCCCGGCGAGCAGGGTCCCGATCGCGCCGAGCGCGCGATGGCCGGCGATGTCCCTCTTGCGGACGATCAGGTACGGCTGCACCACGACCAGGATGTACCAGAGGGTCGCCGAGATGCCGTGCACATGCTGGTGGAAGGTGGCGCCGGCGAAGTTCAGGTAGTAGCTGTACGAGAACCCGAGGACCGAAATCGCGAACGGAACCAGCATCCACAAGTGGAAATCCCGGTATCTCGCCGGCACTGCGCCCGTCGTCGCTGCATCCATTTCACGCCCTCGTTTGCCTGGCCCGTCTTCGGTGCAGGAGCGATGCCGGGAATGCCTCCCGCAAGCTACGCCGTTTCGCAGGCAAACAGGCCAGGACGCCCCGGCTCCGCCCGGCCGAATCGGGGCGCGCCGGCCCCCGGCGATCCGGCGGCATTGCGCCGGCAAACAACAGGGCCGGTGGACATGCGCGAGGCGCGCAGGTTCCCCGGCCCCACGACATGTCGGGCATCAGGAAGAGTCGCCGCGGATGCGCTCCACGCGATCGCGGTAGTCGTGGACGTTGTCGTCCTCGATGCGCTTGCTCTGGGTGCCCTTGACCTCGTCGACCTTGCGGTCCTGTTCCGCGCCGGTGACCGGCTTGGCCTCGACCTTGGTCTCGCGCTCGAAGGCATGCGACTTGTCGGTGTTGCGGTAATACCGGTACAGCATCCAGTACAGGCCGGTGGCGCCGGCCGGGCCGAGCAGGAGCAGCCCCAAGCCACCATCGTCGCTCATGACGAATTCCCCACGATCCAGAGTGCGATGCCTTCCAGGAAGGTGCCGACGGTGATCGCCGCCGCGAGCAGCTTCCACTGCTGCACCGGCACGCTGCCCATGGTCTCGCCGGTGCGGCCGTTCACCGCGATGTAGTGCAGCATGCCGCCGTTGCCGCCGGGCTGGTGGTAGGAGTACAGCCACACCGGCAGGTACATCGACACCCAGCGGGTGCCGTGCACGTCCAGGCGTTCGCGTTCCCAGCGCACGCCGCGGTCGTAGCGGTTGACCGAGTCCTCGACCTGCGCGCGCGCGATCGACAGCAACTGGTCCTCCAGCTGCGGGCGCAGTTCCTCGACGTCGAGATCGCGCTTCTCCGAAGTGATGCCGTTGAGGTAGGACGCGTTCCACTTCACCGCGTTCTTGGTGTCGAACGGCAGGATGGTGTTGATGATGTTGTTGGTGTTGACGCGGGTGTTGAGGTTGCCGCGTTCGCGCGAGGATTCCAGCGGCAGGTCGTCGACGGTGAAATCCACGTGCCGCTGCACCTGGTACACGTCGGCGTCGTAGTAGGTCTTCTTGTTGTCGTCGCTGCCGCGGGTGTACTCGCGGGTCTTGATCTCGCCATGGCCGGCGACGTCCGCGCTGGCGTTGCCGTCCACGATCATGTACGGCAGGTAGACCGCGACCACGTTCTCCGGGGTGAACTGTTCCTTGAAGGCCTTCAGCGCGAACAGCCGGCGCTTGTCGACGAACTGGCGGATGCGCGCCACCGCGTCGTCCTTCTTGATGTGGAACGGCAGCACCGCGTCCGGCACCGCGCCGTTCGCCACCTGTTCGTTGACGCCGAACACGTGCCGGCACCAGTGGCAGCGCGCGGTCATCGCGGTTTCGGTGTTGACCGTCACCTCCGCGCCGCAGCCGCCGCACTTGAAGCTCATCAGGCTGGCGGCGTCGGCCTGGATGTCGCGCGCGCCGGAGGCGATCACCGTGCCCTTGAGCTGGTCGATGCCCTCGCCGAAGCCGAATTCCTCCTCGACCCGCTGCCCATGCCATTCGTTGCGGCAGAACAGGCAGACCAGCAGATCGGTGCCGGGCCGCTGCTTGATCTCGGTGGAGCCGCATTTCGGGCAGCGGTTGGCGCCGTCCTTCAACTCCTCGGATGCGGTGTCGATGGCGACCGGATCCGGCGCCTGCAGTTCATCGCGGATCGGTTCGGGCAGGCTGGCCGGGTCGACCGGGAAAGTCCGGGGCAACGGCGGCACGTCCCGCGGCGAGCCAGGGCCGGTGGGCGGCACCGGCGGCGGCGTGGTGTTCGACATGGCGGTCTCGCGATGGGTGGCTTACAGGCCCAGCGCCTTGGCCTTGAGCGCGTCGTAGTCCTGCTGGGTGATCAGGCCGAGGTCGAGCATCTCCTTGGCCTTCTTCAACTTGGCGACCGGATCGTCCGCGGCTGGCGCAGCGGGCGCCGCCGGTTGCTGCAGGCCGCCGATGCCCATCATCCCGGTGGCCATGCCCACGCCCATCAGGCCCGCCGCGCCGCCGTTCTCGCCGGCCGACTGGATGCCCTGGGCGACGCTGGCCTGCAGGTTGGAGTTGCCGCGCGCGCCGGACAGCGCGTCGGCGCGCTGCACGGTCTTCAGCAGCTCGCGGGTGTTGGCGTCGTATTCGATCGAGACGATGGCGGTCTTGACGATGGCCAGGCCGCGGTCCGACTTCCACTGGTAGCCGTTCTCCACCGCGTCCGACAGGCTCCTGGCGAAGCCGAGCGAATCCTGCTGCAGCTTGCTGATGCGGTTGCCCTTGCTCGGGTCGTTGCTGTACAGGCTGAAGGCCGGTGCCAGCGAGCCCACCACTTCGTTGAACAATTGCGCGGCGGCGGCGTTGTCGAGGTCGGTGAAATCGAATACCTGGCCGGGCTGCAGGTAGCTGGCCGGCACGAAGTTCTTCACGAACAGGATCGGGTCGACGATCTTCAGCGTGTACGAGCCGCGGGTGACCGCGCCGACCTGGGTGTTGAGGAAGCCGTCGTCCCAGTAGATCTCCGACTGGGTGCCGAAGCGGTTGTCCGGCAATTCCTTCAGCGAGACGAAGAACGCCGCCTGCTGCGAACCCGGCTGGCCGCCGAACTTGAAGCGTTCCCAGCTCTGCATGATCAGCGGGCTGACGATGCCGTCGCCGGCGAAGATCGACTTCGAGTTGATGTCGTCCGAGCGCCATTCGTAGCCGCCCGGCTCGGCGACGAAGCCGGTGATCTTGCCGTCCTGGAACAGCAGCAGGCCGTAGCCTTCCGGCACCACGATCTTGGAGCCGTTGCTGATGATGTTGGAGGAGCCGTGGGTATTGGAACCGCGCCCGGCATTGGTGCCCTGCGGCACCGCGGCGAACAGCGCCGCGGTCGACGGCAATCCGGCCGGCACCGTGTAGAAGTCCTTCCACTGGTCGCCCAGCATCCCGCCGACCGCACCCGCCACCGCTTGGATCAGACCCATGACCTTCCTCCGCCATTCGTGGACGGGCGCCGTGCCCGCCATGCTCGTCGAACTATACGTTCCCCGACGGCGGATGAGGCCAGCCGAGACTTGCGTCTCGATGAACGGCGGCGGGGGCGGGCGCGTCGCGGCCGGCCCCGGACCGCGCGCATGCCCGGGATCTGCACCCGCTTGCTAGCCTGCGTTCGAATCGCCCCGTCCCCCTTCCCGCCGACGCCTCCATTCCATGGCCGATCCCACCCTCGATGCGCTGCGCCGCTACGCCATCGCCCGCACGCTGTTCGAGCCGACCACGCTGCCGCGCGCGATCCGGCGCCTGGGCTTCGTGCAGGCCGATCCGATCCGCGCACCGGCGCGCGCGCAGGACCTGACCCTGCGCCACCGGGTCGCGGATTACCGCGCCGGCGACCTGGAACGGCGCTATCCGCGGCTCGCGCTGGAAGAGGATTGCCTGGTCAACTACGGCTTCCTGCCGCGCGAGCA
>Ga0116193_1003666_pt1 | contig 10981 bp, 9 predicted proteins | sample AD_UKC115_MetaG_FD_89892 | JGI IMG/M metagenome (GOLD analysis project Ga0116193, IMG submission 89892) | Active sludge microbial communities of municipal wastewater-treating anaerobic digesters from Hong Kong - AD_UKC115_MetaG | ecosystem: Engineered > Bioreactor > Anaerobic > Digestate | place...
TTAGTTGGTGTTATGTTGCTACCAAAAGATAAATTGTTTTTTTACAAATTAGATGGAACAGTTAAGATAAATAATAAAACTACCGATTATCAATCATCCGGAGTTTATACAACAGTATTAGATGGTAACAACAATAATAAAATTATAGAGTTACAAACAAAAGCAGGCAAAACAGCTAAGTTTACTTTGGTACCTAAACAAAACAAATTAAAAATTATTTCTATTAATAATCAAACAAGTAATGCCACTATAGATATGAGTAAAGATTTTACTATACAAATAGATGGCTTTACACCTAACGCTTTAATTAAAGTAGAAGTAGTAATGCAAACTGTTGGGTTAAGAGCACAAATAGAAGTAGGTAGTTATAAAGCATCTAAAAATGTAACTATACCCGGTTTTATATTTAAACATTTACATGTTGATAAAAACCAAAAAAACTTTAAATATAATAACCCATACATTTTAGTTTCAGAAACAGAAGTAAAAGAAACAAAAGATGAAAACAATAATTTTAAAGAACCCATAAAATATTATGCAGGTACCAGTAGTTACTTTCCTGTTAATGTGGTAAATGCTGTAGAAAACACACATGGAATTGAAATAGAAGAAGGTAATGCATCTATAACAAAAGGTAATGCTTTCTTTTCTCAATCAATTGAAAACGCAACTATTGTTGCTCCCACTTCTGTTGTATTAAAAGGCACAACATATTATTATGATAGAAAAGAAAATAAAATTTTAGGAAGAACAGAAATAACAACTAAAGAAGTTAAATTCCCTCAAATGCCCGATGCCAAATTAGAACAAACAGTAACAGAATTGTACAACAATATCACCTCAATTTTAAAAGATGAAATGCATGTAAATATTATTGCCCCCGAAACAATTACTGCAAACACTTCTTATCAAAAAATTGGTAAATACACTAATGCCGATGAAAATACAGAATACAATTTTGTAAAAGCATATAAAGAATTAAACGAATTGCCTGCTGCAAGCCCTTTGGCACTTATGGCATTTGGAGAAGCTACTTTGTTTGAACCATTACAAGCAAATGCTTTATTAAAAATATCGTTAGATGTACAACTTTCTTGGAATGATAGAAAACCATATATGGCGCCAATTTTAAATATTGAATTATTAGGAAGCCCTAACGGTGGAAACACAGGAAACGGACAAACAACTAAATTTTTTACTGCAGAAATAAATGGAGAAAGTATTGAAATTAAAAAAGGAATAGTAACCAATGAAATGCTTAATAATATTTTACAGGTTAATGGTTTAAGTAACTCTTTTAAAACAGTATTGCAAAAATTAATAGCCAAAGAAAAAGAAACCAACGAGTATAAAATAATTTGGAATTTGCAAAAATAAAAACGAAGCAATGAGGTTGAATATTCAACCTCATTGCTTTTCAATTAAACTTTCATCAATTAAATAACCTTCAATATTTTGTAATGCAGGTTTTGCTTTGGCATGTGTAATTACAATTACTACTTCGTTGGCATTAACTGCAGGAAAAGTTAATATTCTTTTTCTACCAACCGTTGTTATAAAAATTTGTTTTACTATTTCACCATTATTGCTAATACTTACGGTAGCTTGTTTTATAAGTTGCCCGTTTTTCATGTTTTCTTTTAAAACAATACAATTTATTTTTTCTGTATTTTTTAAAAGTAGTTGATAACTTATTTCTCTTCTTTCTATTTCTAATCTTTTATTTTTTTGTACTACAGTTTGTAACATAGCATTCTTTAAAAGATTATTTTTAAAATTATCATCTAACAATTTTTTAAAATCAATTAATGATGCAGAATCTTCTGCATTAAATAATCCTTTTGTATTGGGCGGAACATTTAATAAAAAGTTTGCACCTCTGCCTACAGTTTTTAAATACAAATTGAATAGTTGTTGCGGTGTTTTTACTTTATTATTTTCTGTGCTATGATAAAACCAACCAGGTCTTATACTTACATCACATTCGGCAGGTATCCATGCTTTCCCGTTTTCATTTCCTTCATTTAAACTTTTTGTAGAAGGAGCCCCCAAGCCTCTTGTAAAAGTTGCAGTATCTAAATTATTCCAATTGGTTGTGCCAGCAATTCCGTTTTCATTACCAACCCAACGTGCATCGGGACCAATATCGCTAAATAAAATAGTGTTGGGTGCAATGTTTCTCATGGTTTGTTCAAAACGTTTCCAATCATATATTTGTTTTTTACCATTAGATGATTCTCCATTAGCACCATCCCACCAAAATTCAAAAAATGGTCCGTAGTTGCTTACAACTTCTTTCATCATATTAATAAAAACGTCATTGTATTTTGCTGTTCCGTAATCAGGATGATTTCTATCCCAAGGAGATAAGTACACACCCATTTTTAAACCATACGTTTTACAAGCTATACTTAATTTTTTTAATACATCTCCATTACCATTTTCCCAAATACTTTGTTTAACGGTATGGTTAGAAAATTTACTTGGCCACAAACAAAAACCATCGTGATGTTTAGCTGTTAGTATAATACCTTTTGCACCGGCTGCTTTAGCAATTTTGCACCATTGGTTACAATCTAATTGTGTTGGATTAAACAGTTCTGCTTTTTCTTTTCCGCTGCCCCATTCTTCTCCTGTAAATGTGTTGGGGCCAAAATGTACAAACAAATAAAATTCCATATCCTGCCATTGTTTTTGTGCATTGGTAGGTAAAGGAAAATTTTCTTGAGCTTGTGTTGAAAGAAATATTAATGTGAGTGAAATAAAGAATAACTTTTTCATACCTCAATACTAAAGAATTAATAACAAATAAATACGGTTTATAAAAGATTAATGAAAGCATAATTTATAATAAGCAGGCTTTACCTTTGCAGCAAAAAATAAGTAATATGGAATATAGAATAGAAAAAGATACTATGGGTGAAGTAAAAGTTCCTGCCCATGTTTATTGGGGTGCACAAACTGAACGCAGTGTAGAAAATTTTAAAATTGCACAGGATATTAATAAAATGCCTAAGCCAATTATTGAGGCATTTGCTTATTTAAAAAAAGCAGCAGCCATTACCAATTTTGAAGCAGGTGTTTTAAGTGAAGAAAAGAAAAATGCTATTGCAGAAGTGTGCGATGAAATTTTAACAGGAAAATTAGACGATCAATTTCCGTTGGTGGTTTGGCAAACAGGAAGTGGCACACAAAGTAATATGAATGTAAATGAAGTAGTTGCTTACCGTGCTCATGTTATTAAAGGTGGTGCATTAACAGATAAAGAAAAATTTTTACATCCTAATGATGATGTAAATAAATCACAATCAAGCAACGATACTTTTCCTACAGCTATGCATATTGCTGCATATAAAATGTTGGTTGAAACAACTATTCCCGGAATTGAAAAACTACGCAATACACTTGCCGAAAAAAGTAAAGCATTTATGCACGTGGTTAAAATAGGAAGAACACATTTTATGGATGCAACACCATTAACTGTTGGGCAAGAATTTAGTGGTTATGTTTCTCAATTAAATCACGGATTGAAGGCTATAAAAAACACTTTGACACATTTAAGTGAGTTGGCTTTAGGTGGAACAGCTGTTGGCACAGGAATTAATACACCAAAGGGTTACAGCGAAAACGTTGCAAAAAATATTGCACAATTAACAGGCTTGCCTTTTATTACTGCCGAAAATAAATTTGAAGCATTAGCAGCACACGATGCTATTGTTGAAGCACACGGAGCATTAAAAACTGTTGCAGTTAGTTTAATGAAAATTGCTAACGATATTCGTATGCTTTCTTCAGGTCCACGTAGTGGCATTGGCGAACTGTTTATTCCAGATAATGAACCCGGAAGTTCTATTATGCCGGGCAAAGTAAATCCTACACAATGCGAAGCTTTAACAATGATTGCTGCACAAGTTTTAGGTAATGATGTTGCTATTAATATTGGTGGTGCAACAGGGCATTTTGAATTGAATGTTTTTAAACCTGTTATGATTTATAACTTTTTACACAGTGCAAGATTAATTGGTGAAGGATGTATTTCTTTTAACGATAAATGTGCCGTAGGAGTTGAACCTATTGAAGCCAATATTAAAAAACATGTTGATAATAGTTTAATGTTGGTTACTTCATTAAATACAAAAATTGGTTATTACAACGCAGCAGCTATTGCACAAGATGCACACAAACGTGGTATTACTTTAAAACAAGCTGCTTTAGAATATAAATTGAAAGGATTAGATTTTGAACACATGACTGAACAACAATTTAATGAATGGGTTGTACCTGCTAATATGGTAGGAGAGTTGAAGTAAGAAATTTATCTGAATTTTTTATCATCCCGAGAATATAAACTTCTCGGGATGTTTTATTTTATTCTCTGTATATAACAAAATCAGCCCTTTGAATAGGGTATTTATATTTAATTTTATAAGAGTATTCCTAAACTAAGATTAATTGTTTGAGAAGATTTTTCACTTCGTTTGAAATAATGCGAGGGAAGCGAGAAAATGACAATGAGAAATCTGGTTATTATTTTCTTATTCGTTATTGCGAATTACGAAAGCAATGTGGTAATCTCCTCTGCAAATGTTGGTGAATTTTATAAACATCAATAACGGCTAAAAACCAATTCATTTTTTTTGAGTTAGCTTTTCTTTTAATTTTATTCTATGAAAATTACTTTCTTCTCAGCCCAACCATACGATAAAAAATTCTTTAATGAATGTAATAAAACATTCGGTTTTGATTTACAGTTTTTAGAAGTTCAGTTAAATGAACAAACCGTTAATGTAATTGAACAAACCAATGCCGTATGTGTTTTTGTAAACGATAAAGTAAATGCAACGGTAATAGAAACATTAGCTGCTAAAAATGTTTCAATAATTGCTTTACGTTGTGCAGGTTTTAATAATGTTGATTTAGAAGCAGCAAAAAAATACGGTATTAAAGTGTGTAGAGTTCCTGCCTACTCTCCCGAAGCAGTTGCAGAACATGCATTGGCAATGATACTTACCCTTAATAGAAAAACGCATAAAGCATATAACAGAGTAAGAGAGCAAAATTTTTCTTTAAACGGTTTATTGGGTTTTAATATATACAAAAAAACTATTGGTGTTATTGGAACGGGTAATATTGGTAAAGCATTTTGTAAAATAATGTTGGGCTTGGGTTGCAGGGTAATAGCTTTTGATATTATTGCCAATAAAGAAATTGAAGCATTGGGTGTAGAATATTTACCGTTGATAGATGTGTTACAACAAGCCGACATTATATCGTTGCACTGCCCTTTAAATGCACAAACCAAGCATATTGTAAATGAACAAACTATTCAATTAATGAAAACAGGCGTAATGCTTATTAATACAAGCAGAGGTGCTTTAATAGATACCAAAGCAGTTATTGATGCATTAAAAAATACAAAGCTTTGTTATTTAGGAATTGATGTTTATGAACAAGAAGAAAAATTATTTTTTAAAGATTTATCTGAAAATATTATTGAAGATGATTTAATACAAAGGTTAATGAGTTTCCCGAATGTGTTGGTTACGGCACATCAGGCATTTTTTACCAAAGAAGCTATTGAGCAAATTGCTTTTACAACTTTGAGCAATATTAAAATATTATGTGAAAATAAATTCCCTGAAAATAAGGCAGCATTATTAACCTAATTTTATTCTTTATTATTGTAACTTAGGTTTAAGTTTATACTCAATGCAAAAGAAATTTTTAATTATACTTTCGGTTATTACAGCCATTTTATTTTTTGCTTGTTCAAAAGAATATAGTTATGAAACCGGAAGTGGCTTAGGCGGTTATGCAACAGGTAGTTTAAAAGATTCATTAGGCAACTGCCAAGGCATTACTGCCAATGGAACATATATGGTAGATAGTATTATGACAGATAGCAACTATGTAATAATAAAATTAAATATTACTTCTGTTGGTAAATACAAAATAAATACTGATACCGTAAATGGTTTTTGGTTTAACGATTCTTCTTACTTTTTATCATCGGGCATACAAAGCATTAAATTAAAAGCACACGGAAAACCGGTATTGCCCATGCTTTCAACTTTTACGGTAAATTTTGATTCTACCACTTGTATATTTAGTGTTCCTATAGTTGGTTCGGGTACTTTATCTACTACTTATTATCCTACTACAACCAATAGTAATTGGACGTATAAAAACTCTGTAAGTTCAGATACAGTAAGGGTTACATCTACCGGCGTAACTTATTTAATAGGAGGAAGCCCTTATATTTTGTTTGTAGATTCTTATAATGATTCTTCAGTTTACAGAAATGATGGCTCGGGTAATTATTATACTTACGGATTTTTAGATGATAGTGCTACAGCACCTGTTTCTTATATATTTTTAAAAGATAATGTTTCTATAGGTACAACTTGGGAAACGGCAGAAGCTAATACTACTTTTTTAGGAGCATCAGCAAAAATAAAATACAGGTACACTATAACAAATAACAGCACTTCTTTAACTGTTAATGGCACAACTTATAATAATGTAATTAAAGTAAGATTAGATTATTATTATTTTGTAAGCGGAGCTTACCAAACAACACCTGCTTATTCTCAGTACGATTATTATGCACAAGGCATTGGTTTAATTAGTAGCGAAACAATCAATTTCACTCCAACTATTTATCAATCAATACAACGTTATCAAGTGTATTAATTTAAGAAGTTAATATTTAATTAGTTGAAATAACAATGCCTCACATTTGCGAGGCATTATTAATATTTTGTATTGAAAAATTAAACGGCAAAACTTTCGCCACAGCCACAACTACGGCTGGCATTGGGGTTGCTGAAATAAAACCCTTTCCCATTCAGCCCATCACTAAAATCTAATTCGGTGTTTACTAAGTATAAAAAACTTTTTAAATCTGTAACTACTTTTAAACCATTGTGTTCAAAAATCTGATCCATTGGTTTTGTTTCGTTATCAAAATCTAATTTATAACTTAAGCCGCTGCAACCTCCGCCAACAACACCTACACGCAAAAAATAGTTTGAATTGTTAGCAATGCCTGCTTCTTCCATAAGTTTTAAAACTTTGTTTTTTGCTTTATCGCTTACTAATATTCCGTTATCTGTTGCAACCATACAATTCAAATTTTCAGATTAGAAATGTGCAAGTGTGCAAATTTCTAAATATTTTCATTTACTCATTTGCATATATGCACATTACCACATTTTAGTGAACTCCTTTTTCTTCAAACATTAATTCTTCTAAACCGTTTTTCTTTCTGTAATCATTAATAGCTGCTTTAATAGCATCTTCTGCTAAAACAGAACAGTGAATTTTTACCGGAGGAAGATTTAATTCTTCTACAATATCCATGTTATCAATCTTAACAGCTTCATCAACAGATTTTCCTTTTAACCATTCTGTTGCTAAAGATGATGATGCAATGGCAGAGCCACAGCCAAATGTTTTAAATTTAGCATCTTTAATAATACCTGTAGTTTCATCTACTTCAATTTGTAAACGCATTACATCTCCGCACTCTGGTGCACCAACTAAGCCTGTACCAACGGTTTTGCTTGCTTTATCAAGCGTACCAACATTTTTTGGGTTGCTATAGTGGTCTATAACTTTTTCTGAATATGCCATAAATTAAATTTTATAATTTGAAAATATGTAAATGTGCAGATGATTTTTTAGAATTAGCAAATCTGCATATTCGCTAATTCGCATATCTTAGTGGTGTGCCCACTCAATGCTGTTTAAATCAATTCCTTCTTTATACATTTCCCAAAGCGGACTCATTTCTCTTAATTTTAAAACTGTTTCGCTAATGGCTTTAATGGTGTAATCAATTTGTTCTTCGGTTGTAAAACGGCTTAATCCAAAACGTAAGCTGCTGTGTGCTAAATCATCACCCAAGCCTAATGCTTTTAAAACATAACTTGGTTCTAATGATGCAGAAGTACAGGCAGAACCTGAGCTTAATGCAATGTTTTTATTAAAGCCCATCATTAAACCTTCTCCTTCAACATATTTAAAAGAAATATTGGCTACGTGTGGTAAGCGGTGTTCTTTGTTTCCGTTTACATAAGCTTCTTCTAATTGCATTAAACTATTTTCTAATTTATCACGAAGTTGGCTAATGCGTTTGGTATCTTCTTCCATTTCTATACGGCATAATTCGCAAGCTTTACCAAAACCAACAATGCCCGGAACGTTTAATGTGCCGCTACGCATACCACGCTCGTGGCCACCACCATCCATTTGTGCGGTAACTTTTACACGAGGGTTTTTACGGCGTACATATAATGCACCAACTCCTTTTGGGCCGTACATTTTATGTCCGGAGAAAGTAAGTAAATCAATTCCGTCTTTAATTACATCAACCGGAATTTTTCCTACTGCTTGTGTAGCATCTGTAAAGAAAAGAACGCCGTGTTTTTTTGCAATGGCTGAAATTTCTTTAACCGGTTGTATTACACCAATTTCGTTGTTGGCATACATGATAGCTATTAAAACGGTAGTTGGTTTAATGGCTGCTTCTAATTCTTTCAAATCAACTAAACCATCTTCTTTTACATTTAAATAAGTTACTTCTCCACCTGCTTTTTCAATGTGTTTGCAAGTATCTAAAACAGCTTTGTGTTCTGTAACTGCGGTAATAATATGATTGCCTTTTGAAGCATACATTTCAAATACACCTTTAATGGCAAGATTATCTCCTTCGGTTGCACCAGAGGTAAAAATAATTTCTTTAGGGTCTGCACCAATTAGTTTGGCTACTTGTTCGCGTGCATAATCAACAGCTTCTTCTGCTTCCCAACCAAAAGGGTGGTTACGGCTTGCTGCATTGCCAAAATGTTCGGTAAAATAAGGTATCATTGCTTCCAACACTCGGGGATCCATTGGAGTGGTGGCATTGTTATCTAAATAGATTGGTAACTTCAACATAATGTAGTCTGTTTAAAAGCGTTTTATGAAAAGCAAAAATACGGGAAAGAGCTTCATAAATTTGTATTTGAAAGCTATTAAAACAGGCTTTTTCCTATTATCGAAATTAAAAAACATGCATCATGCTTAAAGTTGAACATATTGGTATTGCGGTAAAAGACTTTTCTCAATCAATTTCATTGTACGAAAAATTGTTAAATACTAATTGTTATAAGAAAGAAACGGTTGAAAGTGAGAAAGTAAATACTGCTTTTTTTATGCAAGGCGAAACAAAAATTGAATTATTGGAGAGTATAGATAAAGATGGCGTTATTGCAAAATTTATTGAGAAAAAAGGAGAAGGCTTGCATCATATAGCATTTGAAACAAACGATATTGAAGCAGAAATGCAACGTTTAAAAAACGAAGGTTTTGTTTTACTAAATGAAACAGCTAAACGTGGTGCCGATAATAAATTGGTTTGCTTTCTTCATCCTAAAAACACCAATGGTGTGTTGGTTGAATTGTGCCAAACAATTATATAAAACACAATGCAATTGCAATAGAAAATTTTATTACAAATCTTTTTTCTCTTGTAATTTATAACACAACACCCAAATTAAACTTGTAAAAATTAATGTATATACTAATTGCATAGGAATGGCAGATAGTGCAGCTTCGTAAGCATCTCTCATATCTTTTCCAAAGCCTCCGGCAAAAGCAGGTACGGGTATTAATTCATCGCTCATTTCAAAAGGAAGAAATTTGTAAGCATGTGTGTGTAATTTCCATTTTAAATACGATACTAAAATGTTTTCTACAATTAAACTGTAAAATAAAAACACACCTAATGCTATAAATGCTTTTTTAATTAAATAGCCTAATAAAAACGCAATACTTAATTGGGCAAAGCTTTGTATAAAAAACAACGGAATGTATTGCAATTGTTCTGCCCATCTGGCTAAATGCCCATCATCAAAATAAATTCCTAAGCTTAAAGAAACTAATGTATAAATAATAGTTGTAATGAGAGATATGATAACTATATCCATCATTTTAGCAGTTATAAATCGTTGTCTGCTCCAGCCGTCAATAATGTTTTGTCTATGTGTTTTATAAGTGTATTCGTTACTTATAAGCATAATAACTAAAATAGCAGGAATGGATATAAAGAAAGAAGAAAAATAGGCTGTTGTATGCCATGCCTCAGGAAACTCAAATGGGTTACCAAACAACATTTTAGCTATTTGCGAGAGAGCTTCTTTTTTATCTGCTGTTCTTACTAATGTATGATTATAAATTGTTCCTATAATTAAATTAAGTCCGGGGTAGGTTAATGCTACAATGCTAAACATCCACCAAAATGCAGGATAGCGTTTTATTTTAAGCCATTCTATTTTTATTAACTGAAACATACAATATTTTTTAAGGTTAGTTGTTGGTTAGTTCAAAAAATTTAGCTTCTAAACTTTTCTTTTTTTGTGTAAGCATATTTAATGTTACACCATTATTAAAACAATATTCATTAATGGTATCTAATTGTGCAGTGCCTTGCGGGTAAAATAATTGAATGGCATTTTTTTCTTCAACCAATTTTGTGTAACCACTCATATTATTTAATATTTGTATTAGTGTTTGTTTATCTGATGCATTTACTTCAACAATATCTTCGTTGGCAAGTACTTCGTTTACATTTCCGTTTACTAATAAATTTCCTTTTTTTAATATGGCTACATGGGTGCAAACTTTTTCTACTTCATCTAATAAATGGCTTGCCATAATTATGGTTTTGCCTTGTTGTGCCAGCTTTTTAATTAACTCTCTTATTTCGGCAATGCCAACTGGGTCTAAACCATTGGTAGGTTCATCTAACACCAACACATCGGGGCTTCCAAGCAGTGCTGCTGCTATAGCCAAGCGTTGTTTCATTCCTAAACTATAAGTACTGAATTTACTGTTTTTGCGTTGCGAAAGATTTACAATTTCTAAAACTTCATCTATATCATTTTCATTACCTCTGTTGCTTATGGCTTGTGTAATTTTTAAATTGTTTACGGCAGAA
>Ga0116193_1003667_pt1 | contig 10981 bp, 10 predicted proteins | sample AD_UKC115_MetaG_FD_89892 | JGI IMG/M metagenome (GOLD analysis project Ga0116193, IMG submission 89892) | Active sludge microbial communities of municipal wastewater-treating anaerobic digesters from Hong Kong - AD_UKC115_MetaG | ecosystem: Engineered > Bioreactor > Anaerobic > Digestate...
AGCGAATTTTCCGGCCGTGGAGGATACTCCGGTGGTCCGGTTTTTATGCTGAGCCAGTCCCTGTGATTTTCCGGTTACAAAGTATACCGGACGGTAGTTCCCCTTTCCGTATGAGGCCGGATCTTTCATAGGCAGTCTGAATCCGGCATGGTCGCGGTCATCTGCAATCTGGTTATACATTTCGCCATAGGAAGGATTCATTTTCAGCAGCCATTCGGTTCCCCAGATGGCTTCATCCAGGATATCGGGGATCCCGTTCGCTCCGGGCAATCCATTGGCAAGGAACTCATCTCCGTAAACTTCGGGATGCTGGCTCCAGGCAAGTAAAAGGTGGTACACCGCATTGGCCGATGTGGTGGTGTACTGGAGATAGTCGGTGGCATCATGCCAGCCCCCGGTCACATCGATGACCTCTCCCGTGCGTGTGGGGTGATCTACTATAAATCCGTCGTGGGTATGGCAGGAATCATTGAAATAGGGATTGAATCCACAATGCTGCTGCCGCATATATTTTAAAAGAATTGAGGAGATGCCGCTGAATACCTCCCTGTGGATGCGAAAGGCGGGGGAAACGGTCGTCCCGTACCTGAGAAAATAGGTTCCCTGAATGTCGAACGGGGTGAAATCAAGTCGTGCAGCCGAGATCATTCCCCAGCCGGCTCCGCTTTCGGGACGGGCTACTCCCCTGAAGACCGTCCTGCCGGTTTGGGTATCCACCAGTTCAAATCCCTTTTTCTGAAAAAGATCCCGGGAAATATAAACAGCGGTCTTAACCGAACCGGGTAAATAACCCAGCTGGTTGATCCTGATCCAGGAGCGGTTCCCTTCCCTGCACTCCGCTCTTCCGCAAAGGCACGATGAAAACAGGGTCAGCAGAAACAGAACAATTACCCTTCTCATATTATTCATTGTAAAGAAGTTCCAATCTGGTGTTTTTAAAATAGTGATTCAGGATTTCCTCATAGGGATAACCCTTTTCGCCCATCACGGCAGCACCTATCTGACAAAGTCCGGCACCATGGCCCCAACCCGCACCGTGAAGGATGATTTTAGCGGGAATACCCTCCTGAAAATCTTCATATTCCACATAAAAAGCAGAGCTATACAGATGGGATGTAGAGAGCCACTTTCTGATTTCCAGTTCTTTGCCGACAATTTTGCTCATACGGGTGCCGATGATCCTTAACCGGATGATCCGCCCGGAATACCCGCGCTCCAAAGGCTCCAGCCTGATGATCGATCCGAAGTCGAAACCCGACCGCTGTTTAACCAGTTCAGCCAATTCATCTCTTCCGTAAACCTTCTTCCATCGGAAAAAATCCAGGGTTCTCCGGTCAAAATCGGGCAATACCTGGGCCAAGACCACTTTGTCGCTGGTATTGCAAAATGCTGCGGGGGCGGAGCTGATCCATTTACGGGCTTCCTCTTCCTTCCGGAGATCGGCCAAAGGCGGATTTCCCAATGGAGTGGAGTCGGTCACGGCCGTGAGGTAAGGTTTGGGTTCTGGTTCCCACACATGCTCAAAACTTTCGGAAACACCGCCGCAACATTTTGAAAAACGGGCATCACAGACCTCCTGTTCCGACATGAGCACTTTGCCAAAGGTTGCTTCCACTGCATCGGTGGCCTTAATCGACAGGATTTTGGTGATCCCCTGGTATCGCTGGCAATGGTCATCGGCGCACACATCAAAATTGAGGTGATCTTCGCGGTCGTACCACCGGATGATTTCCCGTTCTGAAACCTGGTTGGCATCGAATGCTTTTCCTGAATCCGTGATCCGTTTCTTTTTATCCATCTGTGCGATCAGCCAGCTTCTGGAGATCACGGCATGTGCTTTCAGCAGTTCCAGGGATGCCGTGGCGCTCATCTCGCTTGAAATGACACTTTTCAGGTAATCTTCGAGATGAACGGTATTGATCACCCTGATCTTACCGGCTTCAGGGACAAACCGGACTCCCCCGGTGAAGCGCTGATCCTCTTGCTTCTCCCAATGAAACTGAATCCCGATGGTCACGTTCTTCAGCAGAAAAGCGTTGGTATGGAAAACCGGCAGAAGGATGATCTGTTCGCCGGAGATGACCAATACATTAGTCCCCTGGAGTATCATTTCATTTCCCTTCATTTCCACCGAATAGGACCCTGGCTCCAGCGTCGTGTTCCCGCGGTGGTACACGCTTTCCAGGACAAAATCGATGCGGGATTCTGCCATGATCCCCACATTGAGTATCGGTTGTTTTCTCATTTCAGGCCTGTGGTTTTCGAATATTGGTTCTGTCTGCTAAATTAACAAAAGTTGAACTGGGAAAGGTGTCTGTACCCGTCCCTTTTTAACCGGTCTAGCTGGGGTTGTTTTCTATTGGACCGACTCCTTGATTTTTTGTTTCAACCTGTTGAAATCCTCTGCATGGAGGGTAACCTGGTCGAAAACGGAGATCAGGTCTTTTTCAGTCAGTTTATAGAAATCCTCCTCCCTGGGAAGAATGATGAGCCCTCCCATCTCAACTGCGGCCGGACTGACAAGCAGCCGGTCGAACTCATCGGCAAAATACTGCCATGGCCGTTGCAATCCCCGGGGAAAAAGCACCACATTCCAGTAAGACGACTGAACCCAGGCCAGGAGATTCATCATGGGTTCCTCATTTTCGGAAAAAGGAAGAAACCGGGTTGCCATTTCAATATGCTTAACCAGCTGGTCCTTGTCATCCGAACGGAAACAGATAATCCTGCGGAGGTAGTTTTCCACTGCAAAAACCTTGATTTTACCGTTTTCTGCCAGCAGGGAGGAGTGGTTCACAATCAGATTTTCCAGTTCATCTTCCACAGGCAGCATCTCCTTCAATCCGGCCTGAAAGTGGAAGTGGTCGGGAGCTGAAGCCCCGCAGCGGGGTCCGTTATAGAACACGGTGAAATCGGAAAGCGCATGACTCAAAAGGAGCAGCGCTTCTGTTTTCCCAGTCAGTTGCTGCGGCAAGTGATCGTTCGCCGGAATGGTCAGATGGTAAGGGAAAATGGGATAGGGATTGGTCAGTATGGTAAAATCATGCTGAAACGGTAGCCCGAGTTGTTCGGGAGGCAGGTTCCCGGGACAGAGGAAACAGGGGCGTGACTGGATCGCTTCACGGCTGGTATTGGCTGCGGAAGAGCGGATCCGGCCAGGATTGAACTGACAGTCGATCCGGAAATGGCCGAAGTCAAAACTCCGGGTTTGCACCTTTTTCAGCGACCGGTAGTTCGCGGAGGCAAGTTCCCAGTTCGCTTTTTGTTGGTTGACCAATGCGATGGCCTGTTTTGACAGGGAATAAGTCTTCCCGTATTTCTTAAGTTCTTTTTCGGAAATGAGACGCATATTTTCAATGGTAATAGATGGGTGGAAAAAGGTGATTACGAATTGCCTACAGCTTTTTTGCAACCTCCGCGTTTCAGAGTTTGATGACAGCCGGTCCGGCAGGTTCACTCTCCCGGTGATACCGGTCGAGGGTGGTCACCCTGACAAGGAAAGGTTTCCTTTTCTTCCCTTTTTTCCGTAATTCTATGCTGGTTTTATCCGTAAAGGCTGCAATTTTCAGGGAATTGGAAATGTCAAATATCTCCTCCGGGGTGTTCAGGTATACCAGGTAGCGGGCCGGTAAAGCAACCGGGGAAGTGGCAGCGGGTTCTTTCCAGCTAATTTTCTTTCCTGAAACATTCAGTCCCACAGGGGGATTGGGAAGTGCCAGATTGGGCCATATCAGGGGTGGTGTAAGCGCGGGCAGCCGGTAGTATTGGGTTGCCAGACTGTCCTGGAATCCCAGCAAATTATTTTTGAAACTTTTACTGCTGAAATAGATGCATCCCGATATATTCGGATATTTCCTGATCATTCTGAGTTGTGCCGGCAATTGCCCGGCATTTTTCCAGGCGGGAACCCTGGCTTTGCTGTCAATTTTGAAAGGAGCCAGTCCGATGTAAAGTTGCCGCCCGAATGTATTATCGTTCCACCATTTACACAGCGTTTCAAAATCGGCAAGCTTATGCCCGATCTCCCAATACAACTGGGGAGTCACATAATCAATCCAGCCTTCCTGCAGCCACTTGCGGATATTGGCGTACAAATGGTCGTAATTGGTGGTTCCGGCGGTGGTGGCAGAGCCGTTGGGATCATCCCTCAGATTGCGCCACACCCCGAAAGGGCTGATCCCGAATTTCACCCAGGGCTTGATGGAATGAATGGAATCGCTGATCGTTTTAATCAGAATATCCACGTTTTCGCGGCGCCAGGACTCTTTTTCCGTGGGTGGGAATGCCCGGTTATACCTGGCAAAGGAGCCGTCATCGGGGAAAGGATTCTTTGTCGGATAGGGATAGAAGTAATCATCCATGTGGATCCCGTCCACATCATACCTTCTGACAATATCGCAAACCACACTGGTGACATAATCGCGGGTACCCGGTATTCCCGGGTCAAAAAAAAGTTTACCGTCGTATCGGATTGCCCATTCCGGTTTGCTGAAGATCAGGTGGTCGTATGCCAGCGGCTCAGTGTCATGCTGGGCGATCCGGTATGGATTAAGCCAGGCATGCAGCTCCATATTCCTGGCATGGCACTGTTCAATCCAGAACTGGAGCGGGTCCCAGAATGGTTCGGGTCTTTTACCCGGAATTCCGGTCAGATAACGCGACCAGGGTTCATAAGGGGAGGGATAAAATGCATCGGAGCAGGGACGTACCTGAAGTATGATGGCGTTCATTCCCAACTTCTGGTGCATGTCCAGCAGTTCAATGACCTCCCTTTGCTGCTTTTCAACAGGCAACCCGGGCTGGGATGGCCAGTCAATATTGTTGACCGTTGCAACCCATACTCCCCGGAACTCAAACTTGGGATTTAATGCCTGGGAATTAACCTGCAGAAAGCATGCTGTCAGCAAAATTACCGGTATAAATAGCATCCGGGAAATTACAGTTTTCATAATTTTCGGTTGTAGATCTGCCGGGTGTAAAAATAGGATAAAACATTGATTTTTTTCCCTTCCTGAACAACTCAAAAGAAGATTGACTATTTTTCAGGCCTAATTCATTCAGATGGAGAGTTTCTATACGGGTAAGATAAGGGTCATCGGATTTGATGCGGATGATACCCTATGGGTAAATGAACCGTTTTACCGTGAGACGGAGAGTAAATTCTGCCAGCTTCTGAGTCATTACAAATCGGCCGATGAGATCAACAGGCAGCTGTTCCGTGTGGAGATCAGCAATCTGGATCTTTACGGGTATGGAAGCAAGGCTTTTATTCTATCCCTGATTGAGACCGCCATTTCCGTTTCCGGCGGGAAAGTGACCGCCTCGGAGATTGAGGCCATTATTCAAATGGGGAAAGCCCAGATCAGTGAAAAAAATCCGTTGTTACCCGGTATTCCTGAAGTATTGCGGCAATTATCGGAAAATTACCGGTTAATTGTAGCCACCAAGGGTGACCTGCTTGACCAGGAGAGGAAATTGAGAAATTCGGGCATTGCAGGTTATTTTCACCATATTGAAATCATGAGTGACAAAACGGAGGAGAACTACCAACGGTTGCTTGCCAGGCTGGATGTCCGTCCGGAAGAATTTCTCATGGTCGGGAATTCGCTGAAGTCGGATGTGCTTCCGGTAGTAAAACTGGGAGGATATGCCATTCATATCCCGTTTCATGTCACCTGGCAGCATGAGGAGCTGGAATTGCATGAAATGCCTGAATCCCGGTTCATTTCAGTGAGGGAGCTTTCAGGGATCCTGCCGTTGCTGGGACTTGGGGCCGGGAATGAAAAGACAGAATCAAATTATAAAACCATATAAAGATGTATACGAAGAACAACAGCGCTGAATACAGGTCAACCGCAGCAGGAGTGAGGATGAGGCCGCTGGTTTTTGAAGAGAGGACGATCATGTGCGAGTTTTTGCTGGAACACGGGCATCAGCTTGCTCATCATAACCACCCATACGAGCAGTCGGGATATTTGATATCCGGGAAACTCCGGTTTCACATCGGAGATGAATACTATGACACCCTGCCGGGCGACAGCTGGTGCATACCTGCCGATGTCTATCATGATGTGTATGTCATTGAAGATTCCCATCTGGTTGAATTGTTTGCACCTATCCGTCCTGATTATTTGCCGGAGAATCTGAAATAGCTTGGTGAGGTTTTTTTATTTGCAGGGGGCAAAGCTATTCAGAAATAGTAATTTTGCCCTCCTGAAAATTCTGTGAATGAAACAGCTCGAATTTGATACCCTTGTAATAGGTAGCGGGTTAGCTGGTCTCACGGCTGCATACCATTCTTCCAGGTTTGGAAAGGTAGCCATTGTTACCAAATCGGAATTGGATACCAGCAATTCCTGGTTCGCACAGGGAGGGATCGCCGCAGTCACGGCTTCCGATGATTCTCCGGAATTTCACATTGCCGATACCCTGGAGGCAGGGCGGGGCCTCTGTGATTATGATTCGGTGGAAGTGCTGGTTACCGAAGGCCGGGAACGGGTGAGGGAACTGATCGACATGGGTATGCCTTTTGACAGGGAGGAAAACGGAGAAATCGTTTTAGGACTCGAAGGGGGGCACAGCCGAAGGAGGATCCTTCATGCGGGAGGTGACGCAACAGGAAAGGAACTTACCCGGTTTTTGCTGCAGAAGGTGGTGGAAACCCAAAATATCTTCCCTTTTGAGTTTACGGCAGTAGTCAGGCTGCTGGTGGAGGGAGAAAGGGTCTGGGGTGTTCAGGGACTTGATTTTTACACCGGTGAGAATATAATTTTCAAAGCCAGGTCTGTCATCATTGCCACAGGGGGGTTTTCCCGCATTTACAGCCGGTCTACCAATCCGCATACAGCCACCGGTGACGGGATCGCCCTTGCTTACGAGGCCGGGGCAAGGGTCGCCGATCTGGAATTTGTACAATTTCATCCCTCGGCATTATATCTGCCTGGGAAAGAGGCTTTCCTGATCAGTGAGGCTGTGAGGGGCGAGGGCGCCTGGCTTCTCAATAAGAATGGGGAGCGTTTTATGAAGGATATTCACCCGTTGGCCGAACTGGCTCCCCGGGATGTGGTAGCTTTTCATATTTTCAGCCAGATGAGGAAACTTGGGGATAGTTGTGTATACCTTTCCCTCAGCCATCTGAATCCTGAGTACATCAACCGGAGATTTGCCACTATCAGCCTGAAACTGAAAGAATATGGCATCGACATGGTAAATGACCTGATTCCGGTGGCTCCTGCAGCCCATTATATGGTAGGAGGGATCAGGTCGGGATTGTTTGGGGAGACCAACCTGGAAGGATTGTTTGTATGCGGGGAGGCTGCTTCCACAGGCGTGATGGGAGCCAACCGGCTGGCCAGCAACTCCCTGTTGGAATGCCTGGTCTTTGGAAAAAGAGCCAGTGAGAAGGCAGCCCACCTCAAGCCCTACCAGGGCGATATGGCTGGTTTGGCGCCTTTTTCATCCTCACCCGACCATGAACAGCAATTTCTCGATTTGAAAAATGAAATGGCCGAACTGATGACTTCCAATCTGGGGATAATCCGGGAAAAGAAAAATATGGAACTGTCATTGGCCCGGTTTACAGCGATTTTCAGACAGGTAAGCGATCATCAGAACGATTATAATCTGTTGAAGATCAGAAATATTTCCGAGGTTTGCCGGTTGATCAACCTGGCCGCTCTTCATCGCCAGGAAAGCCGGGGAGGTCATATCAGGCAGGATTTCCCGGAGGAAAACGCCCGATACAGGGTGCATATTATTCAGCAAAAAGGGAGTGATCCTTATCCCGAAGCAGTTAAGGAGAAACTATAAAATTTGGAAGATCATGAAAATGAACAGGCAAGAACTGGAAGCTGCCCGCATTCTGATCAACCTGGCTTTACAGGAAGATGTCGGAAGTGGAGATATCACCACCAATAACCTGATCCCAGCCGGATTGCGGAAGCAGGCCGATATGCGGGCGAAGGCCGACGGTGTAATCGCCGGACTGGAGGTGGCGGAGATGGTTTTCCGCCATTTTGATCCCGGGCTGGAATGGAATCCGCAGGTAAATGATGGCGAAGAGGTGAAAAAGGGAGAAGTGATCGTGAGGTTTTCTGCCGATTACAGGGCTTTGCTCACCGGGGAACGGACCGCCCTCAACTTTCTGCAGCGGTTGTCAGGTATCGCCACCATTGCCCATATGTATACCACCCTACTGGTTGGTTCTCAGGCCAAAATCCTCGATACCAGGAAAACACTGCCCGGTTTCCGCCTCCTCGATAAATACGCGGTCAGGGCCGGAGGTGCGGTTAATCACCGGATAGGGCTCTACGATATGGTCATGATCAAGGACAATCATATTGCGGTAGCGGGGGGCATTCCGAAAGCGGTTGAGGCTGTACGCAGGGGAATAGAAAAGAATATCCTGGTTGAAGTGGAAACCACCTGCCTGAGGGAGGTGGAAGAAGCTGTGGAATCAGGTGCGGATATCATTATGCTGGATAACATGGATGATGAGACCATGCGCAAGGCAGTCACCCTGATTGGAAGAAGAGCCAAAACGGAAGCCTCCGGGAATATGACTCCTGAAAGAATTGCAGGAACGGCCGCCACAGGGGTGGACTATATTTCGGTGGGAGCTTTGACTCATTCAGTTAAAGCACTGGATATCAGTCAGACTATCTACCAATAGAAATAATCGTGCTTCTGAGTGGGAAAGCCGGTCGGGGATCTTACTCTCTCTATCATAACGGGAATAATGCATACCAGTCTTGTTTCAAATTTCTCAATCCCTCCCTTTTATTCAAACTTCTGTTCTTTATTGAAAACATCCAGCAGGAGAGAACCCTTATTTGGAATACATGTAAATGACCTTTTTACCCGCCTGAGGCCGAATGTTCGTTTCAAATATTTAAAATTCGGGCCTGTCTGGAATTTTAAAATGATTTTTTCAGTTTGTCTTTGTAAATTTTTGAAAGCAGTTTAAAAAATTATTTCTTTGCATTGCTGAAAGAACGGGAGGAAGAAAGGCCGGGAAAATCTAAACAAACGAAAACCCAAAAGGATTCTGGGGTTTTCTTTTCCTGCTTTTTGTGTTGCTATCCTGGAATTTAGATATGTAATATCAATCACATGCCCGATTTTAGTAGTGGAGGTATTTGGCATGAGTTTTGATTTATTTGTTGTTGTATGTCGTTCTTAATTTTCTGATGACTTTTCGGTCTGATATGTTTAAGGATTTACCTACTATTAGACAGAAGAGAACGGTTAGTGCAGAGGTAAACTTCCTCCTCAGGAGGATCGAAATAATTTGATTTAATCTGGTAATAATAAAATGAATAAAATGAAAACGATTGTCTTTAAATCATTGCTGGTTTCCATATTGGCTGTGGCATTGGCAATGAATTCCGCTGCTCAGAGGGTTATTAAGGGAACTGTATACAGGGGAGGAAAACCTGCAGCCGGAGTGACCGTGGAGGTTCACCATGGGGTCAGTTCTGCATTTACTGATTTTGACGGGAAATACGAAGTTACCACGGATGATAAAGCGAAATGGATCAGATACACCTTTCTGGATGAATCCAAAAAAGTAGACCTGACAGATCCTTCCCTGCACAACTTGGATTTCAGCTTCGACGGAAAGATACCACCAAAGGAAGATGCTGATCTGTCTGGTGTTAATCTGAAAAGCCAGCAGGAGCTGATAGCAGGCAATGATTATGATTTCATGAACAATCTTTCCATGTATACCGAGTTTTACAAACAGAAGGATTACAAATCGGCCATGGAACCCTGGAAGAAGATATACCTCGGTTATCCCAAATCGACCATGAATATTTACATACATGGAGCCAACATGTTTGAAAGCTTTATTGAGAAAGCGGTCAGTAAAGCTGAAAAGAAACAGCACCTTGATTCACTGATGAAGTTGTATGACCGCAGGATACGTTTTTTTAACCAGAAGGGCTACGTGTTAGGCCGCAAAGGAACCGCCTGGTTGAAATATAATCTGCCTCCCGATGAAAATATGTCGAATGAAGAACTGGGTGCAATATATAAGATGGGTTATGATTTTCTGGCTGAGTCGGTCAAGGAACAGGGAAAAGAGAGTGAAACTCCTGTGCTGGTGTTGCTTATGCAAACTTCCAAGTCGTTGTTGAGCCTGGGTCAGTTACCCAAAGAAACGGTTGTTCAAAACTATGACCTTGTTTCCGGAATCCTTTCGCAGATTGAAAAAGAAAAGCCTGACACTGAGGGTTTGGCTGAAGCCAAAACTGCCATTGAACAGATATTTGGTACCTCCGGTGCCGCCGATTGTGAATCACTCGTTCGGATTTACACTCCCCAGTTTGAAGAAAAATCGGGGGATATCGATTTTCTGAAGACCATGCTGCGCAGGCTGTCAAGGGCAAATTGTGACGATTCACCCTTGTTCTTCCATGCATCTGAAAAGATGTACCAGCTGGATCCCTCGGCTGAGGCTGCTTTCAACATGGCAAGGATGTTTGTCAAACAGGGGGATGATGAAAAGGCAAAATCGTATTACCAGCAGGCAATTCAGCAGGAAACCGATCAGTCCTTGCTTGAAAACTACTATTATGAGCTGGGTCTTTTCCTGTTCGCCAAGGATAAAAATTACTCTGAAGCCCGCAACTACGCCAGAAAAGCTTTGGCTATAAATCCCAACAATTGCAAAGCACTGATGCTCATCGGTGATATCTATGTGGCAGCCAGCCATTCGTTCAGCGCCGACAATTTTGAAAAATCGACCGTGATGTGGGTTGCTGTGGATTACTTCATGAAAGCGAAGGCAGGAGAAGATTGCATGGTGGATGCCACTCAGAAAGCCAGCCGGTTCCGCAGTTATTTTCCCAACAAGGAAGAAGCCTTCTTCCAGAATATTAAGGAAGGCGACACATACAGAGTGGGAGGATGGATCAATGAAGTCACCAAAGCCCGTTTCTGATCTGATTTTAGGATATCAAAAATACCTGGTCATTGC
>Ga0116193_1003669_pt1 | contig 10981 bp, 11 predicted proteins | sample AD_UKC115_MetaG_FD_89892 | JGI IMG/M metagenome (GOLD analysis project Ga0116193, IMG submission 89892) | Active sludge microbial communities of municipal wastewater-treating anaerobic digesters from Hong Kong - AD_UKC115_MetaG | ecosystem: Engineered > Bioreactor > Anaerobic > Digestate...
ACTTGGCGAGACGCCGCATGGCGGGAACGGGGCGACTCAGCAGCGGCCTGCCGGCGAGCCAGGCGTGCAGGTCGGCGGCGAGCGCATCGACGCCCGCATAGCGCTGTTCGGGCGCCTTGGCCAACGCCAGGCCGATGATCTGGTCGAGATCGCGGTCGAGGCGACGGCACAGGGTGCGTGGATCGGTGCCACGTGCCGCGGCGATCGCAGCGATCGCGGGTTGCGCACCGGGGCGCTGCACGGCGCGCGCGAGCCGTTCCGGCGCGCAGGCGAGTATGGCCTGGGCGAGCGCATGGCGCTGCGTCGGATCCACGGCATACGGTGAGCGCCCGCAGAGCAGCTCGTAGAGCAGCACGCCGAGCGCGTAGACGTCGGTCGCGGTGCCGACCGGCCGGCCCTCGATCTGCTCGGGCGCGGCATAGGCCGGCGTCATCGGCACCGCGCCGGTCGCCGTTTGCGCGGCGTCGTCACGGTCCTCGACGAGCTTGGCGATGCCGAAGTCGAGCAGCTTGACCGCGCCCTCCGGCGTGACCAGTACGTTGCCGGGCTTGAGGTCGCGATGCACGACGAGATTGCGATGCGCATGCGCGACGGCCTCGGCGACGTCGAGTAGGAGCGCCACGCGGCCCGCGATCGACAGCCGGCGCGCATCGCACCACGCCGAAATCGGTTCGCCGGCGACGTATTCCATCGCGAACCAGGGCCGGCCGGCCTCGTCCACGCCGCCTTCGAGCAGGCGCGCGATGCGGTCGTGCGCGAGCCGGGCGAGGATCGCCCGTTCGCGGCGGAAGCGTTCGCGCAGTTCTTCGCTGTCGAGTCCGACGCGGATCAGTTTCAATGCGACCCGTTGTTCGAAATCGGCGCCCTCGCGCACGCCGAGCCAGACTTCGCCCATGCCGCCGGCGCCGAGCCGGCGTTCGAGCCTGTAGGGGCCGACCTGCCGTGCCGGTGCCGCTTCCGTCGCGATCAGCGGCGCGGCGTAGGCGATCGCACCCTCCTCGAGCGGCGCGCTCGCGGCATGCGCGGCGAGCAGGGCCTCGACCTCGGCGCGGATCGCCGGCGGCACGGTCGTCTCGTCGCCGAGCAGCAGTGCACGCGCGTCCTCATCGGCCTCGAGGCAGGCCGCGAACAGCGCCTTGATGTGCGCCCAGTCTTCGCCGTGGATCTTCACGTCCGGTCTCCGTCGCTGGGTTCTCGTCCGGAATACGCAAGGCGGCGCTGCCGCCGGCAACGCGGCTCAACGCCGTCGGCATGGCCCAGCTCGCGGGCGAGCAGCGCGCGTGCGAGTGCCCAGTCGTTGCGCACGGTGCGCTCGGAGAGACCGAGTTCACGGGCGATCTCGACGAAATCGAAGCCACCGAAGAAGTGCCATTCGACGATCCGCGCGGCGCGCGGATCGTGTCCGGCGAGCCGCTCGAGCGCCTCGTCGATCGCGAGGAGTTCGCCGGCGCGCGCATCGGCGAGCGTCTCGGCCTGATCGAGTCCGGCGTGCCGCTCGGCGCCGCCGCGCTTGTCGGCGATGCGCCGGCGTGCCTGATCGACGAGTACTTGGCGCATCGCGCGCGCGGCGAGGCCGAAGAAATGCGCGCGGCTGGCGAGATCGCCGGCGAAATGCGCGGCGAGCTTGGCGTAGGCCTCGTGGACCAGGGCGGTGGTGTTCAGCGTGGCGCCCGGGTGACGGCGCAGTTCGGCGGCGGCGATGCGCTTCAGATCCGCGTAGATCTGCGCGAAGGCCCGCTCGCGGGCCGCCGTGTCGCCGGCCTGGGCGCGGTTGAGCAGTTCCGTCAGATCGGCGGCGGTCATCGGCTCCTCCCCAGGCCGGGCAGAGCCTAGCAGAGGCCCGCGGCGTGGTCAGGCTAGCAGCATGCAGGCCACGCCGGAGAGCGTCAGACCGACGCCGAGGATGCGGCGCACGTCGAGGCCCTCGCGCAGGAACAGCCAGGCGAGCAGCACGATGAACACCGAGGTCGTCTCGTTCAGAATCGCCGCGACTGAGGCGGCGGTGTATTTGTAACCGGCGAGCCAGAGCAGCATCGACACGTACTGGCCGACGAAGGCGGCGGCGATCAGCGGCAGCCAGCGCGTGTGCCGCAGCGTTCCGCCCGGGGCCGGCACCGGCTCGCGCAGCAGCACGAACGGCACGAGCAGGCCGGCTACGCCGCCGACCATGCGCAGCGCGACGATCCACAGCAGCGGCTGGCCTTCGAGCACGCGCTTGACCATCACGATCGCGACCGCCATCAGCACGATCGCGAGCGCGCCGAGCAGCAGGCCGCGGCGCCGGTCGCGCGGGGCCTGGCCGTCATCGGCCCTGCGCCCGCTGATCACCAGCACGCCGCCGGTCACGAGCGCGAAGCCGAGGACCTGCAGGGCAGCGAGCCGTTCGCCGAGAAAGATGAACGACAGCAGGATCACGAACGGACTGTAAAGGTTACCGAGTATCCCCATGCGCGACGCACCGAGCAGGTTCAGGGCGCGGAAATACAATGTGTCGGCGACCGCGATGCCGAGCGCGCCCGAGGCGAGCGACAGCGCGATCGCTGTCCATGGCAGATGCGGCACGGCGAAGCCGTAGACCAGCGGCAGCGTCGGCAGGAGCATCGCCAGGACGAGAAGGTTCTTCAGGAGATTCAGACGCAGCGGCGGCAGGGTTTCGCCGAGCCGTTTATAAATAATCACGCCGATCGACCACGCCAGTGCGCTGCCGATGGAACACGTTTCCCCCAAACCCATTTTCGACTTCCGTTCCGCGCGCACCCAGGCCCCGGATTATCCGTGCGCGCGGGGGGGCGTGACGAGCCGCCCGGTTTGCGGACCGGCGCCGTCACGGCGGGCGTGCCGCCGATGGTGAGCGCCGCGACCCTCGCCGCGCGCGTCGGCTTCGTGATCGCGCTGGCCCGCCGTCTGCACGAATACGGCACGGCCGCGCCGCGTCTCGAGGATGCAATCGACAAGGTCAGTGCGCGGCTTGGTCTCGCCTGCAACGCGCTGTCCACGCCGACCTCGATCGTGCTGTCGTTCGCCGAGCTCGATCGCGGCAAGGATGCGGTCGCCGAGATCACCCAGGTCATCCGTCTCGATCCCGGCAACGTGAATCTCGCACGCCTGTGCCAGGTCGACGAGATCGCCGACCGCGTGATCGACGGATCGCTCGACATCGCGAGTGGCCACCGCCTGCTCGCCGAGATCGACCGTCCGCCGAGCGCACGTATGCAGCAGCTCACGGTACTGAGTTATGGCCTGTCCTCGGCGAGCGTCGCCGCCTTGCTCAAGACGTCCTGGGCGGACATCGGCGTGGCGGCCGTGTCAGGCTGGCTGATCGGCCTGCTCGCGCGCCGCGCGGCCCGCCATCCGGGTTTCGCGGCGAGCTTTGAGGCGATCTCGGCGCTGCTCGTGACGCTGCTCGCGACCCTGATCAGCGCGAACCTCGTGCCCCTGTCGCTCAATTCGGTGGTGCTGGCGAGCCTGATCGTGCTGCTACCCGGCATGAGTCTGACGGTCGCGGTGCGCGAGCTGTCCACCCAGCATCTGGTTTCGGGCGTGGCGCGCATGGCCGGCGCGATGGCGACGCTGCTGAAGCTCACGTTCGGCACCGTGGCGGCGACGCAGCTCTGCCGCGTGCTCGGCATCGAGCCGGCCGAGCACGGCATGGCGCCGGTGTCGGTCTGGGTCGAATGGATCGCGCTGATCGCCGGCGCAGTTTCGTTCGCCGTGCTGTTTCGTGCCGCGCGCAGGGACGCCGCACTGGTCATCGCCGCGGTGCTGCTCGGCTACACGGTCACGCGCCTCGGCGGCGCACGCTTCGGGCCGGAGTTCGGCGTGTTCCTCGCCGGCCTGTGCATGGGCGCGGCGAGCAACCTGTTCGCACGGTTCGCGCAGCGGCCGGGCGCCCTGGTGCGCGAGCCGGGCATCATCCTGCTGGTGCCCGGCAGCGTGGGCTTCAAGAGTCTCTCGCTGGTCTTCGCGCGCGACGTCCTGCTCGGCCTGGATACGGCCGTGTCGCTGCTGGTGCTGCTGATCACGCTGGTCGCGGGGCTGCTGTTCGGCGACCTGCTGGTGCCGCCACGGCGCAGTCTGTGAGGCCATGCGGCCCGATCGGCATGCCGGCCGGTCCGCACAGCGGACACACGACGCCGGCCGATCCCGGAAACGCCGACGCCGGCCCGTGGCCGGCGTCGCGCGTGGAAGCGGAGGCCCGTGATCAGGCGATCAGCAGGTCCTTCTCCTTCTTGCCGGCGGCGAGGGCGGCATTGAACCAGCGCGGACGCTTGCCGCGGCCGCTCCAGGTCTCGGCCGGGTTGGCCGGATTGCGGTACTTCGGCTTGACAATGCCCTTGCTCTTGCCGCGTGTCTTGCGCCCTCGCCGCAGACCGAACAGCTCCTCGATGGTGAAACCCTCGGCCTTGGCGAGTGCGATGAGCTTGTCGCGAACCTTGCCGGACTTTTCCTGCTGCAGGTTCTGCTTGCGCTGTTCAGCCTTGGCGATGAGATCGTTGAGCTGTTTCGGGTTGAGACTGTCGAGATCGATGGCCATTGCATTTCCTCGTGGACGCGGTGGAAACCGACGGGAAAACGTCCCGTCAACGAAGGCGGAGCGCCGCCTCGCGGCCCGCCGCTGTGCGGTCGGGCGAAAATCATTTCGCCGGATTTCCGCGGTGCGGTCCAGCGCTGTCTTCATTGACATTCCGCCTATGGCACGGTAAGGGTCGGGCGCGGGGTGCTGCGCTCCGAGACCTTGGGTTTATGCCTTAGCGCCGATGGCGGGTCCACACAATGCGCAGAATATCGACGCGCGATTACCGGCGGCGATCATCGGATGGATATTGTGCATTATCCGCGCAGTGATTCGCAAAATCTCCGGGCTGCGGCGCCATGCACGGGGTTCCGGGCAACGCACTTGCAAGTGCCCCGTCCGCCCGACTATGGTGCCTGATGGAGCGGCCGGCGCGTCTGGCCGGAAGCCGTGAAAATCAGGGGATCCGACGTGGGACTGCTCGACGAACTCGAACAGGAGGCGCAGCGCCGCAAGGCCGACGGCGACGACACCGCACGTCTGCGCCAGCTGCGCGAGGAAGCCTATCGCACGCGCCTCGAGCCGGGCATGGCCGCGCTCTACGAGTATCTCGCGCGTTTGACCCAGAACCTGGCGTTCCTCAAGCCGAAAAAGACCTTCGCCTTTTCGATCCCGGGTTATGGCGAGGTGCATTTCCAGATCGAGTACGAATACGATCTGAAACTCAATTCCCAGCCCGCCGCGAAGGAAATCCGTCTGAGTTTCCCGTGCTCGGTACTGAGCGACGAATGTCCCATCGTCGAGATCCAGACCGCGGCCAAGGTGAAGGCGGTGATGGGCGCTTTCCAGCGTTCCCGCCTGGCGGGCCTGCAATCGGCGAAAAAGGATGCGACCGGGGAAATCGTCGCTGCGACCTTCCGTGCACGCGGCAAGATCACCGCCACGGCGGTTTTCACGGCGGATGCCGAAAGCGGCATGCTGCGCATGGCATTCACGAATTTCGACCAGCTCGGCGGCAGTCTCGCCAAGGCCATCGCGCCGGAGCAGTTCACCGAGGAGCTGTACGACGAGATCGGCCGCCAGATCACCCACGAGCCGAATGGCCTGTTCCGCGAGGCGCTGCCCGAGGATTACCGCCAGCAGCTGCGCAGCAAGGTCCAGCAGGAGGAACTGCGCCGCAAGTGGGAGATCCAGCTCGCCGAGCGCCAGCGCGAGGAACTCGCGCGCCTGGCCCGCGAGAACAGCCTCGCCGGCCGCGTCGGCCGCTGGCTCGGTCAGGTGAAGGACTCGCTGCTGCCGGGCCGCGCGCGCGGCGAGGCCAGGAAGGACGCCTGAGCCGGCCGCCCGGCGCCGCTCTCAGGCGGCGTGCCGGCGGAACACCAGCGACACGTTGGCGCCACCGAAGCCGAAGCTGTTCGACATCACCGTGGTGAGTTCGGCCGCGCGGCTCGCGCGCACCAGAGGCAGGCCATCGACGGCCGGGTCCGGCGTATCCACGTTCGCCGAGCCGGCGATGAAACCTTCGCGCAGCATCAGCAGGCAGTAGATCGCCTCGTGCACGCCGGCCGCGCCGAGCGAGTGCCCGGACAGCGACTTGGTCGACGAGAACGGCGGCACCGCCGTGCCGAATGCCTCGCGGATCGCACCGAGTTCGATCACGTCACCGAGCGGCGTCGAGGTGCCGTGGGTGTTGAGGTAGTCGATCGGCGCAGCGGCCGTCGTGAGCGCGAGCCGCATGCAGCGCACCGCGCCCTCGCCGGAGGGCGCGACCATGTCCGCACCGTCCGAGGTCGTGCCGTAACCAACGATCTCGGCATGGATGGTCGCGCCGCGCCGCAGGGCCTGCTCGCGTTCCTCGAGCACCAGGGCGCCGCCGCCGCCAGCGATCACGAAGCCGTCGCGCTCGCTGTCGTAAGGCCGCGAGGCATGGGTCGGCGTGGCGTTGTGGCGTGTCGAGAGCGCGCCCATCGCATCGAACTCGGCGGTCATGCCCCAGTGCAGCTCCTCGCCGCCGCCGGCAAACACGGTATCCAGCAGGCCGTGACGGATCTGCTCGTAGCCGAGGCCAATGCAGTGCGCCGAGGTCGCGCAGGCCGAGGCGACCGAGAAGCTCGGGCCGCGCACGCGGAAGGCTGTGGCGAGGCAGGCGGACACGGTCGAACTCATCGTGCGCGTGACCATGTACGGACCGATACGGCGCACGCCACGACTGCGCAGGATGTCCGCGGTCTCGATCTGATACTGCGGCGAGCCGCCGCCGGAGCCCATGATGAGGCCGGTGCGTACGTCGCCGACCTGCGCGGGTTGCAGACCGGCATCGGCGATCGCGTCGGCCAGTGCGAGATAGGCGAAGCCGGCCGCATCGCCCATGAAGCGGCGCAGCTTGCGGTCGATGCGCGCATCGAGGTCCACCTCCGGCTTGCCGGCGACCTGGCTGCGCAGGCCGATCTCGGCGTACTCGGGCATCGCGCGGATGCCGCTCGTGCCCGCGCGCAGCGCCGCGCTGACGCTGGCCGCGTCGTTGCCGAGGCAGGAGGTGATGCCGAGACCGGTGACGACGACGCGGCGCATCAGAATGCGGCGCCGGGTCCGAACAGGCCGACGCGCAGATCGGTCGCGCTGTAGATCTCGCGGCCGTCCACGCTCATACGCGCATCGGCGAGCGCCATGGTCAGCTTCCTCTGGATCACGCGCTTGATGTCGATGGCGTAGTTCACGAGCTTGGCGCTCGGCAGCACCTGACCGAAGAAGCGCACCTCGCCGACGCCGAGCGCGCGGCCACGGCCGGGCAGGCCGAGCCAGCACAGGAAGAAGCCGACCAGTTGCCACATCGCGTCGAGACCGAGGCAGCCGGGCATCACCGGGTCGCCCTTGAAGTGGCAGCCGAAAAACCAGAGGTCGGGTCGTATGTCGAGTTCGGCGAGGATCTGGCCCTTGCCGAACGCGCCGCCATCCGCGTCGATGCGCGTGATGCGGTCGAGCATGAGCATATTCGGCAGCGGCAGGCGTCCGTTGTCCGGGCCGAACATCTCGCCCTCGGCGCAGTTCAGCAGTTGCTCTCGGGTGTAGGAATTGGGACTTGGCATGCAGGTCTATCCGGCCACGGGCACCCGGTTCTGGGCGCCGGATTATCGGTACGCGGACGGGCTCGCGCTTGACTCGGGTCAAGCGCCACCCGCCCTACGCCGGCGCATGGTGCGCAGCCATGCGCCGGCTCGTCATCAAGCGAACAGCGCGAGCACGTCGCCGCGGGTCAACGCACGGCTCTCGCTATCACGCCGAGCACGGTATTCGTAGGTGCCGGCGGCAAGGCCGCGTTCGGATACCACGATACGGTGCGGAATGCCGATCAGCTCCATGTCGGCGAACATCGAGCCCGGCCGCAGACCGCGGTCGTCGAGCACCACCTCGACGCCTTTCGCGCCGAGTTCCGTGTACAGCGATTCCGCGGCCGCACTCACGGCCGTGTCGTTCTTCGGATTGATCATGCATACGGCGACCCGCCACGGTGCCATCGGCTCCGGCCAGCAGATGCCACTCGCGTCGAAGTTCTGCTCGATTGCCGCGGCGACGATGCGGCTCACGCCGATGCCGTAGCAGCCCATGAACATCGCGCGCGCCTTGCCGTCCTGGTCGAGTACGGTGGCCTGCAGCGCCTCGGCGTACTTCTGACCGAGCTGGAAGACGTGACCGACCTCAATGCCGCGTGCGATCTCGATGCGACCCTTGCCGTCCGGCGAGGGATCGCCCTCGACGACCTTGCGCAGGTCGGCAACACGCGCGAGGTGCGCGTCGCGCTCCCAGTTCGCGCCACGGTAGTGCTTGCCGTCGGCGTTGCCGCCGCAGACGAAGTCGGCGAGCGCCGCGGCGGCGCGGTCGACGATGACCGGGATCGACGCGGGCAGCCCGACCGGGCCGAGGAAACCGGGCCGCGCGCCGGTCGCGGCGAGGATCTCGGCCTCGCCGGCCAGTTCGGACTCGCCGGGCAGCTCGGCGAGCTTTGCGGCCTTGACCTCGTTGATCTCGTGATCGCCGCGCACGCACAGCGCGACCAGGCCCGCGTTGCCGCGCACGAGGATCGTCTTCACGCACCGTGCCGGCGCGACGCCCAGGAAGGCCGAGACCTCGTCGATGGTCTTCTGCGCCGGCGTATCGACGAGTTCCAGCGCCGCCGCTGCGGCGGGACGCGGTGCATCCGGTGCGACGGCCTCGGCGAGCTCGACGTTCGCGGCATAGTCAGAACCCGTCGAGAACGCGATCGCGTCCTCGCCGGAATCGGCCAGCACGTGGAACTCGTGGCTCGCGCTGCCGCCGATCGCACCGGTGTCCGCGGCGACCGCGCGGAAGCGCAGGCCGAGGCGTGTGAAGATGCGTTCGTAGGCGCGGTACATGTTCCAGTACTCGCGGTCGAGACACTCCGGCGTGAGGTGGAAGGAATAGGCGTCCTTCATGAGGAATTCGCGTGCACGCATCACGCCAAAGCGCGGCCGGATCTCGTCGCGGAACTTGGTCTGGATTTGGTAGAAGTTGATCGGCAGCTGTCGGTAGCTCTTCAGCTCGTTGCGCGCGAAGTCGGTGATGACCTCCTCGTGCGTTGGGCCGTAGCAGAACTCCTGGTCCTTGCGGTCCCTGATCTTCAGCAGCTGACCACCGAACTTCTGCCAGCGGCCGGTTTCTTCCCACAGCTCGCGCGGCTGGATCGACGGCATCAGGAGTTCCACCGCGCCGGCGCGGTCCATCTCCTCGCGCACGATGTCTTCCACCCTGCGCAGCACGCGCAGGCCGAGCGGCGTCCAGGTGTAGATGCCCGCGGCGAGCTTGCGGATCATGCCGGCGCGCAGCATCAGCTGATGGCTGACGATCTCCGCATCGGCAGGGACTTCCTTGACGGTGGCGAGGTGGAACTGGGATAGGCGCATGGGGTTCGGTTCGGCTGACGGAAAGCGTTGTTCGCGTATGGGGCCGCTGCCGGAAGCGCAGCCGGCCCCGGGCGGGGGGCGATAGTGTGGCGGTCATTCCCTTGCAGCGAAAGGGCTGACCGCCCGCAGGACAGGGATTGTCCATGCGTTGCAATGCCTATCCGTTCCGTCGTGCCGCGCTCGCCGGGCTGCTCTGGGCCGTCCTGACCGCCGGCGTGCAGGCCGCGTTCACAGACCGCTTCGCGCTGCCCTGCACGCCACCGGCGTGGCTCGCGCATCTGGCCGGAGACGTGTCGTGCAGCCTGCTGGCGGTCGGTGAGATCGCCCGTGCCAGCCACCGGCACTGGCGTTTCAGCGATTACCTGCTCGCGATGCCCGCAGCGATGGCGCTGTTCGCGGCAGCCGTCGCCTCGGCCCTGCACGTCGCGTAGCCCGCACCCTGCGCCGCCGCACGGCGCTCAGTCGGACGGATGCCCGTCCGCGGGTCGGCGGTAGGCGGGCACCACGTTCGTGTCCGGCGCGTAGCGCACGGTCTCGTAAGGTCGATCCTTCGGCGGCGCGTCGGTGACGTGTACGGCGCCCTGCGCATCCTTCCAGCGGTACAGCGGCGGTGCGGCATGCGTGCCGTCATCGGCACGCGGTGCCGGCAGCCACTCGCGCACGGCGGCCGGCAGGGTATGGGGCGCGAAATACCACCAGGCCGCGAACGCCGCGGCCAGCGTGGCGCGCAGTCCGGCGACCAGGCGGCCCATGCTCGGGATGGATCAATCGCCGCCGGCGGTCGGCGGCGCCTTGCAGTATGACTGCACCTGGGCGCGCGCGACGTTGGTTTCCGCCGCGCGCATGTCCGCCGACACCGGGGTCGGCTTGCCGTCCTGCATCGTGGTCAGCTCGGCCTTGCTTTCGAGCAGGGTCAGACGGCTCTTCGCCTGCTGACAGCGCGCGTCGTCGGCTGCATTCGGCGCTGCCGGTTTCGATTCCTCGGACGCGGGCCGGTCGCCGTCCTTCGCGGCCTTCTCCGTGCCGTTCCCTGTCGTCCCGGACTTCGTTACCGGCACATCGACGAACTCGGTGCCCTTCGGCGGCGGCGCATCGGTGAAGTGCACCGTGCCGTCGGCATCCTTCCATTTGTACACCTTGTCTGCGGCGCCGGATGCGGCGGCGGCCGACAGCAGCAGGACGGACAACAGGGTGGGGATGCGCATGGGGCTTTCCTCGACGGGTGGCGCGTGCAGGCCGATGGCGCATCTGGATAGCACTCCCGTGCGCGGCAGACAAGCCGCGTGCGGCATCGCAGGTACGGCGTTGCGAACGCCCACACGGAAACCCGGTTGGCGGCGCGCTGTCGCGCTCCGGCCAGGTGGCTGGCCGCTTGGGGTACACTGCCGCGGCACTTTTTCCTTCGACTATCGCGCATGGACCCCGCAACCGACGCGCCGCGCAAGCCACACAGGGGCATCTACCTCCTGCCCAACCTGTTCACCACCGGGGCGATGTTCGCGGGCTTCTATGCCATCGTCGCGGCGATCAACGGCCATCCGGTCGATGC
>Ga0116193_1003672_pt1 | contig 10975 bp, 4 predicted proteins | sample AD_UKC115_MetaG_FD_89892 | JGI IMG/M metagenome (GOLD analysis project Ga0116193, IMG submission 89892) | Active sludge microbial communities of municipal wastewater-treating anaerobic digesters from Hong Kong - AD_UKC115_MetaG | ecosystem: Engineered > Bioreactor > Anaerobic > Digestate | place...
ATTTACTTACTGATTCGGAAATTACATCGGACATCGTAAAATATCCCGTTGTCTTACCGGCCATAAACCCTGCAGCCTTCAGCGCACCCATCGCGAAGACATCACGCGACTTTGCACTGTGGCTGATGGTAATGGTTTCTTCGTCACTAATAAAGAGCACAGAATGCTCTCCGGCGATATTTCCTCCCCTTATGGAAGAAATGCCGATCTCATTCTTACTGCGGGCTTCATTTCTGGAATGTCTGTCATAAACATACTCCATCTGATCCGGAACTTCCTGCTGAATAGCGGTAGCAAGCATCATGGCTGTGCCTGAAGGCGCATCCACTTTACGATTGTGATGGGCTTCAAGAATCTCAATATCAAAATCCGGATAAAGAGTTCTCGCAGCCTGCTTAATGAGCTCAATCATCACATTCACACCAAGGCTCATATTCGCTGACTTGAAAACAGCAATCTTCTCCGCCGATTTAAGAATCTCTGATACCGTCTCGTCGGAAAGACCGGTTGTACAGCATATAAACGGTTTCTTTACAGTTACTGCATAATTGAGAATTGTCGGAACACACATGGCATTCGAGAAATCGATAATTACATCAAAATCCTCCGTGCAGTCCGCCGGATTCTGATACACCGGATAATTCATCTCTGAGTTATCGAAAGCATCGCATCCCGCTACGACGCTGTACTCATCATTGTGTTCACACAGGTGAGAAATAGCCATTCCCATTCTCCCGCAGCATCCGTTAAGAAAAATTCTAACCATCGTTCAATACCTCTCGTAGTAAATGTATTCTCTTATCGACATATTATCGCTTAAGAAACTCTGCAACAGCAGAAGTATCATAATGTGCAAGAGTCTCGACAACTCTTCTGTGTCCGGCTTCACTCATCTCACAAAGAGGAAGTCTGCAAGGACCGGCATCCCATCCGAGAATATTCATTGCTTCCTTGACAGGTATAGGATTGACCTCGCAGAACATCGCGTTTACAAGCGGAATAAGCTTAATCTGTGCGTCTCTTGCGGCCTTGACATCACCGTCAATGAAGCTGTGGATCATCGAAGATGTCAGCTCCGGAAGAATATTCGCGACGACTGAAATAACACCTTTGGCGCCAAGAGAAATCATCGGGATTGCAAGTCCGTCCTCACCGGAATACAGATTATATCTGTCACCGCAGATACTATATATGTCGGGAACCTGATTTAAATTGCACTCCTTTACGCCGACTATATTCTCAAACTTCGACAGCCTGAGAAGCAGTTCAGGAGAAATATTGACATTTGTTCTGGAGGGAACGTTATACAGAATAAGCGGACAGTCAGAAACAGACGCGACTGCTTCATAATGCCGGTACAAACCCTCCTGCGTACACTTGTTGTAGTAAGGTGTAACAACAAGAGCAGCATCTATACCGAGCTTCTGTGCATCTCTGGTAAGATTGACGCAATAACTTGTATCATTTGAACCGGTGCCTGCAATTACAGGTACGCGGCCTGCCGCAGTGTCCACGGCACAGCGTATAGCTTCAAGATGTTCTTCATCCGACATAGTCGCGGCTTCACCGGTCGAACCGCAGATTACAACAGAATCAATCTTACTCTCTATCTCAAACTCGATAATTCTCTCGAGCTCTTTGTAGTTGATAGTTCCATTCTCAATAAATGGAGTAATAACGGCTACTCCGGCGCCTACAAATACAGGATTTGGCATAAGGAAACCTCCTTAAAAATATGCAACAGGAACGCACTTTCAATGCGTCCTTTTGAATTTTAACATTCATAAACCAGTATAGTCAATTTATACTTTCCTTGCGCACATCTGTTTGCCCCGGAAATACAAAACACACTTTCAGGCATCATTATTGAAGGAAATCGGATACAATCTGTGATCAAAATCTTCTATTACACGTTTGAAAACAGCATTGATTGCCGATTTATTTCGCGCCTTGATGATAAAATCCATACGATACCTTCCGCGAAGCTCATAAATTACATCGGGAAAAGGACCGAACAGCTCAAATCCGTAATCGGCTGACTGATATGAGAGAAAATCCTTAAGGTATCTGCAGATCTTGCCTGCTCTGTCCGAGAGCTCATCCTCGCTTTCCAAAGACAGTACCATTTCGCCAATTGCCTTGAACGGCGGCAGCTGAAGCTTCTGCCTGTACGATATTTCAGACCTGTAAAACGACATATAATCCTGAGAACACGCAAATTTAAACAATGGCAAGTCCGGATTGAAACTTTGAATATATACCGTGCCCGGATTATCGCCGCGACCGGCACGTCCTGCAGCCTGAGTGATAAGCTGAAATGCCTTCTCGGAGGCATGATACGAGGATGAAGCCAGCATCAGATCCGTTCCCAGAACTCCGACGACTGTCACATCAGGGAAATCAAGACCTTTGGCAATCATCTGTGTACCGACAAGAACCGAAGCCTTTTTCGCGGCGAACTGTTCAAGGATTTCCCGGTGCGCGTCAGGCGACATTGTGGTATCCTGATCCATCCTAAGAATCTTTTCGCCGGGATAAAGCGTTTTAAGAAGCTCTTCCAGCTGCTGAGTTCCAAAACCGACATGTTTAAAGGTCTTTGAGCCACAGCTTCCGCAGACGGCCTGCTCGACCGGGAGCATCTCGCCGCAGTAATGACATATGAGATTCTGCGTACCTGAACGCCTGTTGTTATGTATAGTCATCGATACCGAACACCTCGGACAGGTAACGGTACTTCCGCAATCAGTGCATACCAGAGTCCTTGCATAGCCACGGCGGTTGAGGAAAAGCATGACCTGACGATTATGGCTGAACGCTCTGGCCATCGCGCTTCGCAAAGGAATTGAGAGCATATCTCCGGCACCGAGCTTCACCTGTTCTTTCATATCAACAGGAACAATCTCCGGCAGTGTGGCTTCACCGTGGGCCCTGTGCTTAAGCTCAATCAGCTCATACGCTCCGACCTGGGCCGCGTAAAAGCTCTCCACAGACGGTGTCGCGGAACCGAATAATACCTTGGCACCGCTTACAGCGGCGCGCATTCTCGCGACATCCCTGGTCTGATATCTCGGATATGTCTCTGATTTATAAGAGCTGTCATGTTCCTCGTCGATAATGATCAGTTTGAGGTTTACGACCGGCGCGAAAATACCGCTTCTCGGAGCTACCACAACTCTTGCTTTTCCGCGTCTGATATTATCCCATTGAATATAACGCTGCCTGTCTGTGAGTCTGCTGTGAAGGACTGCTACACTGTCTCCCAGACGACCGACGATCCAATTAATCGTCTGCGGAGTAAGCGATATCTCGGGCACGAGATAAAGGACGCTTCCGCCCTGTTCAAGTATCTTCGACGCAACATTAAGATATACCTCTGTCTTGCCGCTTCCGGTAATTCCGTACAGAAGGAAAGCCGACCGCTTGCCATATGTGCCGTCACGCCCCGGCTTTACCCCCATAATTACGTCAACGGCATTGCTTTGCTCTTGGTTCAGGTCATATACAGTTGTGAATTTTTCAGACACTCCTGACTGCAGTGATAATCCGTCAGCTGCAGGTAATGTGTCAGTCTCTTCAGCCCTGATTTTGTAAGTCATAACAAGATCCTTTTCAATCACGCACTTGAGCTGTGAAGGAGTTGCCTTACAGTTATTAAGCAGCATTTTGCGCTCACAGTCGCCGTTTGACAGAAGAAATTCGAGAATATTGACGTGAGCCTGAGACCTAAATGTGTTTGCCTTTAAGCTTCTCAGTACATTGTCCTTGTCTTTTATGCTTACCATTGTAACCAAAGGAGCTTTATGTGTAAGGGCACATGAAGGCACCATAAGCTCGACACAGTCTCCGCGGGTACAGTTGAACCGCGAAGCAAATTTGTCAATGAGTGTAAGCTGATCGCCATTAAGTACCGGGTAATCTGAAATGAGACTGTCTATCTGCTTGATTTCCATGGAGTCTTTGGTATTCTTGCCGTCATCTGAATAAACTTGCGTTACTACGGCTGCCGTCAGCTTATTGCCGCGACCGAAAGGCACTAAACAATAACTTCCGCAGGCGACAGATGCTTCCAGAAGATGAGGTATCGCATATGTATAGAGTCTGTCAGTCTGCCTGACAGCTTCTCTCAATATAACGGTACAAAGCTTCATCAGTCCTCTCCTTTACGGCATTTTTTCGATGTTACGGTGCAAAGCCTCATCATCTGTCTCCAACTCCGAGAATATCAAACATGTTAATCTGTGCGCTCTCCGGCAGATCGTCAATGATGCCGCCGTAATCCAGAAGCTTCTGAGTTCCGGACTGACCGATACCTGTTCTGTTCATGAATTCCTCGCGGTTCCTGAAAGGCCCGTTGCGCCTTGCATCACAGATCGCGATCCCGTTTGCCGCAGAAATAGATTCGATCGCGCAGAACGGCGGCCTTATATGACCTTTCGAGACCTTAACGAACCTTGTAGCATCAGATTCATAAAGCGATACGGGGTCGAAAACAATGTTCCTGGCGTACATCTCTTCTACTATTTCGCACAGATAGAACTCATTCTTGACATTAGGGTTGTCATTGCTGCGCATGGACTCCGCCAGGGCGACGCGCTTCGCAATGATTTTCTGCGGGCCGAAACACATCGACTCCGCGTCAAAGCTTTCACCTCTTATTGTAAAAAACGCGCAGTAATACTCCTCGGGTCTATACACCTTGAACCACGCCACTCTGAGTGTTGAAAGAGAATACGCGGCGGCGTGAGCCTTCGGGAACATGTACTTTATTTTCTTGCATGAACCTATATACCACGACGGCACATTATGTTCCTTCATAAGGGCTTCATGCTCAGGTGTAAGACCTTTGCCTTTTCTTACCTTCTCCATTATGTCGAATGAATCCTTATTCGGCAGTCCCCAGTGAATCAGAGTTGTCATAATTGAGTCACGGCATCCGATGACCGAGTTAAGATCACATGTTCCGCTCTTGATAAGATCCTGTGCGTTGCCGTTCCAGACGTCAGTTCCGTGGGACAGACCCATAAGCTGAACAAGGTCGTAGAATCTTGTAGGTTTTGTCTCCTTGATCATTTCGCGCGCCATATGAGTTCCGAGCTCAGACAGGCCTAAAGTCGCAGAGCCTGCGTCTGTGGCGTCTTCCGGGAACCCGAGAACATCTGTCGACTCCAGGAGCTTCATTACTTTTCTGTCAGGAACAGGTACGGATGTGACATCTATATCTGTTATCTCACTTAACATACGCAGCACGGTAGGATCTGCATGGCCAAGGATATCGAGCTTGAGAATTGTGTCATGCATTGCATGGAAATCAAAATGCGTCGTTATTATACCGCAGTTCGTCTTGTTTGCAGGAAACTGTATCGGCGTAAACTCATATACATCCATCTCCTTGGGAACGACCACGATTCCGCCCGGGTGCTGTGATGTCGTCCTTTTGACTCCGAGAATGTCTTTCGACATGAACGCCAGATGGGCCTGCGTATACGGAATTCCCTGATTATCACAGATTTTGCGCACTATGCCGTACGCATTTTTCTCCTGGAACGCGCCTATTGTTCCGGCTTTGAAAGTATGAGTGCCGCCGAAAAGCACACCGACATAGCTGTGCGCACGCGGCTGGTAATCACCGGAAAAATTCAGATCGATATCAGGCTGCTTGTCACCATAGAATCCAAGAAAGGTCTCGAAAGGAATGTCCTGCCCGTCTACATTCATAACCTCGCCGCAGTCCGGACACTTCTTCTCCGGCATATCGTAACCTGAACCGAATTCGCCGGAATCGTCAAACTCGACATAATTACATTTCGGACAGCGATAATGCGGGGCCAGAGGATTTACCTCTGATATTCCGCACATGGTCGCAGTGAAGGAAGATCCGACAGAACCTCTTGAACCTACAATATATCCGTCATTGTTGGATTTCTTGACAAGCCTGTAGGCAATGTAATACATGATTGCATAGCCGTGTCCTATGATTGATTCAAGCTCTTTGTCAAGTCTTGCCTTGACGACAGAATTAAGCACACCGTTATGTCTGTACAGCCTGTTTGCCCTGGTATATGCGATATCACGGACATCAGCTGCAGCTCTGGCAATCTGAGGCGGGTATGTTCCGTCAGGAAAAGGCTTTATTCCATACTCGATTCTGTCTGCGATAAGGTTTGTATTGGTTACAACTACTTCCATTGCCTTGTCTTCGCCGAGATATGAGAATTCATCAAGCATCTCGTCCGTAGTCCTGAAATACAGGTCGCTTTGAAGCTCGGCATCCTTGAATCCCATGCTCATAAGCAGATACTTGCGGTAAATTCCGTCATTCTTGTTAAGATAATGCGAATCGGTAGTCGCGCAGCACGGTTTCTTATAGATATCGGATATCTCCACAAGAAGCTCGTTTATAATTCTTATGTCATCCGCATCCATTACACAGTTTCCGGTATCAGATTTGCCGGGGTCTTCCCTTGTGATAAACATATTATTACCAAGAGGCTGAATCTCCACATAGTCATAGAGATCCATGATTTCCCTGAATTTTTCTGATGATGCAAGCTCGGCCACTGTCGCTTTTCTGTCTTTTCCGAGACGCTTATAGGTGCTGATCACAAACCTGTAAATCTCACCGCGTTCACAGCTTCCGCCTACAATCAAAGCAGAACGGTAATATTTGAGCAGGCTCTTCGGTGTCCTCGGACGCGTCGAATAGTAATGAATATGAGATTCCGACACCAGCCTGTACATGTTATACAGGCCGAGATTGGTTCTCGCGAGATAAATAATATGATATGCAGGAGATTCCTTACGTTTCTTTATCTTCTCCGCGCTTGAATGTCCGACCTTCATATTAATCTCGTCAGGGTCCGTTGTGTTCATTTCCTTCAATGCCTGGATAAGTATGTCGCAGCTGACATAGCATCTGTCAAGAAGAAGATCTGCCGGAGTCCCCGTTGGCTTAAGCACAAAATCAATTCCGCGCGCCTTAAGAAGTTCATTGGCATCCGCGTACTTCTTTTCGAAAACCAGATCAAGCAAATCCCTGTCGCATGTCGCAGGCATCAGGAACTTATGTCTGTAGTACTTGTGATCTTCAATGTTGATTCCGTATCCGGCGCGTCTTACAAACGACAAAGTTCTGAAAATATCGTCGCCTGTCACATATGACTCGCCTATAAAATCAGCAAGCTCACCCATTGCAAAATAAGACTCCGCCGGCTCGCCTTTGCCGGGATATATCGCATCATCAAATCTGGCATAAAAATCCGCAACGTGCTCGAAAACAATATCATCCGGAACTACTTCATCCGCAGTGTCGGAATAATTCTCATCAATATCTCTGTCTCTGTTGTAAATGACACCGATCGGTTTATGAGGTTCTGCGGGATGGGTTGAAATATTCTCATCCCTCAGTTTCTCCGGTATTTCATCTTCATTCCACAGACTCTTGTCAATATCATGAGAAGCAAACTCCTGCGCGCTTGCGTCAGACTCGCCTTCTTCTTCTTTCCTGACCGGTCTGTAACCTTTAAGTCTGAATTTCACCGCGGCTACTTCCGTAAAAGTATCACGGCACTCATCGTCGCCGTTTCTTGTGACGGTGATTGCGACAAATGAGCCGACAGCCTTTGTCTTCTCCATAAAACTGAGCGAGGCATCAGAGGATTCATCATTCTGACAGTTCGAGCTGCATACGATATCGTTCCTTATGCCGTCTGCTTCATCCGAAGATTCAGCTGTCCTCGCATTTCTGACAATCGTCTGCTGCTCGCTTGCCTGATAATACGGAAGGTTATAGAAAACTGTCGGACCGTCGTCTACAAGATATCCCTCGCAGCCCAGAATGCATTTGAAAGGCTTCGTGCCTTCCGGAAGCTTCTTGTTGATGTCAGCTGCAGCATTATAAACATGAGGAAAAGCCTGCACCACACCGTGATCTGTCACCGCGCAGGCACTGTGTCCGAAGGCGGCCGCGAGCTTAATCAGGTCCGCAGGCTCGCTTGTTGCATCATTCTCACTCATCTTGGTATGAACATGCAGTTCTACTCTTTTAAGCCGGGCATTGTCCTGACGGTTCGCGGGTTTGTCTGCAGGGAATCCTCCGCTCACTTTGAACTGAATCTCACCGGAATATGAATCATTCTCGACATTGCCCTGAAGTCCGGCATATCCGCCTTTGGCGAATAATTTCTGAAACCTGTCAGCTTCATCCGGTTTAAGAAAAGATATACACGATATGGCATCGCTGTCATCCATAATCATATACTTCGCTATAACGCTCTTACAGCTTTTGGTAAGTCTCAGATCGTCACTTATGGTAATCTGTCCGCAGACATTGACATCTGTATCACCTATTCCGAGTTCTGAAATCCTGCAAAGCTTTGCCTCCTGCTTTACCTTACCAAACAAAACATCCTGGGCGTTGGAGGAACGTCTGTAACTGTAGGTTTCATTCTTCTTATTATCTTTCAGTCCGGCCTTTGCCTTGAATTCCCATGAATTTGTGTCTACAGCAGCATCCTTCGGATTCGCGCTGATTTCATCAGATTTAGCTGACCTGCTCTGTCCGCTTGTTCTCTTCCTGCCGGAATCAGACACAGTCTCATTGAGCACGGCAAACGCTTTTTGCATATCATTACCGGCTATAATCTGACTTATCTCATCCCCGCTGTCAGAAGATGACTCAAATACGACTCTGAGTGAACAAGTTGCTCCGCCGTAATCAAGCGACGTCAAAGACCTCATTACAGAGACAACGGCATTCTTGAATTCTTCTTCAGATGAGTTAAGATACGAGTCCCTTACATATTCAGGCAGAGTAATTATCATGCTGTTGCAGTCAAACCCGACATTAAACAGCATCAGGCCGTTGATAAACTCGAAACTGTAATCGCGGACAAGATAAAACAACAGAAGTGCTGACAACGGCTTAATAACGGAATAATCTCCGTCACTTACATCAGTAAATTTTAAATACAGACTGATATGATAAGTCCTGTCAAATGCACTGATCAGACTGCAAAGCGAACTGCAGTCTTCAAGTGAATATACTCCGGAAACGCTTATGTCAACTCTGCTGTTCGCTTTGCAGACAAGTATTGACTCAACATATATATCTTCAAGCTTCGGGTACTCGTTACTCCCTGAGCAGAATAAATCAGTCAGCCTTCTTTTGTTCTCCAACCTTAACCACCTCACTAACAAATTCTTCAACCACATTGCCGGCCGGTATCTTACGTATCGGCTCCCCCTTTTCGAAAAGAAGGAACTCATTAACTCCGCCGGCCAGTCCGATGTCACAGCCTCTAGCTTCTCCCGGACCGTTTACAACACATCCCATCACCGCGACCTTAAGATTATAAGGCAGCCTGCAGACTCTTCGTTCTATCTCAGACGCGAGCTCAATGAGCGGAACCTGTGTTCTTCCGCAGGTGGGGCAGGAAATAAAAGTTATACCGCCTTCGCGAAGTTCAAGTGCTTTGAGTATACTGACAGCCGCATATACTTCGTCAACCGGGTCTCCCGTAAGAGAAACCCTTATTGTATCACCTATACCTTCGGCCAGAAGCGCTCCTATGCCGACTGCGGATTTGATTACGCCCTCTTTGACGGTGCCTGCTTCCGTAACTCCTACATGGAGCGGATAATCACAGGACTTTGAAAGAATACGGTAAGTATCAATGGTCAGTTTCGGAGAGGATGATTTGATTGATATGACGATATTATCATAGTCCATGTCCGAAATTTGTCTTATCGCATTAAGCGCACTCTCAGTCATTGCCTCCGCATTGACTTCACCGTATTTTGCAAGAATTTCTCTGGATATAGAGCCTGAATTCACACCGACTCTTATAGGTATATCACGTTCACGGCAGCATTTTACAACAGCCGCAATGTTATCGATGCCGCCTATGTTGCCGGGGTTGATACGGATTTTAGCAGCACCGTTCTCACATGCCTTTATCGCAAGTCTGTAGTCAAAATGAATATCAGCAACAACAGGAATCGGTGACTCCGAGGTAATCTGCTTAAGGCTCATAGCCGCTTCCATATCGGGTACGGCAACTCTCGTGATATCACAGCCTGCGTCTTTAAGTCTCGCAATCTGCTCAAGCGTTGCACGGGCATCTCTCGTATCAGTATTATTCATAGACTGAATTTTGACGCTTGCTCCGCCGCCAACCTGAACGTTCCCGATCATAACCTTCTTAGTCATAACAATTACCTCTTTTGAAAAACAGAGCCGATTGCAAATCGGCTCCATGATTATTTGTTTGCTTAAATTTTATCACAAAACAACTGTTATCATTCCTCTATTCTACAATATACCGGATAATATCAGACGCGAATGCAAACAGTACAAGGGCTATAAGCATGAAGAAACCTATTCCGTTTATTACCGACTCTGTCTTCTTCGACAGTCTGCGTCCGATAATCATCTCTACAATAATAAGCAGCGACTGAATGCCGTCAAGTCCCGGAATAGGCAGCATATTGGTAAACATAAGTCCGATTGATATGAAGCCTGACATGACAACGATTGAATAAAACTTCTGAAAGACAGAATCGTCAACATCGTCGACAACATCAGATACTACAGTCGTGACTCCGATAGGTCCGGACACCATATTATAAACTTCCTCGTCGCCCTGGAAGACATCACCGATCGACTTCACCGACACATTTACAATAGTTGCCGGCATCTTAAACGCATAGGAGAATGCCCTGAAAAAAGAAGGCAGTGAATCGACACGATAACCGATAAGACTGACACCTCTTTCATTAGCGTAAGTAATCATCGTCTTGATGCATTCATCTTCAAAAGTCTCTCCGTTACGAATATATTTAAGCGTCATTGTGTCACCGTCGCTTAATGTGTCGAGGAACTCATCGAAATCATCATCGCTGACATTTTTCCCGTCTACTGCGACAAGATAATCACCGGCCTTAAGCACCGGCTTGCCGTTATTCTGATTCTCATCGA
>Ga0116193_1003675_pt1 | contig 10968 bp, 12 predicted proteins | sample AD_UKC115_MetaG_FD_89892 | JGI IMG/M metagenome (GOLD analysis project Ga0116193, IMG submission 89892) | Active sludge microbial communities of municipal wastewater-treating anaerobic digesters from Hong Kong - AD_UKC115_MetaG | ecosystem: Engineered > Bioreactor > Anaerobic > Digestate...
CGGGTCGCAAATGGCGATTTTATTGTTGTCGCCGAAAATTTCCTGGATATTGCCCGTGTCACATTTTGATCCGTCGGAAATGAAAATATCTTCAGGAGAGATATGGGTTCCTCTGGCACCATATGCTTTTTCTGTAATTGTTTCGCGCAGGAAATCATAGCCCAGTTCGGGGCCATATCCTTTGAATGTCGAAATATGAGCCATTTCCTCCACTCCTTCATGAAAAGCTTTGATAACCGCGGGCACCAGTGGACGGGTCACATCTCCGATTCCCATTCTGATCACCTTTTTCTCCGGATGTGTCCTGACGTATTCGTTGACGCGGCGTCCGATTTCTGGAAACAGATAACCGGCAGCAAGCTTTTGGTAATGTTCATTGATTAATGCCATTTCAGGTTCTTTTTTGTTACTTTTGAACACAAAGATAGAAGGTTGCCTGAAATTGAGCCCTATTCTTTACCGTTTGTTAAGATATCCGTTCAAATATTCTGCAACTCGGTGATTCTTGTCACTCTGCATCACTAATGTGATACATTTGTATTGAAATTATCCTGTTATGTCAGTTAAGAGGTTACCGTTCAGTAAAGAAAAACTGGATGAAATTATTGATAAATATCCTACTCCTTTCCACATCTATGATGAGAAGGGGATTCGTCAGTTTGCCAGGCGTTTCCTAGACGCATTTACATGGAATGAAGGATTTGTTGAGTATTTTGCTATTAAGGCAACTCCCAATCCCTATCTGATGAAGATCCTTAGGGAAGAGGGCTTCGGCATTGACTGCAGTTCCCTTGCGGAATTGGAATTGGCCGAGCGGCTGGGGATGAGGGGAGATGAGATCATGTTCACCAGCAATGATACTCCGGTTACTGAATTCCTTAAAGCCAGGGAGTTGGGTGCCATCATCAACTTGGATGATATTACCCATATCGAGTACCTTGAGAAATATGCCGGACTGCCTGATACCCTTTGTTTCCGTTTCAATCCGGGCAGCCTGAAAGAGGGTAACCGTATCATCGGACATCCCGAAGAGGCTAAGTACGGACTCACCCGGGAACAAATGATAGAAGCGTATCGCATTGCCCTTTCGAAGGGAGTAAAGCGGTTCGGTATCCATACCATGGTCGCCTCCAACGAACTGGATCCTGACTATTTCATTGAGACCGCTGAAATACTCTTTCGACTGATCGCTGAGATATCTGAAAAATTGGGCATTCATATAGAATTTGCCAACCTGGGCGGTGGGATTGGGATTCCTTACCGACCGGAGCAGCAACCGGTTGATATTGAATATATGAGCCGCGGAATCCGGAAACGCTATGATGAAATCATTGTAGCCAACGGGCTCCTTCCGCTCCGGTTGAATTTTGAATCGGGCAGAGCAGTCACCGGTCCATATGGCTATCTGGTATCGAAAGTGCTGCACATTAAGAATACCTATAAGAAATTTGCCGGATTGGATGCCTGTATGGTCAATCTGATGCGGCCTGCACTCTATAATGCCTATCACCATATTACCGTGGTGGGAAAAGAAGATCAGCCTCTTGATTGTTTATATGATGTCACCGGATCCTTGTGTGAAAACAATGACAAGTTTGCCATTGACCGCCAGCTGCCCTTGCTGGAACCGGATGATCTGGTGGTGATACACGATACCGGAGCACACGGACATGCCATGGGATTCAACTACAACGGTAAATTGCGGTCGGCAGAGTTACTGCACCGTGAGAATGGCGATGTGGTTATGATCAGGCGGGCTGAAACCTTGGATGATTACTTTATCACTCTTGATTTCGGGGGATTGACCCGGTTTGATGTCTGACCGGCAGTGACCGGGAACAGCGTAACCGTTTTTTCCCACTATTCAACAATTCATCTCGCCTGAAAATGAAAATTGGTTTTGATGCAAAACGGGCATTTTTGAACAAAGCGGGCTTAGGTAACTACAGCAGGAATACCTTGGTGGCGTTGCAGAAATATTATCCGCAGCATCATTATACCCTATATACTCCCGAAATACGTGCTCATATATTCAAGGAACATTTCTTTTTTGAGACCGTTTCTCCCGCAAACCGTTTCTTTTCCGTTTTTAAACCGCTATGGCGCACTTATTACCTATCGGAAAAGCTGAAGAACAGCGGGCTGGATCTGTTTCACGGACTGAGTAATGAGTTGCCTGCAGGGATTAATCATACCGGGATTAAGTCGGTGGTTACCATACATGACCTGATCTTCATGAATTTTCCGGGACTCTACCGGACCATTGACCGGAGAATCTATTACGAAAAGGTGAAATATGCCTGCAATGTGGCCGACCGTATCATTGCCACAAGTCAGCAAACCCGGAGCGATCTGATCCATCACCTCAGAGTTGATCCTGAAAAATTGGAAGTTATCTATCAGAGTATCTCTGAACGTTTCTTCCTGAATTATTACATGGATGACATGGATGAAGTCAGAAGCCGGTACAGGTTGCCTGATCAATTCATTTTGACGGTCGGGACCATTGAACCGAGAAAGAACCAGCTGGGTGTCTTACAGGCTCTGCACCACCATCATATTGACATTCCCTATGTGATTGTAGGAAAATCCACGGACTATACCGACGAGATTGCAGATTACATTGAAAAGCACCGGTTGAATAAAAAGGTATTCATTCTCGACAATGTACCCGATTTTGATTTGCCTGCTCTGTATCATCAGGCACTTTGCATGGTTTACCTCTCACATTATGAGGGCTTTGGATTACCAATTGCCGAGGCCATGGCTTGTGGCTGTCCCGTAATCACTTCATCGGTGTCATCCCTTCCCGAAATTGGGAATGACGCCGCATTGTACTGTAATCCCAACGACGAGGAAGCAGTTGCCCGGCTGATCTCCAAAGTGACCGGGAATCCGGCTGTAGCCCGGGAAATGTCGTTGAAAGGAAAAATCAGGGCGCAGATGTTTCATCCCGAAGGACGGATAAATGCCTTGATGGCCTTTTATAACAAAGTACTGGAAAATGGGTGAAGATGTGAGGAATGCACTGGAGGTGCTGAAAAAAGGAGGGGTTATCCTTTATCCCACCGACACGGTCTGGGGTTTGGGATGTGATGCAACCAATGAAGTGGCGGTCCAGCGGATCTTTGCCATTAAAAACCGGCCTGACTCAAAAAGCATGCTGATTTTGATGGAAAATCCTGCCCTTCTGGATCGTTATGTTTCTGAAGTGCCTGATATAGCCTGGGATTTGATCGAAATTGCCACCACTCCTCTCACCATCATATATCCCGGTGCCAGGAATATTGCCAAAAGCCTGATCGCTGACGACGGGAGTGTGGGCATCCGGTTTACACAGGAACCTTTTACCCGCGAACTGATCAGCCGGTTCAAAAAACCGGTGGTTTCCACTTCTGCCAATATCAGCGGTGAACCGTCTCCCTCCCTTTTCAGGGATATTTCAGAAGAGATCAAAACTCGGGTGGATTATGTGGTCGGATTCCGACAGGATGATAAATCACCGGCAAAACCATCCGGCATAATTAAGCTGGGAACGGGCGGACAAATTGAAATAATCAGGCAATAAAAAAGACTGCCGGATTGACAGCCTTTTTATTTCACATGATCAGATTATTTTTTTGCCAGCAGATCGCGTATCTCAGTCAGCAGCATCTCTTCTTTTGATGGAGCTGCTGGTGGAGCCGGTGCCTCTTCCTGCTTCTTTTTCATTGAATTCAACGCTTTTATCACCAAAAAGATGACCATTGCGACAATCAGAAAGTCAATCACGGTATTGATCCAGGCACCGTAATTCAGAGTGACTGCAGGGACTTCTCCTTCTGCTGCTTTTAACATAATTTTCAGGTTACTGAAATCAACTCCGCCTAAAAGAAGCCCGATAGGTGGCATAATCACATCATTTACAAATGAAGTGACAATTTTCCCGAAAGCACCACCGATTACAACTGCCACAGCCAGGTCAACCATGTTGCCTTTTATGGCAAATTCCTTGAATTCTTTCATTATTCCCATAAAATCAGATTTTTAGTTAAAGAAACAAAAAGACTTAGGTTTAAACAGAATAAAACTAATTCTTTTTATTGTAAAACCAAAATTCCGACATGGGCAGTTCATTTTATCTCTTTTATTTTGCCTGATCCGACAATTGTGGAATCTATATTGGGATTACCGTTGTAGTAAAAATTTCCCGATCCTGCGATCTTTACATTCACATTACCGTTTGATGTGATACCGCAATTACCCGATCCGGCAATGACGACCTTGACCTGATCAGCTTCCAGCTCCTCAGCCCTGATGTTCCCAGATCCGGCAATGCTGCCTGTAAATTCTGAAGCCGTTTTTTCTCCCCCGATGACGATGTTTCCTGATCCTGAAATACTGGCTTTTACACGTTCAGCCTGCAGATCAGTGAGGTCAATATTGCCGCTCCCGCTCAGGTTCAGATCGATGATGCGTGTTGTGATGATCCCTTTTCCAAAAATATCACCGGAACCTGAAAGGTTCAACCCGGTAACTTCCGGCATGGTAACATGGATGGTGATTTTCCCGGGATCAACCGATTTCCTGAAATAGTTTTTGGCAGGAAATCTGACAACCAGCGCCCTGTCGTTTATTTCGGTAATGATTTCCTTGAGTGTCTCACTATCTGCATCAATGGTAACCTTTTGAGTACTACCCTGTTCTATATACAGTTTTGCGGGTATCCGTAGACTAATTTCAGTAAATGCCGTCAGTTTTCTCTCATCTGTTTCCGCCAATGCCTCAATGCACCAGCCAATTAAACCCAATGCAAGTAAGATTGAACCAATTTTTGTTTTCATGTAATCTAATTTTTAAAAGTATATAGTCAAAGACGCATAAATCATGCCTATGTTACACCATTCGATAAAAAATTTTTCCTTTGTGAAGGTTTCTGACAGAAAATATCTTTGTTAAAAAAACAACAATGGAGTTTTATCATTCCCTTCCGGTACAGATCAGGTTCAACGATGTGGACCCGGCACAGCATGTAAACAATTCGGTATATCAGGAGTACTTCGATCTGGGCCGCATCGGATATTTTAAAACAGTAACCGGCAATCCCTTAGATTTTGGTGATGTTTCGCTGGTTATTGCCAGTTTTAAGGTCGATTTTTTTCATCCTGTATTTCTGCATGACTCCATAGCGGTAAAAACCAGGGTGAGTGCAATAGGGACCAAAAGTCTGGAAATGACGCAGCAGATCATTAGGGAAGGTGATGCTGAACCCTGTGCTGTTTCCACGTCGGTCCTGGTTTGTTTTAATTACAGGGAGCAAATTTCGGAAATACTGCCGGAAGAGTGGAAACGGATGATCCGTTATTTTGAACACGAAGAGGTCAGTGACAAATAAAAATGAGTCCTCACAGATCCAGAATTCCGTCGGGGAGTTTCACGATCAGCCTGTTTTGTTCGGGATCGGAACCGATAATCAGATCGGGGTGCAGCGGGATTAATTTTTCGCCATTCCGGGTCTGGATTGTTACCACAATGTTTCCAGAATAATCTTCTTCATTTGTGATTTCTCCGATCAATTGCCCCGATTCTTCATATAAACACATACCGATCAGCCCGGACGGGTTTTCTTCGGCTGCATTGGTACGTGTCTTGTCTTTCTCAATAAAAACGGGGCATCCGACGAGTTTTTTGGAAGCTGCCCCGGTGTTTATCCAATCCAGATCAACCAATGCACTTTTCGGGGAGGTGATCCTGATCCCTTCTTCTGCCACAAACCAGGGGACCAGGGTTCCATCTGTCTCAGTGAAAAGAATATCCGCATATTTGACCGACAACTCCCATTCAGGCTCAAAAACAAGCTGAAGGGTTCCTGAAAAGCCCTGTTGCTTCAGGAAAGTGCCGATACGGATGCACTGGTCAAAGGAGAGAATTTTCATGTGAACCGATTTTTTAAAAGAGAAAGGCTGTCTAAAAAGCAGCGTAATGCCCTTTAAAGACAGCCTCCTGGAGTATCTTGCTGAAACAGCGGTCAAAATTATGCTTCAGCGCCTTCAGCGGGGGCTTCTTCAGTTCCTGCTTCCCCTTCTTCTGGAGCGGCCTCAGCGGCAGCCTTTGCTGCAGCTTCTTTAGCCAGGGCAGCATTGCGTGCGGCTTGTGCGGCAGCACGTTCTTCATTGACTTTAGATTCAGCTTCCAGCTGTTTTTTACGGTTTTTATCCGCTTCTTTTGACAAATGGTCCTTCTTTTCCTGAATCTTGCCCTCTTTGGCATTCATCCAGGCATCAAATTTCCGTTCAGCCTCTTCTTCCGTAAATGCTCCTTTTTTCACCCCTCCATTCAGGTGTTTTTTAAGTAGTACACCTTTGTAAGACAAAATTGCCCTTACGGTGTCGGTGGGTTGTGCGCCTTTTTCAAGCCAGTCGACGGCTTTGTCAAATTCGAGATCTATGGTAGCAGGATTTGTATTGGGATTGTAAGAACCAATCCTTTCAATATACCTGCCATCCCGTGGCGCCCTGCTATTTGCTACCACAATGTGGTAGAAAGCAAACTTTTTGCGGCCATGCCGCGCTAACCTCATTTTAACTGCCATAATTTCTCTTATCTGTTTTTTAAAATGTGGCGCAAAGATACACTTTTATTGATTCCGACCTTCATAATTCTTTCTTTTCCTGCATTTTCAGGTTACCATCTCATCTTTTCCCGCTTTTTTTGAAAAAGAAGAGATTAAAACGCAACCTTTGTGCGTTTATCTAATCTATAAACAAAAGAAATTTTAAAACGATTAAACCATGTATAGAGTAATGAATAAAAGAATATTGTCCCGGCTGGGTGTTTTATTTGCATTATCTGCTATGCTCCCATCCTGCTTTGATAATGAGGTTGACCTCGTGGGATATGGTGATGCTTATATCCTGGTAGAAACCGTCGGGCAAGATACTGTGAAGGGTCTCGGATTGCATGCCTATTCCTATTCCGATTTTTCCTCGGTAGTTGTGAATCTGAACGGAAATCCGGCTGTTACTTACACACTGGCTCCTTACCTGAATTATACCCAGGATTATGTCTGGTCCACACCGCTGGCGCAATATACCAAAACACTTCCTGTTTCAGGTGATTATGTTTTCAATGCTACATTTGCCGGTGGAGAGTCGTTGATTTTTTATGATAAGCTGACGACTAATTACATCAATCCACCTCATATTACCCTTTGTGAATATGTTACCAAAAAAGAACGGGTAGACCTGGAATGGAATGATGTTCCCAATGCAGATGCTTACAATGTAAAACTTATTGATCAGCAAGGGAATTACCTTTTTGTCTCACAGGCTTTTACGAGCAGTATCACCAACTATTCGCTCGGAACAAGCACAAAGGGCTGGCAATCAGAAACCTCTTATCCTTCACAGGGACAGGTAGTTACAGTGGAGGTGGCTGCTTATCTGCTGGAAGAAAATTCCGGGTCGGATGAATTGCAATGCATCTCCAAATCAAGACAAAACATAACCTGGGGAAGTCTGTAAGAGGCTGAATTATCTTTTAACCCGGCCGGGATTTTTTCTTACGAAATCTCCCCAGTTTTTGAATTCCCTTGTGTTTACCGGTTTGGACTGTTGTAAGAAGTGGCAGATGGCTACGGCAACGGCATCCGTTGCATCGAGTTCCCTGGGGAGATCGGTGAGGTGGAAGATATTTTGTAAAAAATAGGCAACCTGTTCTTTGCTGGAGCGACCCATTCCGGTGATAGACTGTTTGACAAGCAGGGGCGCATATTCATAAATGGGAAGCGACCGGTAGAGCCCCGCGGCCATGAGTACTCCCTGGGCTCTCCCCAGTTTCAGCATGGATTGTACATTTTTCCCATAGAAGGGGGCTTCCAATGCCATCACATCGGGATGAAATTCATCGATCAGGTTTAGCGCCCTTTCATGCAGATATTTCAAACGCTGGTAATGGTCATCGAATTTGCCGGGACGCAAGACTCCCAGATTCAGAATGACTGGTTTCTTACCTGTGATCCGTACCAGCCCGAATCCGGTTACATTGGTGCCGGGATCAATTCCAAGAATGCTGTATGATTCCACTTTCATCTATTTATGCAATTGTTGGTAAAGAATGGCTGAGGCGATCAGCACCAACCCGGCGATGGTGGTATGGTGTATCCTTTCTCCCAGTATGGTTGAGATCAAAAATAAGGATAAAAACGGTGCAATATAGATCAGGCTTCCGGTAACTGCCGTATTATCGCTCCATTGCATGGCTCTCATCCAGATCAGATAGGTGATTCCGACCTCAAAAAGGCCGACATATATGGCTGCATAGAGCGAGGTGCCTGCAGGAAAATGAAAGTCAGATAACAGGGGCAGAAAGAGCAGTAAATAGATGAATCCGAACAGGAAACTGAAAAAAAGTTTTACGGTTTCCGGGCGGGGATCTTTCACATTCAGTATCCAGTATAGTGCCCAGAAGACCGAACTTCCCAAAGCAAGAATTACTCCGGCAGGACTGGTGCTTTTAAATCCCTGGAGACTTCCCTGAGAAGAAAGAATAATGATCCCGGCAAAACAGATACCCAACGCCAGGAACTGACGCCAGGAAATGGACTGCTCGAGCAGAGGGACTGATAAAAGGGCCAGGGTTAACGGCCAGATCATGTTCAGTGGCTGGGCCAATTGGGCCGGTAAAAGAGAATAGGCTTTAAAGATGACCAGGTAATAGGCAAAAGGATTGAGCGCACCGGCCACTGCTGACCATATCATTTCTTTCCGGGTAGCTCTGAATATGATTTTCAACTCCTGGTGGGCAACCAGATTCAAAAAAAGGAAAAATAGAGAAACTCCGGATGCAATAAAAATTAATTGAACATAATCCAACTCCCGCAATGCCAGTTTGAAGGCAGTAGCCACAGTTGACCAGATCAGTACAGCCATAAGGCCATACATCAAACTCCTTTTTCTGTCAGTAGCCCAGATTGGATTTCCCATCGAAGAATGTTTTTTCCCCTGTATTATCCGGAAGGGGTTCTTTTTCCTTGGAATTTCCGGTTAATTCCCGGTATCTCTTTCTTGCTTCCGACACATAGATACTTCCGGAATATTCGAACAGGATCTTTTTATATAGTTCGGCAGCTTTGGCGTTATCTTTCAGTTTGTCGCTATAAATTTCCGCTTCCATGAATAGTGCATCGTCGGCCAGCAGGTCCCAAGCATAATTCTCGATAACCTGGTCGAGAAGGCGGATGGCTTCCTGGTAGTCGTTCCGGCGCAAAGATATTTTAGCCTTCCTGATAAGTATATCGTCCGTGATCAGATCAACCGGGAAGAGTGTCCGTACAGAATCCAGGGTGGCCAAGGCTTCATTATCCTTGTTCCGGAAGAAGAGAAGATCGGCGCGGGCAAAATAGTGCAACGGTATTTCAACAGAATCCTGGTTGGAGTTGTTGCTGATGAACAGGGATAATTCCATGGCATCGTTGGCGGTTAATTTCGAAGTGCTGGCTTTCAGCACATCAAGCTGCGCCAATGCCCACCTGAAGTTTCCCATGAAATATCCGAGCCGTGCTTTTTTAAATTTCACTTCATCTCCCAGTGCGTTATCGCGGTTGGCATCGATAACCTGGGAATAGAGAAGGGTAGCCTCCCATGGATCACCCGAATTGACGTAGATATCAGCCAATTCTGTTTTCAACTCTCCGATCTGCTCCAAACTTAAAACCGGGATTTTCAAACCTTTGTCGATGATGGCAATGGCTTTATCATGATCTTCAAGATAAAAAGAGAGTAGATGGGCATATTCACGGATCAGGGATAAGGTGATGGTGCTGAAACCCAAAAGATTCAATCCGTTTTCAAAGGCTGTTGCCAGACTCCTGCCTTTAACGATATCCCGGCTTTCACTTTCGGTGAAACTGAGATAACCTGCATGTAATTTGTAATAAAAAGCCTGATAATATTCCGGATTCTCTTTTCCTTTCGCAAGAATATAATCAAATGCAGCGGTGGCCTCCTCATAGAAGCGGTTATTCAGCGCCATTTGGGCAAAAGTGAGGATCTGCTGGCTTTCCTTGTGGGTACGCCGGTCAAGTGCAATAGATTGCCTCAGGGCAGCCGTAAATTGTTTCTCCTGCAGGAAAAACCAGATCATCAGCCGGTTATATCCGATTACGGCAGGCTCTGCCTGTATTCTTTTCAGCAACATCTTCCTGAATTCATCCCTCATTCCGTCTTCAATATCCCGATAAAGGGCTGATAGTAACATGCTCTGAACCCTGGCCAGGTTTTCTTCCGATAACTTGACGGCGTCCATCAACTCTTCCATCATCTTATCGTAATTACGCAGCAGCATATGGATCAGTGCAAGTTCGAGCGTGAATTTTTGTGCCGGCAATACCTTTTGCCCCTGCAGATAAACACTTTCTGCCAGTTCATACTCCCTGTACTCCATAAACAGATTGGCAGTGTTGATGATGTTATTGTAATTGGCCGGAGTTGACCGGATGGCTTCTTCGAATTTGAGTTTTGCCTCTTCACCCCGCTTCTGTAAATTTAAAATATAGCCATACAGAATCAGCAATTCTGGTTGTTGCCCTTTCAGTTTTCTGATTTCTTTTTTGAGATCTGATTCTGCCTGATCAAATTGCTGCAGTTCTGTCAGACTCATAATATAGTACCGGAAATAATAGATATTACCCGTGACGGAATATACATCTTTAAAGAGGGGAGCTGCTTTGCTGAATTCCCTCGAAGCATAATACTTCAGAGCTGATTGTGGGGTAGTACTGTCAAACTTAACTTGGCCCCCTGCTTTCAACATTACAATCGTACACAGCGATATGAAAAAGAATCTCTTCATTGTGTAGGTTTTCTGTAGCAAAGATGCAAAAATAACCCGACCGTCAATATCTCTTCCCGGATTCAAAAGTGCATTATTGCCATTTTCTCCGGCCCTGACAGGTCAATATTGGATCGCTTATAAAAAGGATATTCATGC
>Ga0116193_1003678_pt1 | contig 10963 bp, 12 predicted proteins | sample AD_UKC115_MetaG_FD_89892 | JGI IMG/M metagenome (GOLD analysis project Ga0116193, IMG submission 89892) | Active sludge microbial communities of municipal wastewater-treating anaerobic digesters from Hong Kong - AD_UKC115_MetaG | ecosystem: Engineered > Bioreactor > Anaerobic > Digestate...
CAAATAATGTTGTTTGAAAACAGTAACCCCAAGCATAAATTATTGATGAATACTATTGATAAAATAAACGATGCAATTGGTACAACTAAAATAAAATTAGGCTCACAAGACATAAAAAAAACCTGGAAAATGCGGCAAGAAAAATTAACTCCACACTACACCACAAAAATTTCAGAAGTTATTAAAATAAATTGCTAATGTGTTTTCATTCCAAACAAAGTAAAGATGCCCAAACTGTAGAAAAAAGATTTAATGCAAAATTTGATACTTACACCAACATAAGTTCTGATCATTACAATGGCTTTACCTATCCTAAAACGCCAGTAATTACAAACATCAAACCACAATTTATTCAATTATTTAATTGGGGTTTAATACCTTTTTGGGCAAAAGATAATAGCATAAGGGCAAATACACTTAATGCAAGAATAGAAACCATTACAGAGAAACCCTATTTTAAAAACTATGTAAAAAACAGGTGCTTAATAATAGCTGATGGTTTTTTTGAATGGCAATGGTTAGATGCTAAAGGCAAACAGAAACAACAATACCTTATTACATTGCCCAATGAAAAACTTTTTGCATTTGCAGGTATTTTTAGCGAATGGACAGACCAAACAACAGGCGAAATAATAAGTACTTACTCAATAGTTACAACAGAAGCAAATTCGTTTATGGCAAAAATTCACAACACTAAAAAAAGAATGCCAGTTATTCTTACACCATCCAATGAAAGGCTTTGGTTGGCTGGCAATGCAATTCATAATTTTGCAACTCCTGATATTGAATTATGTGCAAAAGCTGTGTAATTATTGTTATTATTAAAATTTCACCGTACAACTTAACAAGTAAAAAGCAGGTTGCAAATTAAAATAGGTAACAGAGGTTTGATAAGCATTGAAATCGCTTTGTATAAACTTTGTATTATTAAAAATATTTTTTGCTATAAAACCCAATCGTACATTTTTGTTTATAGGGTAAAACATTTGTGCATCTACAAAAAGTAATTGTTTCGATTTTAGTTCTTGAGGTTTATTAATTAAATAATCAACCAGCATATCAAAATTTAGTTTTTTGAGGAATTTAAAATTGAAAGTAGAATTAGCTATAAAAGAATTGGAAGTAAAATTTATACTTGGTTTGTTGGTGTAAAATGTTTTTAAAATTTGATAATTATTAATAGCACCTATATTAAAATTAAACCAATTATTCCAGTTTGTTTTTAACCTTATCTCTGTTTGAATATGGTAGCTATTATTAGTGTTTTCTTGATAATTCATTAAGCTAACCATTTTATTTAAAGAAAGATTATTGCCTATAATAAGCCATGCCTTTGAGTGATTAATACTTTTTTCTAACTTAAACATTAAGTTCATAAATAAATTATCCTTGTTTACATATTCTAATGTTGAAAAAGTATATAAGCCTCTGTTAGTAAGGTTTTGCAAATAATTATTGGGTTGATTGGCTATAGTAAAATTTGAAAAAAATATTTTACCAGAACCAATAGGGTCAAATGAATGATAAGAAATACTTGCACTATAAGAAGTAGATTTAAACAACTGATGATTACCAGTTGTAATACTTGTTAACCCCTGAAAAGTATAAGATTGATTTAACTGACTTATAGAGGGTAGCATTGGTTTAGCACTTAGATAAAAATAAAAAAATTTACTGCTATTCAATTTATATTTAAAAGATAAAGAGGGTAAAAAAAACAAATTATCATTACTTAATTTTATTGTTTTATATGCTTGTTCGTTTGTAAGATTATTCCACCTTAATTCAGTGGTAAATGAAGTTTCTAATTTTGAGCTAAGTACAAATGTCAGTTCAGTTTTTACACCTAAATTCCTTTCAATTAAATTAGAAGTATTGTTATAAGTGTTGGGTAATTGCATTAAGCTATCTACCCTATTGTACAAATAATTTTGTATCTGAGTATTGAATTTATTCTCTACTGCATTGAGTTGTAAGGCAAATGATTTTCTGTACTTACCATAATAATATCTTACATTACCTGCAATAGTTTTAGCTGGTGCATTAAAAATTTGGTACAAATTTGTATATGTATTCGGTAATCTAAAACTGGTATCATAAACAGGAGAATGTATAGTATAATTGCTGTTTAGTGTATTGTTTGAATATTGTAATTGAGCAGTAATATATTTTCTGGTTGTAAATAATTTTGTTATACCAATAATTAATTGATGGTTATGGCTATTTTGTTGTAATACTTCTTGTGTTGGGGTATTGAATAAAAAGCCATTATTATTGTGTAAACCTTTTATAAAATTGTAATTATAGTAAACTATCGTTTGAAAGTTTTTATTAGGAGTAAATGTTGCTTCTAAAGCAGTATTTATTCCTTTATTATTTTTAGTAAGTTCGTTGCTCTTTTTTATTATTAATTCTTGAGTTGTAAAATAAAATTTATCTTCATTAGTGCTGCTTTGTTTGTAATCATCAAATAAAAAATGAACTGCTTCTTTCAGTACAATTTTTTTTCCAACTTTTTGTTGGCTATTGAATGTAATAAATTGACTGGTATTGGTAAAAGCCCTGTTATCACTCATTTGAACAGGCTTAATATCATTTAAGTTTACTACATTATCTATTGTTGCTGCTGGAGTTATTAAGTTTTCATTAAAGCCATTTGAAGTAGAAACTCCTTTTATTTTTCCTAAAGCATTGTATGCAGTTTTTCCAATGCTATTAAAGTTACTTGTTACAACAAATTTGAACGAAGGAATTAAACTTACCCAATCTGTTTTAAATTCATAATTTTCTATTGGTGCACCTGCATTAGCATTTAATGTTCCAAAAATTTTTATCTTTCTTTTTTTATAGCCAAGGTTTAAAACAGTTTCATTACCCTTGCTATCATTGTTATTTTCTATTTTAGATTTGTTTTTATAGTTTTCAATTACTTCAATTTTATCCAATCCATTAGTGCTTACATTATTGATTAATGTTGCATAATCTTCTCCAAACAAATCATCTCCTTCAAGCAAAATTCTATCTATAATTTTTCCATTAAATATTACTTTACCAAAGCTGGTAACAGTAAGTCCTGGTAAATTTTTCAATAAATCTTCAATATTGTTTTCATTACCTTTTTCAAAATTGGCTACTTTATAAGTTGTGGTATCACCACGTTTTACAATATCTGGATTTCCTTGAACATATACTTCAGGCAATTCTCCAGTAAAAGTTTTTAGAATAAATTTTTTATTAACAGAAATAATAGGTATTGGTAATTGTTCAGAAAAAGTGATGTACCCCGTTGAAGCAATTTGAAAACACAACTGCTGATGGGCATTAGGTATGGTTATTTTAAAATTTCCGTTATCATCGGCTATCTTAAAATATTTCATTAATCCTGTACTATCCTTAATTCTTATAATAACAGATGCACCTGCAACAGGTTTATTATTCGTATCTACAACTGAGCCTTGCAATACAACAGGTTGAGCATAAAGCCTATTGATGAACAATGTAAAAAGCAGTATGAGTAATACTCTACTTTTCATTAGCACAGTATTTAATAAAACAATTATTTACAAACCTAAACGTTTAAGTCTTCTACTATTTTCTTTATTTTTTTCTTGTATTATTTCCTGCATTTGTTGTTTAGTTATTTTTTTGGCTTTCCAATTAAATGTAGGTTTATTTTCTATGGCAGGATATTGAATTTCTATTGCAGTATATCCAATTTTGCCAGTTTCACTTTCTACCTTTAATATTAAACCAGGTAGCCCTCTAAAATTCTTAGGTCCGCCATTATAGGGCAAAGATGTAGTAAAATAGGCGGTATAAATTGTACCCATAAAATTTGTGGTAGCTTTTTGGCAAGTAAAACCTAAAATATTTAATGTACCTGCATAAACTTCCCAATCACTTATATCTTGTAATGTATCTTGTAACAAATACATTTTACCAGAAACATCCCAACCATTTAGGTAAGTAATATTGCTATTATACTTTCTTACAACAAGTGGCTGTTTTGTGCTTTTAGCATCTTCTTCTTCTCTTTTATGCCAATCTTCAAACTCCTGTTTGTATTTTACAGTATCAGTAGTTTTTATAATTTTTCCATCTTCCAAAACCATAATTTCTTTACTCCTTAATTTATGAAAAAAAGCGTATAATAATTCTTTATTATTAAACCATTGTTTATAAAAGTTAGATACACTATTATTATAACTATATAGTACAAATAAGTTATCAGATTTTTTCTGTGCAAATCCATTTACCGTAAAGAATAGGCAAACTGTTACTATAAAATAAAAATTACTTTTTTTCATACTTAAAAATTAATAATATAAAATGCCATTCATCTAAATTTAAAATATTAAACTTTATGGTTCTACTTCTATTAAGTTTTTTAACTTTAAATTATAATCGTCTATTACTATAGATTGGCCACAAGTTTCTCCAGTATAAGTAATAGTTGGTTCTTTTCCTTCAATTGGTTTACCAGTTCCACATTCAATAAACATACCAATTGTAGCAATAATAATTTCACCTCCATTTGGGCAATCATATTTCAAGGTGGTTACTGCTAAACACTCCTTTGTTGATTTTTGATTCAAATCTAAAATGTTTTCATTTGCTCTACTTTTAAAGTTTAAAGCAAATACCATAGCTGCTATAAAAATTACTTTTTTCATAATTAATTGTTTTAAGTTGGTTAATAAAAAATTTATATGAATGGCATTTGCATACGAAAGAAAAAAAAAAAAAAATGACATTTCCAAATATTTATAACACTTTAAAAGTTTTATAAGAAATTGGTTGTCCCTCTTTAGGCTTTTTGGGTAGTTTACCTTTATAGGGGTACTCCATTTTTATAGCCACAAAACCAAAATTATTGGGTATATTTTCTACTTTTAATATTAAACCTGGTAAACCTCTAAAGTTTTTTGGTCCTCCAATAAATCCCAGCTCAGTTGTAAAGTAAGCTGTATATTCTGTACCATAAAAATTAGTTGTTGCTTTTTGGCATGTATAACCCAATATGGTTAATGTATCTTCTTGAATAATCCATTCAGACATGGGTACTAAAGTATCTGTTATAAAATATTTTTTACCGTGTTTTTCACTTTCAAAAGTTAAGATTTCTGAAGTATTTTCTCTATAAGAAATGGGTTGCCTGTTTTGTGTTTTTTTTGTTTCATTCTTTATATACTCTTCTATTTCTTTTTTATATAAAACTGTATCACTTGTTACCACTAATTTTCCATCTATAATTAATGGAACATTTACTGGAGGAATATCACTGTGAATATACTTAATAAACGTTGCTTGTTTGGTAAACCAATGTTCCCAACCATCAGTATCTCCAATACTTTGGTATTGTACATATAATGTATTTATATTTTTAGCATTTTGACTTAATACTGTATTGGTAACTAAAAGAAGTATGAGAATGATTTTATTTTTCATTACAATTATTTGATATTAAAAAAATTAAAAAATGCCATAGCTGCTATAAAAATAATTTTTTTCATAATTAATTTTTTAAATTGGTTCATAAAAAATGGTTATGAATGGCATTTGCATACGAAAGAAAAAAAAATGACATTTCCAAATATATTTTTTTGTAAGCCCACAAAGGTTTTGATAGAAATAATTTAAACTATAAATGGGTTGGCAAATAAAAAAATTAGTGCCTGTTTGCTTTCTCATGTACATTCATTTTCCTTACTAAAATATCTTTCAATATGTCGTGTTTTTTGCATTAATTTGCTTTAAGGTTGCGTATATGTAATAAATAGATTTACTTACATACTTGTACAACTACATTATACTTTTTAGTCATCATCTCAACCATTTAATTTAGTAATAGTTTAATTTATTTTTTATAATTTATGTTTAGCAACAGCATTACATCTTTATTCAATATTCAATACCCCATTATTCAAGCAGGAATGATTTGGGCAAGTGGTTGGCGTTTAGCAAGTGCTGTAAGCAATGCAGGTGGTTTGGGCATTATTGGTGCAGGTAGTATGTATCCTGATGTTTTAAAAGAGCATATAAAAAAATGTAAAGCAGCAACCAATAACCCTTTTGCAGTAAATCTGCCTTTACTATATCCTTCTATTGAGGAGCATATAAAAACCATTATTGAAGAAAAAATACCTATTGTTTTTACAAGTGCTGGAAATCCTAAAACATGGACTCCCCTATTAAAAGAAAATGGAATTAAAGTAGTGCATGTGGTAAGCAGTAGCAAGTTTGCACAAAAAGCAGCAGCAGCAGGCTGTGATGCTGTTGTAGCAGAAGGTTTTGAAGCAGGTGGACATAATGGAAGAGAAGAAACTACAACTATGGTTTTAATTCCTGCTGTAAAAAAAGCTATTACCATTCCTTTAATTGCTGCAGGTGGTATTGCTACAGGAAAGCAAATGTTGGCTGCTATGATTTTAGGTGCAGATGCTGTACAAATAGGCAGCAGATTTGTTTGCACTCCTGAAGCATCAAGTCATCAAAATTTTAAAGAAGCTATTTTACAAGCCAATGAAGGCGATACCATGTTGCATTTGAAAAAAACAGTACCTGTACGTTTATTGAAAAATAAATTTGCAACTACTATAAAAGAAGCAGAAGATAAAGGTGCAAGTGCTGAAGAACTGAATGAAATTTTAGGCAGAGCAAGAGCCAAAAAAGGAATGTTTGAAGGCGATATGCAAGAAGGAGAATTGGAAATTGGGCAAGTAAGCAGCATAATACATGAAATAAAACCTGCTGCTGCTGTTGTACAAGAAATTTGGAATGAGTTTTATACAACACTGCAAAACCCATTATCATTATAGCTTTAATATACCACCTATCCAATTATTTTTCTTTTTTTATAAAATAATTCATATTTTGGTCATCGTAATTTTAAACTTAGCATTATGAAAAAACTTTTGCTTTTCGTTTTTTGTTTTAACTTATTGGTAATAGTAAAAGCAAATACTCATTACAAAGGCGAGCCAACAATATCTGGTGTTGTAACAGATGCTACAACCAAAAAACCTTTGGCAGATGTAAGTATTACTGCTACACATACTACAACAAAAACAGTGCACCAAATAAGCACCAATGAAAATGGTAGTTTTAAAATTCCTATATTACCTACTGGTACCTATAAATTCAAATTTGAAAAAGAAAATTACAAAGCAGTAGAAAAAAATAATGTAAAAATAAAAACAGAAACTGCAACTAAATTAAACGTTGAAATTTTCAATAATGAAGATGCAACAGAAGAAGAATTGGTTTGGCAATTAAAATTTGGATTGAGATAAAAAAGAAAAATTAATTTACCACCTGAAATTTACCACTCTCAATTATTTTACCACTTTTATCACGCAGTTGAAAAATATAAATTCCACGAAAATAACCATCTAAAGTTACTGTAGTTTTATTACCAGATACTTGTGCTTCATACACTTTTCTACCAATAAAATTATAAATCTGTAAACTGTAACCTTTTTCTAAAGTTTTAGAATATTCAAAATTGATAAATGAAGACGCAGGGTTAGGATAAAAATTTACAATTTTGGGTTGAACATCTACTCCTACTCTATCAAAGCCATTTTGATAAGTAAAAGAATAAATTGTTACCAATGAAAACAATAAAAGTATAGTGTAAATTTTTTTCATACTTATATAGTTGCGTGAAGGTAAAAAAATAAATTTAATTAGCAAAAAATATAGTTCAACTACTAAACGTATAAAAGCTTTGATGTAGTATTTATTTCTATTAATTAAAATAAAACGCGATGGCAAATATTTTCATTTTTACAACTTTTAACATAGCAAAGCCCCTTATCTTCGCAACCTTGAAAATAAAGCTCTTTACATTCAATGATTAACAGAAGAAATATTAGAATTAAAGTAATGCAGCTTCTCTACATTTTAGAAAGCAGTGGCGATAAAAACTTTTTTAAAGACCCTATAATTCAGCTAAAGAAAAGTTTAGATAAAACAAGCGAATTGTTGGTTTATTTTATTTACTACCTTACAGAAATAACAAGATATGTAGAAGTTGATGCCAAACACAGAGCATCTAAAAACTTACCTACTTACGAAGATTTGCATGTAAATACTAAACTTGCTGGCAATATTATTTTATGGAAATTATTAGAAAATAATAGTTTAATAGAAGCTAATAAATTTTATAAACCTTCTAACAGAGCAGAAGAATCATTTATTAAAAAACTTTATGTAGAGCTGGCAGAAACAACAGAATACAAAAATTATATTCAACAATCATCAAGAGATAATAAAGCAGATAAAGAAATTTTATCTTTTATTTTTAATAATTTAATGTTGCCTAATGAACTATTAATTTCTCATATAGAAGAAGTTTTTTCTAATTGGGATGATGATGCAGAATTAATACAACAGTTGGTAAACTCATACATTCAAAAACCTAATACAGATATAGGCGGAATGCTGACAGATGAAACTTGGAATTTTGCAAAGTTACTTTTGCAATCTGCTATTGATAAAAACGAATACACTTTAGATTTGATTAAACCAAAATTAAAAAATTGGGATAGCGATCGTATTGCAGTTTTGGATATGATACTAATGAAAATGGGCATTTGTGAGTTGTTGTATTTTGAAACCATACCAACTAAAGTAACTATAAATGAATATATAGATTTGGCAAAAGAATACAGTACTCCTCAAAGTGGGCATTTTGTAAATGGCATTTTAGATAGTATTCATAAAGAATTAGTAGCTGAAGGAAAAATTAATAAAATTGATTTCAAGAAAAAGAAAAATTAATTTTGACTCAAGAAAAATGAAAAGAAATTATACCATAGCTATTGCATGTATTGTATTCATTATTGCAGCCTGTAATAATGAAAATAAAACAAAGCCTCAATCACTTTCTGAGTTAGAAAAAATAGCAGCAGATACTGCTAATTTTACACAAATTCAATGGATAGATAGTGCTAAAGATTTTGGCACTATTAAAGAAGGCGAAGTAATTGAAATGAAATTTAAGTTTAAAAATATAGGTACAAAACCTTTATTTGTACTTAATGTAAAAGCAGGCTGTGGCTGCACTTCACCAGATTATACTAAAGAAGCAATAGCACCACAACAAGAAGGTTGGGTAAAAGGAATTTTTAATAGCATGAATCAAAAAGGAATGGTAAATAAAAATATTCAGGTAACAACCAACACAAGCAATAAAACAATTTCTACATTATTATTTTCAGGTAGTGTAGAATAAATGAACCCCTAAAATCAAACATTTTTAACTCAACAATTAAAAACCATTTTTTCATTAATTAAAACAAATAAAAACAATGAACTTACTACATGTTACACTTTTAATGGCAGATCCTAACAAACCAGGAAGCCAATGGACTTCATTAATTATGATGGGAGCTATTATTTTAGTTTTTTGGCTATTTATGATACGCCCTCAAGCTAAAAAAGCTAAAGACCAAAAAAGATATATTGATAATATTCAAAAAGGCGATAGATTGGTTACCATTGCTGGTATTCATGGAGTGGTAAATAAAGTAAACGACGATAACACTATTAACTTAGAAGTTAGCCCAGGCAGTTATATAAAAATTGAAAAAAGTGCTGTTAGTTTAGAATGGAGTAATGCAATAAATAAAGCAGCAAAATAGTTTCATTTTAATTTGCCTTAAAATATAAAAAGAAGCTGTCCAAAAAAGTCAGCTTCTTTTTATTTGCATTATCCTAAATTTAGTTGGCAGTTTTTCTACATTTTGCCCAAATTTAAGTGACAGATAATTTCAAATTGTTTTAGGGAGAGGTAATAACTAAAATATGTCTTTTATCTATTCGGTTGTGTAGTAAAGATATTTCTTGCCAATTTACTGGATAATTGTTTTACCAGTTTCAATGCCATTGGATTTCCAGTTTTCACAAATTGCCACACTCTGTTTTATTTTTATAAGACCAATGCAAAATTTTTTGTGTACCACATTTGGCTACCACTGGTAGAGAGCAATTATGGCAAAGCTCGTGTTGCTTTGGTTATGCTTTAACACGATTGTTGCCAATTAGAGCAAACCGCATCTCTAAATTACCTTCATGTATTCCTTTTGATTTTCAGTCTCTAAAAATTTATAGTGTATGATGCTGAACTGCCTGTATTAGTTGTTTTTAAAGCAAAGGGCTCTTGATTTTTTGAAACATGTATTTCAATAGTGGGAGTTCCTCCTTGATAATTTCCTATTTGTACTTTACAATAAAAGCCTTTTTTAACAGGTCCGTAAGTTTGATTCCAACTACTTACCTGATAGCCACTATTATTACTATATTGCCCTTCTGGAGTAAAGACTGTCCAATTACTAAAACGACCATATGGACCAGGAGCTGTTATACTATATTTCACATAGTAATTGTCGTTTGGAGTAGCAGTTTCATCTTTTTTACAAGAAGACAAGGCAAAAAATATGGTCAAAAATACTGTTGTAATTTTTAAAATTTTACTCATAATTTCATTTTATTAGTTTATCTGAATTACGGTGTCATCATATAGCGACACACAATTCTCAAATATACTCCCCATTTCATATTCAACAAAAATATTTCTTATTGATTTCCTGAGCTTATATATCCTAATTTGAAATTTTTACTTACTGTTATAGTAGTAATTGTTTTGCGTTCCGTTACGCTGAAAGTAAAGCCAAATAATAGTGCAAATGTTGATGCTTAGAACGTCAAGCAAAAATTGCAGTAAACTTAATATTGGCAGCCGTTTTACTCGTCATTCAGTCTATTTTCAATATCCATTCTTTGGTGAAGAACTCTGATAATTTCCACTTCATTAAGGTTCTTATTCACTTTGTAGAAAATTAAATGAGATTTTATTTGAGTTCTCAAATATCCTTTTCTCACATCACTAAAATCTTTTCCAGAAGTCGGGTTTTCAGCAATGTATTCAATTTCATCCATTATCAAATCAAAATATCGG